>Ga0075424_100008019_pt1 | contig 10287 bp, 10 predicted proteins | sample SoiMethybrSBSTD3_FD_75301 | JGI IMG/M metagenome (GOLD analysis project Ga0075424, IMG submission 75301) | Bulk soil microbial communities from a Populus tree surrounding site in Tennessee, USA - Soil MetaG P. TD hybrid SBSTD3 | ecosystem: Environmental > Terrestrial > Soil > Tree plantation...
TCGCGATGTGGACGGCGCACCTCGTGTTCCACCTGGTGAGCGGGTGGGATTCGTTGGCCATGGTCGCGGGACGCTGGCTGCCGGACGTCGCCGCGATTCGAGCCGGCCGCACGGGCCCCGACATCCTCGGGCTCGAGATACTCCTCCTCGACGCCGGGCTGCTCGTCACGCTGTACTCGATGTGGCGCACGGTGCGCACCTCGAACGCGGCCGCGATGATCCCGTGGGCCGCGGTAGCCGTCGGCCTATACGGCACTGGCATCTGGATCTTCCTCCAGCCGATGCAGATGCGCGGCATGATGATGCACTGATGAGGGTCGCTCCGGTCATCGCCGTCTCGCTCATGGTCGCCGCCGGCGCGCGCGCGGATGGCGGCATCGTCCGCGCGCGCCAGTCCGACGGCGCGTTCACGATCACGGTCTTCACTGCAGGGAACCGGATCGTCGCCGGACCGGTCGACGTCAGCGTTCTCGTCCAGGACCGAGCCGACGGCGCGCCCATCCTCGACGGACGCGTGAAGCTCGAGCTCGCGTCGGCCGAGGTGGCGGCGACGCACGATGCCGCGACGAACAAGCTGCTCTACGCAGCCTTGCTCGACGTCCCGCCGGGCCGCTCGGACGTCCGCGTGCGCGTCGAGCGCGGCGACGACGTCGCGAGCGTCGACGTGCCGGTGTGGGCCGGGCCGGCGACGACACGCCTCGCGCGCTACTGGCCGCATCTCCTCGTTCCGCCGATCGCGATCCTGCTGTTCCTCCTGAACCAGCACCTGGCGTCGGCGCGCCGGGGGACCCGGCGTTCTCGTTCCGGGCTCCATCGCTTCGCCGTCGCGACGGCGGGAGCGACGTTCGTCCTGCTGTTTCTCGGCGGGCTCGTCACGAGCACCGGCTCGGGGCTCGCGGTTCCGGACTGGCCGCTCTCCTTCGGGCAGGTCTTCCCGCCGATGGTCGGCGGCGTGCTCTTCGAGCACGGCCACCGGCTCGCCGCGACGGCGGTCGGCTGCCTGACCGTCGTGCTCGCGCTCTGGACGGTGGTCGGCGAGGCGCGGGCGAGCGTCCGTGCGCTCGGGCTCCTCGCGCTCCTCGCCGTCGTGCTGCAGGGCGTCCTCGGCGGGATCACGGTCCTCTACAAGCTGCCGCTCGCGGTGTCGGTGACGCACGCCTGTCTCGCGCAGACGTTCTTCTGCCTGACGGTGACGCTCGCGCTCGTCACCGGCCCCGCGTGGTCGGCGCCGCGGCCGCGCCGATCACCGGCAGCGCTCGCCATCATCGCCGGGCTCACCACCGGAGCCGTCTTCGGCCAGCTCGTGCTCGGCGCGCTCATGCGCCACATGCACGCGGGCCTCGCCATCCCGGACTTCCCGCTCGCCTTCGGCCGGCTCGTTCCCCCGCTCGTGACGCCTCACATCGCAGTCCACTTCGCGCATCGGGTCGGCGCGCTGGTCGTTGTGGTGGCGGTCGGCTCGACGGCGGCGTACGTGCTCCGCCACACCGACGACGCCTGGGTCCGGAGGCCCGCGCTGCTGGCCCCCGCCCTCGTCGTCGTCCAGGTGGCGCTCGGCGCGCTCACGATCTGGTCGCGACGCGCCGTCCCGGTTGCGACCACGCACCTGGTGGTCGGCGCCGCCCTCCTCGCCACGTGCCTCGTCCTCACGCTGCGGGCGACGCGCGTGACGCTGGTCCAGGCGCGGACCGTCGAGCCGCTCGCCGTCCGTCGGGGGGCGCTCGCATGACGCCCGTCGTCGCCGTGTGGCGGGCGGAGGGCGCGTGGCGCCGGTTGAGTGACTACGTCTGTCTCACCAAGCCGCGCGTCGTCGCGATGGTGCTCGTCACGACCTCCGTCGGCTTTCAGCTGGGCTCGATCGGAGGCCCGCGCATTCTGCCGCTGCTCTACACGCTCGCCGGAACCGCCCTCGCCGCGGGCGGGACGCTCGCGCTGAACCAGTACATGGAGCGCGACCTGGACGCGCGCATGGACCGCACGCGTCGCCGGCCGCTGCCCGAGGGACGCGTGCATCCCGGCGAGGCGCTCGTGCTCGGATGTGTGCTCCTCGTCGCGGGCGTTGCCCTCCTTCCGCCCCTCGCCGCGGTCGTGACCGCGGCGATCGCGGTCACCTACCTGCTCGTCTACACGCCGCTGAAGCGCGTGAGCGCGCTCTGCTCGCTGGTCGGCGCCATACCGGGCGCGCTGCCACCGGTCGCCGGCTGGGCGGCGGCACGAGGCACGCTCGGTCCCGAGCCATGGATCCTCTTCGCGATCATGTTCCTCTGGCAGATCCCCCACACGCTCGCGATCGGCCGCCTGTACCGCGACGACTACGCGCGCGCCGGGATCCGCGTGCTCCCGGTGCTTGACGGCGACGGCCGCGCGACCGGCCTCCGGGCCGTGACGAACTGCCTCGCGCTCGTGCCGGTCGCGTTGCTCCCGACCGTGGTCGGACTCGCGGGCGCGGCCTACTTCCTGATTGCGCTCGCGCTCGGCCTCGCGTTTCTCTGGAGTGCGGTCGGCCTCGCTCGGGGCGGCACCGCGGCAGACGCACGGCGGCTTCTCTTCGCGTCGCTCGTCTATCTCCCCGTCCTGCTCGCCGCGATGGCCGTCGACAAGCTCGCGCCGTGACGCGCGGCTAAGCGACGCGCGTGCAGCGTACGTTCGTGATCCCGTCTTCCGGCTCGTCGCCGAGCGCGACGACGCCGAGCGCCTCGGCGTCCGAAAGCCGCAGCTCGGCGACGAGCACCACGTCGTCTCGTTCACGGCGCGTCCGGATCGCGACGCGGTTCACGGCCGCGGCGTCCGTGCGGCCGTCGAGACAGCGTGCCCACAGCCGCTCGACCGCCTGGCGGCTGCCTTCGATCCGCACCGCCCAGGAAGACGGCGGTGAGAGCGATCCGACGCTCCGCCCGAGCCGTTCCTCGGCCCAGCGCACCGGAAACTGGATGGTCAGGACCGTGGCGACCAGCACCGACGCGATCGCATAGAAGCCGGCCCCGATCGCGAGCCCGACGCCGGCGGTCGTCCAGAGCGAAGCCGCGGTCGTGAGGCCCTGCACGGAGCCCCCGCGTTGGAGGATCACACCGCCACAGAGAAAGCCGATCCCGCTGACGACACCGGCGGCGATCTGCGTCGGGTACATCTGCGAGTTCGGCTGCACGGCGAGGAGGTGTGCGAGGAGCCCGAATCCCGCCGCGCCGACCGCGAGCAGGGCATGCGTCCGCATGCCCGCCGAGCGGTGGTGCCATTGCCGCTCGATGCCGATCAGCGCGCCGGCGACCAACGCGAGCAGCGCACGTGCCGAGATTTCGACGACCGAACCGGGAACCGAATGGAGATCAGCGAGCGACATGCGTGACGTTCACGGCATCTTCTCGGGTTGAGCAACCCACGTGCCGGCGGCCTCGCCCTGCGCACTGGTAGATCTGCTCCGGGACGTGACCTGCACTGTCGACCGCTCGTCCTCGTGTGCCGGCCCTTCGGCAGATTCGACCCTCCGCTACGGCGAAGCCCATCGATCGGAGTGAAGATGGGGTTTCACCGAGGCGACCCGCGAGGAGTTCCTCGCCCCGGCGCCGCGGAGCACCGGAGTGTCCGTCGTGCCGGCACGCCGGTTGCTCCGAGGCACGAGCATGGGAATCGAACCGACCGAGACACGGAATCAGAATCGCGGCCGCCCGCGCAATGCGGACGGCGGCGTGAGCGGTGCGCTCCGGCTCCGCCTTCGTGCGTGTCGGAGCCTTCTCCTGACACCCGGCTCGCGCCCCGTCGGTTTCGCCACCGCCCGCGCCGCCGGCGGCGACGCGATCATCGTCGACCTGGAGTCGACGGTCGCGGTCGCGGACAAGGGACGCGCGCGCGAGGCGGCGCTCGCCTTCCTGCGCGAGCCCTTCGACGCCGAGTTCGTGCGCATCGTCCGCATCAACAGCCCGCACGGGGCCGACGGCCTTCGCGATCTGCTCGCGCTGCGCGAGTCCGGCGACCATCCCGACGCCGTCATCATTCCCAAGTGCCAGTCGGCGGACGAGATCCGGCTCGTGGCCGACGTGCTCGCCGGCACGCAATCCACGATCGGCGTCATCCCGATGGTCGAGCTCGCGCGGGCGGTCTTCGTCGCCCATCTGATGGCGGACGCGCACGAGCGGGTCTGCGGACTCTTCCTCGGCGGCGGCGATCTGGCGGCCGACCTCGGTGCCGAGGGCTCATGGGAGAACCTGCTGTACGCTCGGTCGCGGATGGTGGCCGCCGCGGCCACGACCGGCATCGCCGCCATCGACGTGCCGTACTTCGAGACCGACGACGCGGGCCTCGCGCGGGAAGCGACGGCGAGCCGCAAGCTCGGCATGACCGGCAAGGCGGCGCTCCACCCGCAGCAACTCGTCCCGATCAATACGATCTTCACGCCGTCCCCGGACGCCGTGAGCCACGCCAATGCCGTGATGACAGCCGCCGCCTCGAACGGCACCAGCGAGCCCGTCCTGAACGGCCGCGTCGTCGACGCGATGCTGCGCGAGGCCGAGCGGGTGCTCGCGATCGCGGCCAGACTGAACGCGGGATCCGCATCATGAAGGAAGGTACGTGATGGCAAGGACCGTGGCCGAAACCCTGGTGCAGACGCTCGTCGACGCGGGTGTCCGACGCGTCTACGGCATCGTTGGCGACAGCCTGAATCCGGTGACCGACGCCATCCGCCGGAGCGGGACCGTCGACTGGATCCACGTGCGGCACGAGGAGGCGGCGGCGTTCGCTGCCGCCGCCGACGCGGAGCTGACCGGCCAGCTGGCGGTCTGCGCCGGCAGCTGCGGCCCCGGGAACCTGCACCTCATCAACGGGCTCTACGACGCGCACCGGAACCTGGCACCGGTCCTCGCCCTCGCGGCCCACATCCCGAGCTCGGAGATCGGCACGGAGTATTTCCAGGAGACCCACCCCGACCGGCTCTTCCGCGAGTGCAGCCACTACTGCGAGCTGGTGTCGCACCCGCAGCAGTTCCCCCGCGTGCTGCAGATGGCGATGCAGCAGGCCGTCAGCCGCCGGGGCGTCTCCGTGATCGTTCTCCCCGGCGACGTCGCGGCGATGGACGCGCCCGCGCACAGCTTCGCGCACGGGCCGTTCCTGGCCGCGCCCGTCGTCCGGCCCGCAGATGGGGAGCTCGCGCGGCTGGCCGACCTGCTGAACACGGCGCGGACCGTCACGATGTTCTGCGGCACCGGCTGCGCCGGGGCGGAGCGTCAGGTCGTGGCGCTCGCCGAGAAGCTGAAGGCGCCGGTCGGGTACTCGTTCCGCGGCAAGGAGTGGATGGAGCACGACAACCCCTACGCGGTCGGCATGACCGGGCTCCTCGGCTGGGGCTCCGCGTACGAGGCGATGCATCGCTGCGACGTCCTCCTCCTCCTCGGCACCGACTTCCCCTACGACACGTTCCTTCCCACGTCGCCGCGCATCGTGCAGGTGGACGTGCGGGCGGAGCGCCTCGGGCGCCGCTCGAAGCTCGACCTCGGCCTCTGCGGCGACGTGGGGGACACGATCGACGCGCTCCTCCCGCTCGTCGAGGCGAAGGGCGACCGCGGCTTCCTGGACGCGATGCGCGAGCGGCACGACCGCGCGCGCCAGAAGCTGCGGGCGTACGTCGATCACGTCGGTACGCGGCGGCCGATCCATCCCGAGTACGTCGCCGCGACGCTCGACGAGCTGGCGAGCCCGGCGGCGGTGTTCACGGTGGACACGGGGATGTGCGCCGTCTGGGGCGCCCGCTACGTCCACGCCGCGAGGGGCCGACGGTTCCTCGGCTCCTTCAACCACGGCTCGATGGCGAACGCGCTCCCGCAGGCGATCGGCGCGCAGGCCGCGTACCCCGGCCGCCAGGTGATCTCTCTCTCGGGCGACGGCGGGCTCGCCATGCTGATGGGCGAGCTTCTCACGCTCCGCCAGCACGACCTCCCGGTGAAGGTCGTCTGCTTCAACAACCACACCCTCGGCATGGTCGAGCTCGAGATGGAGGTGGCCGGCTTCCCGCACTACGGGTGCGAGCTCAAGAACCCGAACTTCGCCACGCTCGCCGAGGCGGTCGGCATCACGGGCGTGCGGGTCGAGGATCCCGCGGACGTCCGCGCCGGCCTCGAGCGCGTGCTCGCATGCAAGGGCCCCGCGCTTCTCGACGTGGTCACCGATCCACACGTGCTCGCGATGCCGCCGAAGGCGACCATCGCGCAGGCGAAGGGATTCGCGCTCGCGATGACGAAGATGGCCTTCGCGGGAGAGCTCGACGACGTGACCGACACGGTGATGTCGAACTGGCGCCTCCGGCCATGAGCGAACCACAGGCTGGCAGGCGGGCCGACATGTCGACACTCTCGTCGAGTCTCGGTTCGCATCCCGGCTCCGCCGTCGCGGCGCGCCTAGGCGGCAGCGCCGCGGCACGCGGGTTGCTCGCGGCCGAGGTCGCGCACCTGAATTCACTCCCCCAGGGCCAGCCCGAACGCGACGAGCGAACGCTCGACATGGCCGCCGCCATGGGCCGCGAGGTCTTCGGCACCTGCTCGAACCACGGCGAGTGCGAGGTCGTCTGCCCGAAGAGGATCCCGCTCGAGTTCGCGAGCTCGCTGCAGCAGCCGGCCCAGGAGGGAGAGTAGCATGCAGACTCGGGACGAATTGGACATTGTGCTGATCGGGGCTGGCATCATGAGCTCGACCCTGGGCGTCATGCTGAAGGAGCTTCAGCCCGACCTCCGCATCGAGATGCTCGAGGTGCTCGACAAGGAGGCGCAGGAGAGCTCGAACGCCTGGAACAACGCCGGCACCGGTCATGCCGCGCTGTGCGAGCTCAACTACACCCCGCCGCGCAGCGACGGGAGCATCGACGTCTCGAAGGCGCTCGCGGTCAACGTCGAGTTTGACCTGTCGCGGCAGTTCTGGTCCCACCTCGTGAAAACCGGCGGCATCCGCTCGCCCGAATCCTTCATCCACCCCGTCCCGCACATGAGCTTCGTGCAGGGCGCCGATCACGTGGGATTCCTCAGGAAGCGGCACGCCGCGCTGACCGCGCATCATCTCTATCGCGGGATGGAGTACACGGAAGACAAGGCGCAGCTCGCCGAATGGATCCCGCTGGTCATGGACGGCCGCGACCCGAAGGAGGTCGTCGCGGCGACGCGGATGATGACCGGCACGGACGTCGACTACGGGGCCCTGACCACGAACCTCCTCGCCGACCTCAGGAGCCGCGACGGCTTCTCCGTGCATTTCTCCCAGCGCGTCACCAACGTGGAGCGGGAGCCGGATGGCCGCTGGCGCGTCGACGTGAGAGGCACGCAGAGCGGCGACCACCGGTCGGTCGTGACGAAATTCGTGTTTCTCGGGGCCGGTGGCGGAGCGCTCCCGTTGTTGCAGAAATCCGAGATCCCGGAAGGCCGTGGCTACGGCGGTTTCCCAGTCAGCGGTGTGTGGATGCGGACCGACAAGCGCGAGCTGGCGGAGCGGCACGACGCGAAGGTGTACGGCCTGGCGGCCGTGGGCTCGCCGCCGATGTCGGTGCCACATTTGGACACCCGGATCATCCAGGGGACACGCCACCTGCTGTTCGGCCCGTACGCCGGGTTCTCGACCAGGTTTCTGAAGCACGGCTCGCTCGCGGACATGTTCCGCTCACTCCGCTTCGACAACATCGCGCCGATGCTCGATGTCGCGCGCGACGATTTCGACCTCGTCGAGTACCTCGTCGGCCAGGTCCTCGAGTCGAAGGAGAAGCGGTTCGAGGCGCTCCGCGCGTTCTTCCCGAAGGTGGACGAAGCGGGCTGGCGGACGGAAGTCGCCGGGCAACGCGTGCAGATCATCAAGCGCGATCCGCAGCGCGGGGGCGTCCTGCAGTTCGGAACCGAGATCGTGGGCGCCGCCGACGGATCGCTGGTTGCCCTTCTGGGAGCGTCTCCAGGTGCATCGACGGCGGTCTCGATCATGGTCGATGTCCTCGGGCGGTGTTTCGCGGACCAGCTGAAGCGCGGCGGCTGGGCGGCCAAGCTGAAGGCGATGATCCCGTCGTACGGCGAATCGCTGATCGATGATGCTGCGTTGACCCGGCGGGTTCGCGCCGAGACGGCAGAAGTCCTGCATCTGCGCAACGTGTGACCGACGGCCATGGCGGCGGTATTCAGGGAGTTCGAGGAAGGAGTTCCATGATGCAGCAGGTGGCTGTGTTTTCGATGGCGGTCGATCCCCGGGTGAGCGAAGAGCTCAAACACCACTGGCGCCGGTTCGTCGTACTCGGCGCAGCGCTCATCGGGCTCGGCGTCGTCGCGCTAGGCTCCGTAGGAATTGCCTCTCTGGCGTCCGTGTTCTTTTTCGGGTGGATTCTCGTCGTCGCCGGAATTCTCGAGACGATCCACGCGTGGCGCGTCCGCGGCTGGAGCGGGTTCACGCGCCATCTCCTCGGCGGGGTGCTGTCGTTCGTCGTCGGCGGGCTGATCGTCGCGAACCCCGCTGCCGGAATGCTCTCGCTGACGCTCCTCATGGCAGCGTTCTTCATCGTCGGCGGCATTTTCCGCATCGCGACGGCACTCTCGTTCCGGTTCCCGGGGCGCGGCTGGGCGGTCGCCGGGGGCATCGTGACGGTGGCGCTCGGCACGCTCATCGCGGCCGAGTGGCCCGTGTCGGCCGTGTGGGTGATCGGGACATTCGTCGGGATCGACCTCGTCTTCGACGGTTGGTCGCTCGTCATGGCAGGGTTCGGCGCACGCGAGCTCGCGGCCGACGATCGTGACGCGATGCCGGCACCGCTGCCGGGCCGTTGACGTCGACCGTCCGTCGGCGTGCCTCGCGGGCTGCGACGGCGGGCGGGAGAGCCCGGCACGTCGCTTGCGTAGTCGACGGGACAACAAGCGGCATCCAGACTCTGGAGCCAAGGAGAGAATGATTGTTCGTGGGATCGCTGGCGTTCGGCGCGGTCCTGAGCGGCCTTCTAGCAGGTCCTGTAGCGGCGGCAGACGCAAAGAAGCGCGTCGATCAGATCACGTGCGAAGAGTTCCTCGCGCTCGATCCGGACGACCAGCAGCGAATCGCATACTGGGTCGACGGCTACCAGGAAGCGAAGGGCGAGGCGGCCATCGGCGCGGTCGCCTTCGACAAGTTCGGGAACCCCATCGCGGCGCTGGTGGATGATTGCAGGGTGACCCCGAAGGAGACGCTCTGGCAGAAGCTGAAGAAGCATATCTGACGGCCGGGCCTGCGGCCGATTCCGTGGGAGCGGGTGAATGGGGTCTCCGCGCCCTTCTCATCCTGCTGGTGGTCGACATTTTCATCGTCGCTCCGCTCGCTCAGGGAGCAACGTCGGTCGTCCGACCCGTCGTCCACTCGATCGTCCTGGTGTCGGGGATCGCCATCGCGTCCGGGAGCCGCGGGACCATCTTGGCCCTGGTCGGCGTCCTCGGCGTGGCCGGTCTCGTCATTCACTGGACGTACCACTATCACTCGACGATCGTCCTCCAGCGCGCCGACACCGCACTGTCGCTGGCATTCGTGGTCGTCATCACGAGCGTGACACTTCTCCAGGTTGTTCGCGCGGGACCGATCACCGTACCTCGTATCGAAGGCGCCGTCGCCGCCTACCTGCTCGTCGCGTACGCCTGGGCCTTGGCGTACCAGCTCGTCGAGCTGAGCAGTCCCTCATCGTTCAGCTTCCCGGCCGCGGCCATTCCGCAAACGCTCCGCTTCCGTCTCCTGTACTTCAGCGTGACGACTCTCACGAGCGTCACCTATGGCGACATCACGCCGCTCGCTCCCGTCGCCCGTGGCCTGGCCGCGTTCGAGGGCGTGATCGGCCAGCTCTTCCCCGTCCTCCTGCTCGCGCGCCTCGTATCGATGGAGCTGTCTTACCGGAAGCCCGTTGGATGCTGAGCTTCGACAAGCTCTCGCCTAGTAACGATGGACGGCGCGACCGTTCTCCTGCGCGGGCGTCGAAACGGCCTGGTCCGGGGTAATCCCGAGCTTCTGCATCTTCGAGAGGAGCGTCGTGCGCTTGAGCCCGAGACGCACCGCCGCGCCGCGAGGTCCGGCGACGATCCCGTTCGTCTCACGCAGAACTTCGACGATGTGCTCCCGAAGGGCGTCGTCGTAGGTCTTGGCGCGCGGCACCGGCGGGCGTGCGGTCTTCACCGCCAGCGGCGGCAGCTCGAGGCTCCCGCCGTGCGACAGGATCACCGCCCGTTGGAGGACGTGCTGCAGCTCGCGGACGTTTCCCGGCCACGGGTAGCGCACCAGCGTGTCGATCACGTCGGGGGAGATCGCGTCGATGCGCCGGCCGACGTTCCG
>Ga0075424_100008020_pt1 | contig 10287 bp, 9 predicted proteins | sample SoiMethybrSBSTD3_FD_75301 | JGI IMG/M metagenome (GOLD analysis project Ga0075424, IMG submission 75301) | Bulk soil microbial communities from a Populus tree surrounding site in Tennessee, USA - Soil MetaG P. TD hybrid SBSTD3 | ecosystem: Environmental > Terrestrial > Soil > Tree plantation...
ATCTTTGGAAGGATGAAAGTGGAGCTTCTCTGCTCGAATATTCTGTTCTCATTGGCTTAATTGTTGCAGGCGTGGTGGGCTCTATCATCTCAGTCGCCGCTTGGACTGGAGGCCGCTGGGGTAATTTGCTGACCAATCTTAACAGCACCAAAAATTAATACGCTTACAAGAGCGCCTGCTTTATGCGGGCGCTCTCGTGTTTGCCTTGAGCAAGGCGCATTGACGCGGGGGTGCACGCGATGAGGGGAAGGATTGGTACGCTAAATCGCATCTTGGCGGCAGGCCTTTGCGCTGGCGTGGCAACCTATCTCACCGTGACCTCTGTGGGGCGCAACGCACCGAGCCGGGAGCTTGCGCTGCCCCCGATCGATGTGCGGCCACCACCAAATCCTGGTCGCGATACCAAGACCGTAATTGTTGCCGCGGCACCTTTACGATTTGGGACGACGCTTACCCCAGACGTTGTCGCCGAGATGGAATGGCCATCGTCTTCTGTCCCGGTGGGCGCTTTCACCAGCCGCGAGGCCCTGCTGGGGCCCGGTGGTCAGCGCACCGTGCTGGCGTCGATCGCCAAGAATGAGCCGATCCTCGCGGCCAAGATTACCGGCCCAGGACAACGGGGAACGCTTTCTGCGGTCATTGACGTTGACATGAAGGCCGTTACGATTCGCGTCGATGACGTTCTCGGTGTCGCTGGATTTGTCCAGCCGGACGACCGCGTCGACGTGCTGTTGACGCGCAATGATCGACCTGCCTCACCATCGCCCAATCAGACGTCGGGAGCCGCTTTTTCGGATCTGTTGCTACAAAATGTGCGCGTCTTGGCCATCGACCAGATTGCAGACCGCAGTGGCCAAGCCAAGCCGGCAAAAGCGGTGACCATCGAGGTGACGACTGAGGATGCACAGAAAGTGGCGCTTGGCGCGTCGGTAGGTCAGCTGTCCCTGGCGTTGCGGCAGGCGGGTTCGCTCCAAACCACCGGAGCGGCACGGCGAATTGGTCTTGAGGATCTGGGCAGAACCAGTGATGTGGAAGGTGCCAAGCCGTCAAGCAGCAGCCCAATCGTGACCGTCACCCGTGGGGCGCGCGAGCGCATCCTCTACGAGTTGACACCGAGTGGTCGCCGAGAGTTGCAGGGTGTTGCGTCGGAGACGGGTGTTTCGCAGGTCATCGCGAAACCACAGTGAGGGGTGAGGCGGCGCTTCCGGTAGGAGTGTCATTGTACAGTGTTCGCGGGGAAAAAAATGTATTGCGTTGGCGAGACAACCTTCCGCCGCACCGCGCTCGTTGCGGTTGCTGTCCTCCTGGCGCTGACTGCCTTGATGGCCAAACCGGTTCTGGCCAACAAGCGGGAAAGGCCGCTGCTCGAACTCGGCAAGCAAGATGGCTTGGCCGTCGAATTGCAGCTTACAGTAGATAAAGCGCGCACCGTCGGGTGCGACCGGGAATTCACCGAGGTCCTTGTCGCCAATCCGGCGATTGCCGACGTGGTGACCCTTTCAAACAAGCAGCTTTATGTGCTGGGGAAGTCTGCGGGTATCACTAACATTTCCCTGGTTGGACCAGACAAACGCGTGCTGGGTGTGGTCCAGGTGCAAGTGGCCCATGACCTGCGCGACATGACGAAGCTCATTCGGGAGCTCATTCCCGACGGTGATATCCTCGTGACTTCCGTCAAAGGCAGGATCCTTTTGTCAGGCACCGTGCGCGATACGGTCGCGCTGTCGCGCGCCATGGCCATCGCGGAGCAGTTCGCGCCCGGCGCCGTGACCAACACGCTTGTTGTGCGTGGATCGCAGCAAGTACAGCTGGAAGTTCGCTTTGTCGAAGCCTCGCGCGATGCCCAGCGTGATCTCGGAATTGGTTGGGATGTTGCTGGGAAACGAATTCACGCGACGACCGGAATCACTGGCACCGCCGACGGTATTCCCTTGCTTGGGCTCGTGTCCAACAGCGTGCCATTCGGCGTCGGTATTGCGCGGTTGCTCGACAAGGGCACGAGCGTGGACGTGATTATTCAGGCCCTTGAGAAGCGCGGGGTAGCCCGCCTTCTCGCTGAGCCGAACTTGGTAGCAATGTCGGGCGATACGGCGAGCTTCCTTGCCGGTGGCGAGTTTCCGTTCCCGGTGCAGGGGGCCCTCAATACGACGACCGTGGAGTTTAAAAAATTCGGAGTGGGGCTGGCATTTACGCCGACGGTACTTGGCGACGGGCTGATTAACCTCAAGATTGCCCCGGAGGTGAGCCAGCTCGACGCGGCCAATTCCTTTAACGGGGTGCCTAGCCTGACCGTACGGCGGGCGGAGACCACCACCGAATTGCGCGACGGGCAGAGCTTCGCCATTGCCGGGCTCCTGCAATCCAGCAACACGAAGAGCGAAAGCCAATTGCCTTGGATTGGGGAAGTCCCCGTTCTCGGAGCACTTTTGCGTAGCGCTGCCTTCCAGCGCAAGGAGTCAGATCTCGTCATCGTCGTGACACCGCGTCTCGTGAAACCAGCGCGACCCGGCGAAAAGCTCGCTACACCCCTCGACAACCGACTAGCCAGTAACGATCGGGAGTTCTTTCTGCGCGGACAGCTGGAGGTCCCTGCGGCTAAACCCGAGCCGTTCGTCGGGCATATCCTCAATTTTAATGCTCAGGATTCGGGCGGCTGGGAGGCGCGTATCACCCATGGAACGAAATAGCTGTTGGGCGCTGTTTCCGATCGCGGCGCTGGTTATATCGTTGGCGAGTGGCTGCACCAGCGATCAGCTCTACGAACACCGAGCGCATACCGATAAGGTCACGGAGGGCGCGGGTAACGCCAATGCGGCCAATCGCGCCATTCAAACCGTTGACCCTTGGCCCGCGTATGCCGAGAAGACCCAAATCGATATGGACGGCAAGCGAGCGCTCACCGCGGTGCGCCGTTATGAGACAAACAACGGCGGTAAAGCAAGCGCTGATGCTTCTGCGAACGGCAACGGGGCAACAAGGAATTAGGCGCCGGGCCGTGATGGTGATGATGCGCTTGTACTGGCGAATGACATGACTGTCCAACTCAAACAAATGTTCGGCTGGGGGGAGGCAGCGATCGTTGCGCTGGTGAGTAGCCGGCCGCCGCTGCACGAGAGATTGAAGATCGCCTTCAAGGATAGCAAATTCCAATTCACCAGTGTTCAGAGCCGCCTGTCGGAAGCGAGCAAACACTTCGGCGCAGACTTGCGGCGAGCCACTCTGATCGCGGACCTGGAGGGTGATCTCGGCCAAGCCATTGCGGCGATCGAAGCTCTACGACAGTCGGGTTTTGTAGGTGCGATTATTACCTTGTCGGAGACGCTCGACGAAACTTCCGTCCGTGGCCTGCTCAGGCTCAATGCTACCGATTGGCTGCCGGTGGACGCACCGGCGGAAGCCATCTTCCAGGCGTGTCAGCGAGCTGCCAACACACGACGGCCCCTCGATCAAGAGACCAGGGCCACATGCATTTCCTTTGTACCCGCGGCTGGAGGTGTGGGCACCACCACGCTCGCGGTACAGACGGCTTTTCTGCTCGCCAAACGATCGCGCAATTTCGACGAAACCTGTCTATTCGATCTTAATTTCCAGACCGGGACGGTGGCGGACTACCTCGACTTGAAGCCTGTTTTGGACATGGGTGCCATTGCCAATCGGCCCGAGCGATTGGATGCCAGGCTGCTCGAAGTTATGATCGCGCGACACCCAACCGGCATGGCAGTGATCGCAGCACCGAGAGCCGCGACGGAGTATCTACGCGTCAACGGTGCCGTAGTTACCGGCATTTTGAGCGCCGTTTCCGAGCGCTTCAAGCAGATGGTGCTTGACCTGCCGCCAGTGTGGCAGCCTTGGACCTTCGACGTCTTGCAGGGGTCTGACCAGGTGTTCATCGTCACCGAATTTACCATACCGGCCATGCGCAAGGCGCTCGAATTGGTGAATGCGCTCGAGGCTCGGTTTAAGGGTGAACCGCCGCAAGCGCGCGTGATCGTCAACAAGTTTAGCCGGGGGTGGTGGGGCGATGGCCTGCGCAAACGAGATGCGATGGCATTGCTGGGCGACTCGTTGGCTGCTTTTGTTCCTGAGGAGCAGGAGTTGGTCGCTCAGGCCATCAATCAGGGCGACTTGGCTGGCGTTGTCAGCCAGTCGAATCGACTTAGTCGCGAGCTCGCTCAGCTGATATTCAAGACCTGATGGACCATGGGTCGCAGAAGGAGATCAACGTCACATGCGCTTCTGGTCCCGCACTTCAGCAAACGGCTCTGATTGGCACGCCCAGGAAGTTGACTGGCCAGCTGCCGCCACGGCGACAGGGGCCGCAACGAACGACGGCCAACCCAATTCGGGGGGGCTCCTGCAATCACGCGAACTGGTTGATGCAAAGGTGCGGCTGCATCGGAAGCTTGTGGACGAGCTGAACCTGCCGCACATCGAGAAGATCCCGCGATCGCAATTGAGGCACCAGATTCACGGGATGATTTCGGACTATGTCGTCTCTGAACGTCTCCCGCTCAATGCGCGTGAGCTCAGTGACTTCGTCGACGAGGTCATGGACGAACTGACGGGTTTGGGGCCGATTGAATCCATACTGAGAGACCCAACAGTTACGGATATTTTGATCAACACGCATGAGTGCGTCTACGTCGAGCGCGGCGGGCAACTGGAGCCTGCGCCGGTTCGCTTCAAGGACGAGGCACACGTTCTGCGCATCGTCAATAAGATCGTCGGTGCGGTCGGTCGCCGGGTCGACGAGTCCTCTCCCATGGTCGACGCCAGATTGATGGACGGCTCGCGCATCAACGTGGCCGTGCGGCCCATAGCCATCGACGGGCCGCTTGTCTCCATTCGTAAGTTTGCGAAACGTGCGTTCGACATGGAGACTTTGGTCAAAAACGGCACACTGAGTGCGGCCATGGCAAGGGTGCTCGGCCATGCTGTGGGAGCGCGCCTCTCAATTCTCATCTCCGGCGGGACTGGCTCCGGTAAAACGACATTTCTAAATGCTCTTTCCCGCTACATTTCAGCGAAGGAGCGTTTGATCACGATCGAGGATGCCGCCGAGCTACAACTGCAGCAGCCGCACGTCGGACGACTTGAGACCCGTCCGCCGAATATCGAAGGGCGTGGGGAGATTCGTCAGCGCGAACTTGTAAAGAATGCCCTGAGAATGCGACCCGACCGTATCATCGTCGGGGAGGTGCGCGGCGAGGAAGCCTTCGACATGATGCAGGCGATGACAACAGGTCATGAAGGGTCCATGACGACGGTTCACGCCAACAGCCCACGCGACGCCATCGCGCGACTTGAACAGATGGTTGGCATGGCGGGCTTTCCTATGACGGAGAACAGCATTCGGTCACAAATCGCCTCCGCGATCAAGATTGTTGTGCAGTTGCATCGGTTTGCGGATGGCAAGCGCCGCGTGACCAGCATAAGCGAAATCACGGGGCTCGACGGTAGTGTGGTGCTCGTGCAAGAGGTATTTAAACTGCTGCGCTCGAAGTCGGGCTCCCAGATCGGCGAATTCCGTGCCACCGGATTGAGACCGTCATTCCTTGAGGCGCTGGAACTCAATGGCGCGACGTTCTCCGAAGACACATTTCATCCCGGAGCAACCTCGTGATCGGAGTCCTGCCAGACATCACCAAGTTGTTTTCGTACGGTGGTGGAACTGTGCTCGTGCTGTTGTTTTGCGCGCACTTTCTGGTGCTTGAAACTGTCTTCCTTGCCTACGCTCGGCGCTCTGCATCTCGGGGCCAACTCAGAAGGCGGCTTGCCATAGGCAAGAGCAATGAAGATCAGCGGGAGCTCCTTTCAAGCATGCGCCATAAGCGCAGCTTGTTAGTCAATGACCAGCACTTTCTACCCATCGCTTGGCTGAACCGCTTGATAGTGCAGTCGGGTGTTGAATGGGGTGCGGCCTGGTTTCCGGCGGTGTACATGGGCATCAGCGCACTGGTATCCTTGCCGGTTCTGTTCCTCTCCGGCCATCTTCCTATCGCTGTAGTAGCTGGGCTACTGGGTGGCGCGGGTCTTCTCGTCTTGTTCCTCAGTACCTTGCGCAATCGCCGGCACCGCAAGCTCCAGGCGCAGTTACCTGAGGCAATCGATATACTCGTCAGAAGTTTGAAGGCCGGGCATCCTATTGCTTCGGCGATCAGGCTTGTTGCCCGCGATCTTCCCAATCCCATCGGCACGGAGTTTGCGATTGTTGCCGATGAAATGACCTACGGGCTCGATCTTGAAACAGCGATGGACAATCTCGGGTCACGTGTTGGCCAAAGAGATTACGCTCTCGTAGTCACCGCAACGCGCATCCAGACGAGCACCGGCGGAAATCTGGCCGAGATCTTGGGCTGCATGTCGCGAGTCTTGCGGGAGGGTTCAAAACTTCGGATGAAAGTGAAGGCGCTATCCGCGGAGGGCAGGTGGTCGGCCATCATACTGACCATCCTGCCGTTCGCCGTTTTCGGAATCCTGTTCCTGATCGCCCCGAGCTACTACGGCGATATCTGGAACGAACCGATTGTGCCTATCGCTCTTGCTGCTTCGGTGTTGTGGGTCCTGGTCGGGAACATAATCATGTTCCGTATGGTGAGCTTCGAGATTTGATGCAAACGTCGACGTCAATGTTTGCTGGATTGTCCAGGCTCATCGAGGACAACACCGAGCCCCTTCTTGCGGTGTCAATGTTCGGTTTCGTATTTCTCTCGGTGCTCGCAATTATCAATGCCACGCAAGCGCGGGCCACAATTCGCAAGCGCACCGTCGCATACAATCCAGCGTACTCCAGAGGGCCGCAAAGTGTGCATCTACCCGGTGGCGATGGTCGTGGGCCGCAAAACGTCGAAGATGTTTCAGAACTGCTGTTTGCGGTGGAGCGCGGGCTTGGTGCCAACAGTGACAGACGCATCTCGAAAATTCGCGGCGAACTGATCCGTGCTGGGTATTTCAGGAAAGATGCCGTTCCTTGCTTCTACATCGCACGTGTGACACTTGCTTGCCTGTTCGCCTACTTCTCGCTAGCGCTCGCAAACACTTTGCTGCCATCTTCCTCGTCAGCAACCACGCTCAGCGGCTTCGTGCTGGCGGGCGCCTTAGTAGGCATGACGATTCCGGCACTTCACTTGCGTCGCAGGCGTAGCGTTTTGCATCAGCAGTGCGTACGCGGCTTCCCGTCGTTTCTCGATCTGCTACTCGTTTGCTGCGAGGCAGGACTGGCACCGCGTGCCGGAATCGAGCGCGTAAGCCGCGAGGTCACAAAATCGTACCCGTACTTCGGTGCCAACCTTTTTCAGATGACCTTGGAATTGCGCGCGGGCCGACCATTGGTGGAGGCCATCGAAACACTCGGGCGCCGCATCAACGTCGACGAGGTGAAGAGCCTAGGGTCCCTCTTGCAGCAGACGGAGGAACTCGGAACAAGTCTGTCGCATGCTCTACGCATCTTCAGCGATGAGATTCAGGCGCGGCGTTTGCTGCGAGCCGAGGAACGTGCCCATAGCTTGCCCGTCAAGCTTGTTCTACCGCTCTCTCTCTTTGTGTTCCCCGCCATACTCGTCGTTGTGCTCATGCCGGTATTCATCCGGATCAACAAGGCTCTGTTCGCAGGGGGTGGTTAGGTGCAAGGTTTGGCGAGCAGGATAACCGCTGCGGGGATTTTCCTCTCGCTATGCGGTGTGTTAGCGGCATGCAGTGGCGTACCCATCGAGCACGGCGTCGAACCGGAGATTTTTGGCTCTCTCCCAGCCGAGAAGCCGTTGGAACTTGGAAAGCGATACTACAACAAGGGTGAATTCGGTCTCGCGGAGCAGGCCTTTCGCAGCGCTATCGAATTAAACAAGAGTGATGCTGAGGCCTGGCTCGGATTGGCTGCGTCCTACGATCGCTTGCGGCGGTTCGACCAAGCGCGCCGCGCTTATGATGTTTTGCTCAAGTTAACGGGGCGTACGCCAGTCGTGCTCAACAATCTCGGCTATCACTACATATTGCAGGGGCAGTACGCCAAGGCCAACCAGATACTGCTCGAAGCGAGACAGAGGGACCCAAGTAACAAGTTCATTCACAACAATATAGATCTTCTTAAAGCGCGAGATCGCTCCGAGCATGCCGAACGTGACGGTTAGCGATTCTTCTGATCCGCGGCGGGCTGGTCCGGCGGCCTCAAGCGTTGGAAGGAGCGGTAGCCAACCGGCTGATCATTGCGGTCATCCGCGAAAGCGGGGTTGACGTGGGTGAAGCTGCTGTAAGATCAGCAAGAAGTGCCATCACCGTCTGAGCTCTCCCGAATGTGCGAGAAAACTTCGGACACTACCCCAAGCGGTGACGGCCTGGGGCGTATCCATTACATTTTCGTATAGCGAAGACAGCCCAGCTCAAATCACGCGGTGTGGCGCACGTGGTGTGCTCCGGTCGAATCGGTCGAAGGATCGACCAATTGGAAGACCGTGGCCTCACAGCCAGAACTTTTTGGAGCTCGCTCGCGAAGATAGTGCAGCCGTTTTGCTTCGCGCCTGCTGTATGTCACTGTGTCGAGAATGAGTCCCGTGAAAAAACTCATTACCGCACACAGCATGATGGCTGCGGCAAGAACTGCGGTCGGCAAACGTGGCACAAGCCCGGTCGAGAGGAACTCGAGAATGATGGGGATTCCCAGGCCAAATGAAAGTAGGAGAAAAAGAATTGCCAAGCTGGAAAAGAAGAGCAGTGGCTTTTCATGCTTCAAAAGCCAGCCCAGCAACTTGAGGATGCGCAAGCCATCGCGTAGCGTCCTAAGCTTGCTGGTTGAGCCCGCGGGCCGCGCGCAATAAGGCGCTTCGATCTCGGTGAAAGGCAGCCTGAGATCAAGAGCATGTATCATCAGTTCGGTCTCTATTTCGAAGCCCGTGCTCATGGCCGGAAAAGTTTTCACGAAGCGGCGGCTGAAGGCCTTGTAGCCGGAGAGCAAGTCTGTGGTCTTGGCACCGAAAAACAGGCCAACCAGACCAGTGAGGACTCGGTTGCCAAAGATATGACCTGGTCGGTAGGCCTCCTGGGCGATGTGCTTGCGCGCAGCATTCACCATGTCATAGGGGCCAGAGGCGAGGGTTTTTAGCAGACGAGGGGCCGCGTTGGCGTCATAAGTACCGTCGCCGTCGACGATGACATAGATGTCTGCATCGATGTCCGCGAACATCCTGCGGACGACGTTTCCCTTACCCTGCACCACCTCGCGCCGCACGATCGCTCCCGCTGCGGCTGCAATCTCGGCAGTGCCGTCGTGTGAATTGTTGTCGAACACATAAACACGCGCCAAAGGCACCACCTTTCGGAACGCGTGCACAGTTTTCCCAATCGTGGCTGCTTCGTTGAAGCAGGGGATAAGGAATGCCACGTCAAAATGGTCGACGCCGAAAGTAGCTCGATCCTTAGTCTCTTTAGGTTCAATCTCTGCTTGCATTGGTCTTCCGCACTTCCGCACTCACTGTATTAGTAATTCATTCATATCAAGCTTTGCGCCATTCCTAAGGTTATGTTTCTCCCAGCAGTTGGTCCTCAAAGACGGTAGGCTCGTGTGTGATGACACCGCAGAGGGTGCGGCGGCGTGAATGACCAGGCGTTACCTCGTAGACAAGGCCAGCAAGCGCGGGCCTCGCATTTGCTGATAAATTCCTGATAACAACTGTTGTCAGTTCGTCAGATTAGCGTTGGCTGTTGCGTCTTAGACACAACATTCCAGGTGCATTGGTCTATAGTGAGGCTACGCGTTATCGGCGCGGCTGACGACACGGGTGCGGTGCTTTGGCAAACTTGATCCTCGTCTCCGTTCGACAAGTCGCTAGGTGTGGGACGCACCTATGGTCAAATCGGCTACGGTCTGAGGGGCTGCTACCGCAAGCCGCCGCTTTTGTGTGCAAGGGCGGCAACCGACGCACCTCGGCCGAAAGCGACCTTTGGCGCCATTGACAAATCTACGGCCAAATAAAATGGGTTAGCAGACACGCAATAAACTACTACATGTAATCCGGTGCGCCGACCAGCAAAAAGCAAATTGCAGGTGCGGGAATGCAAGATGCCACGCCTTCGGCGCACCGGATTACATACAGAACCGATGACCGGAGATGACCCCGCCGACCTAACAATTCTTGAAGTAACCCACGCAGGGAAATTACTACCACGGAGATACTGACGAGATGCCGACCGCTGATGCAGGCAATTTATCAGACTTGGTGGCACGATGCAGCCGCGACCTGCACAGGGCTTCTCAACAGGTTCAAGCATTCAATTTTCTATTGTTCGAAAGCGACA
>Ga0075424_100008021_pt1 | contig 10286 bp, 9 predicted proteins | sample SoiMethybrSBSTD3_FD_75301 | JGI IMG/M metagenome (GOLD analysis project Ga0075424, IMG submission 75301) | Bulk soil microbial communities from a Populus tree surrounding site in Tennessee, USA - Soil MetaG P. TD hybrid SBSTD3 | ecosystem: Environmental > Terrestrial > Soil > Tree plantation...
TCGTCGCCTTGAAATCGTCCTGGAAGAAGAACTCTCCGATACTTGCACGCGGTTTCAATACTTCACTCTGAACATCGATGGAGAATGTCTGCACCTGGCCCAGGAGGAACGACGCAAACGCATTGCCCGTGTTGGTGGTCGGCACGCCGGCAGGCGACAAACCACTGGTCAGGATATTCGTGAATTGAAATGATCCCGTCGGGCTGGGCGGCTGCAGGATGTTGAGGTGTTCCCATCGGAGATCGGCGCCCAGTTTGAGGCTGTGCTGCTGCCTGACCCATGTGAAGTTATCGACCAGTTGAGTAACCGAGGTCGTGAATTGCGCGTTGCCGTTAGCGGATGGTCCGAGTTGCTGGAATCCAACGACGTCGAATGTCGGCAACGTATCGGAAAACGCCGAAATGGGAATATTCGGGATTCGCGTGATGTCTGATGCGGTTTGACCCGTACGCAATGAATCGCGATTGAAACCGCGGCGCGTGTACCCGAATCGAACCTGATTGACTTTGTTGGAAGAGACTGTCCAGCTGTGTTCAAGCGCAATGCTGTCGGCTCGCGTCAGCGTATTGCCGATGATCGCTGTTGTGATGTTGCCGCTGCCGTCCGGCAACGGGGCCACGGGGCGGGAATCGTCGCGGAAGTATTCGTATCGCCCAAAAAGCCGATGGGCCATATTGAGGTTGTGATCGAGCCGTATGCCGAACTGCTCCTGGTCCGTTGTTTCGTTGCCGACGCGAATGTAGTTGTTCGCCGTCGCTTCCCGTCCTCCGACAAAAACGTTCGGCAATGGATACCGATTCAACAATGCGAGGGCTGCAGGGTCGATTCGGTCGGCGGGTATCGTGTCGTTGAGAAACCGGTCGCGCAGGAAGCCATTTGCAGTGTTTTGTGTGGTGCTCGGGTCGTAGATCGGTGTACTGAAGATTCCCTGCCGTTGAAGGCTGGTTGGCACAGTGCTGGTTCTGACCGTGCCGGTCTGCAGGCGCGTTCCCTGATAATCGACAAAGAAGAAGGTCTTGTTCTTCTGCATCGGGCCGCCGAAGACAAACCCATACTGGTTTCGCCGAAACCGCGGGTTCGGGCCTATCGGCGCGAACAGGTTGCGGGCGTTTAACGCTTCGTTCCTGAAAAACTCGAACAGTGCACCATGAAAGTCATTCGTACCCGTCTTGTGGTTGACCATGATCACGCCGCCGTTCGAACGGCCGTACTCGGCGGAGTAACTATTCGTATCGACGCGAAATTCCTCGATCGCATCCACGACGGGAAAGTATGCAACCTGCCCGGGTTCAGGCTGAAGAACGCTGATACCGTCGTAGATGTATTCACTGACTCGTGGCCTGCTGCCGTTGATACGGGGGAGTGTCGAAGTGGGCGGAAGCATAACGCCCGGCGATAGCGCGATGAGTGGAACGAAGTTGCGTCCGTCGAGAGGCAACGTAACGACCTTCTGCTGATCGACGACGAAGCTCACCGTTCCCCGTGCCGACTGAAGCAGGGGTGCAGCAGCGGTGACGTCAATTGATTCCGCGACAGTGCCGACTGCGAGCGCGAGATCAAGAACGATTTGGTCGCCGACTCGCAAGGCCACGCCGCTCCGGCGGAGTGTTGTGAATCCGGTTTTCGCGACGGCTATCGTGTAGGTCCCGGGCTGCAATGCAACGAAGTGATACATCCCGTCGGCTCCGGTAGAGGTCGACGTTTCGACACGTGTGCCGTCATTGATGAGCCGAATTTCTGCTTCCGGCACGGCCAGTCCGGCCGGGTCGCGAATGATGCCCGACAATTCCACCTTTGTCGATTGGGCGGCCACCCACGTGGAAGACGCGAGGAGCATTAGCAAAAGTACGTGCCGCATCATGCCTCTTATAAATGACAGTGTCGTGATACAATAACACAGCAATGCCACACAAGATCCAGACAAAACTCACAACGATTCGTAAAACGCGCGGGCTCGGTGCAGCCGAATTAGCTCAAAGAATCGGGGTCACGCGGCAGACGATATACGCCATCGAGGCAGGTACCTACGTTCCTAATACCGAAGTCGCGCTGAAGCTTGCGCGTGAACTCGAGGTGACCGTCGAGGAGTTGTTTTCCCTGCCCGGCGACCGCGAGGACGTGTCGAGCGCGATCACGGCGGAATACCTGGGACAGACGGCGCCGGCCACGGGCCAAGCGGTTCGTGTGTCGCGCATCGGTAACAAATGGATCGGGGTGCCGGTTGATGCGCGGCCGTACCACCTGCCCGAAGCGGACGCGGTGGTCACCGGCTCCGATTCTCGGGTGCGAAAGGCTCGACTGCGGACTTTCTCCGAAGATCCGAGGCTTCAGAACAAAATCGTCCTGGCCGGATGTGACCCTGCAACAAGCCTGCTGTCGAGCATGGTCGAGCGGCTCAGCGGCGTCGAGATCGTCCATGCTCCGGCGTCGAGTCAGCTGGCGCTGTCATGGTTAAAGGACGAGAAGGTCCACGTCGCGGGCTCGCATCTGCAGGATTCCGGAAGCGGTGAATACAACCTGCCGTTCATCCGACGGCAGTTTCCCAATCGCGACATGACGGTCGTCACGTTTGCGCGGTGGGAGGAAGGTTTCGTCGTGGCTTCCGGAAATTTCAAGCACATTCGCAAAATTGAGGACCTCGCCAGGAAGAACGTCACGTTCATGAACCGCGAGCCGGGTTCGGGAAGCCGTGGATTGGCAGATCGTCTGATTGATGAGGCCGGCATCTCGCCGAAGAAAATCGAAGGCTATGATCGCGTGGCGCTTGGCCACCTGTCGGCGGCCCACGCGGTACTCAGCGGCGTCGCGGATTGCTGCATTGCAACGCGATCCGCCGCCCAGACATTCGGACTCGATTTCATTCCTCTCCGCAGCGAGCAGTACGATTTCATTCTTGATCGGGACACATTGCGTCTTGCTGCAGTTCAGGCGCTTTTCGATGCGTTGCAGCGTGCAACACTGCGACGTAAGCTGGAAACGTTGGCCGGTTATGACACGTCCCAGACTGGAGTGGTGCGTGCTTGATCCTCGCACCACCTTCGGGGTGCGTTCCAGCTTTGAGATTTTTACCCCGAGTACGCAAAAAACGCGTACTCGGGGCTAATGTTCTTGCACGCCTCCGGCGTGCGCAGCCCGAAGGGCTGTCCGGAAATTAGCCCCTGGGTGGAGCGTTTTTTGCGACACTCGGGGTTTTAGATCGTACAGAAAATCGCACCCCGGCAGGGGTGCAAGGAGCCGTCATGGCGATCAGCGCAAGAAATCAGCTCAAGGGAAAGATCACCGAAATCATTCTCGGCAATGTTATGGCTCACGTCACAGTTAAGGTGGGTGAGAACCTGATCGAGTCCGTCATCACAAAGAGAAGTGCGGAAGAAATGAAGCTGAAGAAGGGTGACTCGGTGACCGTCATCGTGAAGGCCACCGAGGTGATGCTTTCGAAGTAAGCCCAGGCCAGATGTTGGATGGCGGATAGCGGATGGTGGATGTGAGATCTACATCCACCATCCGCTATCCGCCATCCAACATCTCCCTCTACTGCTTCCTTTGAACAGGCTCGTTGAACTTCGATGCGTCGATCGCGGCGTTCGGCTGGTACTCGGTCGCGGTGTACTCTTCACGTCCGCTGACCCAGCTGTAAGTCCACTTGTACGGCATCATGACACCGGCGACTGGACGATAGTCGTCGTAGTCGATCTGCGTCGGAACGTGGCCGACCGCTGAATTCGCATATCGAATCATCCGGCGCAACAGGCCGGACTGCTTATCGAAGAATAGCGTGGCGATGAAGCCATTGTTGCCGAAACCTTGAACTACGTTGCAATCGTGGCCATCAACCGACGCGCTGACGCCGAGACGCCACGTGCTGATCGAGCCCCGAATGCCGGCCGGAAACGCCAGTTGTGCGTCGAACTTTCCGCCTTCAAGGGCGCTGCCGTTCAACGGATACTCACCAACAACCGTCAAAGGAAGCATGACCCATGCCTGCCGTCCATTGAACACTCGCGCGAGATCGCCTTCACGCTGATGCACGATGGTCGCGAGTTGATTTGGAGCCTTGGCATAAATTTCGAACGGATCCTGGCGGACTTCACCGAATAAGTTGCTGTTGCCTTTGACCGTGTAGCTGGTAAGAGCGCCGAGGCGTTGTGCTCCGCCGACAGCCTGGATGTACTTTTCAAAAACCTGATCAACTGTCGGCGTGGTGCCGGTCGGCGCAGGTATGACGACGTCGCGAGGGAATGAAAGCGCTTCGCCATAGATCATGTCGATCGGCGGCGTGATGGAAGGAGCCGGGCTGCCGCGATGGCAAGTCCAGCAGGTCACAACCTGGCGTCCGCCGAAGTTGTCACGGTTGATGGCAGTCACCATCGCCACCATTTTTCGCGCCATTTGTTTTCGCGGAGGATCGGCTTCCCATTGCGGATTCGAGGTTCCGGCGCCGACGTGGCAGTCGCCGCAGCAAACGCTGAGCGCTGCGGAAAACAATCCCATCGTTCCCATGAATTCATCGACGGGAATGCCTTTCAGCACCTGGATATTTTTGAAGGCCTGTTCCGACATCTGCGTCCGTGCAGCTGCGGGAGCCTGCGCGCGTGCCAGAATCAAACCGGCCGAGGGAGCGGCCGGAATGTTCGTCCAGGTCGTCGTGAACAGAATGCTGATCGCGCCGACGATCGTACCTACAAGAATTATTCGCTTCGAAGGAAGCTTCATCTATTCCTCCACGTACTGTAGCGGCGGTCTATGACCGCCGATCATGCTTGCTTCGACATCGTGGGCGGTCATAGACCGCCCCTACAGAGCCGCCGCCAACATCCACGTTGGGCGGCGGTCGATGAGTATATGATACCTTTCACGAAAATGTCCCGTTGGTCATCCCATCCTCGCGGCCTCACGACGCTCTTCTTTACGGAGATGTGGGAGCGCTTCAGTTATTACGGAATGCGTGCGTTCCTGATTCTCTACATGACCGCTCCGGCTGCTGCAGGCGGACTTGGTTTTAAGGATGGAGATGCGGCGTCGATCTACGGAACCTACACGGGCAGCGTTTGGGCGGCGGCAATCGTCGGCGGGATCATCGCCGATCGTGGACTCGGACAATATCGAAGCGTGTTGCTCGGCGGAATCATCATCGCTGCAGGGCATTTCACCTTAGCGTTCAAAGCCCTTCCCTCTTTCTATACCGGACTTGCGCTGATCGTCATCGGAACAGGACTCTTGAAGCCGAACGTCAGCACCCTTGTGGGTTCGTTGTACGAACCGGGCGATTCCCGTCGCGACGCCGGCTTTTCGATCTTTTACATGGGAATCAATCTCGGGGCATTTCTCGGACCGCTGATCGCCGGATATCTTGCGCAGCGCGTCGATTGGCATCTCGGCTTTGCATGTGCAGGAGTCGGAATGGCGTTCGGCCTGCTGCAATACATCCTCGGCAAAGAAAGGCTTCGGCCGGCGCTTAATCAATTAGCCGCGCAGCCATCAAGTGTCGGCGCCTCGGTTGCGCCTGTGGGTGGATCAAAAGCGAGCTTCAGTGCACAGGAATGGAAACGGATCGCTGCAGTCGTTGTGTTCTTTATCTTTGCTTCCTTGTTCTGGGGAGCGTACGAACAGGCCGGATCAACGCTGAATCTTTTTGCCGATCGTTACACGCGATTGTCCGTGTTTGGATACTCGTTTCCGTCTTCGTGGTTTCAGTCTGTTCCCGCTTTGTTTGTCATTCTGCTTGCCCCGGTTCTCGCCTGGCTCTGGATACGGCTGGGCAAGAACGAACCTTCAAGCCCGGCGAAATTCGCGATCGGCCTTCTCTTCGCCGGCTTCGCGTTCCTTCTTCTCGTTCCGGCCGGCGCGAGCGCGCAGCGAGGCGCGGGCATGCTGGTAAGTCCCTGGTGGCTGGTTGCCGCTTACTTCATTGAAGAACTTGGAGAACTGAGCTTGAGTCCGGTGGGTCTTAGCGTTGTAACCAAGCTAGCCCCGGTGCGTATTCTTGGGTTGATGATGGGAGTATGGTTCCTGTCGGCCGCGGTCGGAAACAAACTCGCGGGTTGGACGGCAGGATTCTTCAGCACAATGCCGTTGCCGATGCTTTTTGGATCCGTCGCCGTGGTCATGCTTTTGTCATCACTCGTCTTGGCGGTTTTCATTAAGCCAGTACGAAACCTGATGGGCGGTGTTCGTTAAATTTGTAAAGTTTTAGCTCAAAAGGTGTGAAGTACGTTAAAATCAGCGCCAGCTATCGTATATCGCTCAGGAGGAACCCGTGAAAGCCAGACTGACTTTCTTACTCGTTGCCGGAATATTGCTTTCAAGCGTTGCAGCGTATGCGCATCATTCATTCGCGGCAACATACTTCGAAGGCAAACAGGCGAAGATTGAAGGCAAGATCATCCAGTTCCTGTTCCGCAATCCTCATTCCTTTGTGCACGTCGAAGCTCCGGATGAGAATGGCGTCATGCAGAAGTGGATGATCGAGTGGGGCGGCGCTGGGCTGCTGCAGGGCCAGGGCGTCACTCGCGACACATTGAAGGTTGGAGACCCGGTCATCATCACCGGTAATCCGGGACGTGATCCGGCGGACCATCGTATGCGAATGGTCACGCTCAAACGCACCACAGACGGGTTCGGTTGGGGCGGCAGAACCGGCGAGACCGTCGAATAAACGCAAGACAACCGCGAATTACGCCAATTGCGCGAATAAAATTGGCGTAATTCGCGCAATTAGCTGCCAGGTTCGGTTTCCTTCCCACGCATCAGCCACACCGTCACCATGATTCCCAGAATCATCTGAATCGCATCGAGCAGCGTATAAGCAGCGTGTAGCAGGCCGAAGGTTCGCAATCGAGGGGTCTGCGGATCGTGTGGAACGAAATCAAGCTCACGTCCGACGTACAGTACTTGAGGTGTGATTACGATCGTGAGCACGAGGCCGATGGCAAGCATCGCGCCGACGTACCACTTTGCGCGCCGCGAATTCGGCAGTTTTGAAATCATCCACAGAACGAAAACGCAGAAAAGAAGTTGCGCCACATTCCAATATTGAAAATACAGACGGTTGAGTTCCGATGACAGGTATCGGAGGAGGTCGCGCGCGTCCGGGGCGCCGAGCTTATTCACCGCCGCACCGAATGCGGGATTCGGTTGGGATGCCAGCAGGCGATCGATCGTATAGAAGTTCTGAGTGGCGACAATGGCGAAGAAGACGGTTCCGGTAAGCAATGCCGCCATGCCAAAGACCGCCCATTGACGCACGACTGCTTGACGCACGCTGCTACCTTCTCCGGATGACGCCCTTTGCCGTCAGATGAAACCCATCAGGCAAAGTTTCTTCGACCTTGGGCCGGTAGCCTTTCACCGGCCATTCGCGTTCCGCAAAAACTTCGGCGATCCGGATGCGGATGCGCGGCCTGTCTTCCGCAGCAATAAAAGACTCGAGCAGTTGCTCGCGAACCTCTTCGCCCGCTTCCGATATGCCCTCGATCGCAGCAATGCGGACATCGTCATCATCGTCGGAGAGAAACTTGCGAAGCGCCGCAGCAATTTCCGGCGTAACGTGGCCGCGCATGGCGCGAATCAAATCCGCTTTATGTTCCGGCGGTGTGAACTCGCTGGCGGCTGCGACTTTCTCGAGAATTTCGACAAGGCGTGGAATGAGTTCCTCTTTCGGAAGAATCTGTGAAAGGGCCTGCACCGGCCACTCGACGTGATGATGCGTGCTGAGAAACTTCAGAATGGGATCAACGGCATTCCGGCCCTTTTCAACAAGCATCTCGACGACCATGCGCTTTTCCTCGATGTCCTGCGTCATGACCTTGCTGGAAATTGTGAAGCGTTTCAGCAGCGCGTAGAGCGATTCGGGAGTTCCCCACTCGCAAAGCCTCTCCGCGGCTTCGATACGAGGGCCGTCTTCACCGCTGGATTCGGTCAGGCGTTTCACCAGCTTGTCGATCTGTTTCTGCGACGGTTTGTCGCTCTTAAAGAAGTCGAACACCATTATTTCATTTGAACCAGCGCGAATGGATCGACGCGAGCTCCCTGTATGCGCAGCCCCCAGTGTAGATGTGGCCCCGTTACACGGCCGGTAGCCCCCGACAGGCCAAGCAGCTGTCCTTTTTCCACCATATTGCCGACCTTTACATCAATGCGCGAAAGGTGAGCATAGAGCAGGATCACACCAAGCCCGTGATCGACGACAACCGTATTGCCGGTGAAGAACAGGTTCTTTGCAAGAACGACGCGTCCACGATTGGACGAGTGAATCGGTGTTCCCGTGGCGGCTCGGAGATCGGATCCATTATGCGGTGCCCGCGGTTCGCCGTTGAAAACGCGCCGATGACCGAAGTTTCTGCCGGATGTTTCGCCGGGGATGGGAAGCGTGAATGGACCCGTCCACAACATCTCCTTCAGCGTCGAAGCATAAATCGTGTTTATCTCCTTGGCTTCGCGATTTGCGCGGGCGAGATCCTTTGGATTGAGTTCGACGTATTTCTCTTCGACCGTCAACTGCGTGGTTGGATATTCGGTTGGTTGAACGGCGATCGCCTGATCTCGCTTCTCGACGCGGCCGTCATCAAACTTGTATGACAGGCCCATTGTGTATTCTCCAGGCTTGACGTCGAGATCCACGCCGATAAGGCTTATCCATTCATCCTTCACTCGGACGAACGGAACTTTCTTCTGCTGCCACTCTCCCTCGACCGCGACGACTCCGGGTTCATTAGGGAGTCGGAGCTGAACTGCGCCTCCCAGGTTGGCCGTGATAGCGGCCAGTGCGAGAAATAGTGTGATCAAATTTTCACCTCGTCGAACTTGTGAATCGAAACTTTCCGAGTTTCACCGGCGGTACAGTTGTGGCGCCGCCCATGCCCGAGCGCAGCACGCGCGGTGTACTGCCGATAGCCTCTGTATACTTCAATGCTTCGACGTATGACTGAGTAAATCTCAATGACTTGATCGCATGAGCGATCTCGCCATCGCGGACAAGAAATGTTCCATCACGCGTCATTCCTGTAATGACGGCTTCACGCGGGTGGACAGTCCGCGTGTACCAGAAGCGTGTGATGTAAAGGCCCAGCTTAGTTGAGCGAATCATCGCGTCGAGCGATGCCGTTCCGGGACGTAAAAACAAGTTCATCGGCATCGGTCCAACCCGTCCTTGAGGAGACGGCGGTGTCGCATGCCCGGTGGAGCGTTTGCCCGGTTCTTTATCTGCCGTGTACTTGTCGTACACGGGCGATTTCGCGACGCCGTTCTCGACAATCGAAATGGCCTGCTTCGGCACGCCTTCGAAGTCAAACGGAAGTGGAATGCCGGCCGTATCGGTCCCATCATCGGCGATTGTCACACTATCCGCCATGATTCGTTCGCCGAGTCTGCCGTTCATCCATGATCGGCCTTCCTGCACGGCCTGGGCGCCCATGCCATCGTACGCGAGCATTTCCAGAATGTCGCCGGTCGCGTACGGATCCAGAATGACGGCGTACTCCCCGGGCTCATAATCGACGGGATCGACGCCCATTTTCACTTTCGATACTGCTTCATTCGCCAATGACTCAGGATCGACGGCGTCCAGCCTCCAGCCCGAGCTTTGAGCCCATCCTGACGAATTGCTTCCCATGATAACCGTCGACGCATCCATCAACGTCGACCGATGCTCCGCCATCACGCCTTTGGAATTGGCCACGCCCAATTGGTAGACGGCCGTCGTTACCGATCCGGCAGCAGTATATTTTGCGGCCGCTGCTTTGCGGCAGATCACTCCCACAATCGATGCGCGCCGTTCCGGCGTACATTCGGCAACGCCCGGGTGAAAACTTTCAACCGACCGCGCCGACTGGGGTTCCGGCAAGCCTTTGAACTCCGGATTTTCCGGCTGGAGTTTTGCGACTTCGTATGAACGGCGGGCCAGCGCCTGCAAACTTTCGGGGCGTGTATCGTTCGAAATGGCAATACCTACCTTCGTTCCGATAACAGAACGAACCGTGATCGAGATATTCCGTTCCGTCACATTCTGGTGAACAAAGTTGTTGGCGAAGCGGGTAAGGCTTTCGTCCTGCTCGACGGCGAACACTTCCGTCTGTTCCGCAGGTGAAGCCTTCATGAGAATTTCAGCGATCTGCCGGAAGTTCATCGGAAGACTCCAACTTTCACTTTCCGGAATCGCGCCGGCGAAGCACCGTGGCCGGTTCCCATCGTTTGCATTGGCTCGCCTTTTCCGCAATTCGGCGTGCCCCAGAGAATCCAGTGCTTCTGATTTGCGATGGCGTCGCACGAATTCCAGAAGTCGGGCGTAA
>Ga0075424_100008022_pt1 | contig 10286 bp, 5 predicted proteins | sample SoiMethybrSBSTD3_FD_75301 | JGI IMG/M metagenome (GOLD analysis project Ga0075424, IMG submission 75301) | Bulk soil microbial communities from a Populus tree surrounding site in Tennessee, USA - Soil MetaG P. TD hybrid SBSTD3 | ecosystem: Environmental > Terrestrial > Soil > Tree plantation...
ACGCCGTCCGGACTGGTCGCGAGCAGATCGGAGGCCGGCGCGGTCGCGGGAAACACACGCACGTCGCATCCGTACGCCGTAAAGCGCCGGAGGATATTCCACTTCATCCCGAAATCGTACGCGGCAACCCGCAGCGGCCGCTTCGATCGGCGCTGCGGCGACGGCGTGAACTCGTCGGACGGGACCGGCGTCCAGTCGAACGGCGCGTCGCACGTCACGCCAAGCACGAGATCGGATCCTTCCATCGGCGCGAGATCTCGCGCCTTCTCGATGAGATGCCGCGGATCGACATCACCGGTCGCGATGATGCCGCGCATGACGCCCGCCGATCGCAGCACACGCGTCAGCGCCCGCGTGTCGATGTCGGAGATCGCGACGACGTTGTTGCGCACCAGGTAGTCGCGCAGCGTCGAATCGGCGCGCCAGTTGCTCGCAACCGGCGACTCGTCGCGCACGATGAAGCCCGCCACCTGCGGCTCACGTGACTCCCCATCGTCGGGCGCGACGCCGTAGTTGCCGATCTCCGGACAGGTCATCGTGACGATCTGCCCCGCGTACGATGGATCGGTGAGGATTTCCTGGTATCCGGTCAGGCTGGTGTTGAAGACGACCTCGCCTCCCGCCTCGCCGGAGGCGCCCGCCGCTTCCCCTTCGTACCAGATGCCGTTTTCGAGCGCGAGTATGGCTTTCATTGCATGGGTTCGAGCGAGCCGGCCACCCGGGTCTCCTGCCCCGCGGCGACGCGGATGCTCGTCGTCCAGGCGCGGTGCTGCGGCAGCTCCAGGCGGACGACGTGCGATCCAATGGGAATCTCCGGGATCCGTGCGGGCGCCGTGCCCACGGCACGCCCATCGACGAACACGCGCGCGCCAGGCGGATTCGACGCGACGAAGAGCGATCCGGAAAATCGCTCGGGCGCGGAACCGGTGGAACCACCGGTGCTGCGAGCTGTCCGCCTCGTCGAGGGTGCGGGCGTCGGCGCCGGCGCTGCCGCAGCGACCGGAGGCCGCTGCAGACGAAATGAAAGAGTGCGCGTCGGCACAGACGGCGTCAACGTGACATCCTCGCGCGCGACGGTATATCCGGGCTGCACCACGCGGAGCGCGTACGTGCCGAACGGGAGATCGCGGATCGTGAGCGGGGTGCGGCCCCGCCACTTTCCGTTCACGGTGACGGGCGCGTTCTTCGGCGTCGACTCCACCGTCAGCGTTGCGCGCGTCGCGGCCGCCGCGCGGGGCGCGGTCGCAGCGGGCGGCGCTGCGGCGCCTGGCGCCGGCGCGGCGGACGGCTGGGCAACCGTCTGTTCGCTGTAGGCCTGCCCCGACTGGTGCGGTTGGCCGGCAGCAGGCTGGCCCGAAGCAGGCGCGGCAGCCGGGTTCGCCGCCGCGGATGACGACGATGTCTCGGCGTGATCGCGCCCGCGCAGCGCATAGCCACCCGCGAATCCGATCAACAAAAGCATGATCGCGCCCAGGGCGAGCGGCACGAACGGCAAGCGCGAACGCTCGTCCTCGTGAGACTCGACGCCCATGAAGGTTCCGGGGCGCACGGGCGGCGGCTGAAACGCGTCCTCGTGCAGCGGGACCGAATCCAGCGGCGCCGCGCGGGCGACGACAGGCGCTTCCTCTTCTATAGCTTCTTCGACGGCGTCCGGTTCCAGCGCTTCCGGCGGGACCTCCACTGGCACGGGGACTTTCATCGCAGCGGCGGGTTGTGGCGCAGGCTCAGGCTCGCTCCGCGGTGGGGGTACCGCGACAGGAACCACGGCCGGCGCTGTCGTCCTGTCGATGACGCCCTGGCGCGCCGCTGTTTCGAGCGCCGATGCAAAGGCCAGCGCCGTCGCATACCGGCGCGCGGGATCGTCGTGCATCGCGCGCGCGAGCACCGAACGCACTTCTGCCGCGTGCTGACCTACGTTCTCGCCGGCAAGCGCACCGATCTGATCGCCGGTGCCGGATGGCCGGCGGCCGGTGAGCAATTCGTATGCGATGGCGCCGAGCGAGAAGATGTCGGCGGCCGTGCTCCACTCGCCGCCGGCGATCCGCTCCGGCGCGCTGTACGGACGCCGCACCGGCGCGCGAATTCCCACCCGCTCGAGCGACTCGACGATCCCGAATCCGCTTGCGCGCGCCTCATCGGGCGTCACGAACACGTCGCGCAGGTGCAGGCCGCCATGGCCGACACCCGCGGTACGCGCGAAATCGATCGCGCCCGCGAGCTGCGTGATGAACGCCAGCACCTTCTCGAACGACGCCGGCGCGTAGTGACGAATGGCGACGTCGAGCGATTCGGCCGCCACATACTCCTCGGCGCGATACGCCGCAGTGCCTTCGACGCCGGCGGCAATCGGTTCGACGATCGACGGATGAAACAACCCGGCATCGCACGCGCGGGCCAGCTCGTCGGCCAGCGCCTGCGCCTGCTCCGGCGTGATGTCGAGCCGCAGGAGCTTGACGGCAACCAGACGGTCCCGCGTGGGCTCGTAGGTACGGAACACGGGACCGAGAGCGCCAATACCAATTTGATGCAGGACCCGGAACGGTCCGAACGCGGGAGGTGGGGCGAAGGCAGCCGGATCGTCTCTGGTCATTCCACGGGAGGAATTGAAAAAATGTAACACACAGACGGGTGTGCTCCTTGACTTATTTTCGCAGTTTGAGAACAGTACGTGACGGTGCCCGCCGACACGACCACATCTGCCTCAACTGCCATCGACGTTCGCACGATCAACTGGATACGGCCCCTCGTCGGCGCGTACGCGTACGACTTCGATTCGATCGCACCCTTGTACGCGGGCAACCCGGCGTCGCGCGACGCGTGGGCCGACGCGCTCCGTCGAGCGCAAGCGTTCCGGCGCGACCCTGAGAAGATCGCCGCGGTCGTCACGGCGCAGCAGGAGCGCCGCGGCGCGCCGCCCGAAGCGCGCGCGTCGGCGGCGCGACTCGCCGATCGAAGCGCGGTCGCGATCACGACCGGCCAGCAGGCGGGCGTCTTTGGCGGACCGTTGTTCACGCTGCTGAAGGCGATCAGCGCGCTGCAGCTCGCGAAGCGCGCCGCCGAAGAGCTCGGCGTGACCGCGATCCCGATCTTCTGGGTCGACGCGGAAGACCACGACTGGGAAGAAATCCGCAGCGCGACCGTCCTCGATGCCGACTTCCAGCCGAAGACGATCACGCTCGCGAACCTCGACGGCGCCGGCGAGCTGCCGATCGCATCGCTGACGCTCGACGACCGGGTCGAGCAATCGATCGAGGAGCTTCTCGGCGCGCTCGCGCCGACGGACTTCACCAGCTGGGTGAGCGAGGTGACGCGCAGCGCATACCGGCCGCGCGCGGGCGTCGCTGATGCGTTCGCGCGCTGGATCGAAGCGGTGCTCGGACCGCACGGCCTGGTTGTGTTCGATTCGACGGATCCCGGCGCGAAGCGCCTCGCCTCGCCGGTCTTCGTGCGCGAGCTCACGGCGCCAGGACGGACAGCGTCGCTCGCGGCCGATGCGGCGGACGCATTCATCGCGTGCGGTCACACGCCGCAGGTGCTCCCGCAGCGGGACGGCGTGTCGCTGTTCTATCTGAACGGCAAGCGCCAGCCGATCCGCCGTGAAGGAGATCGCTACGTCATCGGCGATCGCGCCGTCACGCTCGACGCGCTCGCGCGCGAAGCAGAAACAGACCCTTCGCGCTTCAGTCCGAACGTGCTCCTGCGGCCGATCGTGCAGGACACGCTCTTCCCGACGATCTGCTACGTCGCCGGCCCGAGCGAGCTCGCCTATCTCGGCCAGCTCCGCGGCGTGTACGACCACTTCGCGGTGCCGATGCCGCTCATGTCCCCCCGCGCGACCGCGACCATCATCGACGCCGCGGCGTCGCGGTTTCTGGCGAAGCACCCGATCCCGTTCGAGCAGCTCCAGGCGCGCGACGAATCGGCGCTCAATCGGCTGCTCGAGTCGCAGCTGCCCGTCGAGATCGACCACTCGCTGAAGGATGCGGATGCGGCGCTCCACGCCGCGTTTCAGCGCGTCATCGACGCCATGCCGTCGCTCGACCCGACGCTTGCGGGCGCGGCAAAGACGACGCTCGGCCGGATGGAGCACGACCTGCGCACGCTGCAGAACAAGGTAATCCAGGCGGCCAAGCGGCGCGACGAGACGCTGCGGCGTCAGTTCACGCGCACGCAGGCGCAGATCTTTCCGCTCGGCCAGCCGCAGGAACGCACGCTGACGATGGTGTTCTTCCTGAACCGCTATGGGCCGGGACTGGTCGACGCGCTGATGCGGAGCCTGCCGATGGACATCGGGCGGCACTGGGTGCTGACGCTGTAGCGGCGGGTCGCGGTCCGCGACTCGGGATAGGCACGCGGGATCCGGAATCCGGGATCCGATCTGGTGTAGGGCGGCGCTTTCAAGCGCCGCCAGCCGGCGCGAGCATGTTGGCGTCGCGGAATAGCACCCACGTTCCGTCAGGACGCTTCCGAAAAATCGACAGCACCGGGCCGCGCCTCTCTGAAGCGGCACCGCCGTCGAGCGGTGTCATCCGTACCGTCAGCTGATTCCAGCAGTACGCCCATTCGCCGAAGATGTGAACTTCCTGAATGTCCGCACTGCCTTCGATCCGATGACGGCCCTCGGCTGCCTTGGTCGCATGTGCGAATCCCTGCTTCCCTCGCATCGCCGGACGACCTGGACCGAGAAACACGACGTCGTCGTCCATCAACTCGAGTACGCGCGTGAGATCGCCCGCCGCCGTCGCGCGCATCCACGTGTTGATCACTTCGCGTATCGCCCGTTCGTCGTTCGTCATAGCAATATCGGGATCCGGGATCCCGGATCCCGCATCCGGATCTCCAGCCGCTACAGCCGCGCGGCAGCGTCGGTGAGCGCGCGCTCGGCAGCCTGGAGCTTTCCTCTCACTTCTTCCAGCCACCGTTCGTCGCACCTCAGCGCATCGCGCGAGGCGGCGATCGCGCGCGCCATCTCGGACGGCGCGGGGCCGCCCGGCGTGGTCCGCACGCGAACGAAATGGCGCGGATCGAGAATCTCGGCGAGCGCGGCGTCGTCGTACTCGATCGGCGCGCCGAGGACCGACGACGAGACATCACGCAGCAGACGCGCGCGCGGTTCAGAGGGGCGCTTCGCTGATTCGGCGACGAGGCGCGTCGCGATCGTGTGGCTCGTCTTGAACGGGACGCCGTGATCGCGCGTGAGCGTGTCGGCCAGCTCCGTGACCGTAATCCACCCCTGCGACGCGCGCTCGGCGAGCCGCGGCCGGTTGAACTGCGCGGTCGTCATCGCCGCCGTCACAAGGCGCACCGCGCGCTCGGCATCGGTGAACATCGAAACCACGAGCGGCTGCAAGTCGTCCTCGGTGTCGACGATGTCGCCGAACGGGGTGTTGTGGACGGCGAGGACGATCGCGTTCGCCTGGCCCAGCGCCTTGCTCCCGATCGCGCGCGTGTGCTCGAGCGCGACGGGGTTGCGCTTCTGCGGCATGATGCTGCTCGACTGGACGAACTCGTCGGCGAGGCGCAGGTAATCGAACTCGTGCGTGCACCAGAGCAGGAAATCCTGCACGACGCGCCCGAGCCCCGCCAGCAGCACGGCCGCGGCGGATACGCTCTCGAGCAGGTAATCGACCGTCGCGATGCTGCCGTAGGTGTTCCCGGTCGGCGCATCGAAGCCGAGCAGCTCGCTCGTCCGGGATCGGTCGATTGGAAATCCGGTTCCGGTAATCGCGCACGCGCCCAGCGGATTGAGATTCGTGGTCGCGTACGAGGCGCGCAACCGCCGCGTGTCGCGCTCCAGCTGTTCGACCACGGCGTGAAGGTAGTGCGCGACGGTCGTCGGCTGCGCCGGCTGCGTGTGCGTGTGCGCCGCGAAGACGTCCTCGCGGTGCGCATCGGCGAGATCGAGCAGCACGTCGCGGAGACGGACGGTCGCCGCGGCCAGCGCGAGGATCAGCTCGCGCTGCTGCATCCGATACATCGTCATATCGATATCGTTGCGGGAGCGCGCGGTGTGAAGGCGCCCAGCCGCGTCCTCGCCACACCGATCGACAATCAAACGCTCGATGAAGAAGAAGAGATCCTCGCAGCGGCTGTCGAACGCGGCCGTCCGCACGTCGTCCATTTCGATCGCGTCCAGTGCGTCCCGAATCGCGCGCGCCTCGGCAGCCGGGATGATCGCGCGTTCGGTCAACATGACCAGGTGCGCATAGTGGATCCGCATCAGCGGCGACAGGAAGAGCGCCTTGGCGTCCTCGAAGTTCTCGTTCAAGACGCAGGCAATATATTCGGGAGAAAAACGCATCATTCGTTGGCGGGGTCTAAAGACCCCGCCCTACCGCAATCAACGTGGTGAACCCCGATCGTAGGGCGGGATCTTTAGACCCCGCCACGACGTCCCAGGCTCAGCAAATTTGCCATCAACCGATAGGCGCCGCTCGTGCCCGCGGGCAGCTGACGCCACAGACCGAGCCCAATGTAGATCCACCGGCCCTTGCCGTACTGCGCTTCGACGAGCGCGCCCGTCTTTGCACCCGGGTTGAGCGGGAACGGGTCGGTCATGCGGATCAAATCGACGTAGCGCGGATCGCGCTCGGCGAAAAAGTACGTACCGCGCTCCTGGACCCAGCCGCCCCAATCGTCCGGACCAATCTTGTTCGGCACATTGAACACCGGATGCGAGGGAACGAGCACTTCGACGGGCGCATTTTCGTCAGTGATCCGCTCGCTGCCGTTTTTCGCGGGATAGGGTCCGTATTGCGCTTCGTTGAACTCCAGCTTGTTGTAGTTCACGAGCATGACGCCGCCGTTGCGGACGTATTCGAGCAGCCGGTTGTTGTTGGCGCGAAGGTCGGGGCGCCGTTCGTACGCCCGGACGCCCGTGACGATGACGTTGTACCGCGACAGATCGCCGGAGGCCAGCTCGTGTTCGTCAATCAGGTGCACGTCGGCGCCGAGCTGCTGGATCGCGGCCGGCACATCGTCACCGACGCCCATGACGTAGCCAACCCGCAGCCCCGGCGCGATTTTGACGTCGATCGCCTTGACCCGCGTCCGCGCCGCTTCGACGACGTGCCGTCGATGGATGTGCGGATACTCGACGACTTCGTAGCCCGTCGACGACGTTTGTGAACCGTCGCCGGTGGAGACGGTGGCCTCCACCGCGAAGTCTCCCGCGGCGATTCGTGCCGGCGGGGTCAGCGTGAAGGACAACGTCACCGACTCTTCGCCGCGCGCAAAGGTCGCAGGCGCCGAGGCCGGGGTCACACGCCAGCCGTCTGGCGCCTTCAGCGAGGCCGTCGCTGAGACTCTCGCTTTCAGGTTGTTCGTGATCGTGACGTCGATCGTGCGCTGGTCCGCCTGAAGGCGGACGCTACGGGTAGAGGGAACGATCGCGATCGCTGGTGTGACGCGCACGTTGAACGCCGGCACGACCTGCAGCTCCATCCGCTTCTCGCCGGCGTAGAGATCGCTGTATCGATACTCGACAGGGCGGCGGATGGTGATCTGGGCGCCGCCAATCGTCAGGGCGAACGTCGCGACGAACGGCGACGGACGGAATGGCAGGCCGAAGGGAACATCGGCGTCGAAATCGTATCGCGCCGAGTCGGAGCGCGGCGTCCAGTACGGCGTTGAAACGGGTTCCTTCGCGACAGACAGATCGGCGGTGCAGGACTTCGCGCCGCCGCTGGGAATCGCCGCGGTGCACGCGGCGGGCGTGCCGGCGAAGCCGCTGAACGTCACCGCATTCAGCGTGACGTCGGCCGCCCCGTTGTTGCCGGCAACGGCGTTGACCTTCACCGGCTCGCCGACGAAGACAGTCCCGTCATCGGCAAGCGCCTCGAGACGAACGCCGTGCGTCAGCAGCAGCGCGGTCTCGAACTGCGGTTCCTTTTGCGCCAGCCGAAAGTCGACCTCGTACCGTGCGCGATCGTCGATCGCAAGCGCCTTGAGCTTCTCGCGCAGTGCACGTACCGCCGCAAGGCCGCGTGCGAGGGGCGCGGCCGCCGCACCTGGCCCGCCGCCGTCAGCCGCTCGTGCTGCGGCAGTCACCGCCTCCGAGATGGCGGTCAGTCCGCTCGCAAGTTCCGCCGGAGGCTGCGCTCCGGCGTACGACGCGAGTCCCTGAACGGTCGTATCGATCCCCTCGAAAAGATCCGCAGGCGCCACGCCGGCCTGCCCGATGACGGTGTCGACGAGGCGGTAGCTGCGCGGCCGCGTTTCACCGGGCAGCAGCAACAGCTGGGATGTGCCCTGACATTTGTGCATGCTGCGCGCTTCCAGCCCCAGCTCGCTGTAGGTGCGCCCGAGCAGCGGATCGAACGCCGACGTCGAGACGGCCACGACGTCGCGCGCGGCCGGTGACGGCCGGCCGCCGAACTCCGTGCAGAAAACGCGCTTCGGCTGCCACGGACGCAGACCTGCGGAGATCTGTTCGGGATAGCGGCTCGGATCGGCGGCGGCCTTGAACGCTTCGTTCGTCAGGCGCGTGGAAGCCTGATGATGCTGCCCTCCACCCCCGCCGCCGCAGATGAATCCGACAATCACGTCGGGGCGCGTCGCGCGAATGTGCCGCACGTAGTCGCCGACGATCTCGTCGCGGCCCCATTTCTGGATCGACTCGTCGAGGCTGAACGAGTAGCCGAAATCGATCGCCCGTGTGAAGTACTGCTCCGCGCCGTCGAACCGGTGGACGGCGAGAAGCTCCTCGGTGCGGAGGACGCCGAGCGCCTGGAAGATCTCGGGGCCGATCTCGTTCTGTCCGCCGTCCCCGCGGGTCGCCGTCACGAGCACCGTCCGCATCCCGCGTCCGTGGCTCATCTGCGCGAGCAGCGCGTTGTCCTCGTCGTCGGGATGCGCGTCGGTCTCCATGAACGTGCCCGCCGTGGCCAGCTTGCGGAGCATCAGCCGGAGCGCGACGTCGTTCGGCAGCTCGCCGACCGGCCGGACCCGCAGCTGCGCCGACAAGCCCGCCGCGCTGACGAGGATAGCCATCATCGCGACGCTCGCCTTCAAGGATCCGATTCGAGAAAATTCAAACGAACGATTCATTGATTCAACGATTCCCGATTAGCGATTCCCGATTAGGGATTCCCGATTAGGGATGAGGGATTAGAACGCGAATTTCACCCCCATCTGCATGATCCGCTGGTCGTACCCGGATGTCCTCGGGAACTCCGCGGGCAGCGAGGCCGCCGCGAGACTCCCTGTGGCGTCGGTGGGCACGACGCGGTTGACGCCGGCGACGTTCTTCGTGTTGAACAGGTTCTTCGCTTCGAAGAACACCTCGGCCCTGCGCTCGCCCGAGAACGGCACGAAGCGCGAGTAGCGGAAGTCCACGTCGAACACGCGGCCGAGGCGCCCCGAGTTGCGTTCGATGCCCAGCGGCCGATCGTTCAGCTGGCCGTCGAGATTCAGATCGAGGTTCGATCGGATGTTGAACGGCAGGCCGCTGTTAGCCTGGAGAATCACCCCGAGCTGGTTGCTGTTGATCAGCATCGCTCCTGCGCCGCCGCCGCTGACGCGCGGCGCGAGCACCGTCGACACGGCGAGCGTGTGCGTCTGGTTGAACGGCGTCACTCCCTTGTCGCGCTCGACGTTGGTCGGGTCGGAAACGCGATCGTCCTGGCTGCCGACGACGTAGGTGCCGGTAAGGGGCGCGTTGTCGACGCCGCGCGCGAGCGTGTACGCGACCTGCGCGAGCCATCCGTGCGTCATCCGCTTCGTGAGGCCCGCCGTAAAGGCGTTGTAGGTCGCCTCGCCGATCGATTTGAACATGTTGATCCGATCGAACGTGGGATCGACCCGCGATGAGGAGAAGATCGGCCGTCCATCGGGCAGGGTGCCGCCGGACGGAACGAGGTTGATGTCGATGAGCACCGGCAGCCTGCGTCCGGTGGAATTCACGTAGCCGGCCGAAACCGAGAGTTCGGCCGACAGCGCGCGTTCGAGCTGAATGTTGCTCAGCCATGCGGACTGGGTCCGGAACGCCGGATCCACGACATTGATGCTCTGGCGCGACAGCGTGAAACCGGGCGGCGGCGACGCGAGGCTCGCCGGAAACGCGGGAGCGCCCACCGCTGTCGGCAGCAGCGGGCCGATGTTGTAGCTCTTCGGATCGCCGTTGTTCAGAATCGCGTTGTCATAGAAGTCGAGCAGCGGCGGCTCGTACATCAGCCCGACCGACGCGCGCACCACGGTCGTCGCGGACTCGTTGACCGCCCACGCAACGCCCACGCGCGGCCCGAAGTTGTTCTTGTCGAGGGTGAAGTGCTGCGAGTACGGATTCG
>Ga0075424_100008028_pt1 | contig 10285 bp, 11 predicted proteins | sample SoiMethybrSBSTD3_FD_75301 | JGI IMG/M metagenome (GOLD analysis project Ga0075424, IMG submission 75301) | Bulk soil microbial communities from a Populus tree surrounding site in Tennessee, USA - Soil MetaG P. TD hybrid SBSTD3 | ecosystem: Environmental > Terrestrial > Soil > Tree plantation...
TGCCGGCCTATGTCGAATGGGCCGGACTGGGATTCATCGTGCCGGGATTGCTCGCCCATCAGTTCGACCGGCAAGGCGTGCTGCCCACGCTGCTCATGCTCGCGATCGCGGCGCCGATTACCCGGCTCATCGTCATCCTGGTGATGCGGCTATGAGCTTCGCGTCTGATACACCGCGCGTGCAATCCCGTTTCAAGCCCGCGTGGCTTGCTGTCGCTGCTGCATTCAGCATCGTGCTCTGGTTCGCGCTCGAGCAGGCACTGCAGCGCCCGATTCATCCACAGTTTGCGGAAATGCTGATGGCGGCGCGCAGCATGCAGGCCGCGAGCCGCGTGCTGGGGCTCGAAAAGGAGATGCGGGGTCTCACGCCGCCGATGCAAGTCGATCCCAATCGCACCGGCATGATTGGCCAGGAGTACACGTCACTTACCACCACCATTGGTGAGCTTCCCGCCAAGCGCACGGCCACGAACCCGGATTTCGCTGCCGCGCTCGTGCACCAGATCGCTTCGCTCGAGCTTGCGCGCGGCACACCCGTGGTGATCGTCGTCTCCGGCTCCTTCGTGGGCGGCGATGTCGCGGCGATCACCGCCACCGAGGCGCTCGGGCTGCGCCCGATCGTGATTGCCTCGCTGAGCGCCTCGATGTGGGGCGCCAACGAGCCGGAGTTCAACCTCATCGACATGCTCTCCGCGCTGCGTGAGCGCAATGTGATCCGCACCCGCGCGATCGCGGCTGTGCTCGGCGGCGGCGGCGCGATCGGCGGCGGCATGGATCCGGACGGCGTCGCAGCCTTGCGCCGCTCGGCTGCACGCGATGGCGTGCCGATTGTCGAGGCGCGCCCGGTCGCGGCTGTTATCGATGCCCTGCTTGCGCACATCAACGCCGCGGCGAGCGACCAGCGCCCAGGCGCCGTGATCAATGTCGGCGGCGCGCTGATCGGGCTTGGCTCCTGCCGCGAATCGTATGAATGGCTGCCTGGCCTCACACGGCGCGCGCCGACCTGCAGCAATGGCACGCCGGGCCTCGCGATGCGGCTTGGCGCCGACGGCCTGCCGGTCCTGCATATCATCAACATGCGGCGGCTGGCGCTCGAATGGGGCTTGCCATTCGACCCGATCCCGTTGCCAATCCCTGGTAACAACAGGGCGATCTACGGGACAGCCAAAGAGCCGGCCAAACCGGCTCCATGACGGCAAGGGGGAAACAGAATGGAATTCGGACTGCAGCCGGGCACGATCTTTGCGGTCGCGATCGCGCTGTTCCTGGCCTCGCACTTTCTGCTGCGTGCTCCGCTACCCCTCTCCTTCATCATCGTGGCTGCTGTAACCGCACTCATCGGCGACTTCGGCCTCCCGTTCCGTCATCTCGTAGAAGGCGGTTTTGGCTTCATCAATCTGGTGCTGGCGCTGTTTGCCGGAGCGTTCTTCGGCCACATGATGCGAGGAAGTGGTGCCGCCGATGCGGCCGCGGCCGGGATCCTGCGCCTAAGCGGCCATAGCCGCCTGCTGCTGCTCACGCTGGCTGCACTGCCGTTGTTCGTGGTCGGCATGTTCGTCGGGCTCTCCGGCGTCGCCGTGCTGGCAGCGGGCGTGGTGGCCGTGCCAGCGCTGCGGCAGAACGGCTTCGATGATCCCACCATGGCGGCCTTCATCGCCGTCATGGCCACCGCCGGCATGATCGCGCCGCCCATGAACGTGCCCGCAATGCTGATCGCCGACGGCGTTAACATGCCCTGGACCAACACCAGCCGGGCGCTGCTTGCATTGGCGCTTCCGCTCGCGACCGCCGCGCTCGTGTGGTTCACGATCTGGCAGGGCCCGACCAAGCCGCGAAACGCGCCAGCACAGGTTAGCACCGCGACGTGCTTGCGCGGATTTGCGCCGCTCCTGCTGATCGTCATGATCTGGATCGCGGTGCGACTCTTTCCGACCGTGCTCATCGACCCGGCAAGTCCGCTGATCCTGGTGATCGGCGGCCTTGCGGCGCTGCCGATGCTGCCCAAGGACGAGCTACGCAAGGTGGTGATGGCGACCTTCACCGGCACTCCATTGCTGCTCGCCGCTGTGCTGGTGACCGTCGGCATCCTGGTGCAGATCATGACGCTGACGGGTGTGCGCGGCTGGCTCGTCATCAGCACCATGTCGCTCACCGTGCCCTGGAACTATCTGAGCCTGGCGCTCGGCATGCCGCTCCTTGGCGGCGCGCTCACCGCCATGTCGGTCAGCGATGTGATCGGCGTGCCGGCCGCGTTCTCGTTCATCGGCCAGGACATGATCATCAACGTCGCGGCCCTCTCCGCGATTTCCTCGCTCGCCGAGTTCGTGCCGCCGACGGCGATTGCGGCCGCGCTTTCCTGCTACGTGGTTGGTGGCGGAAGCATCGGCCAGGTGATCCGGCGCGCCTGGCCGCCGATGGCGGTGCTGCTGGTTGTTGCAATGCTCATGCTCATTTTCGCCCGCCAGCTCACCGGCATTCTGACCTGAGAACGCATTTGGTTATTCGAGCTCAGCAGCATTCTCCGTTCATTCCCGCGCAAGCGGGAATCCAGCAGCAGCATCCATAGTCCTTTGATTGTAACCCTCGGTCGCCGCTTTCGCGGGGACGAACGGAGAGTGCGTCACCTGACGAAGAACACGTCGATTCACGAGCGTGGGGGCGGCTGCAGAAACGCGCCGAGCCCGCGCGTGTTGACCTCGTTGTAATCCGGAATGTTCTCGACCTCGATCGGCGATTGCGGATTGAGATCGTTATAGGCGTCGATGATCTCTTTTATGGACGCAAGGTTGCGCGCCACGCGCAGCCGCAACGGCCAGCCGCGTTCATCGAACCCGACGAACAGCCGCTTGAGTCCGGCCGCGCGAACATAATTCGGGTCGCGACCTTCGATCACCAGCTCTGCGCCGGTGCGGCCGCGGAAGCGTCCCATCGCCGGATTGGCGCTCTCGGTCAGGATCGCCTGCGCCTTGGCATGGTCGCCGAACTCACGATGGCTCAGGCCGTGCAGATTCTTCGGCGAGGCCGAAAGCCCGATCGGGATGCGCCGCGCCTGCAAGGTCGCCGCCGCAGTCGCCGCCGTCTCGAACGCATTCTCGTGCGCCACCATGGTGTTGATTACCGGATATTCCGGCTGCGCCTCGTGCAGGTCGAGCACGAGAGAGGCTTCTTTGGCCAATGTCGTCAGCGCATAGCTCACCCGGGCTGTCAGCCAGCCGCTTGCCAGTCCCGGATGATTGCGGTTGAGGTTGCGCGTCTCGTGGCCGACCATTCGCTCGAGGCTCGGCGAATGGACGAACACATCCGGATCGGGCCACTGATGCGCCGGATTGGTCAGCCGCATGCCGACACGAAACCAGCGCGGACCAGCCGGCGTCGCAATCTCGAAGCGATGCAGATAGGCTTCCATCGGATCGGTGTGGGTGAAGCCCGAGCGATTGGCCTGCGGCACAACGATGAGCCGGCCGCGTTTGACGCGCGCATTCTCGACCATCAGGATCGCCGCCATCACGCCGCCGATCTCCTGCGGATGCGTGCCGCCCAGGATCAGCATCGTGCCGCCGGGCGCACCCGCAAGCTCGAATACCGGCGTGTCGCCAGGTCCGCCCGCAAGGCTCGGCTCGGTTGCACTCAGCATGCGCTGCGCCGTAACGCCTGCTCCGGCGACGATCGGCTCTGGCTCCTGCATCGCGCGGAATATCGACGCCGCAGAGAGCGTCACCACCAGTGCCCCGATGGAAAAAGCGAGCGCACAGAAGCGAGCGCGGACAAATGCGCCCATCACTTCACTCCGACAGCGCGTAGCGCGAACGGCACGAACACCAGCGCGGCGAACAACTGCGAGCGCCAGTCGCGCTCGCGCCAGAGCACGACCACCATCATGACGGCGACGATGAGCGCCAACAGGCGATAGAGGAGCATCAGCACCAGCTCAGCGTCGATCATGACCCGCGCCTCAAAAGAAACTGGTCGATCCCTCGAACGCCGGTAGGAGACGCCCGAGCAGCAGCACCAATAGCCAGAAGCTGAGCGAAAGCCCAGCCGACACCTTCATGAAGGTCGTGGCCTGATCGTCCTCGCCGAGCACAAGCGCGTGCCTGTGCTCCACCAACGTAAAGACGAGCGCATTGAGGCCCGCCAGCAGAATCAGGGACATCTTCAATTTGAACGCCGGATTGGGCCAATACATCATCGGATCGGCAGCAAAGAACAAGATGCCGGTCAACAGGTTGATCACAAACCCGATGATCACGAACGGCAGGAAGGAGAGCGCCGAACGCATCGTGATATTCCGCAGAAAGCCGAGAATGCGCAGATCGACGATCAGGATGCCGCCGACCAACAGCGAGAGGCCGAGGAAGTGCAACGTTTCGCCGGTCGCAAACATCCAACGGCTCTGCCGCACAGCAACGCCCAGCGAGGTGTCCCTGATCCAGTGCAGAATGTCTGCTTCAGTCATCGCGTGCCAACCTCGCCATTTCGCCTCGATCGCATCAGCTCACACCGGTGGCGGTCCGATCGTGTATCCGATCAGTCTCCCCGCAACGATTGCACCACACCAGAACACGATCGAGGCGACCGCGGACACCTTCGCTGCGGTCGGAACTTTCAGCTCTCCTGCCGGCACGCGCTCCATGCCCTCGAGTGCGCGCGACAGCGCCCACACGGAGAGACCCGCAAAGACGATCAGGATCATCTTGATCAGGAAAGCAGGCGTAACCGGCATGCGCCGCGGCTCGGCCATCAGCAGCACGATGCCGGATGCCGCATTCATCGCAAAGCCGAACCAGGCAAGCCGGAAGAGCTGGTCGAATGCCGACAGGGAGACGCTCTTGGCGTAGCCGAGCACACGCGCGCTGAACATGAAGCTGATGCCGACCACGAGGGCCATGCCGACGGCATGAAAGCACAGCACAATCGGATGCCCCCAATCCGACTCGCGCATCCAGGTCGAGAACTCCGAGTGCTCAAGCCAGATGAGGAATTCCATTGCGGCTACGCTTTCGCCTTGCTGGCTGATGGCAGGTCGTCCCGCTCCGCGCCGTCAGCAATCATGATCTTGTCGAAGGTCCCGTCGCGATCGAAGACGATGTGCTTCAGCGCGGCCAGGATGTGCAGCAGCACACCGAGAATGATGAGGGATGCGGTCACCCCATGAATGCGCCGAAGCACATCGTGCAGGCCGGACGATGGCCCAAACGGGCTTGGAATTGCGAATGCAAATACCTCGATCGCATCGCCGCCCGACCAGACCATCAACGGACCCGAGAGCAACATTGCGGCGATCGCGATCAGGAACAGATAGTGGAAGGCTTTCGCGATCGGGAACAGGATTGCGCTCTGGCCCGGATGCGGAGCCGGATGGCCTGCCGCAAAGCGCCAGAGAATGCGCCCCCACAGGATGAGATAGGCGCTCACCCCGATGCTCATGTGCAGGTGCGCGTACCAGGCGGCGTCGTCCTGGACATCCGTCTGTGACATGGTGCCGAGCGTCCACATCGTCAGCACGAGAATGGCGGCGAGCCAGTGCAGCGCGATCGAGACCCAGCCGTAGCCACTGCGCGTGTCTTTCCACCTCACGGGCGGCCCTTCACAGATATCGCCTGCAATGTGGAATGATGACTCACGGCGTCGTCATGCCCGGCCTTGTGCCGGGCATGACGCTGGAGATAGACGGCCGCTCGTACGACGTCTCCATGTCGCAGTGCCTTCACCCGCGATAGTTTGGATCGACCAGGTTGCCGAGCGACTTGTCGTTATAAGGCACGTCCTGCATCAGCTGCGCGCCGGGGTTCTTGTTGAGGTTCAAACGAACCTCGTCCATCGTCCACGGCTGCAGGAACATCACCGGATCTTCCACCGTGGCCTGATAGATCAGGGTGTCGCCCTGGCGGCGCAGCCGCTCGATCACGGTCATCTCGTTGCTGTGGATGTAGCCGCTCCAGTGCAGCCACGTGCGATCGGTGAAGCCCATCGAGGTCACCACCAGCGTGTCGCCTTCCCAGCAGCCGACCGCGAGCCCGTTGAACGACTGGTCATATTTGAGCACCGGATCGTGCTCGCGGCAATCGGTCGGCACCACGCGGAACTGGTTCTGGTTCTCGTAGAGGAAAATGACCTCATTCGTGGTCTGTACGATCTTGTTCGGCGGCCCGATCCGTGGCACGCCGCGCGGCAGGTTAAGCCATTCGGGATCGGCGTATTCGGTCCACTGGCCGCCCGCATTGGCGTAATAGTCGTGCAGGCGCACCTTTTCCCAATACTGCGGCTTGTACATGGGCTTGTTCACCCGCCCGCGGTTCTGGATCGAGCAGTCCTGCTCGAAGGTGATCCACTTCAGACCGCCCTTGGCGCCGCCGGCCGAGAACCGCTCGGAGTCCTGCGGGAACGCATCGACCTTCTGCTTGCAGGTCGTCGGCGTCAGTTGGGCGATGCCGCCGCCCCAGATGCCGCTGAAGTCCGGCTTGTTCTGATTCTGCGCGCCAATCGGCGTCGGCGCCATCCAGATGGCAGCCGCCAGCGCCGCCAGGCTGATGCTGAGCAGAGACTGCTTCATGGTCATGAGTGCCTCCAAATCCTTGCGACGGTTCCCTTGCGACAGAATTTCAGTGTTTCCTTGCGACCTTCGTCAGCGCGGCGGCTCGCCGCCCTCTTCGTCGGGGAAGCCGACCTTGATGACCTTGCCGTCCGGGAAGGTGAACGAGTTGACAAAACCGAGGCTCTTGCCCGAGCGATCGGGATGGATGTCGATCTTGTATTCGGTGCCGATCTGGAACAGCCGACGGTCGCTGATGCCGAGCCGGCGCAGCCCGTTCGGCCCTACGGTCTCGACTGACCACACCGTGACCGCGCCGTCCTGACCCTTCACGTCGAAGTGGAACCAGGCGTGCGGATTGGTCCAGTCCACCTTCTTGAGCGTGCCGCTCAGGATGACGTTCTTGGTGACATCGAACTGCGCCTGAACCGCGTGATGCGCGGATGTCGTCGCGGCGCCGGTCAGCGCGAACACAGTCAACAGGGCGAACAGTACAGGCTTGCGCATTCAACTTTCTCCTGAATTCTTACGTTGTATTCGAAACCGAGCCGATTTCACTTCTACTGCGCCTTTGCCAACAGCTCCGGATCGGGAAACACCATATACGGATTGGCCCAGCCCTCGGTGATCGTCAGATCAAGGACTTTCACTCCATCAAACTCGTGCGTCACGCGCGAAGGCCAATAGGTCCCGGAGTGATATCTGTCCAAGGCATCCTTGCCCTCGGAATTGCCAAAGCCAGCGTCAGGCTTCTCGCCGGTGCGATAGTCGGCATAGCTGGCGGCCAGCTTCTTGCTGCCGCCGCCCGGCATCGTGATGGTCGCCTCGATCCGTTCGGGCCGCTTGTCGGCTCCCATGGTGGCCTTGTAGGTCGTGCCGTTCACGTCAATCTCGATCGTGGTGCGACCGCCATCCTGTGCCACCTTGACCGGCGTCGTGCAGGCTTTGCCGTCGAGACATTTCTTTCCTGACGCGAAAGCAGCGGCGTGCAGGAACGCGTGCGGCGACAGCCACATCAGCTGCGAGCGGAAAGTGGCGTTGTTGGACGGGCTGGTGCTGAGCTTGGTCTTGTCCTCGCTCCACGACTCGTTCCAGGCCCGATTGCCCTTCACGACCCGTATGGTGCGCGGAGTTTGGGGGCCTTCGAAGTCGAGCCGGCTCGCCTGCAGTTGAATCGCAATCGCGTAGCTGTAGCGGCTCACCTCGACCGGCTGCGCTGTGCCCGTGGCCTCGAGGTCCACGATGGTGCCCTTGCCGACATATTCCGGCAGGTTCACCTGGCCGATCACCAGCCCGCGGGTGCGAACGATGCCGAGCACCTCGGCGGCGGCGCGAATGGCAGGATCGATGTCCTTGACTGCAACCGCAGGTCCCCAGGCGGTGAGCGGTACGGGGAACGGTGCCTGGGCGGCGGCGCGGTCCGCGCCGAACGCGACGACAGCAATCGCCGTCGCCGCATACATGCACTTGAGAATTGCTCTCAACGACGCCTCCCTACTGTTTTTTCAAGTCAAATCGCAGTTAAGCGCTAGGCCATCGGCCCGTCAACTCGACCCGAGCCAGCCCTCAAGGCGGCGTCGGCGCCTCCACCTTCATATACTTGCCGTGGCAGCCGTCGCAGGCCGCACGCAGCTTCTTGGCGTTGTCCCGAAACTGCTCGACCGCGGTGGCCTGGCTCGCGTCGTAGGCCACCTTCGCGGCGGCGTCGGATTGGGCGTAGAAGGCTTCGAAGTCCTGCCAGATCTCCGGCGCTGCCGCGGTCGAGAACGTATCGGGCCCGGGCTTGGTCTGCGGCGGGAACAGGTGTGGGAATGCCGCCAGCATGATGTTGATCCGGTAGGCATTCGATTTGAGATCGTCGAGCGGAATGTCCTTGTCTCCGGCCAGATCGATCGGCTGCATTTCCTCTTCGATCCCTGACATCAGCAGCTGACGCGCCTGCACCACATCGGCCGCGTGATCGATCCCGGTCAAGCCGGGCACGCGCTGCTCGGCACTTGCCGCGATGAATGTCGCAGCACACAGGGCGGCAAGCACGCCGAGGCTCGCGCCGTTGCGCAGACGGGATGAGATCGGCATTGCTGACTCCCTTCCTTTATCAGCGGCGCGGCTCGAGCATCACCAACTCGCCGTCACCCTTGAAGACCGCCCAGGTGCCGGCGAGCGGCTCCTGACCGACTCCCGACTTCGAATAATCGCAGACGCCTTCGGGGAAGGTGCGCGCGAGCTGCGCGAGTTGCTCTGCAGTAGGCGCCTGCTTGTAGTCCTTCGCATCGATCGGCTTGAGCGCACACTTGAAGACGTCGTCGCTCGCCGGTGCGCCCGCCGCCAGCCGCGCATCGGCGGCGAACGGGAACAGCGCCTTGCAGCGCGCCATGTCGGTCACCTTCTCGGTCGCGCCGATCAGGGGCCCCGACACCGCCGGATAGCACGCGTCGACCAGATCGGCAGGCCTATGTGCTGCGATCTTTTTGGCGAGCGGCTCGCTCGATGTATCGCTCGCGACCGCCGTGAGCCAGCGGTCGAGCTGAGTGAGAGCCTCGCCGCTCATGCGCGTGAGCGGCGATCCAGCCGTGCGCGTGTCGGTCTGCACGCGCCCGTAGCTCGCCGCGGTCAGCATCACATGGTTGGCGGCATTGCCGTTGTACTTGAGGAGCCGCGCCCGCATGACCATGCTGTGATAGCCGTCATGCACATCCACGTCCTTGAGCGCATCGAACGGCGGCGGTGGCGCGCCGTCGACATAGGAGCGCACGTCGACGATCGCGGTCGAAGCGAGGCCCGTGCCGACATTGACCCGGCCGCTCTGGTACGCGCGTCGCAGCGCCACTGGGTCGCCGATCATGCGCTTGGGCACGATCTTGCCGTTGATGTCGAGGCCGCCGACGCGACTGTTGATCTCGACAAACTGGTCAAAATTGATCTTGCCATCGTTGAGCGCCTGCAGCCCGTACTGCACGCCCACATTATCGAACGGATTGCGAGCGAAGCCGGTCTCAGGATCCTTGCCAAAGACATTGACGAGATTGTCCTGGAAGGTGCAGCGCACGCCTTTGGCTTTCAGCGCCGGGTCATTCGCCACCTCGTCCTTCACAGCAGCGTCGCAATTGTCGGGTCGCGCGTTCGGATAGCGCGTCGCATGGCTGACGCAATAACCCCAGTATTTGCCGGCGACGGCGCCCTTCTGCTCGTCGGTCAACTTGCCACCCGACGTGTTGAACACATTCTGCAGCAGCTCGCAGTCATAGAGCGGCTGCAGGAACGTCATCACGTCAGCATAGCTCCGTCCCGGCATGATGCCGTCGAGCAGGCCCGGATAGGCATTGGCGATCAGATGCTGCTGCATCGATCCGCCCGACGCGCCATGGCCGATGGTGAACAGCGGCCTGCCGAACTCCTTGATGAAGCGCTCCTTGACCTTCGCGACCGTCTCGGCCGACTTCACGTCGTCGTTGTTCGTGCCCATCACGTTGAGCGAGCCGGTCGCGACCGCGTAGCCGCGGGTGATGAAGAAGTCGAGGAAGCCTGCGCCCAGGTCCTCCATGAACATCTTGCCTTCCGTGCCGGTCATGGCGCCGAGCGCGCGACCCATGTGATAGTTCGCCTGCACGCCACCGCCGAAGCTGTAAATGAGCCGGCCGTTCCAGCCCGAGGCCGACGATGACGCTGTTGGCGTCGGCAGCGGCCCGGCTGCGGGATCGTGCAGGATGTTGATCAGATAGGCCGAGCGATTGATGACGCCCTTCTCCTGCCG
>Ga0075424_100008037_pt1 | contig 10281 bp, 11 predicted proteins | sample SoiMethybrSBSTD3_FD_75301 | JGI IMG/M metagenome (GOLD analysis project Ga0075424, IMG submission 75301) | Bulk soil microbial communities from a Populus tree surrounding site in Tennessee, USA - Soil MetaG P. TD hybrid SBSTD3 | ecosystem: Environmental > Terrestrial > Soil > Tree plantation...
TCGCGCATGCCGGGGCGGGTGTCAACCCACCCGGTGAAGGGGCGAGCGGCCGGGAGGCCCGAAAAGCGGCAATACGACTTGACATATGGAGCTCGGAGCCCGCCGCATGGCGCCGCCGCGAGCGCACGGCCGGCCTGGGGACCTACGATATCCGCTCGATGGCCAACGCCTCCGCGGTCGTTGCGTCCGAGCTGCCCGTCCTGCCACCGGTGCCCGCGGGGCCCGAGCCGTTCTTCCGGGCACGTGGCCTCGCCGCCCTGATCGCCGCGCTCGACGACGCGATCATCAGCCATCGCGCGCCGACCGGCGACGCCATCGTCGTCGTGGTCGGCGGCCGCGTCCTGGACGCCATCGCCGTGCCGGCGGGCCGGCCCCCGCTGGTCGGCCTCGAGGCCCTCAACGTGCTCGGGCCGGCCGACTCCGCCAACCTCCGCGCCGCCGCGGTCGACCGCCGCCTCGCGCTCGCCCTGCCCAGCTACTGGCGGGAGGCAGACCGGCTGCCCCCCATCTCGACGCACTGGGTCGACGCCGCCCGCCTGATCGAGGCCATGATGCGCCCCGGCCGGCGCGGCGCCGTCGTCCTGCGCTCGCCGACCGACCTCGGCATCGTCCTCTTCGACGAGTCCGGCCTGATCGGCGCCTACAGCCAGTCCCGACCCGAGCCAGGCGGCCTGGACACCATCGCCTCGCTGCTGGTCAACAGCGAGACGATCGTCCACGGCCGGATCGCCGACGGCTCCGGACAGGCCAGCCGGCATCCACAGGCCCTGGAGGACCGCGTCCAGGCGCTCCCAGACCCCATCGAGCGGTGCCGGAGCGAGATCGTGCGGATGGCCGAGGCCACGCTCCACCTGCACGCGGCCGGCGTGGCGGCCCGCTTCCACAGCGCGCCGGGCACCACCCAGGGCCTGCTGATGGCCGCGGAGACGGTGCGCGACATGCGGATGCGGCTGGTCAACCCGGCGACGTTCCACGCGGTCGCCGACCAGGCCGAACGGATCATTCGGACGGCTACCAGAGGGAGCTAACAGACCCGACAGCACTGTCCGTTTTTTGTCCGCCTCGGCGGCCAATACTCGCCTCATGCAACGCGAGACTGCGCGGGAAGGCCGTCACCGACGACCACTGAGACACGAGCGAATGGAGTGGGGGATGACAGGAGATGAGGGTGGCCAGGCACTGGTCGAATTCGCCATGGTGATCGGGCTGTTCCTGCTCTGCCTGGTCGGAGCGATGTCCGCCGCCGTCTACACGGTGCAGCGCTCGGCCGCCGTCACCGGTGTGACCGCGGGCGCGCGGATCGCTGCCGGCGGCACCGCGGGCCTCGACGGCGCCAACACGCCAAACCTGGCCGGCGCGCCCCCGGCCGTGGCCCGGATCGCCGCCCCGGTCATGGTCGGCACCCGCATCCGGCAGCTCGACCCCGGCCGCGACTGCCCGCCGTCCGACCGGATTCCCGGCGGCGAGGTCGACGTCTGCGCCGTCCAATCGGGCGGCACCGTCACCGTCCGCCTGCGCGGCCGGCCGGGGACCGCCGTGCAAATCCCCGGACTCGCGTGGTCGCTCGACCTCTCCGCCGAGGTCCACGCGGTGACGTTCGCGGCATGAGCACGACCGCAAGGCGGCAGGGCGGCCAGGCCCTGCTCGAGACCGCGATCACCGTCCCGCTGATGCTCCTCCTGCTGCTCGGCTTCCTCGCCGTCCTGGTCAGGATCGAGGCCCAGCTCGAGCTGGACGCGGCGACCAGCCTGGCGGCCGCGGCGGCCGCCAACGCGCCCGCCGGCAGCCCGCTCAGCGCCGAGTACGCGCGGCAGACGTGGGCCGGCACCCTGCGCCAGTACCGCTACCTGCGGCCCGGCGCGCTGGAGGGATGCGGCGCGTACCTGCCTGGACAGGTGGTCACCTGCGCCGGATCCGCGACGCTCGACTACCGGGAGACGCCCATGGGACTGGTCGTTCCCCTGCCCATGCAGATCCGCTCCGAGGCGACGGCCCGGAGCTCGCTCTACCGGTCGCGATGACGATGCGCGCCACCGGCTCCGGCCAGACGCTCGTGATCTTTGCCCTCGTGCTCGCCTTCTTCTTCGTCGGCATGCTCGCGCTCGTCGCCGACGTGGGAGCGCTCTTCGTCGCCTACAACCGCGTCGACGACGGCGTCCTGCTCGCCGTCCAGGCGGGCGCCTCGGCCATCGACGAGGGCTCCTTCTACACCGGAGGTCTCCAGCTCGACGCCGTCACGGCACGTGCCCGCTGCCAGGAATCCCTCGCGGCCGCCCACCTGGACGGCCGCTGCGCCGCCGACGCGCGCTCGGTGACGGCGGACGTGCGCCAGCTCGTGACCCTCCCCGTGCCGCTCCTCGGCCTGCGTGCGCCCGTCCACGTCTCCCGGACGGCGCAGCCGGCCTTCGGCGGTGGCTCCGCGGTGCGGACCACATGATCCGCCGCCAGCTCGTGGGCGGCGCGCTCACCCTCGTCGTGATCGCGGTGATCGGCCTCCTCTACCTGCAGACGCTGGCCCAGTCCCGCGCCACCCGGCAGGCGTGGATGCTGACACGGGACGTCTCCGCCGGGACGGTGCTGCACGCCGCCGACGTCAAGCGCATCCGCGTGCCCGCGACGGGCGACCGGTTCGCCCTCCTCGACGGCACGCCGCTGGAGCGTCGCGCCGCCCACCGCATGAGCGCCCAAACCCTGCTGACCGCGGACGATCTCCTGGGCGAGGACACGGTCCAGGTCCCGGTCTCCGTCCGCGTCGCCCCCGGCGTGGCGGCCGGCGACACGCTCGACGTGTACGCGGTCGTGGGCAGCCGCACGGTGCTGGTCGGGCGCCGCCTGGTCGTCGTCGGCACCGGCAACCCGATGACCGTGCTCGTCGCGGCAGCCGACGAGCCCAACTGGGTCGCGCTCGCGGCCAACAACGTATCGCTCTTCGCGGCCAAGAGCGCCGGCATCGGCGTGCCGGTCAACCCGGCCGTGGCCGTCGGCGACGCCATCTCCAGCCTGTCCGGCGTCCCGCCGACCGGCCCCGTGCTCGTGGGCGGAACGCCGCCGCCGACCACCCCGGCGCCATCCCCGAGGCCGTCCCCGAGATGAGCACCGTCATCAGCGTCCTCACCACGAAGGACGGCCAGGGCTCGACCAGCTTCGCGCTCAGCCTGGCCTGGGCCGCCGCCGAGGAGCGGCGCGTGCTGCTCGTCGACACCGACATGTCGGGCACCGGCACGCTCGCGGACCAGATCGCGCTGGATTTCGGGGGCCTCGGCATCGGCAACCTGTTCGGGACGGTGGCGATCTCGGCCGCGATGCTGGAGCAGCAGGCGGTCGCCGTCCGCGCGCGGCCCCGGCTGCGGGTCGTGGCCGGCCTGCAGGGCTTCAGCGGCCCCGGCGTGGCGGACCTCCTGCCCAGGCTCGTGCCCGCGCTGCGCTCCGTGCCGGACGAGCTGGTGGTCCTCGACCTCGGCGCCGCGCTCGCCCATCCCGGCCAGGAGTCCCCGCGGCGGGCGGCCGAGGCGATCGCCGACGCGTCCCAGCGCGTCTTCATCGTCATGCAGGACAGCCCTGCCCGTCTAGTCAAGTCGATCCAGGTCCTGAAGGCCGCCCAGCTGCCGCAGGCCGAGCTGGTCGTGTACGAGACGCGGCGCGGCGCGCTGCGGGAGCAGCTCCGCCGGGCGCTGACCGAGCACCTGCCCGGCGCCCGGATCGGCATCGTCCTCCCGTGGGACGAGCGCCGGGCCATCCGCGCCGAGGACGCCGCGGAGCCGATCGCGCTGCCCGGCATCCTGCAGTCGCTCCGGCTGCAGGCCGCCCGGCTCAGGGAGGCGGGATGACCCACACCGCCCACGCGACCGCGCTGCCGCCGGGCCTGACGACGCTCGACTGGCCGGAGCTGCCGGACGGCGTCCGCGACCTCGCCCAGCGTCTGACCCAGCTGATCGACGATGCCCGACGTCAGAGCGGGCTCCCGCCCTCGGTGCGCGAGGAGGAGGCGCTCGCGGACGGAGCTGCGGCGCTCGTCGACCGGGTCATCGAGTCGCCCGTCCGCTTCGGCGTCCAGCCGATCACGCAGGAGCGCCTGCGCACCGACCCGGTCTTCCGACAGGCGGTGGTGGACGCGACCCGGGTCCGCGCCTCCCGGCTCTGGCCGCTCTCGCGCCTTCTGTACCTGCTGCCTGGCCTGGAGGAGATCCATTGCTTCCGCCACGACAGCTGGGTCGTGACGGCGGCCGGCCAGAAGGCGGTCCTGCTGAACGCCGGCAACCCGTTCGGCAGCGACGAGGAGGTGGTCGCGTTCTTCCGCGACCGCGCGCTGGGCCTGGTCGGCGTGGTGGGCGCGACCCAGCTCAACGACGGGGCGCCGGTCGCCGAGGCGACCGTGGGCGGCGTGATGCGCCTGATCGTCGCGATCCGGCCCGCCGTCTCGGGCGACGCCGGCGTCCAGGCCACGATCAGGGTCTCCGCCGCGGCCGCCACCCGCACGCTGGCCGACTACGTCCGCCAGGGCGTGATGCCGCCGGGCGTGGCCACGTTCCTCGGCGCCTGCGTCGAGGGCCGCGCCAACCTCCTGATCGCGGGCGGAACCGCCACGGGCAAGACGACGCTCATGCGCGTGCTGGCCGGCATGATCGCCAGCCACGAGACGGTGGTGGTGATCGAGGACAGCGCCGAGCTGCACCTCGAGTCCGACCGCGGCGACGGACCGCCCGACCCGCGCACGGGGCGCCGCGAGCCGCGACCGTGGGTCCCCCTGTGCGTCAACCTGTGCACCGTGCCGGCCGTCATTCGCGGCGACGCCGGGATCACGATGCGCGACCTGGTCAGAGCCGCGCTCCGCTTCCGGCCGGATCGCATCCTGCTCGGCGAGTCCCGCGGCGCCGAGATGGCCGACGTGTGCACCGCGATGAGCACCGGCCACGACGGCTCGATGGTGACGATCCACGCCGACAGCGCGATCCTCGCGGTGGAGCGCGCCGCCAGCTACGTGATGGAGTCACCCCGGTTCAGCAGCAACTCGGCCAGCTACCAGCTCGCCAAGCGGGCGGTGCACCAGGCCATCGACGTCGTCGTCCATCTCACGCACGGCCCGGGCGGCTCGCGGAGGGTGAGCGGCGTGGTCGCGCTCGGCGAGGCCGTCGACCACGTGGCCGAGGTGTACGCGATGGCGCCGGAGGGCCACCTGCGCCGGGCCACCCGGCTCACCGGCGACCTGCCGCCGCGGCTGCGCGCCCGGCTCCGGCCGCACCTGCCCGGCGACGAGGTGCCCCATGCCTGAGCCGGCGCCCCCGCTCGTCTTCGCCGCCGAGATCGTGCTCGTGCTCGCGCTGTCGGCCGGGGCGGGCGCGCTCTTCCTGGGCATCCCGCTGGACGCGCCGCGAGAGCGGTGGCGCGAGCTGGCCCGGCCCTACCTGGACCGTCAGAGGGACCTGGCCCAGAGCCTGGGCCTGCGGCTGCGAACGTGGCTGCTGCTTCGCCTGCTCTGCGCCGGAGCCGGCCTCGCGGCCGGCGCTCTGACCGGCGCGCTCACGCTGGCGCTGGGCGCGGCGGCGCTCGGGCTCTTCGGGCTGCCCTGGCTCCTGGCCGGCCGGGCGGCCCGCCGCCGCCTGGGCACGGAGCGGGCGCTGGCCGGCTTCGTGGTCGAGGTCCGCGACCTGATGCGGCAGTCCAACCTCGCGCTGGACCGCGCGCTGCGCGAGGCGGCCCGCGGTCCGGCGCCGGAGCTGCGCCACGTGCTCGCGCCGCTCGCCGGTGACGGACCGGTCGCCGACGGCCTGGTCGAGGTCGCCCGGCGGGCCCGCTCGCCGCTGGCCGACCTGGTGGTCAGCTCCCTGCTGATCGCGCGCACCCATGACCCGATGGCGCTGGTCCGGGTCGTGGACGAGGTGCTCCAGCCGGTGCTCCGCATCAGCGTCGAGGTGCAGGAGGAGAACCACGCCACCGTGGCCCAGCAGCGGGCGGCCGCCCTCGCGATCGGCGTGATCATGGCGTTCCTGCTCGCGGCGGTGATGCGCGTGCCGAGCATGCAGGCGTTCTACGTGTCCGCGCCCGGCCAGGGCGTGCTGCTGGGTGTCCTCGCCATGTACCTGGCGCTGGTCTGGGCGATCGGACAGGTGGCGCGGCCGCTGCGCTGGGTGGCGTGGGACATCGAGGCGCTGCGGCGGGAAACGGAGGCGCTGATTGCCTGACCTCACCCTCGCCCTGATCGCGGCCGCGGTGGGCGGCGCCTGGGTCCTCGGGCTCTGGTACCTCGGCCTGTACACTCACCCGTCCGTTCTGAGCTGGCAGCGGCTGGCCCGCCTCAGGGGCCTCGCCGATCGCCGGCCGCTCGGAGACCGGCTGGGCGACCGACTCCCGCTGCTGCGGCGCGCCCAGGAGGAGACCGACGTGGGCCGCCTGCTCGCCATCGCCGGCCGGGCGGACAGCCCGACGGGCTGGCTGCTGCGCACGGCCTTCCATGCCGGGCTGACGCTGGCCGCCGTCCTGCTCGCCGACGAGCTCGCGCTGGTGACCGGTCAGCAGCCGCCCCTGCCGCCAGTGGCGGGCCTGGTCGCGGCCGTCGCCGTGGCCTTCCTGGCGTACGCGCGGCTGCGCGCTCGGGCCGGCGAGCGCCAGCGCGCGCTGGGCCGTGCGATCGCGGACAGCCTGCCCCACCTGGCCGTGATGACGTTCCACCACCGCGTCCCGGTCTCGGAGGCCCTGCTGCTGTTCGCCCGCTGCCAGCGGGATCCGACGCTGCACCGGCTGCTCGCCGGCGACGCCTGGCGCACGCTGGTCGAGCGGCAGCCGGCGGCCGGCGCGCAGAGCACCGCACTGGAGTACGAGCGAATCGGTCAGGCTTACGGCGTGCCGATGTTCAGCGCGCTGGGTGCCGCCGTGCGGCGGGTCACGGAGCGCGGGCTGACCAGCCAGGATGTCTACACGGGGCTGGCCCGGACCAGCTACGGCGAACGTCTGTCCGCCGCGCGCATCGCCGCCGCGCAGGCCAAGACGCTCATCGTGATCCCGATGGGCCTCATGATCGTCCCTGTGCTGATCCTGATCGGTGCCCCGCTGGTAGCCTCCCTGGCAGGAATCTTCGCCCGTTGATCACCCGCGTCGGAATACCACTCCTGGTCAGCACCGCACAGCTCTGCACGGCGGCCCTGGCGCTCGGCCGTCCGGACCCCGGCCCCGCGCTCGCCTTCCTGGGCGGCGGCTGGCCGACCGCCGACGAGGCGCTGGCCGCGCTGGCGCTGCTGGTCTGGGCCATCGTGATCGGGTCGGTGGCATGGAGCGTGGCCACCCTGATCGGCGAGTTGGGCCGGCGGGCCGCGAGCAGCCGGCGGTTCCGCGAGGGGTCCGTCCTGGTCACCGGCGTGCTGATCCTGCTCGCCGGGGCGGCGCACCACGCGACCTCCCAGGTGGGCATGTCGGGAGGCACCGTACAGGAGGCGCAGGGTTTCCTTGGCCGCTGACGCCGGCCGGCGCACCTTCCTGATCCTGCTCCCGGAGCCGCACGCCTGGGTGGCGGCCGCCACGCTGGCGCGGCAGGCGCCGTCCGGCACCGTCGAGGCGCTGATCTCCCCCGTGCCGGGCGTCGCCTTCCTGGCAGCCGGCGGCGTGGATGCGTCCGAGCTGGACGCCTGGTGGGAGCGGATGGCCACCGCGATCGGCCGGCCCGTCGTGCTGGCGGCCCACGAGGACGACCTGCCCCGCTGGATCCCCGGCCTGGACGCCGACTTCGTGGTAGCGGTGCCCGACGAGGACACGCTCGGGGTCTACCGCCACCTGCCCAACGTGCTGGCCACCGTGGACGACGACCCGCGCCAGCTGGCCGAGCTCGCGCTGCGCAACGCGACCGGGCCGCGCGCCATCGCCGAGCCGGCGCCGCCGCCGCGCCAGGCGCCGCCGGCATACCTGGCGGCCCAGCCGACGGCCACCCTGCCGCTGCCGCCTCCGGCACCCGGGCCACCGCTGCCGGTCCCGATCCCGGCGGCGGCACCGCCGCCACCGCCCCGGCAGGCGCCCGAGCGTCCGCCGGTCCCCGATCCGTTCGACCTGCTCGCCAGGGCGGACGCCGTCGAGCCGGGCGGCACGCCGCCGCCCACGGCCCCGCCGCAGAACACCAACGGACGCGAGACGCCCGCGCTGTCGCGCCGGACGCTGCTCGGCGACGAGACCCGCGTGGAGGCGGTGGCGTCTCCGCCGCCCGCGCCTCCGCCGCCCGCGCCGCCACCGCCGCAGCGTCCCCGGCCCGTGCTGGCCGCGGCCAGGTCGGGCATGGACCCGCGGCAGATCCTCGACCGGCTCGGCCAGGGCCGCCGGGCACCCGTCAGCGCCGAGCTGGGCCAGGCGGTGCTCGCCTGCAAGCCGGTCGTGGCCGCCGTCGTCTCGCGCAAGGGCGGCGTGGGCAAGACCGCCAGCGCCGCCGCCGTGGCCGCGATCCTGGGCGAGGCCGTCGACCCGTTCGGGCACACGGCGGCGCTGGTCGACGCCAACATCGGCAACCCGGACGCCTGGGGACGGCTCGACGTCCGCGGCCAGCCGGCCACCATGCGCGACGTGGTCCGCAGCCTGATGTCGGGGCGGGAGCCACCGGGTCCCGCGTTCGCGGAGACGCCCGCGCTGGCCGTGTACCCGGAGTCCCGCGAGGCCGGCGAGGGCTATGCCCCCGCCCAGATCCAGCGGGTGGCCGGCTACCTGAAGGGCCGCCACGCCGCCATCGTGGTCGACCTGCCCAACCGCCTGCCCGCGTTCACGTCGGCCGAGGCCGCGGTGGCGGCGGCGTGGATCGGCGAGGCGGACGTGCTGGTGCTGCCCACCACCGCCGACCCGACGGCGCTGCTGGGCGCCATCGAGTACCTGGACGCGGACACCGTGCAGGGCAAGCCGGTCGTCGTGTCCTACATCGTGCCGCGCGTCCGCCAGATCCGGGACGCGCCCCAGGTACGGGGCATGCTGGACCGGATCCGCGGCTCGGTCGCCGCCCTGGTCGAGGTGCCGGACGACGATCGGGCCACGCTGGCGCTGATCCAGCGCGTCGCCATCACGGAGGTGGGCGGCGAGCTCAGGCAGGCGTACGTCAACCTGGCCACCCGCGTGATCGAGGCGGCCGCCAACCGCAACGGGGCATGGTGTTGAACGACGTGCGGCGGAGCGGCCCGTGGGACCAGTACCGGCGCGCGCCCGCCCAGATGCCGGCCACGCCCGAGGCGATGCGCGGCATCTGCTTCTGCCTCCTGTACGACCTCTGCTGCTGGCTGGCCACCGTCCGCCGGCCGGTCCCGGCGGACGTGGACGAGTACACGCTCACCCCGTTCCGCGACATCGCCGACCCCCGTCAGCGCCTGGGCCGCTACGTGAACCCGGCGCTCCTCCAGAGCTGGGCGCGCGCCCTCGAGCCCTTCTTCTCCATCGGCGCCACGCTGGAGCCGGAGCTGGGCGAGGCGGGCTCGTTCCAGGAGCGGGGACGCGACGCGGCCGGGCGCCTGCGGGCCGAGCTCCGCTTCGGCAACCGGTCGAGCGTGCTCGACCGCTCCCAGCACCGCCACCAGCTCCCACCCCACGACTGGATCCTGACCGTCCTGATCTCCCCGGAGCAGGGCGGCTTCATCGAGAACGCCACGATCCGCCGCGCCTAGAGCAAGAGGGGGCAGGCCCCCCCTTCCAGAACCCCCCCTCTACCCGGACGTTCGGAGCGCCTGCGGCGCAGCCCTCCGGGTCTGAAGCCGACTCCCGGCGATCCAGGGAAGATGAACTCATACACAGGGCGAAGCCCATGCTTACGGCCACTCCCGAACTCTTCCAGAAACTTGCCTCAAATGCTTCAGATCCCGTGCACCAAGGAGCCCTAGGTCAGGTGGACCTCCAGCGACTGCCGCTGCCCGTCGGCAGCCCGCACCCGATCCGCCGGCCCCTCCGCACGCCGTGGTCGTGGGCCAGGCTCGGCCGCACGGCGGTCACCCTGACCGGGCTGGTCGCGGCCGCCGCCGGGGCGGTGCTGGGCGCCACGCCGCCCACGGTGACAGTCGGGCTCGACGGCGGCGCGTATCGCGTGGGCGACGTGACGCTGCCCGCCCGCGGTCAGGGCGTCTACGCCGGGCCCGAGGGCGCGGTGGTCGTGCGGCCGCCGCTGGCCGCCGGCTCCACGCGCCTGCGCGGCGTCCCGGCCCTCGGCTCGTGCAGGCTGGACGCCGACGGACGCGGCGAGCGGTGCACGTTCCAGCTGGGCGGCCGCGCCCTGACGGCCGAGGATCGGCTCGACCGGGGCGGCTGGGACCGGCGCTACGGCGACGGCGCCACGACCCG
>Ga0075424_100008038_pt1 | contig 10280 bp, 9 predicted proteins | sample SoiMethybrSBSTD3_FD_75301 | JGI IMG/M metagenome (GOLD analysis project Ga0075424, IMG submission 75301) | Bulk soil microbial communities from a Populus tree surrounding site in Tennessee, USA - Soil MetaG P. TD hybrid SBSTD3 | ecosystem: Environmental > Terrestrial > Soil > Tree plantation...
GATCTCGGTGATGATCACCCGCGCGCCCTGCCCGCGCAGCGACTCGGCGCAGCCCTTGCCCACGTCCCCGTACCCGCAGACCACCGTGACCTTGCCGCCGATGAGCACGTCGGTGGCCCGGTTGATGCCGTCGATGAGCGAATGCCGGCAGCCGTACTTGTTGTCGAACTTGGACTTGGTGACCGAGTCGTTGACATTGATCGCGGGGAACTGCAGCGTGCCGTCGGTGGCGCGCTCGTACAGCCGGTGCACCCCCGTGGTGGTCTCCTCGGTCACGCCGATGATGCCCCTGGCCATCCTGGTGAACCGCTCCTGGTCGGCTGCCACGCTGGCCCGGAGCAGGTCGAGGATGACGGCGAGTTCCTCGGGGTCCTCGTCGGTGGCGACCGGCACCGCACCGGCCTGCTCGTACTCGGCCCCCTGGTGGACCAGCAGCGTGGCGTCGCCGCCGTCGTCGAGCAGCATGTTGGGCCCGTCCTCGCCAGGCCAGGTGAGCGCCTGGTCCGCGCACCACCAGTACTCGGCCAGCGTCTCGCCCTTCCAGGCGAACACCGGCACGCCGCGCGGGTTCTCCGGGCTCCCGTCCGGGCCGACCGCGACCGCCGCGGCCGCGTGATCCTGGGTGGAGAAGATGTTGCAGCTCGCCCACCGGACCTGCGCACCGAGCGCGACAAGCGTCTCGATCAGCACCGCCGTCTGCACGGTCATGTGCAGCGAGCCGGTGATGCGGGCGCCGCGCAGCGGCTGCGTGCGCGCGTACTCGGCACGGATCGCCATCAGCCCGGGCATCTCGTGCTCGGCGAGGGTGATCTCCTTGCGCCCGAACTCCGCGAGCGAGAGGTCGGCGACCTTGAACGGAAGAGGTTCCGCGGGCATGTCCGCTCCTGTCCTGTTTCTGGGCTGTCTAGCGGCGGTCGCCGCAGCGTGATCATGAGATAGCGGGTGCTGGGGCGCCGCCAAGGTCATGATCACGACAGCTGGGGGCGCGATCCTGCATGGCGCCAGATCGACCGTAGGCGATTTCGGGCGGCAGCGCACGCGCAGGCGCAAGTTCTTGACACAAAAATGTTAGATTTGTGCGCATGCGGATTTCAGAGGCCGCGCAGCGGCTTGGCACGTCGCCCCGGATGCTGCGGTACCGCGACCTGCTCGGCCTGCTCCCGCCGGTGCGCGAGACCACACGGGCCTCGGGCCGCGCCCCCTCCGGCCTCTCACGCGGCCACCGCCGGTTCGGCGACAACGACCTGGCGGCGGTCGCACACGCCCTGCGGATCGAGCAGCGATACGACATCAGCCCCGCTGCACTGGCGTTCGGGCTCAGGGTCTTGACAGAACCCGGCGCCCGCGCGGACGTGGCCGAACTGGGCCGCCGGCTGCGGCGGATCGCCCCGCCGCCGGCCCGGGCGCTGGACTTCGAGCAGGAGCGCGCGCAGCGGCTGCTGCGGCTGCCGGCCGGCGGGCAGCCCGCCCGCCGGGGCCCGGGTGGCCCCGCAGCCAGCGGCGGAGACCCGCCCGGTACCCGGGGCAGGTGACCTCAGCTGCGTGCCGGGCGGCCCTCCCACTCGCTGCGCAGCATCGCGTAGACGAGCTCGTCGCTCCACTCCCCCTTGACGAACTCGTTCTCCACCAGGTGCGCTTCCCGGCGCAGGCCGGCGCGCTCCAGCACCCGCGCCGACGCGACGTTGCGCGCGTCGAGGTGCCCGGTGATCCGGTGCAGTCCCAGGCCCTCGAAGCCCAGCCGCAGCAGTGCGACGGCGGCCTCGGTGGCCAGGCCGCGGCCGTGATAGGCGGGATTGAAGGTGTAGCCGATTTCACCCTTCTGGTGTTGCTCGCTGCGCCAGAAGAACACGCAGTCGCCCACCAGCTCCCCCGTGTCCGCCAGCTCGGCGACCAGGTGCAGCTCCTGGCCCGCCTCGGTGAGGGCCGTCGCAGTTACCCGCTCCGCCACCAGGGCCTCGACCTCGGCCCGGCTCCGCGCCTGGCTGTACAGGTAGCGGTGGACCTCCGGCAGCCGGTGGTAGGCGTACAGGGCGTCGACGTCGGCGGGGACGAACGGCCGCAGCAGCAGCCGTCCGGTGCGGATGGGGTACTCCGGCCGGAACACGGCTACCCCGGCGGCGGGCGCCGGCGGACGGCGCGGATCGCCGGGTCGGTCGCGTCCGCACGCGATTCGGAGTACAGGTCGGGCTCCAGGTAGATCACCTTGGCGATGGGGACCGCGGCCCGGACCCGCCGTTCCGCCGCGTCGATCCCGGCGGTGACCTCCTCCGCGCTTTCGCACGGCCGCACCGCGACCTTCGCCGCCACCAGCAGGCTTTCCGGGCCCAGGTGCATGGTCCGCATGTGGATGACGCATTCCACCTCGGGGCCTGCCTGCAGCGCGGTGACGATCGCGCGCTCGTCCTCGGCGCTCGCCGACTCCCCGATCAGCAGGCTCTTCATCTCCACTGCCAGGATCACGGCAACGCAGCCCAGCAGGAGGCCGATGGCCAGCGAGCCGGCCCCGTCCCAGGCCTCGTTGCCGGTGATCACCGTGAGGCTCACCCCGATGGTCGCCAGCAACAACCCGGCCAGGGCGGCCACGTCTTCGAGCAGGATCGCCGGCAGCTCCGGGGCCTTGGCCCGGCGGATGAACGCCAGCCAGCTGCCTCCGTTGCGCTGCTCGCTCGATTCCCGCACCGCGGTGCGCAGCGACAGGCTCTCGAGCACGATGGCGATCGCCAGCACGACGAACGCGACCGCCGGGGAATGCACCGGCTCGGGGTGCATGATCTTGTGAATGCCCTCGTAGATGGAGAACAGGGCACCCACGGTGAACAGCACGACCGCGACCACGAACGCGTAGAAGTACCGTTCCCGGCCGAACCCGAACGGGTGCTCCTCGGTCCGGTCGCGCTGGGCCCGGTTGCGCCCGAGCAACAGCAGAAGCTGGTTCCCGCAGTCCGCGACAGAGTGCACCGACTCGGCGAGCATCGACGCCGACCCGGTGATGATGAACGCCACGAACTTCGTGGCCGCGATGCCCACGTTGGCGGCGAGCGCCGCGACGACCGCGATCACGCCGCCCGAGTGCCCGGGCCCCGGGGGCTCGCCCCGCTGATCCGCCCCCGGCCCGGGCGGCGCAGCCCCGGCCCTGCGCTCGCGCGTCCCAGCCCCGGCCCCGTGCCCGGGCGCCGCGGCGCCGGGCTCGGGCGCGGCCGGCGACCGCCGCTCGGGCGTCGCGGACCGCGCCGGGGATGCCGGGGGCTGCCCCCCGGACTGGTCAGGCGGCCCCGGCACGGAGTCAGCGGTAATGTCCGGATCCCTCCCCTACGCGATCCGTGCCTTCAGTTCCTGGATCGCCGCGATCGGCGCCGGGTCGATGCCGTGCGCGATCGCGAGATACACCGAGGCGTAGTCGATCAGCTGCACCAGGCTGGCGAGCCGCTCCAGCGGCTGGTCGCCGGCCGCGGCCAGCTCGGTCACCTCGATGCCGCGCTCGGCCGCGATCCGCGCGGACTCCTCCCGCCGCCGCGCCACCTGCGGATGCTCGTGGCTGTCCCGCAGCAGCACCAGCCGCAGCGGCACCGGCGGTTCCCGGTCCTCCCCCGCCGCGCCCGGCCCCGCCGCGAACGGCCCGTCGAAGACAACCACCTGGTTGTGGTTGGCCTCGGGCAGCACGCCGGCGATCGCCGGGTACTTGGCGTTTTCGTGCAACTGGTTGGCGAACCGGGCGGCGGCCACGCCGGCCAGCGGGGATGTGCCCCAGATCATCGGGAGCGCGCCGGACAGGTCCAGCGCGAGCGTCTTCGCCGGGTTGACGAACGCCTCGCTGTCCGGGCGGCACAGGTGCGCGACCCGTTCCAGCTCCGCGGCGGCGCCCTCGTAGGCTTCCTCGGGCACGTCCAGGATCCCCAGCCGGGCCGCGGACACGACCAGCGGCACGGACAGGCCCCAGAGCATCGACCGCGGCATGCCCGACGGCTGGACCCCGATAAACCCGGCGCGGGCCTGCTCGGCCAGCGCGGCGAGCGGTGAATCCGGGCTGCCCACCACGAGCAGGCGGCAGCCGCGGCGGGCGGCCTCCCCGGCCGCCGACAGCGTCTCCTCGGTGGCGCCCGAGCAGGACACCGCGATCACCAGGTCGGCCGCGCCCACCCACCCGGGCAGCCGGTAGTCGTGCACGGTGGTCACCTGCACCGGGCAGCCCTGGCCGGCGACCGCCGCGAGCACGTCCCCGGCGATGCCGGATCCGCCCATGCCGGTGACCACGACGGCGCGCGGCCGCCCGCCGGCGAGGAGTTCGCCGAGGTCAGCCTCGGTGGCCGCGCGCGCGGCCGCGCGCACCTGCGCCGCGGCCGAGGCGACCTGGCGGAGGATGCCGGACGGGTCGGCCGTCTCCAGCAGCGCCGCGTCGTCGAGGCGCTCGGCTGCCGCCAGGGTCACCCCCCGGCCCCTTCTGGCTCGCCGGCCTTAGGCTGCCCGGGACGGCGCGCCTCGTCCACCAGCAGGACGGGGATGTCGTCGCGCACCGGGTAGGCGAGCCCGCATTCGGGGTTCGTGCACACCAGTTCGCTGGCGGGGTCGTCCTCGCGGAGCGGGGCGTGGCAGGCCGGGCAGGCCAGGATCTCAAGCAGCCAGTCATCAATTTTCACGGCGTCTCCCAGGATGCGCGGCTTGTGTCAGCCGCCGCGCACGATGTGCAGGACCTCGTCGCGCACCGCGGCGAGGGTCGGTTCGTCAGATGCTTCCACGTTGAGCCGCAACAGCGGCTCGGTACCCGACGGGCGGACGTTGAACCACCAGTCCTGGCTGGTCATGGTCAGCCCGTCCATGTCCTCCATGGTGATGCCGGGGCGGCAGGCGAACGCCTGCCGGACCGCTTCGGTCGCCGCCCGCTGGTCGCTGACCTCGCTGTTGATCTCGCCGGAGGCGGCATACCGGCTGTAGCGGGCCAGCAGCTGCGAGAGCGGCGCCTCCTGGGTGCCCAGCGCGGCGAGCAGGTGCAGCGCGGCCAGCATGCCCGAGTCGGCGAACCAGAAATCGCGGAAGTAGAAGTGCCCGGAATGCTCGCCGCCGAACACCGCGCCGGTCTCGGCCATCCGCGCCTTGATGAACGAGTGGCCCACCCGGGTGCGCACCGGCTTGCCGCCGTGCTCGGTGATGATCTCGGGCACCGCCCGGGAGGTGATCAGGTTGTGGATCACGGTCGCCCCGGGCTCGCGGGCCAGTTCCCTGGCCGCGATCAGCGCGGTGAGGACCGACGGCGAGACGATCCGGGCCCGCTCATCCACGACGAAGCAGCGGTCGGCGTCGCCGTCGAAGGCCAGGCCCACGTCCGCGCGGTGCTCCAGCACGGCCCGCTGCAGGTCGGCGAGATTCGCCGGTTCGATGGGGTTGGCCTCGTGGTTGGGGAACGTGCCGTCCAGCTCGAAGAACAGCGGAACCACCTCGACCGGCAGGCCCGCGAGCACCCGCGGGACGGTATGGCCCGCCATGCCGTTGCCCGCGTCGACCGCGACCTTCAGCGGCCGGATGCCCGCCACATCGACCAGCGACCTCAAGAAGCCGGCGTACCCCGGCAGCAGGTCGCGGCCGGTGACGGTCCCGGCGCGGCCCTGGTGGGCGGGCACCCCGCGCTCGGCCGCCTCCTGCAGCTCGGCGAGCCCGGTGTCCTTGCCGACCGGCCTTGCCCCGCTGCGGCACAGCTTGATCCCGTTGTACTTGGGTGGGTTGTGGCTGGCCGTGATCATGGCCCCGGGGATGCCGAGGCTCCCGCTGGCGTAGTAGAGCATGTCGGTGGACCCGAGCCCGCCCGCGATCACATCCGCCCCCTGCGCGGCTGCCCCGCGGCCGAACCCTTCCGCCAGCAACGGCGAGGAGGTCCGCATGTCGTGCATGGTGGCGATGGACGCCGCCCCCGTCAGCCGGGCGAACGCGGCACCGATCGCCTCGGCGACGGTTTCGTCCAGCTCGTCAGGGACGATCCCCCGGATGTCATAAGACATGAAGATCTTCGAATACTGGCCCACGCTGGCCACTTGCCTCCCGTGTCAGCCCGAGGGCGCCGTTGCGGCGGAAGCGCGGCATGCGCCTCGCGATAACGTCACCCGAGCCTACCGGTAGGGCCGGCCCGACCGGTGTGCCTCAGCGCTGGCCGGGCCCGTCCGGGTCCGAGCGGAGGACCCGCAGGTGGCCGCGGCGGCCCACTTCCACGCCCTGCCCCACCGGCTCGGCCGCGGAACCAGCCGGCGCGGCCTCCCGGACCGCGTTGGCGAGCGCCTCCAGATCGTCGGCCTGCGTCGGCACCGGCTCCTCCGAGTGCACCGGCAGCCGCACCACATCCCAGCCGAGCGGGGCGGTCAGCCGGCCGGCGTGGTCGGCGCACAGGTCGTAGCAGTGCGGCTCGACGTAGGCGGCCAGCGGCCCGAGGACCGCGGTGGAATCGCGGTAGACATACGTCAGCGTGTACACCGAGTCCTGCTTGCATCCCGGCCGGGAACACCGACGCGCCATCAGCAGTCAGCCTCACTCACCAAAACCCCGGCAGCGCGGATCCGGCGGGGGGCCGGATCACGCACATACTCACAAGGGCAGACCGTACCGACATGCGACAGCTAACGCCATCACCAGCGCCACTCCGCGTGATCGTGTCTCGCGCCCCCGTGGAAAAGGCGCCGGTAGCGGCGCTCCATTCGAAAGTTCACTTGCCACCTGCATAACGCCTGGCGCTACCCGCCGGATACCCTCGGAACCGTGCAGACCACGGAGGGGGACAGCCCAGGGCGTGCCGCCCGGATCCGGCGGCGGGACCGGCACGGGCGCGGCCTGCGCGGGGTACTGGCACCACCCGGCGTGCCGCTGTACCGGACCCGCACGGAGCGCTTCGACGACCTCGTCCTGCAGGCCGTTGCCCGGCTGGAGCCGCAGTGGGGGGCGCACCTGTCGGGCGTCGAGTTCGCGGTGGAGGAGATTCCGCCCCTGGACGAGGCCGTGGGCGGGACGCGCGGCCCGGTGCCGTTGTCCCGGCTGGAGCCCGGCTCACCCCGGTCCCGTGCGCCGGAGCCTGGCGACGACTGGCCGGACGGGCTCGGCAAGCCCCGGCCGGACCGGCCGGGCGGTGCGGCCGGCCAGGACCCGCCCCGCATCGTGGTGTACCGGCGGCCGCTCATGGCCCGCGCGGATGACGAGGACGAGCTGGGCGAACTCGTCTTCGACGTGGTGGCGGAGGAGTTCGCGCGAATGCTGGGCCTGGACCCGGGCGACGTCGACCCGGGGTATGGCGGCGACTGACGAACCTACCCGCCGCGCGTGACCAGCGTGCCCTGGACGGGCGGCAGCGGCACCTTGGTCAGCGCGCTGGGCACGGGCAGGATCGATGCCACCGCCCCGCCCTGCCCGCTGGTGGTGATCACCCGCCCCGCGTACACCGGTCCGGAGCCGGGCAGCGGCGTGACGATCACCGCGAAGGCAGAGCCGTGGCGGGAGCCGTCGGGCGTCGGGAGCTGCTGCACCAGGCTGCGGTGGGCGCGGATGACCAGCACGCTGCCCGGTGCCGCCTGGCCCTGCCCGCTGCCGATCTCCGTCAGCCGCACCCGCGCGCCGCGCCAGGGCGCCGACAGTACCAGCGAGGACGCCGCGCCCTTGCCGGTCACGCTGGCAGCGACCACGCCCTGCTCCTGGATGGCCGGGGCGGCGGCGGTGAACGCGCCGGGTGACCCCTGCTGGCCGCCGGGCACCATCAGCGACGCGGTGACCGGGGCGGTGGAGGAAATCACCAGCGCACCGTAGATCCCCGACAGCGATGCCAGCGAGACCTGGGCCACCGACCCGCCGGGGATGTCGAGCCCGGCGCCGCCGGTGGGCCGGTACGAGCCCTTGGCAGTGATCGCGTTCAGCGTGATGTGCGCGTCCGAGGTGCCGGGAACGGCGAGGAACAGCTGCCGGGTTCCGCGGGCGGCCGGCATGCCCGGGATGACGATGCGGGTCGAGGGCGACGCCGACGCCGGCAGCCACGCCCCGGCGTGCCCCGAGCGGGTCTCCCGGACCGCCGCGACCACCTGCCCGACACTGGTGCGGACCTGCAGGGCGACCATCCGCGTTCCGTGCAGCATCTTGTCCAGGGACTGGGTGACCATGCTGTGCGGTGCCACGGCCACGCCGGTGTCCGCACTGCCTTGCAGCGGCCCGGCATCGGTGAACGCCTGGACGGTGACGTCGGCGGGCTGGGCGCTCACGTTCATCAGGAAAACCTGGATGTGCGGGACGGTGAAGACGCCAGGCCCAGCGAACCAGAAGTCGGTGCCCGGGCCCGCGCAGCGCTCGGTGGCCCGGCCGCTGTCACTGACCTGCTCGGCCTCCAGCCCCCGCGCCATCGCCCCGGTCGCCTGGATCACCGCGCCGCCGGGCGCGGGCACGGTCGCCACCTGAGGGCTGGCCGGCGCCGGGCTCGGCGTGGCGCTCGGCGCCGCGCTGTGCCCGGGGGCCGGCTTCTTGCCCTTGGCAGGCGCCGGTGCCGGGCGCACCCCGGCGACCGACAGGGCCCCGGGCCGGGTGAAGCTGGCCAACGGGTTCCCGCCGGCCGCGGTGCCAAGCCTAGTCACCGCCGCGCGCCCGGATCCGGTCGAGGCCGGGCCCGCGATCAGCGCGACCTGGGCGGCCGGCGCCCCGGTCAGGCCCGGCGCCGGGCAGGCGCGGAGCACGGTGTTGACCGGTTCCGCCCGCAGCTGCGGCTGCGGGGTGCTCGCCGCGAGCGTCACGGTGTGCTTCCACACGGCCAGCCCGGCGGCCACGGCGACGGCTACGACCAGCACGGTGAGTGAGATGGCCCGGTTCGCGATCGCGCTCCTCACCAGTCAGCATCTCCCTGGTCGTCGTGCGCCGTGCGATCCCGGCCGCGCGGGCCGGGTTCGTCCCATTGGCCGCGCTGCGGGGTGCGGGGCGGCAACGGTGGCAGCGGCGACAGCGCCGCGTCGTCGTCGTCCTGGCCGCCGTTCGGCTGCGGGCCCTGCCCGCCGCCCCCTGGCGGGGGGGTGCCGGGCCTGGTCGCCCGTGCGTGGCTTGGCCGACGGACCCGGCGCCGCTCGCGGCCGGGTGCCTGGCCGGGGTCGTCCCTGCCGGCCGGGTAGCCGCCGGACTCGCGGCCGCCTGCGTCGTAGCCGCCGGACCCGCGGCCAGCAGCGTCGTAGCCGCCGGACTTCCGGCCGTCGGGGTCATATCCGCCGGCCGGGTAGCCGCTGTCGTGATCGCCGCTGGCGTAGCTGCCGTTGCCCCGGCCGCCGGCGTCGTACCCATCGGCCGGATAGCCGCCGCTGTCGCTGCTGCCAGCGAATTCACCGCTGTCCTGGCTCCCGCGCCACGAGCCGCCGGCGCCAGAGCTTCCGATATCGTAATTTCCGATGTCGTAACTGCCGCTCGGGTACCCGCCGGTGTCCTGACCGTCGGCCCCGGCCGGCCGGCCGTCCCGCGCGCCGGGCCGCTGGAACCGGGCAGGATCTGGCCGTTCGCCCTGGCTGGGCGGCGCCTGCGGCGAGCCGCGGCCACCCCGGCCAAACCGGGTTGGCAGGGAAAAACGCTCCCGTTCCTCGTGCTCGGCGTGTGTATCGCCGTCAGAGCCGGTGCCGGCACCAGCGGCCGGGGCGGGCGCGGCGCGCCTGCCCCGGGCCCGGCGGCCGCCAGGATAGTCACCCGGCCCCGCGGGAGGGCTCTCCCGCCGGGCACGGCGTGGACCGAAGCCACGGCCGCGTGGCGCGGGGTCCTGACTCCGGCGAGGCAGTTCCGCATCGTCGCCCGGGCCGGCCGGGTCGTGGCCCTGGCCAGGGGTGTCATGGTCCGAGTCGGCCCCGTAGTCCTGGCGCGGCCGCCCCGGATCCGTGGCGGGACCGGGTCCGGCGAGTGAGTCCGGCCCGGCGCGGTGGCTGTGCCGGCCCGTGGCGCCGCCGTTCGGCGCCCGAGAGGAGACGGCTTCGCCGGACAGGTCCGCCGGTCCGGCCCGTCGGCGCCGGCCCACGGGTACCGGCCGCTCCGGCCCTGGGGCACCGGAACGATCCGGGCCGCTGGGATAGGAGTCGCTATCGGGATGCGATCGGACGACCGACGGTGCCGCATCGTCCGGATGGGGTTCCTCCGCGCCGGACGTCCCGCCCCGGCGCGGCCAGCCTCCCCGGACGCCCGCGGGCACGGCAGCGACGCGCTGGGTGAAGGACCCGGCGGGCACGGCAGGACGCGGCACCTCGGTGTCCGGCACCTCGGTGTCCGGCACCTCGGTGTCCGGCATGTCGGGCTCGGGCTTGCGACGCCGA
>Ga0075424_100008039_pt1 | contig 10277 bp, 5 predicted proteins | sample SoiMethybrSBSTD3_FD_75301 | JGI IMG/M metagenome (GOLD analysis project Ga0075424, IMG submission 75301) | Bulk soil microbial communities from a Populus tree surrounding site in Tennessee, USA - Soil MetaG P. TD hybrid SBSTD3 | ecosystem: Environmental > Terrestrial > Soil > Tree plantation...
CGCAAGGAGCTCAAGACCACGTTCAACGACGTGGCCGGCGTGGACGAGGCCAAGGCCGAGCTGATCGAGATCGTCGACTTCCTGAAGAACCCCAAGAAGTACCAGCGCCTCGGCGGCCGCATCCCCAAGGGCGTGCTGCTGGTGGGCCCGCCCGGCACCGGCAAGACGTTGCTGGCTCGCGCGGTGGCCGGCGAGGCCGACGTGCCCTTCTTCACCCTGTCGGGCTCGGAGTTCGTCGAGATGTTCGTCGGCGTCGGCGCCTCGCGCGTGCGAGACCTCTTCGAGCAGGCCAAGGACAAGGCCCCCTGCATCGTCTTCATCGACGAGCTCGACGCCATCGGCAAGTCGCGCGCGGGCGCTACCGGCTTCATGGGCGGCCACGACGAGCGCGAGCAGACCCTCAACCAGCTGCTGGCCGAGATGGACGGTTTCGACTCGTCCAAGGGCGTCATGATCATGGCCGCCACCAACCGGCCCGAGGTGCTCGACGCCGCCCTGCTGCGCCCAGGCCGCTTCGACCGGCAGGTCGTGGTGGACAAGCCCGACGTCCGTGGCCGTGAGGCGATCCTGCGCCTGCACGCGCGCGCCGTCGTCCTGGCCCCGGGCGTTGACCTCGCCGTCATCGCCGCCCGCACCCCGGGCTTCGCCGGCGCCGACCTGGCCAACATCGTCAACGAGGCCGCGCTGCTCTCCGCGCGCAAGGAGAAGAATGCGGTCGAGATGGCCGACTTCGAGGAGGCCATCGACCGCGTGGTGGCCGGCCTCGAGAAGAAGAGCCGCGTACTGAGCGAGAAAGAGCGGGACATCGTCGCGCACCACGAGATGGGCCACGCACTGGTCGCCTCGTCGGTGAGCGGGGCCGATCCCGTCCACAAGGTGACGATCATCCCGCGCGGCGTGGCGGCGCTTGGCATGACCTACCAGCTGCCGATCGAGGACCGCTTCCTCATGACCCGCAGCGAGATCGAAGACCGCATCGCGGTACTGCTGGGGGGCCGGGTCGCCGAAGAGCTGGTGTACGGTGAGGTGTCGACGGGCGCGCACAACGATCTCGAGCGCGGCACCGAGCTGGCGCGCCTCATGGTCACCAAGTACGGCATGTCGGAGCGGCTCGGACTCGCGACCTACGGCGAGCGGACACCCCTGTTCCTCAAGGGCTCCGGGATGGGCGGGGAGCGCGACTTCAGCGACGCCACCGCCCGCGCCATCGACGAGGAGGTCCGGGCCATCCTGGACCGCACCCAGGACCGCGTGCGGGGCCTGCTGACCGCCAAGAAGGGCGTGCTCGTGCATGCCGCCGGGGAGCTCAAGCGCGTAGAGACGCTCGAAGGCGATCGGCTCAAGCGGCTGCTCGCCGGCGAGATGTGACCGAGGAGGATCGAGGCATGCAGCTCAAGCGCAGGACGTTTCTGGCGACGCAGCTGATCGCGCTCGTCGTCGGCATCCTGGCCGGCGCGGCGGTGACCAGCCACAGCGCATGGGGGCGGCAGCCGCTCGTGGCCCAGGCGCCCTCCCTCCCCCAGGCGCCCATCATCCCGGTGCAGATGCCGCTCACCACCGGGACGTTCGCGAAGGTGGCCGAGGCCATCAAGCCGGCGGTCATCAACATCAACACGGTGTCCAAGGGCGGCGGCCCCGGCGGGCGCACGCCGTTCGAGGAGTTCTTCGGCGAGGAGTTCTTCCGCCGATTCTTCGGCGACGTCCCCGAGCGGATCCCGCAGCGCAGCCTCGGCTCGGGCGTGATCATCGACCCCTCCGGCATCGCGCTCACCAACGCCCACGTCGTGGAGAAGGCGACCGAGATCGAGGTCATCACGCTCGACGGAAGCAAGCACAAGGCGAAGCTCATCGGCAGCGACAAGAAGACGGACCTGGCCGTGCTCAAGCTCGACGAGGGCAAGGGCAAGTTCGCCTACGCGCGCGTGGGCGACTCCGACAAGATGCAGGTCGGCGACTGGGTCATCGCCGTCGGCTCGCCCTTCGGCCTGCAGTCCACGGTGACGGCCGGCATCATCAGCGCCAAGGCCCGCCAGCTCGGCCAGGGGCCCTTCGACGATTTCCTGCAGACCGACGCCGCCATCAACCCTGGCAACTCGGGCGGTCCGCTCGTGAACATGCAGGGCGAGGTGATCGGCATCAATACCGCGATCGTGGCCGGCGGCTCCGGCATCGGCTTCGCGATCCCGTCCAACATGGCCCGCAAGATCTACACGGAGCTGTCCACCAAGGGCCGCGTCACCCGTGGCTGGCTGGGCGTCTCGATCCAGCCGCTCACGGCGGAGCTGGCGCGTTCGTTCGGCTCCAAGGACACCAAGGGCGTGCTGATCTCCGACGTCGTGCCCGACAGCCCGGCCGGCAAGGCCGGCCTCAAACCCGGCGACATCCTGCTGGAGTTCGACGGGAAGAAGACCGAGGCGCCGGCAGATCTGCAGCGCGGCGTCGGCTTCGCCGCGCCCGGCACTGACGTCAAGATGAAGGTCTTGCGGGAAGGCGGCGAGAAGACCGTCGACGTGAAGATCGGCGAGGCGCCCGACGAGCGCGAGGCACAGCAGCGCGGCAGCGGCGGCAAGGCCGCGCCGAGCGCGCTCGGCCTCGAGGTGCGGCCGATCTCCCCCGAGGTGGCTCGTCAGCTCAATCTCAAGACGAGCGAGGGGGTCATCGTCGCGCGAGTCGACGAAGGCAGTCCGGCCGCCGAGGCGGGCATCCAGCGGGGCGACGTGATCCGCGAGATCAACCGCCAGAAGGTGCGCAGCCAGGCCGACTGGGAGCGGCTCGTCAAGGATGTGAAGGATGGCGACCGGCTGACCGTGCTGCTACAGCGCGGCCCCATGTCCCTCTATGTAGCCTTCACGGTCGGCCGAGGATAAGGCCAGAAGAGGCCGTAAGGCCGCCGCCCCAGGGACCCGGACCAGGAAGGGGTCCCCGGGGCGTCAGCCCGCGGTCTCTCTTTTTTATTCCTGTCTGAGTGGCGGACACTAAGATCGTCTGATATATTTCCTATTAGGGTTGGGGTGAACATGGCTGTCGAGTTCAAGGACTACTATCGAATTCTGGGCGTCGAACGGTCGGCGGACGAGAAGGCCATCAAATCCGCGTACCGGAAGCTGGCGCGCAAGTACCACCCGGATGTCGCCAAGGGCAAGGACGACGGCGAGCGCTTCCGGGAGATCACCGAAGCCTACGAGGTCCTCTCCGACCCCGAGAAGCGGCGGCGGTACGACACCCTCGGCCCGGACTGGCAGCGTCACGCGCAACCGGGTCCCGGTCCGCGCCCAGGCGGCGTCCATGTCGAGCACGGTGATCTCGGGGACTTCTCCGAGTTCTTCCGCACGATCTTCGGTGACGCTGGTGTCCGCGGCGGCGGCCGCGGCGCGCCGGGCTTCGGCCGCGGAGGCTTCGAAGATCTCTCGGGCTTCACCCGCGGGGGCAGCGGCCGCGGCGACGACGTACAGGCGAACGTCACGATCTCGCTCGAGGAGGCCTACAGCGGCACGCGAAAGACCTTCGAGTTCGAGCTGGAGGAGCCCTGCCCGACCTGTCACGGCAGCGGCAACGTCGACGGCAAGCCGTGCTCGACCTGCCGCGGCGGGGGCTGGCAGCGGGCGCGCCGCGACGTCGACGTGCGGATCCCCGCCGGCGTGCGCAGCGGCCAGAAGGTGCGAGTGGCCGGCGAGGGCGGCGGCGGCACGCGGCTGCGCGGCGACCTCTACCTGGCCGTCACGGTCGCGCCCCATCGCGATTTCGAGCGCAAGGGCGACGACATCGCGCTGACGCTGCCGATCACCGCGTCCGAGGCGGCGCTGGGCGCCTCGCTGGAAGTCCCGACGCTGCGCGGAAAGGTCTCGATGAAGGTCCCCCCGGCCACCTCGAGCGGCCGGACATTCCGGCTGCCGGGCTACGGCATGCCGCGTCTCAAGGGCGGCGGTGCCGCCGATCAGCTCGTCACGGTCAAGATCGTGATGCCCGCGGAGCTGACGCCGGACGAGAAAGAGCTCTACGAACGACTGAAGGCGCTCCGCAGCGAATCTCCGCGCGGCGGATACGCACAAGGATAAGAGGCGATGCGATTGGACAAGCTGACGGTCAAGGCACAGGAAGCGCTGCAGGCGGCTCAGGGGCTCGCCGACCAGCAGGATCACCAGGCAGTCGAGCCCGAGCACCTGCTGGTCGCGCTGCTCCAGCAGCGCGAGGGTGTGGTGGGACCGGTGCTCGCCAAGCTGGGCGCCCGCGCCGAGGCGGTCCAGCAGCAGCTCCAGGCCGAGCTGGGCAAGACGGCAAAGGTCCGCGGCGGCAGCAGCCAGTACATGAGCGATCGCCTGCGGGCGACGCTCGACCGCGCCCAGCGCGAGGCCGAGCGGCTGAAGGACGAATACGTCTCCACCGAGCACCTGCTCCTCGCCATCGCGCAGGACCGCGACGGCGGAGCCGGCCGCGCGCTGGCCGCCGCCGGCGTGACGCCCGACGCGATCTACAAGGCGCTGGTGGACGTCCGCGGCACGCAGCGCGTGACGGATCCCAACCCCGAGGACAAGTACCAGGCCCTGCAGCGCTACTCGCGAGACCTCACCGAGGCCGCGCGCAAGGGGAAACTCGATCCCGTCATCGGGCGCGACGAGGAGATCCGCCGCGTGGTGCAGGTGCTCTCGCGCCGCACGAAGAACAACCCCGTGCTGATCGGTGAGCCCGGCGTCGGCAAGACGGCGATCGTCGAGGGATTGGCCCAGCGCATCGTCGCCGGCGACGTCCCCGAAGGGCTGAAGGACAAGCGCCTAGTCGCCCTCGACATCGGCGCCATGGTGGCCGGCTCCAAGTACCGGGGTGAGTTCGAGGACCGGCTCAAGGCCGTGCTGAAGGAGATCACCGAGTCCGAGGGCAAGATCATCTGCTTCATCGACGAGCTGCACACCCTCGTCGGCGCCGGCGCTGCCGAGGGCGCGGTGGACGCGGCGAACATGCTGAAGCCGGCTCTGGCCCGCGGCGAGCTGCGCTGCGTGGGCGCGACGACGCTCGACGAGTACCGCAAGCACCTCGAGAAGGACCCCGCGCTCGAGCGCCGCTTCCAGCCCGTGATGGTGCGCGAGCCCTCGGTGGAGGACACCATCGCGATCCTGCGCGGCCTCAAGGACAAGTACGAGGTCCACCACAAGGTGAAGATCAAGGACGCGGCGCTGGTCGCGGCAGCCGTGCTGTCGCACCGCTACATCGGCGACCGCTTCCTGCCCGACAAGGCCATCGACCTCGTGGACGAGGCGGCCGCGCGCATCCGCATGCAGATCGACTCCATGCCGCAGCCGATCGACGAGATCCAGCGGCGCATCATGCAGCTCGAGATCGAGCGGGTCTCGGTGGCGCGCGACCAGGACGATCCCGGCGCCCGCGAGCGGCTCGGCAAGATCGACGCCGAGCTGGCCGACCTCAAGGAGAAGGGCGCCGCGCTCAAGGCGCAGTGGCAGGCCGAGAAGGGCGGCATCACGCAGCTCGGTAAGCTGAAGGAGGACCTCGAGCGCGCCCGCCAGGAGATGGCCGAGGCCGAGCGCAAGGGCGACCTCAACCGCGCCGCCGAGCTGCGGTTCGGCGTCGTGCCCGGCCTCGAGAAGCAGATCGCCGAGCAGGACCGCGGCCTGGCCGCCGCCCCGCAGGGCAAGCGCATGCTGCGCGAGGAAGTCGACGAGGAGGACATCGCGCTGACCGTGGCCAAGTGGACGGGCATTCCGGTCACGCGGCTGCTGGAGGGCGAGGTGCAGAAGCTCGTCAAGATGGAGGACCGGCTGAGCCAGCGCGTGGTCGGCCAGGAAGAGGCCATCCGCGCGGTGTCGAACGCCGTGCGCCGCGGCCGCGCCGGCCTCAGCGATCCGAATCGCCCGATCGGCTCCTTCCTGTTTCTCGGCCCCACCGGCGTCGGCAAGACCGAGCTGGCCCGCGCGCTCGCCGAGTTCCTCTTCGACGACGAGCGGGCGATGATCCGACTCGACATGTCCGAGTACATGGAGAAGCACACGGTGGCCCGCCTGATCGGCGCGCCCCCCGGCTACGTCGGGTACGACGAGGGCGGTCAGCTCACGGAGGCCGTGCGCCGGCGGCCGTACTCGGTGGTGCTCTTCGACGAGATCGAGAAGGCGCACCCCGACGTCTTCAACGCGCTCCTGCAGCTGCTCGACGACGGGCGGCTGACGGACGGCCAGGGCCGTACCGTGGACTTCCGCAACGTCGTGGTGATCATGACGTCCAACATGGGCAGTCACCTCTTCCGCGAGTACGAGACTCCGGACAAAGTGCGACCGCTGCTGATGCAGGAGCTGCGCAACACGCTGCGGCCGGAATTTTTGAACCGGATCGACGAGGTGGTGATCTTCCACCCGCTCGGGCGCGACGAGATCGCCCGCATCGTGGAGATCCAGCTCGCCGGCCTGCGCAAGCGCCTCGAGGATCGCCGCATCCACCTCGAGGTGAGCGACGCGGCCCGGGCCCTGCTGGCCCGTGAGGGCTACGACCCCACGTTCGGCGCGCGGCCGCTCAAGCGGACGATCCAGCGCCTCGTGCAGGATCCCCTCGCGCTCCGGCTGCTCGAGCGCGAGTTCGTCGAGGGCGACACCGTCGTGGTCGACGCCCACGGCGACGAGGTGGCCTTCCGCAAGGAGGCGACCGCGGAGGTCGTCGACTAGAACAGCGGCGTACTGTTGTACCCGGGCCAATCGGCGAGATCACTTCGCCGATTGGCCCGGTGAATCCCCTACCGGGCGTGCCATCATCTGAATCCCATGACCTTGTTGCGACGGCTGCATCCCGCCTGGATCGTTCTCGGTGCACTGACGATGGCCATGATGGCGGCCTCGGGCCTGCGGGCTGTGTTCGGCGTGTACATCAAGCCGATGGAGGCCGAGTTCGGCTGGAGCCGGGGAGCGCTCTCGGGCGCTGCCGCGATCTCGCTGCTGCTGCTCGGTGCCGCCGGGCCCTTCGTCGGCCGGCTCGCCGACCGCTGGGGCCCGCGCCGGGTGATCGTGCTGGCGCTGCTCCTGCTGAGCATGGGAACGATCGGATCCGCCTTCGTGCAGAAGCTCTGGCACGTGTACGTGACCGCCGGCCTCTTCATGGCGCTGGGCGCCGGCGGCGTCGCGCTGACCACCGGCTCCTCGGTGATCGCGCGGTGGTTCGACGGGCGGCGGGGGCTCGCGATCGGCATCGCGGCCGGCGGGATGTCAGCCGGCCAGCTCATCGTCATTCCGCTCGCGCAGGTGATCACGTACTACTCCGGCTGGCGCACCTCGTATTTGTGGCTGGGGGTGGGGCTGCTCGTGCTCGTCCTCCCGCTCGCCGCCTGGCTCATCCGCAACAATCCGGAGGACCGCAATCTTCGGCCCTACGGGGCCACCGGGGCGAGACAGACGTCCGCGCAAGCCGCTGCCGCGCAGGCGGCGGGACGCGTCTCGGTCTCCGAGGCCGCGCAGACGGCGCCCTTCTGGCTGCTGATGGCGACCTTCTTCGTGTGCGGCTACACATCCAACGGGATGGTGCTCACGCACTTCATGCCGCACGCCCTCGAGCACAACTTCACGGCGTTCCAGGCTTCGGCCGCGCTCGGGGTCATGGGCGCGATGAACGTCGTGGGCACGATGGCCTCGGGCTGGATCTGCGACCGCTTCGGCCGCCGTGTCCCGCTCGCGACCTACTACTTCCTGCGCGGCGTCTCGCTGATCTTCCTGCTCTACGTGTGGGACGTGCCCTCGCTGCACTTCTGGGCGGCCCTGTTCGGACTCAACTACATCTCCACGGTCCCGCCGACCACGACGCTCACCGCCAATATCTACGGCCGCTTCTCGGTCGGCGAGCTCTCCGGCTGGATCTTCTTCGCGCACCAGGTGGGCTCGGCGCTGGGCGCCGCGGGGGCGGGCTGGGTCTACGAGTGGACCGGCTCCTACTCGCCGGCATTCGTCTCCGCCGCGCTCATGGGTTTCCTGGCGGCGGGCCTGGCGCTGATGATCCGGGAGGAGCCGATCAGAGCGCGGCCGCTGCAGCCAGCTGCGGTGACGACCTAGCGGGCGATCGAGAGCGCGCCGCGGCGGGGATCCGCCCCGCCCCAGCGCGTGCCGTCGGGGCCGACCTTGACGCCGCAGACGGCACCCGCGCGCCACTCCCAGTCGGGCCACTCGGAGACGTCGTGACCGAGCGCGGCGAGCCCGTCGCGCGTGCTCTTCGGCACACGGCCCTCGACCTCGAGCTTCCCGGGCGAGTACACGTGCGGCCAGAACGAGTCGGGAAACGAGCGCGAGGCCACGCGGGGAGCCTCGATGGCTTCCTGCAGCGGCATCCCCCACACCGTGGTGTTGAGGAAGACTTGCAGCATCGCTTGCTGCTGGACGTCACCGCCCGGCGTACCGAACGGCATCAGCAGCTTGCCGCCGCTGAAGGCCATGGCGGGCGCAGGCGTCAGGCGCGGACGCTTGCCCGGCGCCACGACGCTGGCATGTGCGGGATCGAGCCAGCCCTGCGAGCCGCGCGCGGAGACCACACAGCCGACGCCGGCCACGACCGGCGAGTCGACATTGGGATCGCTCGGCGTGGCGGAGAACCCGTTGCCGTCGGCGTCGATCACGGCGACGTAGCTCGTGTCGAGCGCGTCGGAAGAACCGCCGGCCAGCGGCAACACGACGCGCGGGGCGACGGCATCGCCGTGCGGCGGCATCTCGGCCCACGCCCGCTCGCCGACCAGGGCGCGGCGCTCCTCGGCATAGGCCTTGGAGAGCAGCCGCTCGGCCGGGATCTTCACGAACTTCGGATCGCCGTAGTAGGCGTCGCGGTCCGCGAAGGCGAGCTTGATCGACTCCACCAGGCGATGCAGGTACGCGGGCGAGTTGTGGCCGAGCGCGACGAGGTCGACACCGTCGAGCAGGTTGAACGCCTGGAGCAGCGCCGGGCCCTGGCACCAGAAGCCGCACGCCGCGATCTCGTAGGCGCCGAAGGCGGTCCGCAGCGCGGGCGCGACCTCCACGCTGAACTCGGCGAGATCGGCGAAGGCGAGCGGTCCGTCGTTGTCGTGGTGGAACAGCGCGATGCGCTTGGCCGTCTCGCCGCGATAGAACTCGTCCCGCGCCGCGCGCACGCCGGCGGCGCGCGAGCCGCCCGCGCGCTTCTCGGCGGCGGTCATGCGCCGCAGCGTCTCGCCCAGCTCCGCCTGCACGAGCACCTCGCCCATGCGATAGGCGCGGCCGTCGCGCAGGTACAGCGCGGCCGAGGTCGGCCAGCGCTTGTACTTGTCCGCGTGCGTCCCCATCTGATAGGCGGAGAACGCCGACACCGGGAACCCGCGCTCGGCATGCTCGGTCGCCGCAGCGGCAACCTCGGCGAAGGACATCGTCCCCCAGCGCTCGAGCGCGGTGCACCAGGCGTCGGGCGCGGCGGGCACCACGGTGCGGGCCAGTCCCGGCGGGATCTGACCGCCGTGGCGCGTCGCGAAGTACTCGCGGCTGGAGGCCCGCGGATAGGGACCGACACCCGAGACCTCGAACGTCTCGCCGGTCCGCGCGAGATGCACGAGAATCGGCGCCACGCCGGCCACGCTGACCATGTCGGGGTGGACGACGCCTAGCGTCATGCCGGCTGCGACGCCGGCGTCGACGGCGTTGCCGCCGGCCGACAGCACGCGCGCGCCGGCCTCGGCGGCCAGCGGGTGGCCGGCCGCTACCGCCCAGCGGGTCCCGATCGTCTGGACGGTCGCGGTGGGACGGTGCCGGGGCGCTCCCTGCTGCGAGGACGCGGAGTCGAGGCTCATGGTTGCGCCATGATACCTCCAAGAATTACGCTGCGCGCATGTTTGCGCCCCTTATCGGGATCACGACCTCGCTCACGGTGGACAAGACTCCCGAGCGCGCGTACGTCAACATCACCTACATCCGGGCCGTGCAGGACGCCGGCGGCATTCCCCTGCTGCTGCCGCCGCACCTCACGGCGGAGGTGCAGGCGGCCCTCTGGGAGCGGCTCGACGGCCTTGTCCTCACCGGCGGGGGCGACATCGACCCCGCGCACTTCGAGCAGCCGCGCCATCCGAAGACGGACGACGTCGCGCCCGCCCGCGACGAGCTCGAGCTGGGCCTCACCCGCCGCGCGCTCGACGAGGACGTGCCCCTCTTTGCGATCTGCCGCGGCCTGCAGGTACTCAACGTGGCGCTCGGTGGCACGCTCGTCCAGGACCTGGCGAGCGAGCGGCCGGGGGCGCTCCAGCACAGCCAGCGACAACCGCGTCACGAGCCGACGCATGTGGTGAAGGTCATGGGCGAGGGCAC
>Ga0075424_100008043_pt1 | contig 10276 bp, 9 predicted proteins | sample SoiMethybrSBSTD3_FD_75301 | JGI IMG/M metagenome (GOLD analysis project Ga0075424, IMG submission 75301) | Bulk soil microbial communities from a Populus tree surrounding site in Tennessee, USA - Soil MetaG P. TD hybrid SBSTD3 | ecosystem: Environmental > Terrestrial > Soil > Tree plantation...
CACCAGCGTATGATAGGTGCCGTAGTAGAAGGCGCCGACGGGCGCCGCGCTTGCCGTCCTGTCCTCGAACAGGCGCGCGGACTTGGGCAGCTTGAGCTGCTGCCTGTACATCCGCACGACCTCGGCCGCCGCCTTGCTGACGAACAGGTCGACCTCGTCGAGCGCATGGATCATCGCCAGGCATTCCTTGAAGAAATGCCCCGACCCGGTGAGCGCCCAGCCCCAGCGCGGCGTCTTGACCTTGGCCATGCCGGAGACTGTAGCACTGGTGCAAGGCCGGGCTAATGCGGGTCAATACGCGTGCCGCACAGCGCGCCGCTGCGGAGCGCGGCCGGCGCCGCGGCGTGGTCGGCCGGCCCGGCGATGGCGGCAGCGGCGCCGCTCGCGCGCAAAAATTCCGGAAATTTGGCGTCGGCCAGGCCGCGCGCCACCAGCTCGGCGGCGCGCACGCACGGGCCGGCCGGCCTGACCCGCTTGACCAGCAGCAGCCGTGCGGCGCCGATCTTGCCGGCCAGCCACGCCGCCAGACTGTCCGAAGTCACGTCCCAGGAGGCCGGGATCTCGCCGGCGGCGAGCACCATGCCGGCCGGCGCCCAGACCGGAATTCTTCCGCAATCCGCCGCCGCCTGGATGGCCTCCATCGAGTCGGCGCGCGTCAGGCCTTGGCTGAGGCTCATGAGCGCGCAGCCATATTGGTCCATGGCGGTGAGTGCCATGTGGTGGGCGACGCGGTCGTCAAAACCCATTCGCCGTTGCGCGTCACGCACCGCGTCAGCGAACGGGCCGCCGCCGGGCACCAGCACGACGTGCCCGGCGCCGGCCGCGATCGCGTCGAGCCATGGTTTTAGATCCGCCGCATCGGCATAGCTGCCGCCGAGCTTGACGACGGTGACGCGCGCCGCCTCCATTCAGCCGCCGGCCGTCGGATCGATCTCGCGCACCGCCGCCGGATAGAGGTGATGCACCTTGGCCACCTCGGTCGACCGCTCGCGCGTGATCTCCACGCCGACGCCGCCCGGTCCGACCTCGAGCTTCTCCACCCGCACGGTCACGCTGCTCACCCGCGGGTGCGAGAGCGCGAAGGCCGCGATGCGCTCGGCCAGCATCTCGATGAAGGAAAAATGCTCGCGCGCCACCAGCACGCGGATGCCGTCGATGATCACGTCGTAGGAGAACACGTCGCGCATGTCCTCGACCGCGTGGCTGGCGCGAAAGATGCCGACGTCGACGTTGAAGCGCACGCGCTGCGGCGCGCTGCGCTCGTGCGCATAGGCACCGACGCGTACCGGCAGCACGAAATCGCGCACGAAGACACGATCGGTCGGCGCCTCCTTGCCGGCTTCGAACCCGTAGCCGCGCGCCGCCAGCAGCCGGTAGTCGACCTTCGCAGCCGCATCGGCATGGGCGGCGCTGCGCGGGTCGAGCGGGATCAGCCCGCGCACGATGCCGACCGCCTGCGCCTCGATGCGACCGCCGCGGCCGTTAGCGGCGCAGAGCGCGGTACGGAAGCCGAGGTAATCCGGCTCCAGCAGCAGCAGGCGGGGAATGTCCGGCGGCTCCAGCGCGCCAGCAAGGCCGGACATCAGGCCATGGGCGCGGCATGCGGCGACGAAATCACCCAGCGCCGTGATGTCGGCATGGTCGAGCAGGCGGCCGGCGCCCTTGTGCGCCGTGTCGAGCATGGCGCCGGCAAAGCCACACGCCCGCATGAGCGGCACCAGCGCGGCGTCGGCGCCGTCATCGGCGAACATCACGCCGACGATTCTGACCATACTGGCGAGGTGCGCCAGCGCGCGGATGCAGTCTTCGCGCCCAGGCTCGTCGAACAATCCGACCTTGACGTAGTCCACGCCGGTTGCGGCCAGCGCCTTGAGGGCAGCCATGACCACATCGGGCTGCATCGGCAGGTCGCCGGCGACCGCGCTCACCGGCCGTCGCCCCGCGACCGCCGCAACGGTGGCCTGCACCACGTCGTGCGGCAGCGCCCCGAGCGCGCCAGCGGCCGGATCCTTCAGGTCGATAATGTCGGCGCCGTGGGCCAGCGCGACCTCGGCCTCCTCGGGTCCGGTCACGCTCGCCAGCAGCAACGTCATGGTGGCGCTCCGCTGTCGGGGCGAGCTAGTGCCGCCGATTTGAAGTTCCTACACCGCCTGCCGCAAGCTCGTTTAGGAACGTCAAATCGAAAAGCGGCACTAGAACCATATACTTGCTAGTGCCCCTTTGCTTCCGAAGTTCGTGTCAGAGGGTGCCGCCATGTATCACGAGCTTCGGAAGCGGGGCACTAGTCGCACGCGGCAACATGCCGGCACACGCGCCTCGCCAGCTTACGCAAAATCGCGCATGATTTGAACAGCGGAGGTAATGAGCGGAGCGTGACGTGATGGGAGTTGGCCCATGATCCGGCGAGTCATTGCGGCGGCCGCATGTGTGACGGTCGCGGTGTTGGCTGGCGTGACGGCGGCAGCGGCGGCGGAGCCGGCCGAAATCAGGATCGGCTATCTGCGCCAGCCGGAGCCGAAGCTCGCACTGTCGCTGCTGCAGGTTCCTCCCGACAACGACGGCGTGGCCGGGGCGCAGCTCGCCATCGACGACAACAACACGACCGGCGCCTTCCTCAACCAGCGCTTCGCACTCGACGAGGTGCGGCTCAAGCCCGGCGACGACCCGGCGGCCGCCGCGCTCGCCCTGGCCGACCGCGCTGTCGGCCTGATCATCGCGGCGCTCGATCCCGATGCCCTGCTCAAGGCCGCCGATGCGGCGCGATCGCGCGGCGTCATGCTGTTCAATGCCGCCGCCAGCGACGACCGCCTGCGCGAGGAGGACTGCCGCGCCAACGTGATCCACACGGCGCCGACGCGCACGATGCTGGCCGACGGGCTGGCGCAATATCTCGCCTGGAAGCAGTGGCGGCGCTGGCTGTTGGTGGTCGGCTCGCATCCGGCCGACAAGCTTTATGCCGATGCGCTGCGGCGGGCGGCGCGCCGCTTCGGCGCCCGCATCGTGCAGGAGCGGGTGTTCGAGGACACCGGCGGCGCCCGGCGGACCGACTCCGGCGTGGTGCAGGTGCAGCGCCAGATCCCGGTGTTCACGCAAAACGCACCGGCCTACGACGTGCTGATGGCGGCCGACGAGAGTGAGGTGTTTGGCAATTACCTGCCGTACCGCACCTGGGACGCGCGGCCGGTCGCCGGCTCGGCCGGCCTGGTGCCGGTGAGTTGGGACGCGTCCCATGGGCAATGGGGCGCCTACCAGATGCAGAACCGGTTCATGGCACGCTTCTCGCGCCGCATGACCGCCCTCGACATGCAGGCATGGTCGGCCGTGCGCATGATCGGCGAAGCGGCGGCGCGCACCCGCTCGGCCGCAACGAAGGAGATTGTGGCGTTCCTCAAAGGGCCCGACTTCGCGCTGGCGGCGTTCAAGGGTCAGCGGCTGACCTTGCGGCCCTGGAATCTGCAGCTGCGCCAGCCCATCCTGCTCAGCGACGGCCGCATGGTGGTGTCGGTCTCGCCGCAGGAAGGCTTTTTGCACCAGGTCTCCGAGCTCGACACGCTGGGCGTCGACCAGCCGGAGAGCAAATGCAAGCTCGATTGATGTTATGCTGCGCTTCTTCCTCATCCTGAGGAGCGCCGAAGGCGCGTCTCGAAGGGTGAGGCCCGGGGGCCGCCCCATCCTTCGAGACGCCCGCTGCGCGGGCTCCTCAGGATGAGGCGGAAGCTTCGTTTCTCAGGTTGCAAGATGCAACTGTCGACTGTCGTTCTCGGTGTCGGATTGACGCTCGCCCTCGTGGCGCGGGCCGAGGCGTACCTAGCCTATGTGTCGAACGAGAAGGGCAACACGATCTCGGTCATCGACACGGCCAAGCTCGAAGTGGTGAAAACCATCAAGGTCGGGCAGCGGCCGCGCGGCATCGGATTGACACGGGACGGAAAATACATCCTGGTCTGCGTCGGCGACGACGACACGATCGAGATGATCGATGCCAAGACCTACCAGATCGTCGGCGCGCTGCCGTCCGGCCCTGATCCCGAGCAGTTCGCCTTCGCGCCGGACGGGAAGACGCTTTACGTCGCCAATGAAGATAACAACATGGTGACGGTGATCGACATCGAACGCCGCGTGCCGCTCGGCGAGGTGCAGGTGGGTGTCGAGCCCGAGGGCATGGGCCTGAGCCCGGACGGAAAGCTCCTGGTAAACACATCCGAGACCACCAACATGGCGCATTTCATCGACACCGCCACGCGGAAAATCGTCGCCAACGTGCTGGTCGATGCGCGCCCGCGCTACGCCGAGTTCAAGCGCGACGGCACGGAAGTGTGGGTGTCGTCGGAGATCGGCGGCACGGTCACGGTCATCGACCCGCAAAAATTCGAGGCGAAGAAAAAGATCGCCTTCGACATTCCGGGCCTGCGCCGCGAGGCGATCCAGCCCGTCGGCATCGGCATCACGCGCGACGGCAAGACGGCGTTCGTGGCGCTCGGGCCGGCTAACCGCGTTGCCGTGGTCAATGCCACGACGCACGAGGTGCAGAAATATCTCCTGGTCGGCCAGCGCGTCTGGCAAATGGCGTTCACGCCCGACGAAAAACTTTTGTTCGTGACCAATGGCGTATCGAACGACGTGTCGGTCATCGACGTCGCCACCCTGCGGGTGATCAAGAGTATTCCGGTGGGCGAGCTCCCGTGGGGCGTCGCCATTTCGCAAGAGTAACATGGCGACGGCCGCATACTCGGCGCGCTCCGCGTAGGGCCAACCCTTGTGGTTGCCCCATTGTGGGCGCCCACAAGGGGCGCCCTACGCGCATCGGCCGCCACGAACTCGGCGCACTCCCTCTCCCCGGCGGGGAGAGGATTGGGGTGAGGGGGCGAGTGACTCTCGACAGGCCCTTGCCCCCTCACCCGGCGCGCAAGAGCGCGCCGACCTCTCCCCCATGAGAGGTGGAGCAAGCGATGCGGCCGTGCCACGGCGCCGCGCCGCCTGTATTTTTCCCGTCCGGCCCGGCATGATCCGCCCATGCGTGCTGTCGAACCGCCAGCCCTCTCTGTCGAAGGCCTAAGTCACGCCTATGGGGCGCGACAGGCGCTCAAGGACGTCACCTTCGCGATCCCGCCGGCGAGCTTTACGGTCCTGCTCGGCCTCAATGGCGCCGGCAAGAGCACGTTGTTCTCGCTGATCACCCGCCTCTACGGCATCCAACGTGGCGCCATCCGCATCTTCGACCACGACATTTCTGCCGCGCCCGGTGCGGCGCTGCGGCTGATCGGCATCGTGTTCCAGCCGCGCACGCTTGATCTCGACCTCTCGGTCGAGCAGAATCTCGTCTACCACGCGGCGCTGCACGGCATCGGGGCGCGCGAGGCGCGCCGGCGCGCGGAGACAGTGCTGGAGCGGATTGCGCTCGCCGATCGCGCCGGCGACAAGGTGCGCAACCTGTCGGGCGGACAGGTGCGGCGCGTCGAGATCGCGCGCGCGCTGCTGCACGAGCCGCGGCTCCTGCTGCTCGACGAGCCGACCGTGGGCCTCGACATCAAGGCGCGCGCCGACATTCTTGACCACGTCCGCGGGCTCGTGGCCGAGCAGCGGGTGTGCGTGCTGTGGGCAACCCACCTCATCGACGAGGTCGCCGACAGCGACGCGGTCATCGTGCTGCATCAGGGCCGCGTCCTGGCGCTTGGGCCGGTGTCGCGCGTGCTCGCCGACACCAAGGCACCCGACATCCGCGCGGCGTTCACGGCGCTGGTCGAAAGCGGTGCGGCTGCGCCGAGCGAGGCCGCATGAGCACCGACGTGGTCAGCCGCCACAGCGGGTTCTCGCTGCTGCACTATGCGGTCTGCCTGAAAGGCATCGTGTGGCGCGAGGCCTTGCGCTTCCTGCATCAGCGCGAGCGTTTCGTCGCCGCGCTGGTGCGGCCGCTGGTGTGGCTGTTCATCTTCGCGGCCGGCTTCCGCCAGGTGCTCGGCGTCTCCATCATCCCGCCCTACGACACCTATGTGCTGTACGAGGTCTATATCACGCCCGGCCTCATCGCGATGATCCAGATGTTCAACGGCATGCTGTCGTCGCTGTCCATGGTCTACGATCGGGAGATGGGCAACATGCGCACGCTGCTGGTGAGCCCGCTGCCACGCTGGTTCCTGCTGTCGTCGAAGCTCCTGGCCGGCACCGCGATCTCGCTGCTGCAGGTCTATGCCTTCCTGCTCATCGCGTGGTTCTGGGAGATCGAGCCGCCGCCGATCGGTTACCTGACGGTGCTGCCGGCGCTGGTGCTCACCGGCCTGATGCTGGGCGCGCTCGGCATGCTGATCTCGTCCGGCATCAAGCAGCTGGAAAATTTCGCCTCGGTGATGAACTTCGTCATCTTCCCAATGTTCTTTGCCTCCTCCGCACTTTATCCGCTGTGGCGGGTGCGCGAGGCCAGCCCGATGCTCTACTACATTTGCGAGCTCAACCCGTTCACCCACGCGGTCGAGCTCATCCGCTTCGCGCTCTATGGCCAGGTCAACGGGTTGGCGCTTGCCGTGGTCGTGGCCTGCACAACGGTTTTCATGACCGGCGCCATTCTGGCCTACGATCCGGCGCGTGGCTTCATCGCCCGCCGCGGCCCGGCCGGAGGCGACGCATGAGGCGCGTGCTCTTGTCGCTCATGGTGGGCATCGCGCTCGCATCCGCGGCGCGCGCGGCCGATCCGCGCAATCCCGATTGGCCGTGTGTGCAGGTGAAAGTGCCGGAACTGTCCGTTGCCGCCGTGTGGGCCGGCCCGCCGCTCGACGATGTCGGCCGCGCGTGGGAGGACGATGCCCAGGTGAAAGACCTGGTCGCCCGGCTGGCGGCGCGGCGGCTGCCGCTGGACGAAGCGCAGAAGACCGCGACGGAATTTTTGGCCGGCAGCGACGCGAAACAGGCGAAAGCAAAGCTCCTGTTCGCCGGATTGTTCGCCACGCTCGACCGCCTGCGCGCTGAGGTCATCAACGGCATCGAGCGTTATACGCGGCGCCAGCGCGAATTCGCCGAAAAAGTCCGCGCCGAGACGCTCAAGCTGCGCGAGATGCAGGACGCACCCAATGCCGATCAGAAGCAGGTCGAGGCGCTGGCCGAGCAGGTCGAGTGGGACACGCGCATCTTCGAGGAGCGCCGCCGCACCATCAATTACGTGTGCGAGGTGCCGGTGCTGATCGAGCAACGCCTGTTCGCGCTCGGTCGTACGATTCAGCAGGCGATGGAGTAACGCTCTCACCTCGGCGGTCGTCCCCGCGAAAGCGGGGACCCATAGTCACCGGTCGTGCCGCTTGATCGCCGACTGCGGTCATGGGTTCCCGCCTGCGCGGGAATGACGGAGAGGCATCATTTCGCCGGCGGCGCCGCCAGCGGCTGGTCGTTGTCGTCGAGCAGCGGCACGCCGTAGCGCGCCAGGATGGCGTTGATCTCCGGCTGGTTCTCGCGCACCAGCCGATTGAGCTGGCGTCGCCATTCGGCGTCGGCGGCGCGCACCCCCAGGGCGATGCGGTAGGTAAGGCGCGGTCCCCCGATCTCCTTGGTCAGCGGCACGATGCTCAAGTCCGCCCCGCTGCGCCCGGCATGGTAGCCCGCCATCGGTCCCCACAGCACGGCCACGTCGATCGTGCCGGCAACGAGATCCTGCATCATGGCTTCGCCCGCGGAATCGACGCGCGTGTCGACCACCAGCGGATAGCCCTTGGTCTTGTCGAGGAGGCTGTTCATGGCGAGATAGGTGGCGGGCGGCGTGCCCGCCACGACGCCGATGCGCTTGTCCTTCAGGCGCGGGTCGGACAGCGTGTCGATGCCGTCGAGGCTGCTGCCGCGGCGAAACACCAGCGCATAGGCCGTGTGGTAGTAGGGATTGGTGCTCTGCGCGAGCTCGCCGCCCTGCGGAAAGCCCATGATGACGTCGCACTTGTGAGCATTGAGCGTGTTGCGGATGAAGCCGACCGACTGGGGATACCAGGCGTAGGCCAGGCTCTTGTCCAGCTTCCTGGCGAACAGCTCGGCGATCTTGTTCTCAAAACCTTCGCCGCCTTCGTTCGAGAACGGCAGATTGTGCGGGTCGGCGCAGACCCGAAACACTTTCGGATCGATCAGCTCGATGGAGAGTGACGGATCGTCACGCGCCTGCGCCAGCACGGCGTGGGGCGCCACGAGCGCGGCCCACACCACGATCCATGCCGACGACCTGCTTATCATGCTGGCTCCGGCTCGTGCCGCTATTGACCAAGGCAGCTCGTTTCCATCTTGTCGTAGGCTTCCGGCTTCGGCTCGCGCTTGGCCGGGCGCACGCGGCCGACCGCGTCGTTGGCGCGCGCCCGCAGGTAGACGAACAGGTCGTCCATGTAGCAGGCGACATTGGGGTTGTCGCCGAGCGCCGGCATGACGCTTTCCTGCGACGCGCTGACGTTCTTGCGGCCGCTCGCCACCACGCCCATGAAGTCGGGATAGCTCAGGTTTTTCAGCGAGTTTTTCAGTCCCGGCGCGTAGGTAGAGCCTTCGCCGTCGGGACCGTGACAGACATGGCATTCCGAATGGTAGCGGCGGTAGCCCGAATACGTGTACCAGTCGACCGTTCCGTCCCCCCCGACCTTGTAGGTCGGGTTGCCGTTCTTGTCGTAGTACTTGCCGTCTTCGTTCTTGACCGCGGTGGGATCGCCGCTGCCGTCGGCGACGGCGATGCCGGCGAGCGCCACAAGCATGACGGCGGCCGCTAAGCTTTTACGCACGACAGACCTCGAGCAACGGGATGTGGGTGCCGCCCCGGCAAAAGTCCGGCGCGCGGACTTAAAAAATCCGCGCGCCGGAACGGCTTTGATCGTCAGGCGTCCTGCCTCACTGCGGCAATGCGAACACCGTCAGCGTGCCGCCGAGCGAGGTGTAGTTGCGCAAGCCCGCATAGCCGCCGACCGCGCCGAGACCGGCCGTCGGATCGGTGAGACCGGCCGCCAAGCCGATGCCCGCCCATCCGCCGACGCCCGACAGCACCGCGATGTACTGCCGGCCGTTGTTCTCGTAGGCCGTCACGTTGCCGATGATGCCGGAGGGAGTCTTGAACTTGTAGAGCTCCTTGCCGGTCTTGGCGTCGACGGCCTTCAGGTAGCCTTCGAGCGTTCCGTAGAACACTACGCCGCCCGCGGTCGCGAGCGCGCCGGACCACACCGAGAACTGCTCCTTATTGGACCACACGATCTTGCCGGTCTTGGCGTCCCAGGCGATGAAGGTGCCCATGTGCTGCTCGCCCTGCGGCGGATACATGGACAGCGTCGCCCCGACATAGGGCTGGCCCGCCGTGTAGCGCACCCGGAACGGCTCGTAGTCCATGCAGACGTGGTTGGTCGGCACGTAGAACAGGCCGGTGTCGGGCGAGTAGGCCGCCGGCTGCTCGTCCTTGGTGCCGAGCGCCGCCGGGCAGATGTTCTTGGTGTTGACGTCTTCGCCCTGCTTGTCGGTCGAAGCCGCGTCGAGAACCTTCGGCCGGCCATAGGTCGGCGAGTTCTTGTCCATGTCGACGCCGCTCGTCCAGTTGACGGCCGGATCGTACTTCTGCGCCACCAGGAGCTCGCCATTGGTACGGTCGAGCGTGTAGCCGAGGCCGTTGCGGTCGAAGTGCACCAGCGTCTTGCGATTCTGGCCGCCGATCTGCTGATCGGCCAGGATCATCTCGTTGACGCCGTCGTAGTCCCACTCGTCGTGCGGGGTCATCTGATAGACCCAGCGCGCCTGTCCGCTGTCGGCGTCACGCGCGAAGATCGTCATCGACCAGCGATTGTCACCCGGCCGCTGCTTCGGGTTCCACGTCGAGGGATTGCCCGACCCGTAATAGAACAGGTTGAGCTCCGGATCGTACGAGTACCAGCCCCACGTGGTGCCGCCGCCGATCTTCCACTGCTCGCCTTGCCAGGTATTGGTGCCGGAATCCGGCCCGACCGGCTTGCCGAGATGGGTGGTCTTCTGCGGATCGAGCAGCGTGTCGGAGTCCGGGCCCATCGAATAGGCGCGCCACACCCGCTTGCCGTCCTTGATGTTGTAGGCGGTCACCGAACCGCGCACGCCGAACTCTCCACCGGAGATGCCGACAATGACCTTGTCCTTGACCACCATCGCGGCCGAGGTTCCGGTCTCGCCCTTCGCCGGATCGCCGTTCTTCGCCGTCCACGCCACGTTGCCGGTCTTCGCGTCGAGCGCGACGAGGGTAGTGTCGGCCTGGTGCAGGAAGATCTTGCCATCGCCGTAGGAGAGGCCGCGGTTGACCGTGTCGCAGCACATCACCGGG
>Ga0075424_100008044_pt1 | contig 10276 bp, 8 predicted proteins | sample SoiMethybrSBSTD3_FD_75301 | JGI IMG/M metagenome (GOLD analysis project Ga0075424, IMG submission 75301) | Bulk soil microbial communities from a Populus tree surrounding site in Tennessee, USA - Soil MetaG P. TD hybrid SBSTD3 | ecosystem: Environmental > Terrestrial > Soil > Tree plantation...
GGCGCCGGCCAGATCGCGAAGAAGCGATCGAGCGCTTCCGCGGAGGCGCTCACGCCGAGCTCCACCAGCTGCTCGCGATCCGCGCACAGGACGAGGAGCGGCTTCTCCTCGCCGCGCTGCTTGGTCGCGAGCGCGCGCCCGACCCCCATCGCGCTTCGAGGATCGACGGCGAGTCCATAGAAGGTTTCCGTCGGGATTGCCGCGAGACCACCGGCCCGCAGCGTTTCGGAAAGCGAAAGGCGTTCGGCCTCCGACGCGAGGAGGTCCTCGAGGCGGATGCGTCGCAAGCGTCAGCCCCCGATGTAGCGGTCGTACAGCGAGCGCGCGCGCCGCGGATCGTCCGTGCCGCGCACGACGCAGCGTCCGTCCGGAAAGACCGTGAGACTGACGCCTTCCAGGTCCGCGTTCAGCAGCTGCGGCGAGCGGCGAACCCTCGCCAGAGGAGCGAGCCGCCGCTCCAGAGCCTCGAAGTCGGGCCGCACGCGATTGGCCGGCGAGACCTGGACCGACTGGCGTCCGCAGAGCTTCGTCAGCTCCGAGGATCCCTCGCCTTCGAGCGCCGGAAAGCGCCCTCCGGCGCAGACGGGGCAGCCCGTCGACGGGCGGGCGCCGGTGAAGAGGCGTCGCATGCGCAGATCGCCCCCCCACACTTCGACCGTCAGGATTCCCGGCGACGGTTCGGCTCCCACAGCCAGGCGCGTGACCTCGGTCATCGCGATCGACGCGACGAACGGCGGAAGGGTCGGAACGACGCCGGCCGTGTCGCACGTCGGGCCCGATCCCGCCGGAGGCAGAGTCTCGAGATAGCAGCGAAGACAGGGCGACCCCGGGCTCGTCAGCGCCACGCGTCCCTCCGACCCCACGCACGCCGCGTAGACGTAGGGCAGGCCGAGGGCGCGCGCCGTGTCGGAGGAGAGCAGGCGCGTTTCGAAATTGTCCGAGCCATCGAAGACGATGTCGTGCCCCGCGAGGAGGGTACGCGCGTTGCCCGCGTCGAGGTCCGCCACGACCGGCCGGATCGCGGCGGAGGGATCGATCTCCGCCAGCCTCGCCGCCGCCGCATCGGCTTTCGGCGCGACACGCTCGGCGTCCTCCGCGTCGAAGAGAAGCTGCCGCGCCAGGTTCGAGGGCTCGACGACGTCGCGGTCGATGAGCGTCACGCGATCGAATCCCGCACGCACGGCCATCTCCGCGGCGGCGGCGCCGACGGCGCCGACTCCGACGAACGCGATCGAGAAGGCGCCGATGCGTCTCTGACCCTCTTCGCCGATCCCCGGAAAGAGAATCGAGCGCGAGTGTCTCTCCGGGTTCATCGCGCCGCCTCCAGCAACGTGCGGGCGTGCTTCATCGCCGTCTCGGGCACCTTCTCGCCGGCCAGCATCCGGGCCACCTCGGCCACACGCTCTTTCCCCTCGAGGAGTCGAACGGAGGCGATCGTCCGGCCCCGCGTCTCCTTCTTTTCGGCGAGATAGTGCCGCTCGGCCAGGGCCGCGATCTGGGGCACGTGCGTCACGCAGAGCACCTGCTCGCTTTCGGCGAGGTCGCGAAGCTTTCGGCCGACCACTTCGGCGACCCGTCCGCCGATGCCCGCATCGACCTCGTCGAAGACGAGCGTGCGGCCCCGGCTGCGCTTCCCGGCGGCCACCGTCCGGATCGCCAGCTGGACCCGGGAAAGCTCCCCTCCTGACGCGATTTTCTCCAGCGGCTTTTCGGGCTCTCCGGGGTTGGGCGCGAACCAGAAGGCGGCCGTCTCGCTCCCCGACTCGCGGGGTCCCTCGTCGCCGACCGGATCGAGCGCCACGCGCAGACCCGCCTTCTCCAGCGCGAGGCCCGACAGCTCCTTCTGCACGGCCGCCGCGAATCGCGGCGCGGCGGCGCGCCGTTTGGCCGAGAGGGCCGCGGCCGCGGCGCGATAGGCCTTGCGCGCGCTCTCCTCCTCGGCTTTGCGCCGTTCGAGCGCGTCCTCGACATTCGTCAGCTCGTCGCGCTCGGCCTTGCGCTCCGCGAGTCCTGACAGGATCTCGGCAACGGAGCCACCGTACTTGCGCTTCAAGCGGCTGAGCGTGTCCAGTCGTGTTTCCAACGTGGTCAGCCTGTCCGGGTCCGCCTCGATTGCCTCGGCGGCGTCGCGGGCGGCCGCCGCAAGGTCGGCGACGCGGCGCTTCAGGTCCTCCGCCTCTTCGCGGTGGCCGGCTTCGCGGGGATCGATCGCAGCGAGCTCAGCGAACGCGCGCGCGGCCTCGCCCAGGCGGTCGGCGGCCGAGCCCTCAGCTTCCGACAGTGCCAAAAGCGCTGTCTCACCCGCGCGGCGGATGCGATCCGCATGGAGGAGTCTCTCCCGCTCCGCGGGAAGCTCGGTCTCGTCGGCTTCGCCGAGATTCGGCGCCTGGATCTCCCGGATTTCGAACTCGAGCATCTCGAGCCGCCGGCCTCGGTCGCGGCGCGAGGCATCGAGGTTTTCCAGCCGGCCTCGTGCCTCTTTCCAGCGCACCGCCGTCTCCGCCACCGCCGCGCGCTCGGAGTCCGCCTTGGCGAAGGCGTCCAGGATCTCCAGCGGCGCCCCGGAGTCGACCAGCTCTTGCTCGGAGTTCTGGCCGTGAATGGCGACGAGACGCTCGCCCAGACGCGCGAGGGTGCGGATGGACGCGGGCTCGTCTTCCACGAAGGCCCGCCCTCGTCCGTCGGCCGAGAGCTCGCGGCGCACCAGCACGCGCTCCTCCGAGGAAGGCAGGCCCGCCTCGCTCAGGATCCCGCGGACCGCGGCATCCGCGTCGAACTCGCCCGACACTGACAGGCGTGGCGCGCCCTGCCGCACCAGGTCCGAGGAGCCGCGCCCGCCGGCGAGCAGCGCCAGAGCGTCCACGAGGATCGATTTGCCCGCGCCGGTCTCGCCCGTGATCACCGTCATGCCCTCGGAGAGCTCCAGATCCAGGTCCTCGACGATGGCGAGGTTCTTGACCGTCAGGCGCCGAAGCACGGAGAAAGTTTACCGTCAACCGCCAAGCGCCGGCGGCCGGGGCGTCAAGCGGTCTTTACGGCTGGACCGACTTCTGCGCGATGAGCTTCGCCGGGATCCCTCCCACGATCCAGCCCGGCTCGACGTTCTTCGAGGCCACGCCCATCGAGCCCACGATCGCGTCCTTGCCGACTTTCACGCCCGAGAGGATCACGGCGTGGTAGGTGATGCGGGCCCGGTCGCCGATCTCGGTCTTGCCCAGCGTGATCTTGTGGATGTCCTCCGTCGCGTGGGCGTGCGAGTAGATGTTGGCGTAGTCCGAGAGCGAGGCGTCGTTTCCGATGACGACCTCCCCGCGGTCGTCAATCAAGACGTTGCGGTGGATGGTGACGCCATCGCCGACCGTCAGGTTGTAGGCGAAGGAGAATTCCACTTCGTGGAAAATCCGAACGCCCTTGCCGCACTTGCGGAACACCCGCTGCGCCAGCATGTAACGCATCTGCGTGCCGAGCCGGACGTTGCGGCCCACCGGAGAGTGGTCGAACATCTGCCAGAACCAGAGCAGCGGTTTGACCGGCTTCCACTTGGCGAGATCGATCTCGCGGTAGTACTCGGCTTCCATCGTGGCGTTGCGTGGGTCGAAGGACGCGACCAGCGCCTTGCGGGCCGGCGGGACCTGCGCATCGCCGATGACCGCGTCGTGGTCCACGGCGTGGCCCAGGTACAGCTCGGCCAGAGCGTCACGGACGACCACGTTGCGGTCGAGCGCCGCATCGTCGAGCTGTTCGGCCAGACGCTCGACGAATCGCGGAAACAGGGCTTCGCCTTCGGGACCGATCTTGAAGTCGCGCAGCGGCATGGCGCGGGACCGTAGCAAAGCGGTGGGATCGAGTCAAACCGATTCGCGCGGCGCGGCGGGCCCGCCGCCTTAGATCGAGCGCGTCAATCCTCCGTCGGCGCGCAGGCTCTGGCCGGTGATGTAGCCGGCCTCGTCCGAGAGCAGGAACGCCGCGATCCGGCCGATCTCGTCGGCGGATGCGGGGCGGCCGGTCGGAATCGCCCGGGCGAAGTGCTCGGGCACGGGATGCGTGTCGACGAAGCCCGGAAGGAGGCAGTTCATGCGGATTCCGTGGGACGCGTACCGATCCGCGTAGAGCTTGGTGAAGGCCGAGAGCGCCGCACGCAGCGTCGAAGAGACGGGCGCGTCCAGGTTCGGCTCGACGGCCCAGAGCGAAGAGATGTTCACGACGGCTCCGCGGCCCTGGCGCAGGAAGATGGGGGTCGTCAGGCGCGCCATGCGCACGACGTTTCGCAGAATCAGGTCGAACCCCTCCGCCCAGGCGGCATCGTCGATCGCCAGGAGGTCCCCCTTGGCCGGATGCCCGCTGTTGTTGACGACGGCGTCGATCCGGCCGTACTCCTTCAGCGCCGTCTCGACCAGACGCTCGAGGTCCGGGCCCTCCGCGACCGAGCCGCGCACCGCGATCCCGGAGAGCTCTCCGGCCAGCGCAGTCGCGTCGTCCGACCGCGACATGAGCGCGACGCGGTATCCCTTCCCGGCGAGAGCCCGCGCACAGCCGGCGCCGATGCCGCGGCTCGCGGCCGTGACGATCGCGACCCGGCGCTCGTCGCCCGCCACCGATCAGCTCGAAGCCGGGGCCGGGAACCGGAGCCGCAGGAACTCCATCGTCAGGGCGACGCCGAAGCCCGAGGCGCCGGCGGGCCAGCCGCTCTGCTCCTTCTCGAAGTGCGCGACCGAGGCGATGTCCAGGTGCGCCCACGGCACGCCCGCCGGGGCGAACTCTTTGAGGAACACGGCGCCGTTGATCGTGCCCGCGGCGCGGCCGCCGGTGTTGCGCATGTCCGCCCACTCGGACTTCAGGTTCTCCCGGTACTCGTCCCAGAGCGGCAGCCGCCAGACGCGCTCGCCAGTCGCCTCGCCCGCCTCCGTGATCGCGCCGGCAAGTGCGTCGTCGGTGCTCATCAGGCCGGCGCACTCAGAGCCCAGGGCGATCTGGACGGCGCCGGTCAGGGTCGCGTAATCCACCAGGACGTCGGGGTGGAAGGACTCGGCGTAGGAGAGCGCGTCGCCCAGGATGAGCCGGCCTTCCGCGTCGGTGTTGTCGACCTCGACGGTCTTGCCGTTGCGCATGCGCAGGATGTCGCCCGGCCGCGTCGCCGTTCCCCCCGGCATGTTCTCGGTCACGGGCGCGAGTGCGACGACCCGAACCGGCAGACCCAGCGCCTTCGCGCACGCCAGGGACGCGAAGGCGGTGGCCGCGCCCATCATGTCGTACTTCATCTCGCCCATCGACGCCGCGGGCTTGAGCGAGATGCCGCCGGAATCGAAGGTGATGCCCTTGCCCACCAGCACGGCCGTGCCGCGCGCCTTCGGGGGCGCGTAGTCGCCGACGAGAAAGACGGGCGGCCGGGCGCTCCCCGCGTTGACGCCGAGAAGGCCGCCCATTTTTTCGCGCTCGATCTCTTTCTTGTCGAGGATCCGAAGGCGCAGTCCCCGCTTCTGCGCGAGAGCCCGGACCTCGCGGGCGAAGTCCTGCGGCCCGAGGTCGTTGCCCGGGGCGTTGCCCATGTCCCTCGCCCACCGAACCGCGTCCGCGACTGCCTCGGCGGCCCGGACCGCGGCCGTGAAAGCGCGGGCCTTCAGGGGCGGCGGCGGAACGACGACGGCCTGGGCTTCGGGGCTGCGACTTCTCTCTTTTCCGGTCTTGTAACGGTTGAAGGCGTAGTCGGCTAGGGTCAGGTGCGGCAGAAGCGACGCAAAGGCCGCCCCCGAAACGCCGGAGTCGAAGCAGATCAGGATCTTGCGCCGGGAGCCCGAGAGGCCGTCCTTGATGGCCCTCCGCAGCGCCGTGCGCAGCGCCGCCGGCGAAACCGGGGCTTTGCCCAGACCATAGAGAGCCCAGCCCTGCGCCCCTGCCGGAACGCGCTCGCGGGCCCGTCCGTGAAAGGCTGCGGCCTTGACGGCGCTTCGGAGCGAAGCCTTCAGCGATCCCGGCGCTCCGGCCGCGGGATCGCGGCCGTCGTGCAGAAACGCGACGCGTGTGAATGCGGCGCCCCGAGGCGGGGAATCCGTAAGTCGAATTCGCATGAGGCCCCCAACGATAACAGAGCAGCCGTTGTGCTAAGTTTCACGCCCCATGACGACGATCACCGAAACGCACCTCTCCGGAGTGCGCCTGTCCCGGCGCGGAAAGGTCCGCGAGCTCTACGACCTCGGGGACTCACTTCTTCTTGTCGCGAGCGACCGCATCTCGGCATTCGACGTCGTGCTCTCTCCGGGCATTCCGGACAAAGGGAAGGTCCTGGCACAGTTGTCGAACTTCTGGTTCCGGAAGTTCTCGGACGTCGAGAATCACCTTCTCGAGACCGACATATCGCGCTTTCCCGAAGACCTGCAGGCCGACGCCGCGACGCTGGCGGGACGCTCGGTGCTGGTCAAGAAATGCGAGGTCGTGCCCTTCGAGTGCGTCGCGAGAGGCTATCTCGCCGGATCCGGCTGGGCCGAGTACAAGAAGACCGGCCACGTCTGCGGCATCAAACTGCCCGAGGGTCTGCGCGAGGCCGACCGGCTGCCGCAGCCCATCTTCACTCCCGCGACCAAGGCCGAGACCGGGCACGACGAGAACATCTCCTTCGAGACCATGGCCGCGGGGCTTCCCGAGGGAGAGGCGGAAGCGCTGCGCGAGATGACGCTCTCGCTGTACGAGCGGGCGAGCGAATACGCCGCGTCCCGCGGCCTGATTCTCGCGGACACGAAGCTCGAGTTCGGCCGGCTCGACGGCCGGCTCGTCTGGATCGACGAGGCCTTCACGCCCGACTCCTCGCGGTACTGGGACGCGTCTCTCTACGCCCCGGGCCGCGGCCAGGCCTCCTTCGACAAGCAGTTCGTCCGGGACTGGCTGGAGTCGACCGGCTGGGACAAGCGCCCGCCCGCGCCGAAGCTCCCGGAAGGCGTCGTCCGGACCACCCGCGAGAAGTATCTGGACGCCTACCGGAAGCTGACGGGCGGAGAGCCCGAGCATCTGACCAGCTAACTCACTTCCCTGTCCGCAGGGCCTTCAGGAAATCCGACACCCGATCGACCGGCCGGATCTCGAGATCCGGAAACGCGGCCGCGTCGCCGGCGTTGCCCGACGGTAGGAAGACCGTGCGGAATCCCAGCGCCGACGCTTCCTTCAGGCGCGAGGCGGCGCCCGGCACCCGCCGCACCTCGCCGAGAAGCCCGATCTCTCCGAAGAGCACCGCGCGCTCGGGCAGCGGACGCGCCAAAGCCGAGGAGCAGAGCGCGCCCACGATCGCCAGATCCGCGGAGGGCTCGCCGACCTCGAGTCCTCCCGTGCACGACACGAAGACTTCGCGCGAGGCAAGCGGCAGACCCGCGCCTTCGAGCACGGCGAGAAGGAGCGCCAGCCGGCCGACGTCCACACCGATTCCGACGCGACGGGGGGAACCGGCCGCGGCCGGACCCACCAGTGCCTGAATCTCGACGAGCACGGAGCGCGTCCCTTCGCGCGCGGCGGTGACGGCGCTGCCGGGCAATCCCGGGCGCCGCTCAGCCAGCAGCGCGGCCGACGCGTCCGGAAGCTCCGAGAGCCCCTCCCCCGTCATCTCGTAGAGGGCGACCTCGTCCACGGGCCCAAAGCGATTCTTGGTCGCCCGCAGGATTCGGCGCGAGCCGCTTCGCTCGCCTTCGATGGCCACCACCGCGTCGACGAGATGCTCGAGCGACTTGGGCCCGGCGAGCGAGCCGTCCTTGGTGACGTGCCCGACGAGGAGAACCGGCACGCCGCGCGCCTTGGCGTACCGCGTCAGCTCGGCCGCGACCGCGCGCACCTGCGAGACCGTGCCGGCCGCGGAGTCGAGCGAGGGTTCCCGGACCGCCTGCACCGAATCGACGACGAGGACCGCCGGAGAGCGTCCCTGCGCCTCTTCGACGATCCGCGCCACGTCGGTCTCGGCCAGCACCAGCAGCCGTCCATCGCGTATGCCCAACCGTTCGCCGCGCAGCCGCACCTGGGCCGCGGATTCCTCCGCGCTTGCGTAGAGCACGTCCCGGCGGTCCGCCGCCAGTCCCCGCCCGGCCTGCAACAGGAGTGTCGATTTCCCGATGCCCGGCTCTCCGCCGAGCAGCACGACCGAGCCCGGAACCAGCCCACCGCCGAGCACCCGATCGAAGCCGGGCAGCCCGGTCGCGAGCCGCGGAGCCGACGGGGCCTCGATCTCGGCGATCGACGCGGCGCGCGACTCCGGTGAGGCCGAGGTGCGGACCGGTCCGCGCGTCTCTTCGACGTAGGAGTTCCACTCGCCGCACTCGGGGCAGCGGCCCAGCCACTTCGGCGCCGTAGCGCCGCAGCTCTGGCAGGCGAAGACGATGGCCGTGCGCGCCGCGGGATGCCTCCTGCCTATCTTCTTGTCACGGCTTGGCGGCGCCGGCGAGGTACTTGATGTCGTCGTCGCCCCAGCGGATCCCCGCACCGATGAAGGGCGAGTCCAGGTTCGCCTTCGTGTTGAGGAAGTTGTCCCAGCCGGCGAGGGCGAAGACGGACGGCGAAAAGTAGTACCGGCCGGTCACCTTGGCGTGCGCGTTCAGGTTCAATCCGGGATTGAAGTCCCAGACGTCGGCAGAGAACCGCAGGCGGTCCTTCAGCGTCAGGTAGTCGATGCCGCCGCCTCCGGTGTTCTCGGTCAGACCGACACGGCCGATCCAGTGCCCGAGGCGGTACCCGACCTGCGCCGTGAACGCCACCGTGTCGGTGAACTTGCGCTCGTCCTGACGGACGGTCTCGGTGTGCCCGTCCGAAAACGTGGTCGTGGTGATCGTGGTCGTGTCCTTTTCGGTGCCGAAAGGCTGCGAGGAGAGCTCGAGCCGATAGAACCGCGGGCTGCCGACCTTGGCCAGGTCCACGTTGAAGTACGCCTTTCCCTTGGAAGGAGATGTCAGGTATTCCTCGCGCAGGCCCAAGTCCACGTTGAGCTTCTTGACCGTCGTGAAGGCGCCCGAGAGGCTGTTGACGCCTTCCTTGACCGCCACCAGTGCGTCGTTCAGGTTCTTGTTGGTCTCGTCGCTGTTGACCAGCGCGCCGACCGTGCCCTTCCCCTCGTTGATCTTGCCGGTGATCGCGTTCATGTTGTCGACGGTCGTCTGGAGCTTGGACGACAATTCGCGGGCGTTGGCGATCGACGACGTCACGTTGCCCGCGTTGGCGGCGACGAGCTTGTCGATCCGGTCGACGAGCTGCGTCATCTGGGTCGAGAACTCCTTGAAGTTCGTGGTCGTCGCGTCGATGTTGGCGCGGTTGGACTCCAGGAGCTTCCGGAGCTCCTGGGACAGGACCAGGACGTTCTCGACGATCCCCGTCAGCCTCTCCTCGCCCAGCGCGCCGCCGAGCGACGTCTTCAGGTTCCCCGTGATCTCGCGGATGTCGACCTCGATGTCACGCGCGAGCTTGGTGATCTGGTCGAAGCTGACGGGCGTGTTGCCCTGGAGCGTCGTTCCCTCGGCGAGCTTCGGCGCGCCCACAGGACCCGGGATCAGCTCGACGTACTTGTCGCCGAGCATCCCGAGGCTTTGGATCGAGGCCGAGGCACCGTTGCGGAGCTCGACGTCCCGCTGCAGCTCGATATCCACGAGTGCCTTGCCGCCGACCAGCCGTATCTTGGCGACTTTCCCGACGAGCACGCCGGCCATCCGGACGTCGGACTTTTCCTTGAGCCCGGCGACGTCGTCGAACTGGACCGAAATGGTCTTGCCGATGATGCGGCCGATCTTGAGGTCCTCGATCTTCCAGATCAGCAGCCCCGCCAGGACGAGGACGACCAAGAAAAACGCTCCGACTTTCGCTGCGGTGCTCATCGTGCCTCCCAAAGGACGCGGCGCGCGCCCAACTCCGATTCCACGGTCAGCGGTCCCTCGGCCCTGCCCTCCACGAACTGGCGAACCGCGGGATCCTTGGATTTCAAGAACTCCTCCGGCGGCGCCTCGAAGAGGATATGCCCTCCGAAGAGCAGCGCGAGCCGGTCTCCGATCTTTCGCGCGCTCTGCATGTGATGCGTGATCGTCACGATGGTCGGGCGCAGCTGCTTGCGGATGCCGAGGATGACCTCGGCGATCGTGTCGGTCGTGATGGGGTCGAGGCCCGTGTTGGGCTCGTCGAAGAGCAGAATCTCGGGCTGGTGCGCGATGGCCCGCGCGAAGCCGACCCGGCGGCGCATGCCTCCGGAGAGCTCGGCCGGGCGTTTGTTGGCGATGTCGGGCAGCTGGACGAGCTCGAGGCACTCCTCCACCCTCGCCCGGACATC
>Ga0075424_100008047_pt1 | contig 10273 bp, 9 predicted proteins | sample SoiMethybrSBSTD3_FD_75301 | JGI IMG/M metagenome (GOLD analysis project Ga0075424, IMG submission 75301) | Bulk soil microbial communities from a Populus tree surrounding site in Tennessee, USA - Soil MetaG P. TD hybrid SBSTD3 | ecosystem: Environmental > Terrestrial > Soil > Tree plantation...
GCCCGCCGCGCCGACGCCTGGCGCAGTGACGTTAATTAAACCGCGGCTTGGACGCGAGCTCACTTCGGTTACGAGGCTGGTTGCGGCGTCGAGCGGGTGGCGCCGGGAGGGGCATCCCCACGGCCGGTGGGGAAGGACCCGGCGACAGGACCCGCGAGGCAGTGGGTTCATGTCGAACCTAAGTGAGCGCCGGTCATTCGATGTAGCGACGAATCCAATCGAAGACCGATTCGTGCCAGCGCTTGCTGTTGAGCGCCTTCGACACGAAGTGATCCTCGTCGGGAAAGACGAGCGCCTCCGACGGCACGCCCTGACGACGCAGCGCGGTCAGCAGCTGCAGTCCCTGATCGACCGGCACGCGGAAGTCGAGCTCGCTCGTGATCACGAGCGTGGGCGTCTTGACGTTGTTGACGAATCGATGCGGCGAGAACCGCTCGTACTGCGTGCGCGCCTTCTCGCTCCACGGCGGGCCGCCGAATTCCCATTCGGTAAACCACAGTTCCTCAGTCGCCAGCGCCATCGACTCGAGGTTGAACACGCCGTCATGTGAGACCGCCACCTTGAAGCGGTTGGTGTGCCCGATGATCCAGTCGACCGCGTAGCCGCCGTAGCTCGCACCGGCGATGCCCATATGCGCGGCATCGACGTACGGCAGTTTCGTCGCCGCGTTGACAACCGCGTCGATGTCGTCCATCACCTTGCCGCCCCAGTCCTGCGTGATCTCGTCGACGAACTTCTGGCCGAAGCCGAACGATCCGCGCGGATTCGGCGCGACGATCACCCAGCCCTGCGCGGCCCACAACGACAGGTTCCACCGATTCGACCATGCGTCGTTCCACGCGCCTTGTGGTCCGCCGTGAATGAGGAGCATCGTCTTGTACTTCTTCGACGGGTCGAAGCCGGGTGGCTTGAGCACCCAGTACTGCACCGGTGTGCCGTTCGCACCGGCGACGGTTCGACTTTCGGGTTCCGGTATGGTCCGATCGCGCCGCCACGACGCGTTCTCGCTGGTCAGCGTCTGCACCTGACCGTCCACTGACGCGCGGAACAGATCCGGGGGGCTCGTCAACGTCGACTTCATGAACACGGCAAATCCCGGCGCGACGTCGATGGCGGTGATGTTGCCGCCCGTCGCCACACGCCGCGGCGTGCCACCGGCCAACGGCACGGCAAACAGGTTGACATGGGCATCCTGATGCGCCGTGAACCAGATCGACGCGCTATCAGGCGAGATCTTGAATTCGTCGATGCTCAGATCGGGCGACGTGAACACGGTGCGCTTCGCGCCGGTCTGGCGATCGTAGACGTCCAGATACCAGCGATCGGATTCGAAGCCGGCGCGGCGCTGGCTGCGGACGACGAGCGATCGGCCATCGGGAGCGTACACGGGGGTTTGATCGGCGGCCGGGTTCGCCGTCACCTTGTGCAGATCGCCGCCGGTCACCGGCACGGTCCACACATCCATGTTCGTGCTCCAGGCTTCCGTGTCGCGGCCGTCGCGCTTCGATACGAACGCGATTTCGCGGCTGTCTGGCGAGAAGGCGATCGTCTCTTCTTCGTAGTTGTGTGGAGGCGCGTCGAACTCGCCGGGCGTCACGTCGCGCGCCGCACTGCCGTCGACATCGGCGACAAACACATGATGCCGCTGCGTGTCGCGCCACTCGTTCCAGTGGCGGAACATCAACGTGGTCAGCCGACGCATCTTGACTGGATCTTTGGCCAGCGCCTCGGCGTGGCTCTTGTTGCACGCCTCGTCCGCGCACGCGGGGAACACATCGGAGACGAACGCCACCATGCGGCCGTTCGGCGAGAACACGAGCGGCGGCTGCACGCCCGCGGAGAGTGTCGTGATCTTCTTCGGAGCGCCGCCGCTCACTGCGGCCACATACACTTGCGCGCCGCCATCCGTTTCCGAGATGAACGCGATCTGACGACTATCGGGAGAGAAGCGTGGCGAGTGCTGCGGTCCGTCGCCGCCGGCAAACAGCTTCGGTGCGCTGCTGCCGTCGGATGGCACGGTGTAGATGTCGGCGTTGCGTTTGCCGCTCTGCAGATCTGTGGTGGTCCGTACGTAGGCGACCAGTCGACCGTCAGGCGAGAGCGCTGGTTCGGTGACGCGGACCACGCCGAGCAGATCGTCGAGCGTCATCGGTTTGGTTGACTGCGCGACGACGGTAGAAGCGAATATAAGGATCGACAACCCGGTGGCGATCGATCGAGTGCTGCTCTTCATCACGCGGCCTCCACTGCGGCCGGATTGTAGCAGCCCGGGTCCGGCGGGAGACTACGACTGATTGCGGCCGCCGAAGGACAGCGAGAAAAAGACCAGACCGATGCCGGCCGGGATCAGGCCGAAGAGATAAACGGGCGTCTCACGGACGACGAAATACATCGCGATCGCCATCGTGCTGCCGACGGCTAGAAGGATAAGTCCAACCAGCCGGTTTCCGTCGCGTTCGTGAATGCGCCGTTCGGCTCGCCGCCGCTCGTGCTGCCGTTCTTCTTCATGCAGATACTCGACCACTGCGCCCGGCCCGCTCTCGGCCAGCTTCTTGAGCATCTCGCTGCGATAGAAGTCTTTCCGCTCTTGGTGCCGTGTGCCCGTCCAAGTCGCGATCGAAATGAACGAGAACAGCGCGACGACGACGAAACTCAGAAACATGGCCAGACTCGGATTCACGCTTGCCTCCTTGGCTTGTCGTCGGGTATGACCGGGCGGTGTGGACGGAGGTTGCGTTTGTTTTTCGAGCGGCGCCCGCCAACATAACGCAACCATCGACTGGACCGAGCAGTCGGACTTCATGAATGCAGAATTCAGAGTGCAGAATGCAGAACGGCAGTCCAGCAGGCATTAGGTACTGTCTGCATTCTGAATTCTGCATTCTGAATTCCGGAACGACTGCGTGAGCGCCGAGGAGGATACGGCAGACGTGGCCAGGGTGCTGGCGGGAGAGGTGTCGGCGTTCGAGGCGATCGTCCGTCGATGGCAGAGTCCGCTGGTCAACCTGGCGTATCGATATTGTCGCGATCGCGCCCGCGCCGAGGACATGGCACAGGAGGCGTTTCTGCGCGCGTATCGATCGCTCGCGAGCTGGCGGAAAGAGGCGGCGTTCTCGACCTGGCTCTTCGCGCTTGCCACCAATCTCTATCGATCGGAGATCAGACGGCTGCCGCCGTTGACGTCGCCGTTCGAGGAGGGCGTGGCCGCGCTCGATCGCCGCGCGACCGCACCGATCATCGACGAAGAGCGGCGCGATCGCGTGATTCGCAATGCCGTGCTGGCGCTGCCCGCCAAGTATCGCGACGCGCTGACGCTGTTCTACTTTCACGGAATGGACATCGCGAGGTCCGCGGCCAGCCTCGGCGTACCTGAAGGCACCGTCAAAGCCCGGTTGTCCCGCGGACGCGATATCCTGAGAAGCAAGTTGCCGTCGCTCTTGAGGAATCCCTGATGAAGCCCGAGGAGATCGATCGCGTGCTCGCCGGCGAATCCGAGATCGTGCCCTCGTCCGGGTTCGTGACCTCGGTCATGGCTACGGTGATGGCTGAAGCGACGGCGCCGCCACTGCCGTTTCCGTGGAAGCGAGCGTGGCCGCTCGTGGCGGGCTTCGCTGCGCTCATCCTGTGGCTCGCGTTCCTACAGTCGCGATCGTCGGTCGCGAACGACGGGACGGATCTTTATGCGTGGTTCCAGGTGATCGTGCCGATGGCCACCGCCTGGGTCGCGGCAGCACTGCTGATGACTGTCGCGATCACGGTGTGGTCTCTAGTACGTAGTGTCCGCCTTTAGGCGGACCTGCATGGTCCGGCTGAAGCCGGACACTACGTCTATCTCAGCGTCGGCCCGTGGGAGGCAAGTCATGGGTGCTTGATCATGTGCGGCGTCGACCGCTCGTTCTCATTGCAGATGAACTCGAATAGCTCGGTGTTGAGCAGCCGTCGCGCGTTCGTCGTGACGGTCCACGGTTTCGTGTAGTACGCCGGATCGGTGATCGTGAGCTCGATCTCCAAGCGACCGTAGTTGGGACGACGGAAGCGCTCGATGACCGTCAGCTTGTCGCTTGCGGGCAGGCCGCCGTGATCCAGCCACTGCTTGCCGTTCAGTCCGCGCGTCTCGACGACGAGCGTGTCGCCGTCCCAGCGGCCCTTGGAGTAGCCAAGCCAGCTCGGATTGAGATCGTCGGCGAAGTCGCGGCCATCGAGAAACACCTGACGCCACAGATTGAACGCCTCGTAGACGAGCACGAGCTGCGTGTCGGTCTGCACGATCTTGAACGGCACCGGCGCCATGTTGATCTTGGGCACGCCTTGCGGCAGGCAATGCGCGTCGGGTTCCTCGTAACCGAGCAGGCCGGTTGCACGCGCGGCCTGAATCTTTCGCGCCTCGGCGGTCATCGGCACGTTGTCGAGGCCGATGTCGGCGGCAAGATTCGTGAAGTAGCGCATGTTGGGCATGTAGATGCCCGAGAGGTCTGGTTTGCCATCGCGCGCTTTCGGTGCCGGCGCCGACAAATCCGGCTTGCCATCGGCGCCGCGCGGCACGCCATCGGTGGGCAGATTGCGCCACTGCGCCGCCGCAGGTACCGCCGCGAGCGCCATCGCGAGCGCGAGCGCTCCTGCATGCCTCGTCCACGCGTGCAAGCCAGGTCGCCGTTTCTCTCTGATCATCGTGTGCTTTCGTCGTGAGCCGGGGTGTGCGCTGGAGGATATCCGACGGCCCGGTTGCTCGGAGTACCCTGAACGGGTAAGTGGCTGCGTCGACACATCAGGACGCACTCTAACAGCTTGTCTCGCGGCGTCGCGATATCCTCTCGGAAGAACAATCATATTAGCGACCAGGTGATGGACGAGACTGCGCTTCAGACGCTCGACGCGCGCATCAAGGTGCTGCTGCCGGAGGAGTATCGCGACTCGTACGAGAGCGTGCAGCCGACGCCGATGGGGTCGGCCGCGTTCAAGTACGACGCCGACGGCCGAGTGGCGTGGGACGAGATGTGGGGCAGCTTCTGCGATCTCGCGATGGCCGGAGGCCCTCCGCACAAGGGCACGCTCCTCGGACCGGGTCGTCAAGTGGACATCGATCGACAGTTTACCCGCTACGACGACGTGATCGAGGAAATCTGCCGCGGCATCAAGTTGGTCACCGGCCTTCGCGCCTACGCGAGTCCGATGCCCGGCTGGGTGTCGGTGACGTGTCTCGACGACACCATGGCGGACTGGCTGGTGCGCGCGATCGTCATGGAGAACGTGGCCGCCCGCCGCCGCGGCGCGGTTCTCGAGTTACCGGCGTCGCCCAACTTCCGCCTCGAAACGGAAATCAAGAACGTCATCACGGTGGTGGCCAAGACGTGCCACTACTGGCTGGGCCACACCTCCGCCGACCATCAGCGCGCGATCGCCGATCTCTTCGCGACGATGGCCCGAGAGTCGCCGGTGATAGAACCCGACCTCTCGAGCTCTGGCGAGGGTGGCAGCGAACCAGCGCTGGCGGCGCGCGTTGCGACGCTGATTGAACGTGACACCGGACTCCGGCGAACGAATCATCGCTATGCCGGCTGGCTCGGCGTCGACTGCGCGAATGTCCGGTCGGCAGTATGGATGATGCGTGCGCTGGTTGCCAGCAACGTCCTGTCGCGTCGCGAAGTCGTCACGCTGTTCGTGCCGGTCAACGGCGCTGTCGACCCCGATGGATCGATCGTTGCCAGCGCCGTCGCGCGCATCCACGAGTGCGCGCGCGCTCGTGGAGTAGTAATGTCGTAGAGTCGGTATTACGGGCTCGCGAGGTGATCACCTTCATGCGCATCACCGTCTACGCGTTCTGCGTCGCCACCGCGGCGAGCGTCGTCATCGGCCTGTCAGGGCGGACGGCCGCACAGTCAGTGGAGCGAGTCGACTTCGCGCGCGACGTGCAACCGATCTTCCGCGCCAACTGCTACGGCTGTCACAGCGCCTCGCTCCAGAACGGCAACTTCCGTCTCGATCGCCGCCGCGACTCGATGCCCAATCGCGTCGGTGCCAACGGCGCGCGCATCGTGCCTGGCAACACCGCCGCCAGTCGCCTGTATGTGCGCGTGTCGGGGAGCGAGGGGGGACTGCAGATGCCACCGACCGGCGCGCTGCGACCGGAGGAGATTCGCACGATCAAGACGTGGATCGAGCAGGGTGCCGACTGGCCCGACGAGCTCGCCGGTGAGACGCCGTCGGCGCCGCAAGACCCGGTGGCGAACGATCTGCTCGCGTCGCTTCGTCGCGGCGATCGCGCGCGCGTCGAGCGCGTGCTCACAGGCGCGCCGAACGCGGCTCGCATCGCCGGATCGGGCGGCATCACACCGCTGATGCATGCCGTGCTCTACGGAAACACGGCCGCGGCGCAACAACTGCTGTCGCTGCGTGCCGACCCGAACGCTCGCAACGATGCCGGAGCGACGGCGTTGATGTGGGCGGTCGACGATCTCGCGATGACGCGACTGCTGCTCGATAGCGGCGCCGATCCGAATGCCCGATCGGCAGACGGGCGCACACCGTTGATGCTGGCCGTTGGGCGCGCGGGCGCGAGTGATGTGGTTGCCGCGCTGATCGATCGCGGTGCAACGGTCAAGGGGCAGGCCCTCCTGACCGCAGCCGGTGGGTCCGGCGATGCGTCGATCGTGCGTCTGCTCATCGATCGAGGAGCGGACACCACTGCGCTGCCGAACGATCTCGCCATGCGCTCGGGGTGCGCCGACTGCGCGGCGCTGCTGCTGCAATCGGCCCAGCGTCCCTCGCTCACCCGTGCGCTGGATGTTGCCGCCCGCTATGGGGATTCACCCGCGATGCGCATGCTGCTCGCTCGTGGCGCCGAACCCACCGCGGCCACGCTGAGAACAGCGGCCGCATCGGAGGGAACACCACTCGATGGCATCACGGCACTGCTCGATCGCGGTGTCCGCGACGACCAGGCCCTCGATCTGGCGCTGCGCCACGGCGACACGCCCGTCGTGGCCGCGCTGCGAAAGGCCGGCATCAAAGAGAGCCCGATGCCCGCTCTCGATCTGAAGAAACCAGCAGCGCCGCGATCGGCGCGCGACGCCGTCATCCTCAGCCTGCCGCTGCTGCAGCACGCCGACACCGTGTTCCTCAAGACGGCGGGATGCATCTCGTGTCACAACAACAGCCTGTTCGAGATGACCGCCGCGATCGCTCGCCGAACACGCTTCCGGATAGACGAGGAAGCATCGCGCGAGCAGATGACGAGGACGCGCGCCTACCTCGAAAGCTGGCGCGAGCGTGAGCTGCAGGACATCCCGATCCCCGGTGCGATCGACACGACGTCCTATATTCTCGTCGGCCTCGCCGCGGCGAATTACACACCGGACGCGGCCACCGATGCCCTGGCGCGGTATGTGAAGCGTCGTCAGCTTGCCGATGGCGGATGGCGCATCGCCAGTCATCGCCCGCCGATCGAATCGAGCGACATCGAAGCCACCGCGCTCGCGGTGCGATCGCTGAGCATCTACGCACCGGCGCCGCGGAAGGACGAGTACGCGCGCGCCGTCGAGCGCGGCGCGGCCTGGCTGGCGCAGGCGCCACCGAAGACGACCGAAGACCACGTCTTTCTGCTGCTCGGTCTTCGTTGGGCTAGAGCGGGCGAGTCGGCGATCAAGAAGACGGCGGCCGCACTGATCGCGCAACAGCGATCTGACGGCGGATGGAGTCAGCTGCCGACGATGGTGAGTGATGCGTATGCGACCGGCCAGGCGTTGACGGCACTGGTCGAAAGCGGCACGTTGAAGCCAACCGACGCCGTGTACCAAAGAGGCGTGAGGTGGCTGCTCGGCAATCAACTGGTGGATGGATCGTGGTATGTGCGCACGCGGGCGATCGCGATTCAGCCGTACTTCGACAGCGAGTTCCCGCACGGGAAGGATCAATTCATTTCCGCCGCGGCGACCAACTGGGCAACCATGGCCCTCGCGCTGGCTGCGCGCTGACGTACGTTGGGGCCACCTTCAGGTGGCCCCCAGCTATTTGGTCGCGAAACACCGAGGAGTTGCCTGATGCCATTCCTGATCGGATGCATGGCGCTGTCGGCGCCGCGACTGGCCCTTGCCATCGTGTTCGTCTTCAGCAATTACCTTGGCCGCGCCTACCAGTCAGCGCTCTGGCCGTTGCTCGGATTCTTCTTCATGCCGCTGACGACGCTCGCCTATGCGTGGGCGATCAACCGCCACGGATCGGTGGATGGTCTGTATCTGATCGCGGTCGTCCTCGCCGTGCTGATCGATCTCGGCATCATCGGTGGCTCGGCATCGAACCGATACAGAGTTCGTGAGCGGCGGTAGCGCGTGGCCGATTGAGAGCTTCGACACCGCGGCTGATAGAATAGACGGTTCATGATCTCTACCAGCGGCGTCTCCATGCGGTTCGGCTCCAAGGTTCTGTTCGAGGACGTGTCGACGACGTTCTCCCCGGGTCGGCGCTACGGTCTCACCGGGCCGAACGGCTCGGGCAAGTCCACGTTCATGAAGCTCCTGACGGGAGAGGCCGAGCCCCAGCGGGGAAGCGTCGTCCGCCCGCGGAAGATCGGCGTGCTGCGCCAGGACCAGTACGCGTTCGACACGCATCGCGTGATCGACACCGTCGTCATGGGGAACGCGCGCCTATGGCAGGCGCTCGAAGAGCGTGACGCCTTGTATGCGCGGCCCGACCTGTCGAACGAGGACGGCATGCGCCTCGGTGAGCTCGAGGGCATCGTCGGCGAAGAGGATGGTTACTCGGCGGAGAGCGATGCGGCCGTGCTGCTGCAGGGGCTCGATATCCCCGACTCGCTGCACGAGCGAGCCATGGCCGAACTGCAGGGCGGACAGAAAGTGCGGGTGCTGCTGGCGCAGGCCCTGTTCGGTCATCCCGAGGCGCTGCTGCTCGACGAGCCAACCAACCACCTGGACCTCGACTCGATTCACTGGCTGGAGGAGCTGCTCACCCGGTACGAAGGCACGTTGATCGTCATCTCACACGATCGGCACTTCCTCAACCGGGTGTGCACCCACATCGCCGACATCGACTACGAAACGATCATCACCTACACCGGCGGCTACGACGACATGGTCGTCGCCAAGACCCAGATCCGGTCGAAGATCGAGGCCGACAACGAGCAGCGCGAGAAGAAGATCGCGCAGCTCAACGACTTCATCGCGCGATTCGGCGCCGGCACGCGCGCGGCGCAGACGACGTCGCGCCGCAAGGAAGTCGAACGGCTGCAGACGACCGAGCTGGCGCGCTCGAACATCCAGCGTCCCTACATCCGGTTCACCCCACGCCGGCCGTCAGGAAAAGTGCCGCTCGAGTTCGAGGGTGTGGCCAAGGCTCACGGCGGTGTGACGGTCGTGCCCGGTTTCAGTGCGGTGATCAACCGCGGCGAGAAGATCGTCGTGACCGGCCGCAACGGCGTCGGCAAAACGACCCTCCTCAGAGCGCTGCTGGCGGATGCGCCGGACCAGCCGCGCAACCCCGCTGACATCGATCGCGGCACCGTGCGATGGGGACACGAGGTCTCGGTGGGCTACCTGCCGCAAGATCACACCGGTGCGATCGAGAAGGGGATGACGGCGGTCGAGTGGCTGCACCGCTTCGATCCCGACGCGTCGCGCCAGGAGATCCACGGGCTGCTCGGGCAGATGCTGTTCAGCGGCGAAGAAGGGCTGAAACCCACGCATGCGCTCTCGGGTGGCGAGACCGCGCGCCTGCTGTTCTGTCGTCTGATGTTGTTGGCGCCCAATGTCCTCGTCCTCGACGAGCCAACCAACCATCTCGACCTCGAGGCGATCAACGCCCTGAATATCGCCCTTCAGAAGTATGAAGGCACGGTGCTCCTCGTGACCCACGATGAAGATCTGCTGGAAGAGGTCGGCACCCGCGTCTGGCAGTTCGACCACGGCCGCATCGTCGACTTCAAGGGCACCTACGAAGAGCTGACCGCATCGCACGCGTAACCGAATCCGTAGTGTCCGGCTTCAGCCGGACCGAGTACGTAGGGGCCGCCTTCAGGCGGCCCTTTTCTTGTACGTAGCGTCCGGCTTTAGCCGGACCAGCACGATGGCTGAACGCGACGCGCGACCGTAGGTCGCTCCGCAAAACCGAGTGCTGCGGTAGTCGTAGTGTCCGGCTTTAGCCGGACCGAGTACGCAAGGCCCGCCCTCAGGCGGCCTCTTTCTTGTACGTAGCGTCCGGCTTTAGCCGGACCAGCACGATGGCTGAACGCGCCGCGGGATCGTAGGTCGCTCCGCAAAACCGA
>Ga0075424_100008048_pt1 | contig 10273 bp, 9 predicted proteins | sample SoiMethybrSBSTD3_FD_75301 | JGI IMG/M metagenome (GOLD analysis project Ga0075424, IMG submission 75301) | Bulk soil microbial communities from a Populus tree surrounding site in Tennessee, USA - Soil MetaG P. TD hybrid SBSTD3 | ecosystem: Environmental > Terrestrial > Soil > Tree plantation...
AGTAGTCAGTCGTGAGTAGCGAACAACAAATTGGGCGCGTCTACTCACTACTCACTAGTTCACTACTCACTGTCTTCCTTACGCCGCTTCCGCTTTCGCGGGCTTCTCCGGTGGCGTGATTGCACCAGACGCCTTGATCTCGGCAAAGTCCTTGGCGGAATAGCCGAGCACCTTGATGAGAATCTCCTCGGTGTGCTCGCCCAGAAGCGGTGACCGCGTCACCTCGGTGATCGAGTCCGACATCTTCACCGGATTGCCGACGGTGAGATACTTGCCGCGCCCCGGATGATCGACCTCGACCACGGTGCCGGTGTCGCGCAGCGACTTTTCCTCGGCGATCTCCTTCATCGACAGGATCGGGCCGACCGGAATGTCGTGTTGGTTGCAGATTTCCATGACCTCGAACTTGGTCTTGGTCATGGTCCACGCCTCGATGGTGCTGAAGATGTGCTTGAGCCGGGGCAACCGCGCCGGCGGGGTGGCGTAGTCGGCATCGGTCTTCCACTCGGGCTTGCCGATCAGATCGCAGATTGGCCCCCAGACCGGCGCCTGGGTGATGAAATAGATGTAGGCGTCGGGGTCGCTCTCCCAGCCTTTGCATTTGAGGATCCAGCCCGGCTGCCCACCACCGGAGTCGTTGCCGGCGCGCGGCACTGCCTTCCCGAAGGCAACCCCTTCGCCGTATTGGCTGTATTCGGTGAGCGGCCCATGCGTGAGCCGCTGCTGGTCGCGCAGCTTAACGCGCGCTAGGTTGAGCACGCCGTCCTGCATGGCGCACAGCACCTTCTGGCCGCGGCCGGTACGGATACGCTGATAGAGCGCCGTGACGATCCCGAAGGCAAGATGCAGCCCGGTGCCCGAATCGCCGATCTGCGCACCGGTCACGAGGGGCGGGCCCTCGCGGAAGCCGGTGGTCGAAGCGGCGCCGCCGGCGCATTGCGCGACGTTCTCATAGACCTTGCAGTCCTCGTATGGACCGGGACCGAAGCCCTTCACCGAGGCCACGATCATGCGTGGGTTGGTCTTGTGGATATGCTCCCAGGTCAGCCCCATACGGTCGAGCGCGCCGGGCGCGAAGTTCTCGACCAACACGTCGCAGTGCTTGATCAGCCGATTGAGGATTTCCTTGCCCTTTGGGTTCTTGCTGTCGATGGTGATCGAGCGCTTGTTGCCATTGAGCATCGTGAAATAGAGGCTGTCGGCACCTTTCACGTCGCGCAGCTGCCCGCGCGTGATGTCGCCGACGCCGGGGCGCTCGACCTTGATCACGTCGGCGCCCATATAGGCGAGCAGTTGCGTGCAGGTTGGGCCCGACTGCACATGCGTAAAGTCGAGGATCTTCACACCGTCGAGCGCCTTGCCGGCCTGCCCCCATGGCTTGGTCGAGGGCTGCGGCAGGCCGTTTCCGTTGGCCTTATCGGCAGGCTTCTGCGACCTCGCATTTACGACTTTCTTCGCGCTCGCCTGCGGCCTGGCTTTCACTTTGCTTGGGGCGTGCACCTTCTTGCGCGTGGCCATCTGTGGTTCCTCTGTCTTATTTCTTGCGAAGGACGCTTTGCGGATTGAGATTGCCGATGCGGCCGCTTTCGCTGCCAGCCGCCGGATCGATCACCGCATTGATGAGAGTAGGCTTACCGGAGTCCAAGGCCGCGTCGACCGCGCGCTTGAGCTCGTCGGGCGTGGTGACATTGGCGCCGACGCCGCCGAACGCTTCCATCATCTTGTCGTAGCGCGAGCCTTTGACGAACACAGTGGTCGCCGGATCTGCACCGCCCGCCGCATTGGTGTCGGTGCCGCGATAGATGCCGTTATTGTTGAAGATGACGACGCAGACCGGCAGGTTGTAGCGGCAGATCGTCTCGACCTCCATGCCCGAGAACCCGAAGGCCGAGTCGCCTTCGACCGCGAGCACCGGCTTGCCGGTCTCGACGGCCGCCGCGATCGCAAAACCCATGCCGATACCCATCACGCCCCAGGTCCCGACATCGAGCCGCCGGCGCGGCTTGTAGATGTCAATGACGCCGCGCGCGAGATCGAGCGTGTTGGCGCCCTCGTTGACCAGGATGGTGTCGGGCCGCTCCTTGATGACGGTGCGCAGCGCCCCGAGCGCGCCGTGGAAATCCATCGGCGCCGTGTTCTTCATCAGCCGCGGCGCCATCTTGGCGATGTTCTCGTCCTTCTTCGCCTTCACGGTATTGACCCAATCCGACGGCGCGGCGGGCCATTTGCCATCGATACCGCTGAGCAAGGCCTGCACGCAGGAGCCGATATCACCGACCAGTGGCGCCGCGATCTCGACGTTGGAGTCCATCTCCTTCGGCTCGATATCGATCTGGATGAACTTTTTGGAATGCGGCTCGCCCCAGGTCTTGCCCTTGCCGTGCGACAGGAGCCAGTTGAGGCGCGCGCCGATCATCATGACGACATCGGAATCCTTCAGCACCGTCGAGCGCGCGGCGCCTGCGCATTGCGGATGGGTGTCGGGCAGCAGCCCCTTGGCCATGCTCATCGGCAGAAACGGGATGCCGGTCTTCTCAACCAGCGCGCGGATGTCCTCATCGGCCTGTGCATAGGCGGCGCCCTTGCCGAGGATGATCAGCGGGCGCTTTGCGCTCTTGAGCACATCGAGCGCGCGTTTGACCGCGGCCGGCGCAGGAATTTGTGCAGGCGCCGGATCGATCACCTTCACGAGCGACTTCGCGCCGCGCTCCGCGTCGATCACCTGCCCGAACAGCTTGGCCGGCAGATCGAGGTAGACGCCACCTGGGCGGCCGGACACCGCCGCGCGAATTGCGCGCGCGACACCGATGCCGATGTCGGCCGCATGCAGCACCCGGAAGGCGGCCTTGCACAGCGGCTTCGCAATTGCGAGCTGGTCCATCTCCTCGTAGTCGCCCTGCTGCAGGTCGACGATCTCGCGCTCGGACGAGCCGGAGATCAGGATCATCGGGAAGCAGTTGGTCGTCGCATTGGCCAGCGCAGTAAGGCCGTTGAGGAAGCCCGGCGCCGACACCGTGAGGCAGATGCCGGGCTGCTTGGTCAGGAAACCCGCGATGGCGGCGGCGTTGCCGGCGTTCTGCTCGTGCCGGAACGAGATGACGCGAATGCCGGCGGCCTGCGCCATGCGGCCGAAATCCGTGATCGGAATGCCGGGCACGCCGTAGATGGTGTTGATGCCGTTGAGCTTGAGCGCATCGATGATGAGATGGAAGCCGTCCGTCATCTCCCGCTCGGCTTCGCCTGCGGGCTTCAGCTGCACTGCTGCGTCAGACATCGTTCTCTCCCGTAATTCTGGGCCGCGCGTTTGCGTTGCGCGCTGTCGGCCAATCCCCGAGATTCAGTCCAAGTAGTCGGCGTATTTCGCCACGTGCTCGGCCAGCCCAAGCGCGTGCGTACGCACCAGTTCCTCGGCGCGTGCGGTGTCGCGCGCCTCCAGAGCCTTGATGATATGCATGTGATCGTGGATCGAGCGGTCGGCGCGATCCTTCTCGCCGATCGTTCGCATGCGGATCATCCGCATGTGGGTGAACAGGTTCTCCGCCAGCGCGATCAGCACGCTGTTGCGGCTCATGCGGATGATGGTCTGGTGAAACTCGATGTTCACCTCGGAATACTCGTCGAGCCGCGCGTGCAGCTCGCCATTCTCGAACGTGCTGAACATGGTCCGCAGCGACGCAATGTCTTCATCGCCGGCATTCTCAGTGATGAGGCGCGCTGCCATGCTCTCGAGCGCCGCCCAGGCGGTGATCATCTCGATCACCTCGCGCTTGGTCTTGCGCACCACGTAGATGCCGCGGCGCGGCACCGAGCGCACGAAGCCCTCGCGCTCGAGCTGCGCCATTGCCTCGCGCACAGGGGTACGGCTGATGCCGAAGTCCTGAGCGAGGCGGCGCTCGTCGAGGCGTACCTCCGAGCGCTCCCGATAGACGTCAAGCGATACAATGACATTCTTGAGCGCCGTATAGGCGCGACTCTTGAAGCTTGCCGGGGTGGCAATCGGCTCGACCGCGACCGGCGCTGCCTCCCCCGACCGAGACTCGGTTGGGGAACGACTGCTGAAGGGCTCGCCCGTACTCATGAACGGCATCACTTTTGGGGTGGTATACAAAATACCAGCCATCTGCCCGATTTCTTCGAAACGGTCAAGGCATTGGCGAGCCGCACAATATGATCCCCTAGCAAGAGTGCGGAATTCTTTCATTCCGGCGTGAACCGCAACGATTGCCTGGCGCTACAAAGATCATAGAAGCTTGCAACAGGAGCCCGCTGGCCATGATCCCCTATTTGTTCTCCGCTGACCTGTTCGAATATCAGGAGATCTTTGCAAGCCCGATCGCTACATCGGTTTTTATTTATGCGACCGCTGCCCTGCTGCTGATCAACCTGGGCTTTGCTTCACTTTATGGCCGCTACAGCAAGCGGCCACGTGCAATCCGGTTCAATCATCGGACTATTTGACGCGCCGGCCTGCGGCGGTCTTTGAGCCGCCGCCAGCCATTGCCTTGCAGAGCCTCCTCCGTCCTTTTCCTACCCCTGCCTGAGGGCTCGCAAGCGCATCGGACGCAGCACCGCGAGCGCCATGACTGCCGCGATGATGTTGAGCGCCGCCGCCACAATAAATACCGCAGTCCAGCTTCCGGTCGCGGCTGTCAGCACATTGGCAAGCGGGACCAGTAGGGAAGCGGTACCCTTGGCGGTGTAGAGCATCCCATAGTTGGTCGTTGCGAATTTTTTGCCGTAGAGGTCGGTGCAGGTTGCCGGGAACAGCGAATAGATCTCGCCCCAGGCAAAGAACACCAGGCCCGACAGTAGAACAAACAGCAAGGGCTCATGCGCAAACTGGAGCAGCGCGTAAATGCCGATGCCTTCGATCAGGAAGGCGATGAACATCGTATTCTCGCGGCCAATCTGGTCTGACACCCATCCGAAGAAGGGGCGACACACACCGTTGAGGACGCGGTCGATCGTCAGCGCAAAACTCAGCGCGGGCAACGTCAGCCCGAGAAGGGACACCGGGACACCGTCAATCTTGAAGTCCCTGGCGATCGGACCGAGCTGCGCTACGGCCATGAGCCCGCCAGTGCCCACCATCACGAACATGGCGTACATGACGTAGAAGACCGGCGAGCGCAGAACCTCGGCAGGAGTGTAGTCCCGCTGGGTCTGCTGGACCGCCGGCGCCGCGGGCGCCTTGACTTCACCGGATTGCGGGGCACGCAGGAACAACGAGAATATGATGACGATGACGCCCTGTCCGATGCCAAACCAAAGGAACGCAGCCTCGTAGCCACTCGATTGGATCATGTTGGCGATTGGCACGACTGTGAACGCTGAACCGGCGCCGAAGCCGGCGGCGGTCAGACCGGCCGCGAGCCCTCGGCGATCCGGGAACCATTTCAAGGCGTTACCGACTGATGCGCCATAGATGACACCAGCGCCGACGCCGCCGATCGCAGCCGCGACATACAGCATCGTCAGAGAGTCCGCGACCGAGTTCATCACCCAGGCGATGGCGACCAGGATACCGCTCAGGCCGACCATGATCCTGGGGCCGAATTTGTCGATCAAATAGCCTTCGAACGGCACCAGCCACGTCTCGGTCAGAACAAAGATCGTGAAGGCCACCTGGATGGCCGCGCGGCCCCAATGGTGCTTCTCATCGATCGGATTGACGAACAGGGTCCAGCCGTATTGCAGGTTGGCGATCATCACCATGCAGATGATGCCAAAAATCAGCTGGCCCCAGCGGGTCGCCTCCGAAGCATGCGCGCGTGCCTCGACTGATCCAGTTGCTGCCGTCATTTCCTACCCCCTGTTGATCCTGCCCATGCGGACCTGCCCATCCTGACCTTGCCCTTGCCAAACAAGGCCCAACAACCGCGGGCAGTGGTGCGGCATCAGGTTACAACCTCATTTACTGTAAACCAGTCAAACCAGAAACTCATCCATCCGCTCCATGGAGTCGTGAGTTTCAGCTATGACTCGGACACAATGCCGCACCACGGGCGGATGGTGCAGCGCAACCGTGAACGCGGCTCATTGATGCTCGCGAACCCACGAGAATGCCTCGTGTCAGGCCTCATATTCGCTTCGCACCTCCGCTTTTTGCGGTGCACAGTGCGCAGATGAGAAGAGCGGGCCACTGCGCCACGAGCCAGGATCGCGCGTCAACCGATCAGCGGACCTGACGGGATTGTGATGCTGCGCGTCGACAACGGCGCGCGCTGTCCCTTTGACGATGACGATCTGGGGTGCAGGCTCCGGTGATCCCGAAATCGTGGTCATTGACCGACGCCAGCGAACCATCGCCCAAAAGGACTATGACCGCGGTATTGCCGACCAATCTCGGGTGAAGTCCGCACTATCGAACCGCAGCGCCTTCGACACCCGGTGAGCGCCAGCCTCCCGATGCCGGGGCTACGCCCGCGCGCAAACTGCGCCGACGGAGCTATTTCGCGGCGATCGGAAGCGTCACGCGGTAGACCAGGAAAATGGTGTCGATATTGGCACCGCTGTCATCCTTGTAGGCGGCTCCGACCTGATAGCCGTTCTGCGTGACGAAATCGTTGTCGTTGGTGACGAACAAAAAGAAGTCCTGCGGATTGGCGCGATCAAGCGCCGGCACGATTGTCATGCCTTCCCATTTTTCGGACAGATTGTTGCCGTCGTTCGGCTCCCCGTTGTGCAATCCGAATTTGTTCAGTTGCGCGTTGTCATTGATGTCGATGAACCCCGTGAGCGTCGCTGGCACGATGCCCTCCTCGATCTTGCCCTTGGGCGCGACCGGAACCAGGCCATCGTATTTCGTCCCCGCGATGTTGGTGGCGTTGCTGGTGTCGAGAATGTCGATCTTGCGGTAGAGCGACGTCGCTGACTTGTAACCATAGCCATTGCCGCTGTCGCGACTGAGCAGCAGGAAATGGTTTTGGTCGATCGCGACCAGCTCGCTTTGCGCAGCGACGCGAGTTCTGCCATCGGTGGTCTTGTAGAACGGCAGTGGCACGACGTGCTCGCGCACGAGCTTCGGGTTTTTGAGATCAGCGATATCGTAATAGAGGATGCGCGTGTTCTGCCGCGTCTCCGGTGTATTGCCTCCGTCCTGGCGCGTCGCGCTCTGCAGAATCACGACCAGGAACTTGCCGTCCGGCGTCCGCGCCATGCCTTCAAAGCCCTGGTTATTCTGCCGGCCCGTGTCCGGATCCTTCGGGCTCGGCGCTTGCGCACCGGGACCCGGATTGTTGGATGAGAAATTCTGCTTGCCGTCCCGCATCGGGATGAACGCGTCAGGCGGCCTGATCGCCGAAAGCATCCGGCCCTTGGCGGAGAAATGATAGATGTAGGGTCCGTACTCGTCGCTGATGAGGAAGGTGCCGTCCGGCATGCGCACGAGCGCCTCGGCATCGATGGCGACACGGCCCGTTGCGGCCTGCGGCAGGTCGGGAAAACCCTTGGCCGCAGGGCGGACGCCGCCTTCCGCCGGGTCAAGGCCGGTCGTCGATTGGCCGGCCGCGTCGGTGAGCAGGATCGTATCTGCGAGAGTTGCAACGACGCTTCGTTGGCGATTCCGCTCGGGGATCGCGGCCGGATTCACGACCGGCTTGAACACGATCGAGAGCTTGTAGAGTCGCGTACGGTAGTTGGTCGTACCGGAGACGTTGTAGCCGCGATCGGGCAGCAGATAGAACGTGCCCCTGTAGCCATCGGCCGTTCGCCGCCAGCTTTTCACGTCGGCTGCCAGGCCGGAGCCGGATCCGAATGTCTCGCCGAGCTTGTCGCGATGATCGGCCGGAATGCGACCAACTCCGACGAGGCCCTTGTTGACCAGCGTCAGGCCGCCAACGGTGACGGTGTCGGCGGCAAGCGCCGGGACAGCCGCCAACATGTGAACGAACACGAGCGCCGCAACGCAACGGAAAGCCGAGGTGTTCATGGGGACTCCGCGGGAAAAAAATATGTGGCGACAAGTAGGCTGGCGTCTGTGACAGTCACATGACGCAGATCATCTACGAGCGTCGTCAGTGGACAAGCCAGAAAGCCCCCTCTAGTTTTTCTTCCCTCATAGCACGAAGAAAAGGTCCCGCCAGTGTCGCTTCCAGAGAAAATGTACGGCTACCGCGCCCGTATCGGTTACACCTCGCCGCCGCTCACAACCGAGGTCTTTCCTTACGAGTTCTATCAGATCGTGCCCGAGGGCGTGACGCTGGTCGTCACCTCGCTCGCCATCGTGGTGCGCAGCAAGGACGAGGTCGATCAGTCCTATGACATCAGCATGCGGGCAGCGCGCGAAATGGCGGCGGCGGGCTGCGACATCATTGTGCTTGGCGGCGTGCCGATCAACCTGTCGCGCGGCACCAAGAATGCCGAGCAGATGATCAGCGACCTAGAGGCCGAGCTGAAGGTGAAAGTCTCCTCGAGCGCGGCCGCCCAGGCACGCGCCGCCAAGGCGCTCGGCTGCAAGAAGGTGGTGGTGGCGCAGCCCTACGCCCATTCGGACACTGACCGCATCGCGAGCTACGCGCTGCACTTCGGCTGCGAGGTTTTGGGCGCGACGGCCTGGGGCAGTCCCTTCAACCAGATCGGGCGCATTCCGCAACATGCCGCGCTGGAGCTCGGCCGAAAGCTGATGCGCGAGCATCCCGACGCCGACACGATCCTGTTGCCGTCACCGCATTGGCCGACCGCATTCGCGATCGATCCGCTGGAGAAAGAGTTCGGCGTCAACGTGATGACGGCGCATCAGGCGATCGTGTGGGACGCGCTGCGGCGCTGCGGCGTCAATGACAAGATCGAAGGATTCGGCCGGCTGTTCAGAGAGTTTTGAGCCACTCGGGCAACTTTTCATTGAGATTGCCCACGAAACGTACCAAGCCGCTGACGAACGAAAAGGAGCTGGCATGCTCACGTGCCAGTGCGGTTGCTTTTCTGTCGTTCAATTAATTTTCGGAAAGATGGCCATCGGCTGGTGAACCGGATGGACATCTCGCGCAACTACCGACGACCCCATCGCTGAGTCGCATGCGAGCCACCACGACCGTATTTGAAGCCTTTAGGAGACCACCTATGATTCGCGCCGCCACAGCTCTGTTTATCGCTGCATCCATCGCGGTTCTTGCCGTGCAGGAAGCGGCGGCCAAAAGGTACCCACCGTGCAATAGCTGCGGCGAGGAAATCCCGCAATTCACTAGCACAGGCGGAGGCCTGGAAGCTTGGTTTGCGGCGCCACCTGCCATCGACGCAAATAGAGCATCTCCCCGCCGCCGTGCGCATTTCTATGCCTGGCAGGGCAATTGCTATGCCCTCGATCGCTCGCGTCAGTGGCGCTGGGTCGATCCGGCGTTTTGCTGATTGCTAACCTATAACCGCTCTGCCCGACACGAACGTGTGACGGCGCGCCGGGCGATGGTGCGCGACGCGCTGCGACGCTGCGGCGTCAATCATGCTCAGACCCGATATTGCTCGTCTGAGACCTTTTCCATCCATTCAACCGTTTTGCCATTCAAGGCTTCCTGAATGGCAAGATGCGTCATCGCAGTCTTTGGCGTCGCCCCATGCCAATGCTTCTCGCCGGGCGGAAACCAGACGACATCCCCGGGCCGGATTTCCTCAACCGGTCCGCCTTCGCGCTGCGCCCAGCCACAGCCGGCTATCACGATCAGAGTCTGCCCCAGCGGATGCGTGTGCCAGGCGGTCCGGGCCCCGGGCTCGAACGTCACGCTGGCGCCAACCACGCGCGCCGGATCTGGCGCCTGGAACAGCGGATCGAGGCGGACCGCGCCGGTAAAGTAGTCGGCCGGCCCCTTGCCGGATGGCTGTGAGCCGCTTCGTTTGATCTCCATTGACCGCTTTCCTTGTCGAATAATGTCGAGCCGCGCCAGCTGCTCCACGATCAATCGCGCGCAGTGGACTCAGTCTCTATAGACCGCATGGACTTATGGGCAGAAGCCACAAATGAGAGAGCTCGCCGCGCCCGATTGGCCAGCTAGCGCCAACCAAAGAAGAACGGGCTCTGCGGGAAGTAAGCGAAGCTGCGGTCAGGATGGGCACGCCTGCGGGCCACCTGCGTCCTTTGCTTCTTTTTGGCCGGGGCGACTTTGGCGAGGTGGTGGTGGGATCTGGACGGTTCGGACGTTCCCTCAACGGCCAACTGCTCCGCCTCGGCGATCGGAGGGGCGGGCGTCGGTCGAAATATATCCTGTGATCCTGCGGGTGGCGGAGTCGCTTGTGCGTTGCTGGTTGGAGGTTCGAGATACACACTCCAGGCAAGGAGCAGCGC
>Ga0075424_100008050_pt1 | contig 10272 bp, 8 predicted proteins | sample SoiMethybrSBSTD3_FD_75301 | JGI IMG/M metagenome (GOLD analysis project Ga0075424, IMG submission 75301) | Bulk soil microbial communities from a Populus tree surrounding site in Tennessee, USA - Soil MetaG P. TD hybrid SBSTD3 | ecosystem: Environmental > Terrestrial > Soil > Tree plantation...
GATCTCGTGCATCTCGAACGCCGCCAGGATGGTCTCGATCAGTACCGTGGCCCGGATCGTTCCGCGCGGAATGCCGCAGATGTCCTGCGCCAGCACGAACACTTCGTTCCACAGACGCGCTTCGAGATGGCTCTCCATCTTGGGGAGGTAGAAATACGGCCCGGAGCCGCGCCGGATCAGCGCCTCCGCGTTGTGGAAGAAGAACAGGCCGAAATCGAACAGCGACGCGGACACCGGCCGGCCGTCCACGAGGAGGTGCTTCTCCTCCAGGTGCCAGCCGCGCGGCCGGACCATCAGGGTCGCGACCGTGTCGTTCAGGGCGTAGCGTTTCCCGTCCGGACTCTCGTAGGCGATGGTACCGCGCACGGCGTCGGTGAGATTCGCCTGTCCCTCGATCGTGCCGCGCCAGGTCGGTGAATGCGAATCCTCGAAGTCCGCCATGAACACGCGCGCGCCCGAGTTGAGGGCGTTGATGATCATCTTGCGGTCCACCGGCCCGGTGATCTCCACCCGGCGATCCATGAGGTCCTGGGGGATCGGGGCCACCGTCCACGTCGCTTCCCGGATCGCGCGCGTTTGCGGCAGGAAATCGGGACGCTCGCCTTCGGCGATGCGCCGCTGCCGGGCGGTGCGGGCGGCCAGCAGCTCGCGCCGGCGATCTTCGAACGCCCGGGCCAGCCGGGCCACGAGCTCCAGCGCTCCGGCCGTGAGCATCCGGTCGGTGGTCGCGTCCAGTGGTCCTTTGATTTCGACGCCGGTAACGTCGGTTGGCGTCCCGGAATGGGCGAAGACGAGCGGGGATGAAATGGCCATCGATGATATCGGTGTGGTTGGCAAGTGTCGTGCCTCGCGCCGCGGATGTCGTGTAGCTGCCATGCCCGGACGATTTTCTACACTGATGTGATGGCTACTGCCTGGACGCGCACGAATTGCTACGCTGACGGCAAGATGGCCAAGATACATACGTTTTGTGTGGCGGGCTTGCCACAGAGAGGGGTGGTCTTGAACGGCGGCTGTGACGACACCCTGACACTGATTGTTGTTCTGGCGCCGTGAATGCGAGCTAACCTTTGCGGACCTGCCTCGCGAGGAATGCGCCCGTGTCCATGCGTGCCCCGCCGCGCCAAGCGGCATTGTGGCTGGCTCTGGGATTGACGCTCACCGGCCAGCGCTCGGTCGCTCAAGTCTTGGCAGCCCAGAAATTCGACATCGATCCCCCTCACTCTGAAGTGGGGTTCGGCATCCGGTTCATGGGGCTGACCACCGTGCACGGGCGCTTCACCGACTACCACGGTACAATCATGTACGTGGACGGGGACCCCGCGCGGTCTACCGTCTCGGTGTTGATCGATGCGCGGAGCATCGATACCGGAGTCCGGCTGCGCGACAACGATCTGCGCGGGCCGGCGTTCTTCGCGACCGATTCCTTCCCCTCGATTTTCTTCCAGAGCACGCGTATCGAGCCAGTCGCCGCCGGGTTCGTCGCCCATGGGACCCTGAAGATGCGCGGTGTCACCCGTGAGGTGGCGCTGCCGTTCACGGTCATGCACGGAAAGATGAAGGATGGATGGGGCCACACGCGCATCGGGTTCGCGGGTGCGATGCGGTTGAACCGGCACGACTATGGCGTCAACGGCCAGAACTTCTGGAATCAGTTCGTCGATCTGTCCCGGATGACGCTTGCCGACTCCGTGGATATCGCGCTGACGATCGAGGGCTTCGTCTTGGACTTCCACGCCAATAACTTCGGCGCCGCCCCCGGCAAGCGTTCGATGGGCGACTCGCTGTTCAAGGTGGTCACCGCGCAGGGGCTCGCCGCGGGCCTGCGCCTGTATCCCACGCTCAAGGCCGACACCGCGACATATTCGACCGGCGAGGGCCAGCTCAACCTGTTGGGCTACAAGCTGTTCAGCCAGGGACGCGTGGATGATGCGATCACGGTGTTCCGGCTCAACGTCGCTGCTTTCCCCCAATCATCCAACGTGTACGACAGCCTCGGCGAGGCGTGCCTGGCCAAAGGTGATCGCGCCGGCGCGCTCACCAATTATCGCCGGTCGCTGGAGCTCGATTCCACGAACGTGGGCGCGATGGAGGTGTTGCGCTGGCTGCAATGAGGTCGTCCGCGGTATGTGTCGCCGCCGCTGCCCTGGCGCTTGCGGCCCAGGCCACCCCTCAGTCCGATGCCATCGTCGTTCGCGCGGCGCGGCTCGTCGACGTACGGCTCGGCACCATCGTGCCCAATCCCGCGGTCCTCGTCGTCGCCGGCCGCATCAGCGCCGTCGGGTCGTCGGATCGGATTCGCGTGCCGCCCGGTGCCAGGATCATCGACCTGGGCGACGTGACGCTCTTGCCCGGCCTGATCGACGGCCACGTGCACCTGAGTCTCGCCGGTGCGGCGGACTCGAACGCCGCCGCCACGCTGAACGCCGGCTTCACGACCGTGCAGGATCTCGGTGCCCTGGACTTCGCGATGCTCGCCCTGCGCGACTCGGTGCAGGCGGGACGGCTGCGCGGGCCGCGCATCTTCGCGGCCGGCCCGTGGCTCGGCGTCACGGGTGGTATCTGCGACTTCAACGGCATCGGCCTCCAGGATGTGGACGCATTCACTCGTCGCGTGCGCGAGGCGGTGGCTCGCGGCGTGGATGTGATCAAGGTGTGTGTCACTGGATGGGTGAACGACGCCTACGCCAATCCGCAGCACGTCGAGATCTCCGACAGCGCGTTGGCCGCGGTCGTCCGCGAGGCGCACGGCGCGAAACGGAAAGTCGTGGCCCACGCGATCGGGGCCGCGGGGGTCCGGTTGGCCGTCCAGTCCGGCGTGGACGCCATCGCGCATGCGGGCTTCGCCGACAGCGAGACGGTGGCGCTGATGAGACGTCGTGGCGTCTGGATCATGCCGACGCTGCAGTCCTTCAGCCCGGAGTCGGCGACGGCGCACGGGCAGGCCCTGCTGTCCCACATGCGGTGGATGATCGGCCAGCAGGTTCCCGTCGCGTTCGGCACCGATGCGGGAGTGATCCGTCATGGACGCAACGCGCGCGAATTCCTGCGCTTGCAGCAGGTCGGCATGAACCCGGCCGAGGCGCTCCGCGCGGCGACCATCGATGCGGCGCGGATGCTGGGGCTCGACGATCGCATCGGGGCGGTCGAAACCGGCAAGGACGCGGACGTAATCGCCGTGGCGGGGAATCCGCTGGACGACCTGACGGCCCTGCAGCGTGTCGTGTTCGTGATGCAGCAGGGCCGCGTCGTGCGGCGGGATTCGGCCGGTCCTCCCTGAATCCGCTTGTCGCTCGGGCCCTGCACCCGTGGCGCTCGGGCCATGCGAAAGCCGGAATGTGACGATTGACCAATACCGCCAAGTATCAGCCCGCCGCACGCTAGCCCCGATCAAGTCGAATTCACCCAACGGCATACGTCTTGCGCTAGCGGGGGCAACCCCTCGGGAAGTCAGGCGGGAAACGGGGCGGCCCCTGGAGGGAGTCATCGATGGGCGCGGGAAGGCGCAGCGGTGCTGATCGTCGTGAGAACGGGCGTCGTAACAGTGAGGAACGACGCCGGCAAGTCATTCCGGTCGCGGTGGAGCGCCGCAGCGGCATCGACCGCCGCATGGAGCTCGACCGGCGCACCGGTATGGACCGTCGCGTGATCACCGATCGCCGCCAGAGCTTGAGACCGCCGAGCCGCGAGCGGGCACGAGTGTAGGGCATCCCCGAAACGGGATGATGGGCGCCAAACCCTCCCTCGAGTATCGGGGGAGGGTTTCCATTTGGTAGCCCCGATTGGCCGCCTCGTGGGCGCGTGATAGCTTACCGCGCGATGGCGGTGCTCACGATCGTCTCATTGGTGTGCGCCCTGTTCGCCGTGGCGTTCGTCTGGATCGCGGTCCTGGCGTTGCGGCAGCGCCGCTTTCTCCGCACGGTCACCACCACGCTCTCGGGGTTGCTCGCCCTGGCGCTGGGCGGTCTCGCCGCCGCGGTGACCGTCGGGGTCAAGGGATACAGGGCCCTCACGCACGAAGACCTCGCGGCCCGGGTGCGCACCGAGCCGATCGGTCCCCAGCGCTTCCGGGCGACGGTCGAGCTTCCCGATGGGAAGAGCGGCCAGTTCGAGATCGCGGGCGACGCGTTGTACATCGACGCGCACATCCTCAAATGGAAGCCCATCGTCAACCTGCTCGGGCTCCACACCGGATATGAGCTGGACCGCGTCGGCGGCCGATACAACGCGGTGCAGGACGAACAGGGCAAACCGCGCACGGTTTTCCCGCTGCGTCCGGAGCGTACCGTGGACGTGTTCGCATTCGTGCGACGTCATCCGCGGGTCCTGGCACCGCTGGTGGACGCCCAATACGGATCCGGCACGTTCGTGGGCGCCGAGCGCCCCGGTCGCTTCGAGGTCATGGTGTCGACGTCCGGGCTCCTGATCCGGCCCGTTCCCGATTCGGCGCCGTAGCCGGCTCCCATGCTGGTTCTCAAGCTGTTGCAGTCGCTCATCAAGGCGCTCCACAGTGAGGGAACGCCGGGCCAGGTGGCCGCGGGCATGGCGCTGGGCGCGATCCTCGGACTCACCCCGCTGCTCACCCTGCACAACCTGTTCATCGTCGCATTGATCATGATGCTCAACGTGTCGGTGCCCGGAGCGGCGCTCGGCTGGGCGATCGCCACGCCGCTCGGGTTCGCGCTCGACCCGGCGTTCGACGCGATCGGACGGTGGCTGCTGCTGGACATCCCGGCGCTCACCCCCTTGTGGACGGCGCTCGCCAACATGCCGGTCGTCCCGCTCAGCAACTTCAACAACAGCGTCGTACTGGGCAGTCTCGTGTCCTCGCTCGTGCTGTTCGTACCGATCTACGTCGGCAGCCGCTGGGGCGTGCGTCGCTACCGCGAGACCCTGGGTGAGCGCGTCAAGCAGAGTTGGTTGTACAAGGCCATCACCGCCTCCAAGCTGTACGGCATCTATCGTCTGTTCCGGCCCGATGTCTGAACCAGCGCCGGCCTCCCCGGCTCCCCTGGCCCCTCCCCGCTTCCGTTGGCGCGCGATCGTTCCGTTCGCGCTGTTCCTCGTGCTCATCGTCGTGGGGTGGTTGCTGCTCGCCGATCGCCTGGGACGCCTGGCCGTCGAGCGCGGCGGCACGTCCGTCCTCGGGGCCCGCGTCGAAGTGCGATCCCTGCACATCGCGCTGGCCCGCGGCAACATGACGATCTCGGGGCTCGTCGCGGCGAGCCCGTTCGACTCGCTCAAGAACCTGGTCGAGGCCGAACAGCTCGTGGCCGACCTCGACATCATGCCCTTGTTCGAAAAGAAAGTCGCGATCGATCGGCTGGCGGCCACGGGGCTGCGGTTCGGGACCAGGCGCACGACCAGCGGCTTCGTGCCCTCCCGCGGAGACGGGACTGCGGCGCGGGTCATGACGAACGTGCGCGCCTGGGCGGCGCAGCCCGCGCTTCAGGTGCCGTTGCTGCAGTTCGCCACCGGCGCGTTGAGCATCGACAGCCTCGATCCGCGCAGGCTGCAGACGGTCCAGGCGGCGGAGTCGCTCGCGGCGCGAGCCGACTCGAGCGCCCACGCGTGGGCCGACCAGCTTGGCGCCCTGAACGTGCAGGCCACCGCGGAATCCGCCGCCGCGTTCGCCCAGCGGTTGCAGGGCGCCAGTCGGACCGACCTCGCCTTGATTCGCGACGCGCGCCGCACCATCGACCGCGTGAAGCAGACGCGCGATCGCGTGCTGTCGCTCGAGCGGGACGTGCAGGCCGGCGCCGGCTCGCTCGATGGGGCGCTCGCGGCGCTCGGCGCCGCCCGGCAACGCGACTACGCGTTCGCGAAGAGCCTCGTGCGTCTGCCGCCGATCGACGCCAGCGCCATCGCCTGGGTGCTGTTCGGCCCCGAGGCGGTGGCCAAGTTCCAGCGCGCGCTCTACTACACGCAGCTGGCCCGGGAATACATGCCGCCGGGGCTCTTGCCCCGGCCCGAGCCATCGCCCACGCGTCGCGCCGGCGTCTCGGTGCAATTCCCCCGCGAGCACGAGCTGCCGGGATTCCTGCTGCGCGATGCCGAAGTGTCCCTGCTGCTCGGAGCTGACAGCGCGCTGCGGAGCTATTCCGGCCGGCTGCGCGGATTGACCAGTGCTCCGGCGCTGTACGGCCGGCCCACCACATTCGATCTGCGCGCGCCGACGGTGACGGCGGATGCCGTGTTCGACCACGTCCACGCGACTCCGCGCGACGCCATTGGCGGCACCATCCGGGGGGTGAGTATTCCCGACATCCATCTCCCCGGGCTGCCGATCCGGGTCGCTCCCGGGAAGAGCGACCTGACCATCGGGTTCACGCTCTACGGGGACTCGGTGCGTGGACGGTGGCAGGTGCTGGCCCCGGCGGCGGCGTGGCAGCGGGACAGCAGCTCCGCGGGGGGCGCCGCGGCCGATCTGTTGTGGCAGGTCCTCTCCCGCATCGACCGCCTGGACTTGATCGCCGAGTTGGGCGGCACGCTGAGCCACCCGCAGCTGCGCGTTCGGTCCAACCTGGATGCGGCCGTGTCGGACGGATTGCGCGCTGCCATCGGCGACAAGGTCGCCGCGGCCGAGGCGAATTTGCGCGGGCGGGTGGATCGCTTCGCCGACTCGAGCGTGGTCCCGGTACGAGCGCGGGTCACGCAGGTGAAGACGGAGGCCACCAATCAGGTCGCCCAGGCGCGGCGCGCGCTCGAGACGGCGCAGCAGCGACTCGAGCAGGAATTGAAGAAAGTCACGGGAGGAATTCGACTGCCATGAAGGCGCACCGGTCCAACCGCGTTCCGTAGCCGGACGTCGACTCAAACCCCCTTCCACCGGGCGGCATCCCAGCGATGTGCTGATGCTGGGCCTCGCCACTCAGACAACGCGGCCGTCGGCCGTGAGTGATCTCGCGCGACGCGCCCAGCTGGGCGACGAGGCGGCGTTCGAGTCGCTCTACCGCGAGCATGCGGGTCGTGTCTACGCCCTGTGCCTGCGGCTGAGTGGCGATCGAACCAGGGCCGGCGAGCTGACGCAGGACGTGTTCGTGCGTTGCTGGGAGCAGCTGAAGAGCTTCCGCGGAGACAGCGCGTTCGGCACCTGGTTGTACCGGCTGGCGGTGAACGTCGTATGGACCGCCAACCGCGCTGATCGCCGGCGCGAGGCCCGGGTGCTCCCGGTGGAGCAGCCCGATGTGCTGGAAAAGCCGCGTGACGCGCCGGCCGTCGGTTTGAGTCTCGATCTCGAGCAGGCGATCGCGTCGCTGCCGGAAGGAGCCCGGGAGGTGTTCGTGTTGTTCGACGTCGAAGGGTATGCGCACGAGGAAATCGCCCGCATGACGGGGATCGCCGTGGGCACGTCCAAAGCGCAGCTGTTCCGGGCGCGGCGGCTGTTGAGGGAGAGGCTGGAACGATGAACGAGCGCGAGCGACCGGGGGAGAGGGAGATCGATCTGACTCCCGAGCTGCGGGCTGCGGTCGGCGGGCTGCCGCGTACGATCGAGCCACCCGAGGACCTGTGGCCGGGGATCGAGAGCCGGATCAGGCAGGTGAAGAGGGAAGGGGGATGGGGGACGGGGACTTCCCGGTGGATTCTGCTTGCCGCGGCCGCACTCGTGCTGGCATTTGCGATATGGCGGATGGCGCCGCGGAATGTGGGTGCATGGGAGGTGCGGCGCGTCGCGGGGACGCCTCGCGTGAACGATGCCGCGCTGACCGCCGCGGGATCCCTGCGGGTGGGCCAATGGCTCGAGACCGACGACTCCTCCCGCGCGCTGCTGTCGGTAGGCGACATCGGTGAGGTCGACGTGAAGCCGGGGACTCGGCTGCGCCTCGTGCAGGCCCGCGCCACGGACCACCGGCTGGCGCTCGATCGCGGCTCGATCTACGCCCAGGTGGATGCGCCGCCACGGCTGTTCTTCGTCGAAACGCCGGCCGGCACGGCGGTCGATCTGGGATGCGCCTACTCGCTCGACGTGGACTCGCTGGGCAACGGCGTGCTGCGCGTCACGGCCGGCTACGTCGAGTTCAGCTGGAACGGCCGGCGCTCGATCGTCCCGCTCGGGGCCGTCGCGGAGACCCGGCGTGGCCAGGGGCCCGGGACCCCCTACGTGCACGACGCGTCCGACGCGCTGCGGCAGGCGCTCGAGCAGTTCGATTTCGGGGGCGGCAGCGACACGTCGGCCCGAGCCGCGCTCGCGTCGGCCCGGCCCGAAGACGCGCTGTCGGTGTGGCACCTGTTGCAGCGGGTGACGCCGGCGCTGCGTCCGGTGTTCTACGATCGGCTGGCACAGCTCGTCCCGCCCCCCGGCAGCGTCACCCGGGACGCCGCCTTGCGCCTCGATTCCGCGGCGCTGCAGCGGTACTGGGACCGCATTCGTCGCATCGCGTGGCGCCGCGAGATCCTGCGCGGGGTGCGGTTTCTCGATCCGGGAACCGGGCTCACCAAGTAAACCGGCGGTCGTCGAGCGGCATCACAATGGCAACCAAATCACTCTGGAGGTTGCCATGTGGTCCATCCGAAGCATCTCACTCGCGGCGCTGCTCAGTGCGTCGCTCGCCGCACCGGCGCTCGCCGGACCGCCCTGGATCTCGATCGAGCTGCCCGCCAATCCATACGATCGCGATGCTCGCGGCGCCTATCTCCTCGTGCACGCGTTCCACCACGGCACGGCCATCAACGCAATCGTGACCGGGACGGCGGAAGGCATCGTGGACGGACAGCGTCGCACCATCAAGCTCGAGTTCACGAATACCGGGCGCGAGGGCGTGCGGGCGCTGCGCAAGATGTGGCCGGATGAAGGGGTGTGGACGCTCGTGATCACGGCGTCGCAGGGACCCGAAGACGGCGCGACCGCGATCGTGACGCTCGGGGCCGACGGCGAGGTGGCATCGATCAAGGTGCCGACCGAGCGGCGAGGTGATTGGACCGTGCCCGCGAAGGTGTCGATGGCCGACATCGACGTGGCATTGCGGGCCCGCGCCGTGGCCCTCGCGGGGAAGGACTGATCAGCTGAACACGGATATCTTCCCGCCGCATGACGAGCTACGCCCGCCGCCTCGGTCTCTTCTCGGCCACCATGGCCGTCATCGGCGGGATCATCGGCGGCGGGATCTTCCGCACCCCGGCGGCGGTCGCCCAGCGCACGGGCTCGGCGTCGCTGGCGCTCACCGCGTGGATCGTGGGCGGTGTCATCGCCTTGATCGGCGCGTTCTGCTTCGGCGAGCTGGGGGAGCGCAAGCCGAAGGCCGGCGGCAGCTATGTCTACCTGCGCGACGCCTTCGGGCCGCAGGCGGCGTTTCTCAATGCCTGGGCGCAGCTGTTGATCATGCTGCCAGGCGGCACGGCGGCGGTGGCCGTCGTGTTCGCCGGGTATGCGGTCCCATTGCTCGGCCTGCCGCCGGCGGCCACCGTGCCCCTGGCAGTCGGCGCCACCGTGTTCGTGGCTGGCGTGAACTACGTCGGCGTCAAGCCGGCATCCGTCATGCAAAACGTCTTCGTGATCCTGAAGCTCGCCGCGCTCGCCGTGCTGATCGTCGTCGGCCTCACATATACCGTCCCCTACCGTCCCCTACCGTCTCCTACCATCCCGGTGGTGGGAGGAGTTGCGGTGGCCCTCGGCGCCGCCCTCGTCCCGGTGCTGTTCACCTACGGCGGCTGGCAGAACACCAACCTCATCGCCGAAGAGATCATCGACGCCGAGCGAAACCTGCCGCGCGCGTTGGTGCTCGGCGTGCTGGGAGTCGTGGCGGTCTATCTGCTCGCGAACGTCACCTATCTGCGCCTGCTCGGGGCGCCCGGTCTCGCGGCCAGCACGGCGCCGGCGGCGGACGCGATGCGGGTGGCCCTGGGTCCGAAGGGAGCATCGCTCATCGGGGCGGGCATCGCGGTGTCGGCGTTCGGGTTTCTCAACCTCAACACGCTGGTCGCGCCGCGCATGTTCCAGGCGATGGCGCAGGACGGCTTGTTCTTCCGGCGCCTGGCCCAGCTGCACCCGCGCTACCGGACTCCGGGCCCCGCGATCCTGGTGTTTGCCGGATGGACCATTCTGCTCACGCTCTCCGGCACGTTCAATCAGCTGGTCGATTACGTCGTGTTCGGCGACTGGATCTTCTTCGCGTTGGCGGTCGCGACCCTGTTCGTGTACCGGCGGCGGGACCGCGCGGGCGGTGGGTCAACGGGGTTCCGGGTCCCGGGATATCCCGTCGTGCCCGCGCTGTTCGTGCTGGCGTCACTGTATGTCGTCGCCAGCTCGATCGGCGCGAATCCGCGTAACGCGGC
>Ga0075424_100008054_pt1 | contig 10270 bp, 6 predicted proteins | sample SoiMethybrSBSTD3_FD_75301 | JGI IMG/M metagenome (GOLD analysis project Ga0075424, IMG submission 75301) | Bulk soil microbial communities from a Populus tree surrounding site in Tennessee, USA - Soil MetaG P. TD hybrid SBSTD3 | ecosystem: Environmental > Terrestrial > Soil > Tree plantation...
ATCTCCGCGGCGCGCTGATCGTACATGAGAGCATCGAGAAGCAGAGTCCCAAGACATCGAGCCGCATCGTGTTGGGCCCGTGGTCGCACGGACAGTGGAGCCGCGGTACCGGCGACGCGCTCGGCGACCTGCGCTTCGGTTCGGCGACGAGCCAGTTCTTCCGTGACAGCCTCGAGTATCCGTTCTTCGAGCACTATTTGAAGGGCATGGGCGCGGGTGAGCCGGCGCTGGCAGAGGCGACGATCTTCGAGACGGGAACCAACCGATGGCGGACGTTCGATGCGTGGCCGCCGAAGCACACCGCAGGGCGGACGCTGTATTTGCACGCCGGTGGCAAGCTGTCGTTCACGCGGCCGTCGGGCGATGAGGGTGTGGCCGGGTATGAGGAGTACGTGAGTGATCCAGCGAACCCGGTGCCGTTTCTTCGAGACAAGAACACCGGCATGAAGCCCGACTACATGGCGTTGGACCAGCGGTTCGCGTCCAAGCGACCCGACGTGCTCGTGTACCAGACCGAGCCGTTGGCGGAGGACCTAACGATTGCCGGATCGATCAAGCCGAACCTGTTCGTCTCGACGACGGGGACGGATGGCGACTGGATTGTGAAGGTGATTGACGTGCATCCCGACAGCGCCGGGGCGGGAGACGTCGGCGGACTGCAGGAGCTCGTGCGTGGTGATGTGATGCGGGCGAAGTTCAGGAACAGCTATGCGCGTCCTGAGCCGCTGGTGCCGGGGAAGACGACGCGCGTCACGTTCGGCATGGATGACGTTCTGCACACGTTCAAGAAGGGGCACCGGATCATGATCCAGGTGCAGAGCAGCTGGTTCCCCTTGGTGGATCGGAATCCGCAGACGTTTGTGGATATCTATCATGCGAAACCGACGGACTTCATAAAGGCGACGCAGCGCGTGTATCGGTCCGGAGCGCAGGCGTCGGGGATCGAGTTGCAGGTGTTGACGGCGCCGGGGGGGCAGCCGGTGGTTCCCTGATCGGTCTCTTTGCATCACGGACCACGTAAGGGAAGAATTTGGAAGGTCATGTACGTAGGGGCTGGGACACGGTAGCCACTTAACACCCCGGAGGCCCAACGTGAGCTTCGACTTTCGTTACGCGCTAAGACGTCTCATCCGGGCCCGAGGCTTCACGCTGGCCGCATCGCTCACCATCGCCCTCGGCGTCGGCGCGAACTCGGCGATCTTCAGCGTGATCAACGCCATCCTGCTGAGGCCACCGGTGGGAGTAGCCGAGCCGCAGCGGCTCGTTGGCCTTTTCACGAGCGATTACAGCGGACCGCCGTACGGAACCTCATCGTTCGCCGACCTGGACGACTTCGGCAAGCAGGGCGCGGACGTCTTCACCGGCGTCACGGGGTTCTCGCCGCGACCCGCGGCGGTCGGCTCCGACGACAACCTCGAGCGCATCGCCGCGGAAGTCGTCACCGACAACTACTTCCAGGTGCTTGGCACTCAGATGATGCTCGGCCGCGGCTTCGGACCCGAGCAGCGCGTGAAGGGCGGTGAGCCCGTCGCCGTGATCTCTCACGGACTCTGGCAGCGCCGATTCGCGAGCGATCCGGCAGTTATCGGGAAGCCGCTTCGCATGAACGCGCGCGAGTTCATCATCATCGGTGTCACGCCGGTCGGTTTTTCCGGCTCGGTCCGCCCCCTCGTCTCGGACGTGTGGGTCCCCGCGGCGCTCGGCGCGTATCTCGGCATGTCCGACGACTTCACGTCGCGCGGCGACCGCAGCGCGCTCGTGTACGCACGACTCAAGCCCGGTGTCACGATCGAGCGGGCGCGCTCGCGGATGGCGGTCGTCGCCCGCCAGCTCGCTGCCGCGTACCCGGAAGCCTGGATCGACGTGACGCGACAGGGCCGACGCATCTCGGTCCTCGCCGAGCAGGAGACGCGCATCCCGCCGCAGGTTCGTGGTCCCGCGTTAGGCTTCGCGGCCATCCTGATGGGCACGGTCATCCTCGTGCTGCTCGTCTGCTGCGCCAACGTCGCCGGCCTCCTGCTGGCGCGCGCCGCCAGCCGACTCAAGGAAGTCGGCATCCGGATTTCGATCGGAGCGAGTCGCGGGCAGATCGTCCGCCAGATGCTCATCGAGAGCCTGCTACTTGCGGCGTTAGGCGGCGTCGTGGGCACGGCGGCGTCCGTCTGGGCGGGGCGCGCGCTGATGGCGGTCGGCACGCCATCGCAGATCCCGGTGCCCGTCTCGCTGAACCTGACGCCGGACTATCGCGTGCTCTGGTTCACGCTCGCGATCACGCTCCTCACCGGTCTTGTCTTCGGCCTCGCGCCCGCGTTGCGCGCGAGCCGAGCGGATGTCGTCACCGCGCTCAAGACCGACACGCCGGCGCTGCGACTGGGCGGCCGTCGCTTCTCGCTCCACGGCGCGCTCGTCATCGGACAAGTGGCACTGTCGACGCTGCTGCTGGTCGGCGCGCTGCTGTTCCTCCGAACGCTGCGCGCCGCCGCAACGATCGATCCGGGATTCCGCACCGATCACATGCTGTTGCTCGACATCTCCCCGCGACCGGGTGAGGAAGGAAAAGTCGACCCCGAGCAGGTCGCCCTGGCCGCGCGTGATCGAATCGCCGCCATACCGGGCGTCACCACGGTGACGTGGGCGAGCAACGTTCCGTTAGGCCTCGACATGGGGCGACGCGGGCTTCAGGTGGAAGGGTATCGCCGGCGCGAAGGTGAAGATATGGAGTTCTACTATAGCGTCGTCGGTCCGCGGTACTTCGAGACGATGGAGGTCCCGCTCGTGCGCGGTCGAGGCTTCACGGACGCCGACCGACCGGGTGCACCGTTGGTCGTGATCGTGAACGAGGCGTTCGCGAAACGCTTCTGGGGCGATGCGGATCCGATCGGCAAGCGGATCTCGAGAAATGGTGAGAACGGACCGTGGATGGAGGTCGTGGGGCTCGCGCGCGACGGCAAGTACGTCTCGATCACGGAGTCGCCTCGGCCATTCGTGTACTATCCGCAGCTGCAAGGCCCCGATGGCATAACGCTGCACGTGCGGACTGCTGCGGATCCGCGGCGGCTCCTGTCGGCGGTGCGACGCGAGGTGGCGACGACGGCGCCGACCTGGATGATCGAACGACCGCGGACGCTCGAGGAGCACATTGGCGCGTCGTTCCTTCCGCAAAGGATCGCTGCCGGTTTGCTCGGCGCGTTCGGCGTCGTGGCGCTGCTGCTCGCGGCGGTTGGCCTCTACGGCGTGGTCGCGTTCGCCGTCGCGCAGCGCACGCGCGAGATCGGCATTCGCCTCGCACTCGGCGCGCAGAACAGGGAAGTGCTGAGGCTCATGCTGCGGCAGGGGATGACGCTCGCCGGTATCGGACTCGTGGTTGGAATACCGCTCGCGGTGGTGGTGGCGAAGCTCGTCTCGGGCTTCCTGGTCGGCTCCGGCGCGGCGGACCCGGTGGTATTCGTGGGCGCAGCCGGGCTGCTGGCGCTCGTCACGCTGGCGGCTAGCTACATCCCCGCCCGGCGCGCCTCCCGCGTCGACCCTATGCTGGCGGTTCGCTCTCAGTAAAGGCCAGGCGGGTGGATCAAAGGGGTCAGAGTCGTTCGATCGAATCAAACACTCTGACCCCTTTGATCCGGGTTCTCAGTCCAACTACCAGTTCCAAGTGATCGGTCCACAGTCTTCAGTCTTCAGGCATCAGGTCCCGTTTCCTCCGGTTTGGGCTCTAGCCGCTGTGATGCCCTCTCGCGCTCCCCAACCGTAGGGAACTGGACCTGATGCCTGATGACCGATCACTGACCCAACTGACAGCTTGGAACTAGCCATGCCGCCGCCGGATGGCGGGCCCTCTCGGGTCCGGCGCCACCTGGCCAAACCCTTCTCGAGGAACTAGTGTCAGATTGCATATAGTCATGGTGCCTATATGCCAAAGACGCCCCTGGTCCCGCCCCCAGAAGACTTCCTCCCCTTAAAGCCCGTCGAGTTCCTGATCCTCATGACCGTCGCCACCGGCGAACGGCATGGGTATGGGATCATGCTCGACATTGCCGAGCGGACCGGTGGCTCCGTGCGGCTCGAGGCCGGTGGGCTGTACCGGAGCATTCGCCGCCTCCTCGCCGACAAGCTCCTCACCGAATCTGCTCGACGACCCGCCGCGGATCTCGACGACGAGCGTCGTCGCTACTACGCCCTGTCGCCGCTCGGCAGGCGAGTCGTCGCGGCCGAAGCGCTCCGCCTTCGCGCGCTCGTGCGTGCGGCCGAAGCGAGTCGGATCATCGACCCGGAGCCTGCCCGATGAGCGATGTGCGCTACACCTCGGCAGCGGATCGCGCCTATCGTCTCCTGCTCCGTCTCTATCCGCGCGCGTTCCGCGAGCGGTTCGGCGGCGACATGACGGACTTCTTTCACGACAGGCGAATCGCCGCGCGACAGCAGGGAACGTTAGGCGTCGCGCGCGTCTGGATGAGCGCCATCGCCGACGTATTTCGCGTCGCGGCGCTGGAACGCGTGGACACGACCGCGCGCCGTGCACGCGCCATGGGCGGCTCACGTAAACGCGACAATCACCGTACAGCCTCTGACACGAGGGACGAGGACATGATGGCCACGCTCATGGGAGACATTCGCTACGCCCTCCGCGGCATGCTGACGAAGCCTGCCTTCTCGGCCATTGTGCTGGCGACGCTCGCGTTAGGGATCGGCGCGAACGTGGCGATTTTCAGCGTCGTCAACGGTGTGCTGCTTCGGCCACTGCCGTATCCGCAGGCCGATCGCGTCGTGCAGATCGAGCACGTCGAGCCGTACACGACGGTGTCGGAGCCGGAGTTCGTCGATTACCGCGATGGCACGAAGCGGTTCGAGCGCATGGCGGCATTCTCGCAGGGGGCCGGGACGTTGACCGGAGAGCGCGAGCCGGAGCGTGTGACGATCGCCAGAGTGTCCGACGGGTTCTTCCCGATTCTTGGAGTGCCAACCGAAGTCGGGCGCACGTTCGTTCCCGAAGAGGATCGACGACGTGGGTTCCCGCGGCGCGCGGCAGTCCTGAGTCACGGGCTCTGGACACGGCGCTTCGGGGCCGACAAGTCGATCGTCGGGAAAGAGATCCGGATCAACGACGTGAGCGTCACCGTCGTCGGTGTCATGCCTGAACGGTTCAAGTACCCCTCGTCCGAGATCGCGCTCTGGATGCCGCTCAGGCTCAACTACGACACGCTCTGGACGCGCAACAATCACTATCTCTGGTTGATCGCGCGGCTCAAACCCGGCGTGTCCGCGGCTGCTGCGGAAAGCGATCTCAATACGCTCGCGAAGCAGTTCGTCCGCGACTATCCCGCAGTGTACGGGCAGGGGCTCGTCGCCTCCGCTACGCCTCTGCCCGACAAGCTGCTCGGCAAGACTCGCCCGTACCTGTTCGCGCTCCTCGGCGCCGTGGGATTCGTGCTGCTGATCGCCTGCGTGAACGTGGCGAACCTTCTGCTTGCGCGCGGCGAGGCACGGCGCAAGGAGCTGGCAATCCGCACGGCGTTAGGCGCCTCACGCGGCCGCCTCGCGCGTCAGGTGCTCACCGAGAGTGCGACGTATGCCGTCGCCGGTGGTCTGCTGGGTATCGCGCTCGCGTGGTGGGGGCAGCACGCGTTACGGGCTGCGGCGCCCGCGTCGATCCCGCGAGTGGATCAGGTGACGATCGACGGCGGCGTGCTCGCGTTCGCGCTGCTGGTGACGTCGTTGACGGGTGTGCTGTTCGGCCTCATTCCCGCCCTCCGAGGCACGCGAGGCGACACGGTGGGAACACTCCGCGAAGGCGGCAAGACGTCATCGCAGTTCGGGATTGGCCGAGCGCGTGGGGTTCTCGTGGTGTCGGAGGTGGCGCTGGCGGTCGTGCTGCTGACGGGCGCGGGACTCATGATCCGAAGCCTGTGGAAGCTCCAGGCCATCGATCTCGGGTTCAACCCGAAGAACGTGCTGGCGATGAGCGTGTCGTTCCCCGAGCCGCGCGGCAATCTCGACGACCCGAGCGGACCGCAGCGGACGATCACGCAGTTCTATCGAGACCTGACGGATCGGGTGCAGGCGTTGCCTGGCGTCAGGTCGGTTGGCGCGGTCGGTGACCTGCCCCTCTCCGGTGGACTCAGCATGTGGTCGATCCTGATCGACGGCTCACCAATGGTGCCGGTGAGCCAGGCGCCGGCGGCGATGCCGCAGCAGGTCACGTCGGGTTACTTCCGGACGATGGGCATCCCGGTGCTGCGCGGCCGAGAGTTCACAGCGGAGGATCGTGCGGACGCACCGCTGGTGGCGCTCGTGAACGAGACGGCGGTGAAGAAGTTCTGGCCTAACAAGAACCCGATTGGTGGCACGATCAAGATGCTGAACCCGTCGTCGCCGTGGGCGACGGTCGTTGGGGTGGTAAAGGACGTCCGTTCGGCGGGCTACCAGGAAGACATCCCGCCGACGATGTACTTTCCACACGCGCAGGCCGGCCAGAGCGCGTACTACACGCCCGCGGCGATGAGCCTCGTCATCAAGGCGGAAGGCGATCCCACGACGCTCGCGGGCCCCGTCAGGCAGGTCGTGCATCAACTCAACGCGATGACGCCGGTGTCGCAGGTGCAGACGATGGAGGCGGCCGTCGCGGCGTCGGTCGCAAGCCGACGATTCAGCACCGAGCTCCTGGCGGGTTTTGCAGCCCTCGCGCTGGTGCTCGCGGGGATCGGCATCTATGGAGTGATCGCTTACGACGTTTCGCAGCGGACGTACGAGATCGGCCTGCGGATGGCGTTAGGCGCGCAGAGCGGTCAGGTGGCCGGCATGATGCTCGGCCGCGGCGTCCGCATGGTGGCGCTGGGCCTCGTCATTGGCGTGGGAGGCTCGCTGGCGGTGACGGGTGTGCTCAAGTCGTTGCTGGTGGACGTGAGCCGGCTGGATCCCGTGACGATCGGCGGCGTGGTCGTCGTGCTCGCGGTGGTTGCGGCCGGTGCGGCATACTTGCCGGCGCGGCGGGCGAGCGCGGTCGACCCGATGGTCGCTTTGCGGCGCGACTGACTGGTGGCGGCTGGCGGCTGGCGGGCTGGCGGCGGGGGACGGCGACGGGCGACGGGCGATGGGGGACGGGCGACGGGCCACGGGCGACTCCCGCCGGGATGCTATTAGGTGTGAGGGAGACCTCCTATTCGTGTAGAAGGCTCCCTGCCCAGTCGCCAGCCACCAGCCGCCAGTCGCCTTTCAGGCTGGGTTTACCGAGGCGCGGAACGGTCCCGTCAGCTTCGGATCGACTCGGCGGTTCGTCCGCCACGCCTGGCCTAACGCGATCGCGATCATGAGCAGCGAAAGCCCGTGGTCGATGCCCTCGAGGACAGGCGCGGCGATGGCGAGCAGCAACAGACCGGCAACATCGGCGGCGCTCGAGCCTTTCAGCACGAACGGGACATACGTCGCTGCGATCGCGAGGTACGTGAGGCTGAGCGCGAGCCACTGGTAGCGAAGCCCGCGGGGACGACCTGCACCGATCCGCACGGCGCGGCCGACCACGAACCCCACGAGCACCAGCACGAGGTTGACCTCGCGGCCGATCGCCGCGAGCAACCCGAAGTATGCTGCGGTGGAGAGCGCGGCGGCGGTCGTGCCGAAACCGAGCGCACGCGCGAAGCGGACGCGAGGCGCCCGAAGACCGTGCGCCGACGTGATCAGCGAGTGGCAGACGGAGCAGACAAGGCCGTCGTCCGCCTCATAGTACGTGTCGACGATGCCGGCTCCGCACTCCACGCATGGGTCGGTGCCCATCGGCGTGAGCACGTCGACGACATCGAATTCCGGGACTTCGCTGGTCCTTGCAGCTGAGTAGGACACGTGACGGCTCGGGGTCGGGGCTACTCGCTGGACGAGCGAATGTCGGCCGACGGCACGCATACCTTGACCTTCGACAATACGATCTCTACTCTCCTGTCGAAGTGTGAGTTTGCTCGCCTTCGCCGCATTGGCCCGCTCACATGACCGACCGAGCCGACCTCCTGCAGGGGACGCTGGATCTCCTGATCCTCAAGAGTCTCATCCTCGCCCCCCTGCATGGCTGGGGGATCTCGAAGCGGATCCGCGAGTTGTCTCGAGACGTGCTGCAGGTCAACCAGGGCTCGCTCTACCCGGCTCTCTATCGGCTCGAAGACAGGGGGTTGGTGGTATCGGAGTGGCGGACGTCACCCGAGGGACGCCGCGCGAAGTTCTACAAGCTCACGGCAGCCGGACGAAAACAGATCGCCGCGGAGCAGGAGAGCTGGCGGCGGTTTGCGATGGCGATCGAGAACGTACTGCTAGGTACCTAACGTCGGGACTGGCGACTGGCGGCTGGCGGCTGGCGGAATCAAGGGTCGACCGTTGATCCGCTGGGCACTGCCGACTCAGGACAGATGACCAGCCGTCCCGGTCGGGCTCGTTGCGCTAATAGCAGCAGCCAGCAGCCCGCGGCAGTAGCACGCAGCCGGGTACAGATCGGGATGATGGGTGAGAGCTAGACCGGGATGATGGGTGAGACCGTCGCGGGGCGATTGGGCAGCTGAAGACGGAGGCGGGGAGTCACACTCATCCGGAGTCGAGTCGAGTCTAGTCTAGGGGGGCGGGGACGACCAGGCGACGGCCTCGATGAACGCCGCCTCGCGGGCGCGGTAGTGGCCCAAGCGCAGCGGCCCGAGCGCAATCGTCCACTCAGCGTCGCCGGTCTCCTCCAGCCCCACATATTCGCCGATGAGCACGTGGCTGAGGAAGAGCCGCTCCGAGTGCCACCGAATCATGCCGCTGCCGTCGACGCGGCGCAGCTCAACGTGGGGCGGATACTCGAGGGCGGGCAAGCGGCGGGGGTAAGCGCGGGGGGACGGCGTGTAGTGGGCCGCGGGGGGCGTGAGGCCTAACGCCTCGTGCGGCCGCTCGACGTTGAACGTCTGCCGCCAGCGGTCGAAGCGCCGCTGCTGGGCCGCGAAGGTCGCGGCGGCGGGGCGGGTCGTCTCGGCCTTGAGCGTGCGGTGCATCCGCTCGTGGGCCCCGTTCTCCTGCGGGCAGCCCGGGTGAATGCGCTCCGGGCGGATGCCGAGGCGGATCAGCCAGACGGCGAAGGTGGAGAGGCCGCCTAACGCCGCCGGCGCGCCGAACGGCACGCCGTTGTCGGTGCGCACGACGCCGGGTAACCCGTAGTGCTCGAAGAGCCGAATGAACTGGGCCTGGGTCGGCTCGCTGGCGGTCCCGGCGAGGGCGCGGAGGCCGACGACGAAGCGGGACTGGAGGTCGGCGACCGTGAGCGGGTAGCAGTAGGGTCCGCACTGCAGCCGGAATTCCCCCTTGAAGTCGGCCGTCCAGACGTCGTTCGGCGCCCGGGACGTCGTGAGGTGCGTGGCGGCCCACGCGCCGCGCTCGCGGGCCGAGCGGCGGCGCGGCGCGATGTAGCCGGCGCGGTTGAGGACGGCCGTGATCGTACTCGGCGCGGGCCAGGTCGTCGCCGGATGGGTGGCCGCGAGCACCGCCCGCAGCTTGCGCGCCCCCCAGGTGGGATGGGCGTCCCGGAGCTGGCAGATCTGGTCGCGGACCGCCGCGGCCACTTGGTGAGCCGGGACCATCGGGGCGTGCGAACGATCCGCGAGCGCGTCTGGCCCGCCGTGGGTGAAGCGGGCGAGCCACTTGTACCCAGTCTTCTCACTAATGGCGAATTGGCGGCAGGCCGCGCGCATCGTGAGGCGCTGCTGGATGACGGCGTGAATGAACTCGAGGCGTTGCGACATGGGCGTTGCAGTTGACCAGGGCATCGGACCCCTCCGCGCGGGACCCGAAACGTGCCTCCGGTCTCACCCATCATCCCGGTCTAAGCCTTACCCATCATCCCGGCCGCACCCCGTCGGCTACCAGCCAGCAGCTGCGTGCAGCTGGCAGCTTCAATTCCCGATCCTCAGTGCCCCGTCCTTTCCACCGTCGCGCCAGTGAAGTTCTCCGTCGCAACGTCCTTCCCGGCTGAGAGCGACCGAACGTAGGTCACGAGCATCCAGATCTGTTCGTTGGTTATGCGGCCGCCCCACGTCGGCATGCCGTCCGGGCGACCCTGATAGATCGACTCGAACACCTCGCCTGGCGTACCGCCGAAATGCCAGCGGTTGTCCGCGAGGCTCGGGCCCATCGCACCGGAGCCGTCCGCCCCGTGGCAATCGATGCAGTTATACGCGACATACAGCTGCGCGCCGGTCTTGAGCGCGCCTGCGTTGCCCTCGTACGGATTCCTCAGCGCGAGCGGGCGGTCGTTCGACGGAAACCCGGG
>Ga0075424_100008055_pt1 | contig 10269 bp, 10 predicted proteins | sample SoiMethybrSBSTD3_FD_75301 | JGI IMG/M metagenome (GOLD analysis project Ga0075424, IMG submission 75301) | Bulk soil microbial communities from a Populus tree surrounding site in Tennessee, USA - Soil MetaG P. TD hybrid SBSTD3 | ecosystem: Environmental > Terrestrial > Soil > Tree plantation...
GAAGGTGGACCCCACCGCAACTGTTTGAGCCGGTGGGGTCCGCAACTGTTTGAACCGGTGAGGTCCGCAACTGTTTGACCGGTGGGCCGCAACTGCGGCGGCTGAACCGGTGGGGTCCGGCTTCAGCCGGACCTGGCTCACCGGCGAAGTGTGAAGCCGGTGAGCATCGTTACCCTCGTCCCGGCTTTTGTGGGCACCACCGCAAAATTCATCGGCACGTTGAGCACTCCGGCACGCATCGTCACACCCGCTGCGAGCGCGAGCGCGACGCCCGCAGGCGTAACGTTCGGACCGACGCCGAATTCCGCACCTTCTCTTGTCCGCAGTCCCACCATCCAGCTGAGACTCGGAATCGCGACGTTCTGATCGAGCCCGCCCAGCAGAAACACCCACTCGTTCAGCGCCGTGACACCGCTCTGCTTTGAATAGAACTGCCGTTCGAACTGCCATCCAAACTGCGAGATGTTTTGCCCTACGTCCAGATTGCGTTCGTGCAGCTTGTTCACGACCCCGTCGCTGAGAAATGTCATGCCGACGCGCGGTCCCGCGAGGCTCAGCGTACGAGCTGGGGGAGGCGCCTGGGTTCCTGACTGCGCGTACAACGGGGAAGCAAACGCGACACATGCCAATGCAGCAACTACGTTCCGCATAGTGAACCTCCATGCGGGTAACGTAGCGGCGGTCGTGGCCGGAGTCCTGATGATTGCGCTGAAAAACGCTGAAAGGCGCTAGGCGGCCCGATCGCGAAGCATGGCGAGGGTCCGGGCCCACGCATCGGCGTGGCGCAATGGATTAAGCACGGGGTCCACTGGGAGGATCCACCCGGCGGGGCCGGGTTCGGCATGCGCGAGCGCTTCGCCGCACATTCTCGCAGCGGCGTCATGCCTGCTGGTGAGGACGAGCGCCGCGGCGTTCGCCATGGCGAGATCCACGTTGTTCATGCCTGCCAGGCGGGACTTCGCGCCAGACATGTCCGCGCCGCACATCGCGGCCGCCAGTGGGTGACCCGGTACGCGGTTCAATGCTTCGCGAAAGGCGGCGTCGGCCTCCGCACGACGACCGTTGCGGAGATGAATCGCGCCAATGGCGTACCAGGTATTCGCCGAACACTCACGCGCATACAACTGACCGTCCCCCTCGAACTCGAGTTCACGCACGAACTCTTTAAGCGCGCTCTCCTCGTTTCCACCTGCCGCCAGTACGAGGCCGTGAAGCAGGTGCAGACCTACCGCCTTGAACCTTCCGCCTTCCGTACGCTGTCCGTCCTGCGACACGCATCCCGCGCGCAACTCTTCCAACGCCGCATCAAATGCCTGACGAGCTATGAATACCGTCGCAGCAAACCAGTACGCGAGCGCGAGGCCGGGACACAGCGTCAGGACGCGATGTGCCGCACGCAGGCGCTCTTCGCCCCAGCTGACGAACGCGAGTCGCAAATGGTGATGCCAGTTGCCCGGATCGAGCGTGACGGCCTTGCGTGCGGCAGCGATCGCTTCGGGAGCGCTGCCGCTTCGGTGCAGGACGAACGCAAGCGTGCTCCACGCTTCGCCAGAGGACGGATCGAGCCGGCATCCTTCGCGGGCATGGTGCACGGCGTGGCGAAGCGCCTCGAGATCCGGCGCCGCATGCGTGCGTGTCGACTCAAACGTAAGGGCGCAGGCGTTCGCCATGCCGATATGAGCCGACGAATAGTCCGGCTCCGCACGCAACGCCTCCGCAAACGCGGCACGTGCGTGCGCCACCGCATCGCGGTCGAGCGTTTCGAGCGCGGCGCGCCCCTCGACAAACGCGCGGTAGGGAGCGAGCAATGCGTCGAGCGACGCGTCTGACTCCCGAGGCTTGCCCCGTTCAACCGCGGCGCTGAACCGGTAACCGCGACGCGTCAGTGTCTCGATGTACGGACCGCCGTCAGCCCGGGTGCCGAGCGTTTTCCGAAGACTGGAAATGGCCTGCTCGATGCTGTTGTCTGCGACCGCGACGTCCTGCCACGCGGCCGCAATCAGGTCGTCCTTTGAAATCGTTTGACCTGCATTGGCGGCGAGCTGTAACAGGATTTCGAGATGGCGATCCGGCAGCAGGACCGGGTCGCCGCCGCGGAGCAGCCGCCGGCGGCCGGAGTCGAGCTGGAATGGACCGAAGCGATAGATGTCGGCTGGGCTGCTGCGCACCTGGATGCGCAGATTATCGCCGCTACCGTGCCAGGGCGACGACGTCTCGTGATGCGCCGACGTTGACTCCGTTGATCATCTCGTAGTCGTACGTCATCGTCATCGTAGAGGTGCCGGCAAAGCGAATCTGCGCCGTCGACTCGGCGCGGATCGGAACGCGCAGGCCGCCGACGCGCGCGTACTGTTTGACGACGTCGACCCGCCGCGTCCAGAACGAGGGATTCTTGGCAAGGCGTCCTTCGACACGAACCAGATCCGCATCGGTATCGGTGATATAGATGGCGCCGTCGATCAGCGTGACGTCCTTTCGCTTCGGCCGGGCGAATAATTTGACGAGGCCGGGCTCGGACGCCTGAGCGGGAGATAAGTCGTAATTGGTTGACGTAATGCTAGAACGCGTCTTATCGCCGTTGGCGAAGATCTCTTCCTCGTTTTCGAGCATCGACCGGAACACGCGCTTTCGAATGAGGTCGCTGCCGCCCTCATTGACAACGGTGTAGTGGAATCCATCTGCCGTGAGTTCTGCGGCAATGTCCATCCATCCCGACATGTTGTATCGCTCGTTGCGTCCCTCGAGGTGGCGGGTTCCGCGGTAGGTGACGAGCGGTTCGTCTCCGCGCGCCAAAAATCGATGCAATACGGGCTCGAGAGCGCTCGGCATCGGGGCCGGCTCAGCCATCACGAAGACTGTCGCCATCGTAAGCGCACCGAAGAGAACTGCCAAACGGCGCATGGCGCACGGTGCGTGTGCAAACCGGGCGCCGCATTACAGTCGAGGTCGAGCGATTACGATCCCGTTCTAAATCAGCAACGCATCCCGTGCGGAAATCACAAGATCGAGCGCTTCGTCAGTCGTTCGCCCCATCGCCGTCATATGTCCCATCTTTCGTCCGCGCCGCGCCTCGGACTTTCCATATAGATGGATTTTGACGTCGCTGAAGCGGGATGCCGCGGCCCAATTTGGTTCGCCGTCTTCCCACAGCTCGCCAAGCAGATTTGCCATCGCTGCCGCGGGGGCTAGCAGTCGTGTCGATCCCAGAGGCAGCGCGCAGACGGCGCGCACCTGCTGTTCGAACTGACTGGTGATCGCCGCATCGAAGGTGAGGTGGCCGGAGTTGTGTGGCCGCGGCGCAAGCTCGTTGACCAGCAATTCGCCGTCGGTGTCGACAAAAAACTCGACACACAGCACGCCGACATACTCCAGTTCCTCCAGAAGATGCCGCGCGATCTCGGCCGCGCGTGCGGCGAGCGAAGGTGTAATCGCCGCAGGCGTCGTCGTGACGTCGAGGATGTGATCCCGGTGGCGGTTCTCGAACGGCTGATAGTGGGTCATCTCGCCGTCGAGGCCGCGTGCCGCGACGACTGACACTTCTGTCTGCAGGTTGACGAATTTCTCGACGACCGCTTCCTGATGACCGATCGCTGTCCAAATGTGTTCGACGTCGGCTGGAGTCGTCACCTTGTGCTGTCCCTTGCCGTCGTAGCCGAAGGCAGCCGTCTTGATGACGGCTGGCGTGCCAATGCGGGCGACCGCATCCCACAATTCGTCGAGCGTGGCCGCGCGCCCGAACGGCGCTGTTGGAAAACCGCGATCAGCCAGAAACTGCTTCTCGCGGGCACGCTGCTGCGCCGTCTGCAGCGCCATGCCGCATGGCCGCACCGGGGTGATGGCTTCGATGGCGTCGACGGCGACGAGCGGGACGTTTTCGAATTCGAAGGTCACCACATCGACCTGGCGCGCGAACGCTCTCAGCGCGTCCAGATCCTCGTACTCAGCGACGACTTCGACGTCGGCGACCTGGCCGGTCGGTGTATCGACTTCAGGAGAAAACGTGTGGACGCGGTAGCCCATGCGGCGGGCAGCTATCGCGAACATTCGTCCAAGTTGACCGCTGCCCAGAACCCCGAGCGCGGCGCCTGGCGCGATGACGCGCGTCACGGCAGCCGTTCCTGGCGAACTCTCTGCGTCTGCTCGGCGCGGAAATCGCGCAGCCGCGCGCGCAGATCCGGTCGTGAGTTCGCGAGGATCGACACCGCGAGAATACCGGCGTTGGTGGCGCCCGCCTTGCCGATAGCCAGCGTGCCAACGGGAACACCTCCAGGCATCTGCACGATCGACAACAGCGAATCGAGGCCCTGAAGCGCGGCGCTCTGCACCGGAACACCGAGCACGGGCAACACCGTGTGCGCGGCCACCATGCCCGGCAGATGCGCGGCGCCGCCTGCCCCGGCAATGATGACCTCGATGCCGCGCGCTTCTGCGCCGCTGGCAAACTCCGCCAGCCAGACCGGGGTCCGATGAGCCGACACGATGTGCCGCTCGTGCTCGACGCCGAACTGTTCGAGCACATCGGCGGCGTGCTTCATCGTGTCCCAGTCTGACGAGGATCCCATGATGACGGCGACCAATGGATGCGACATTGAGAGGAGGGAAACCCGAATTTTACCGCGTCCCGCCTCTCCCGTGTCGTCGGGCCGTCAATCAAGCGTGGCGAGCGCGATCAGCCAGAGCACGCCGACTGCCGCGCCTGCCGAGCCGAGCGCGATGGCGGCGATTTTTCCCGCGGACAGGTTCGACGGCTGCGCGCGCGACATCGACGCAATCGATTCGTAATTGATCTGCTCCACGCTCACCGGAACCCGCGTTTTGCGCTGCACGAGCACGGCGTCCGGACGCGCGGCGATGAAGGTTGCCTTGAAGTGCTGTCCGTCGCGAAGCCGTACGTCGACCGTAACACCGCCGTCGAGTTGTGCGGCGAGTGCGCGCCAGGCGCTGTCGTCGGCGGACTGCGCCGATGCCGGAATGGACGCGAGCGACAGGACGAGCAAGGCGCTCACAACGAACCGAAAGACCCTCATGGCTCACCTCCTCAAAAGTCGAAACCCATGCCGCCGCGCCACTGCCAGGCGACCGGCCTGTCTGTTGACAGAGCGGTCCGGACATCCGTTCGCACGAACGCATGTGGGGTCACGTAGAACTTGAAGCCGCCGGTGAGGACCGGCCGCACCGAATAGCTGATGGTGTCGATGGCGGGAACCGCAGACAGCGCCAGGTTCGGTACCGCGGTTGAGAAGCGGATGCTCGAAGCCGGCAGCGCGTCGGCAAGATGGCGCTCCCGAACGAATTCAGCGCCGCCGCCGACAAACGGATGCACCCACTGGTTTTCGAAGAACTGATACAGCGCGGTCGCGCCAATCGTCGTTTCGCGGAGCTTGTGGTCGCGATACCGGGGGTATGGAAAGCTTTGGCCCGGAATCGTTGTCTCTTCTTCGCCGTCGATGGTTCCCTCGCCGCCGATGCCGATTTCAAACTCGCCCTTGAAGTGCGGGGTCCAGTAATAGCCTCCCGTGCCGTTGAACGCGGCCACTGAATACCAGTGGTCCCACCGCGACAGTTCGGACCTGTTGCGGTTCAGCATCGAGAGCTGCCCGGCGACGTCCCATCTGGTGGTTGTCGGGAGTTTCAGATGTGTTGGCTGTTGAGCGTACGCGTCAGCGCTGAATGCCAGCGCCGCCAGAAATACAAGGGTTCTGACCGTCCTCATTCCGTCCTCCTGCCCGGTAAGGTGCAGGACGGACGAAAACCGGCTCACGACTTATCTTTTGCGGGCAATCTTCACTGACTTTCGCGACTGCACTCACTGTCGTGACTTTACTGATCACGGGGCCGCAGAGACGCAGAGACACGGAGAATCGCCTTTGGCGAGCAGGACGACGGGTCGCGTCATTTGCTGTTAAAACGCGGATACGAAAACCCTACCTACCTCTGAGTCTCTGAGTCTCTGTGGCTCGTGATCGCGCGGTCAGGAGAGTCAGCGAACGGCGTTCCCGATCAAGCGATCGCCTCGAACACTCCCGTCTCCCGATTCTTCCTCACCTTGTCCCACTGGAAGTGGCGTCCATTCATCGCGATGTAGATGCCGGGCGGTAGCACCTGCACCAGCGATAGGGCGCTTCCCAGGTTGAACAGTCCATCGGAGCTGCCGAACGCGTACGGAATCATCGCGCCGGTGAGCACGATCGTCCTTCCAGAGACTTCGCGGGCGAGGGCCGCCGCGGTTTCCACCATCGTGTCGGTGCCGTGGGTGATGACGATGCAGGACTCCTCGCACTGCTGACAGTTGCGGACGATCAGGGCGCGATCGGCATCGGTCATCTCCAGACTGTCGATCATCATCAGCGTGCGGACGCTCACGTCGACGTGCGACCGGCCGAGCCGCAGCATCTCCGGCAAGTGCGTGTCCCCGAACGAGAGCTGCCCCCTGATCTCCTCGTAGGTCTTGTCGAACGTGCCGCCGGTCACGAAAATGCGAATCATGTGACGCCTGATACCTTAACCATCCCTGATGCCTGATACCTTGACCACCCCTGAAACCTGATACCTGATACCTGACACGTCATACCTGCTACCTATTCCGGAACGACTACTATCTCACCGTGGCCGACACTTCCACACGCATCGAATCCAACGATCACCTCGTGCGCGGCATCGGGCTCGCGCACGCGACCGCGCTGAACATGATCGACATGATCGGCGTGGGGCCGTTCATCACCATCCCGCTCATGGTTGCCACGATGCACGGTCCACAGGCAATGCTCGGATGGGTGCTCGGCGCCGCGCTCGTTGTCTGCGATGGGATGGTCTGGGCCGAACTTGGCGCGGCGATGCCCCAGGCCGGCGGTCCGGTGCGCTATCTGCGCGCGATGTACCCGGGCCGTGCCGGCCGCTGGCTCTCGTTTCTGTTCGTCTGGCAGCTCACCTTCAGCGCACCGCTCTCGGTGGCGTCGGGCTGCATCGGCTTCGCGCAGTACGCGGGGTACCTGTGGCCCGCGTTGATGGACACGATCACGTCCACCAAGGTGCCCATCCCGATTCCTGGCATTGGCACGACGGCGATTGAGTTCACCATCACGAAGGGAACGTTTCTGGCGATGGGGGTCGCTGCGTTTGCGGTGGTGCTGCTCTACCGGCGGATTACGGTCATCGGCCGAATGGCTGCGCTCCTCTGGATCGGCGTCGTTGGCACGACGCTCTGGATCATCTTGTCGGGCATCACGCACTTCAACGCCGCGCAGGCGTTCTCGTTTCCTGCGGGTGCCTGGGATTTGTCGCCCGCGTTCTTCACCGGCCTCGGCGCCGCGCTGCTGATCGCGGTCTATGACTACTGGGGGTATTACAACGTCTGCTATCTCGGAGCGGAGATTCGCGACCCGGCGCGTGTCATTCCGCGCGCCATCCTGCTGTCAATCGCGGGTGTCGCCGCCATGTACCTGACGATGAACATTTCCATCCTGGGATCGATGCCGTGGCAGGAGGTGGAGAAATCGAGTTTCATCGCGTCGGATTTCATGGCGCGCATCTGGGGGCCACGCGCCGCTGCGATTGTCACGGTGCTGATGCTGTGGACGGCCTTCGCCTCGGTCTTCTCGCTGTTGCTCGGGTACTCGAGAGTTCCGTATGCCGCTGCGCTCGATGGCGACTACTTTCCGGTGTTCGCGCGGCTCCACCCTAAATATCAGTTTCCAACCGTATCGCTGCTGGTTCTCGGCGGCGCGGCCATCATCTTCTGCCTTTTCCGTCTGGCCGATGTGGTGACGGCGCTGGTCGTCATTCGCATCATGACGCAGTTCCTCGCGCAGACCCTCGGCATCATCGTTTTGCGGACGCGGCGGCCCGACTTTCCGCGTCCGTTCAGAATGTGGCTTTATCCGCTCCCCGCACTGCTGGCTTTCGCGGGTTACGTCTATACAGTGGTGATGCGGCCAAAGTCGATCGAGTCGATCCGCCTGGCTCTGCTCGTGGTGATTGTGGGGACGATTCTCTTCTGGCTGCGCCAGCGTCAGGGGGTCAGACCCGGGTGATGGGGCAAATCAACGCCCAATGCGCAATGCCCTGTGCGCAATGCTCAATCAATGTTCAAGGCGCAATGGTCAATGCTCAAGCATTGAACATTGAGTTGAGCATTGGGCATTCTGCATTGGATATTGCTTGAGCATTGGGCATTAAGCGAGATCCACTAAAGCGCTTGCGCCCCCTCGCGCCTCCGCATGGCCGCGTCTTCGACGTGCTTGAGAGCGGACTCGACCCACGCGCGGTCGCGCTGCAGCAACTCATGTGCGGCATCCAGCGCGCGCGATGTCTCGGCCGGCGCTGGACCGCCTGGGGTACGTCGCACCTCGACGAAGTTGCGGGCACTGAGGATGCGGGTGAGCTCCTCGTCCGTGTATCCCAACGACGTCGGCGGAACGACGCCGGAAAGTAAACCAGCGGCGATCGAGTGCGCCATCGTGAACGAGATGTTCTGATCGCGCACGAGCCGATCGGCAAGCTCAGTTAGGGTCGTGCCGCCCTCTGAGGCATGCGACCGCATCCGGTCCACATTCAGCTCGGCGCCCCGGATTGACACGGCCAGAAGCCCGACGGCGCGCTGCGAATCGCGGAACATCGCTGCCACGAGCGGCTGCAGATCGTCTTCCGTGTCGACGATGTCGCCAAACGGCGTGTTGTGAACGGCAGTCGTGATCGCCACCGCTTCGCCGAGCGCCTTGCTCGTGAGCGCGCGCGCGTGCTCGAGTGCGACCGGATTCCGCTTCTGCGGCATGATGCTGCTTCCCTGGACGAGACCGTCGGCCAGACGCATATACCCGAACTCCCGAGTGCACCACAGAAGCAGATCCTGGATGACACGCCCAAGTCCGATGAGCATCACCTGCGTTGCGCCAACGCTCTCGAGCAGGTAATCGACGGTCGCGATGCTGCCGTAGGTGTTGCCGGTGGGCTCGTCGAAGCCGAGGAGTTTGCTGGTGAGCTGGCGATCGATGTGAAAGCCGGTGCCCGTAATCGCGCACGACCCAAGGGGACACCGGTTCGTTGACGAGTATGCCGCCCGGAGCCGGACGTGATCGCGTTCGAGCTGCTCGCTGACGGCCAGCACATAGTGCGCGACCGTCGTCGGCTGTGCCGGCTGGGTATGCGTCAGCGCGGCGAACAGGGTCTCGCGATGCTGCATCGCGAGGTCGATCAGCGCACTGCGCAAGTCGAGTGCCGCCACGATGAGCGCGGCGATGAACTCCCGTTGCCGCATGCGGTACATCGTCATGTCGATGTCGTTGCGGCTTCGGGCGATGCGAAGCCGCCCGGCGATCTCTTCGCCGCACGCCGCAACGATCTTCCGATCGAGATAGAAGAAGAGATCTTCACAGGCGTGGTCGTACTGGGCCGTGCCGACGTCGGCAACAGCAATCGAATCGAGCGCATCTCGCAGCGCGCGGGCATCCGCGGCAGTGATGATGTCCCGCTCGCGCAGCATCACCAGATGCGCGTAATTGATGGCCATCAGCGGCGACAGGAAGAGGACTTTCGCGTCCTCGAAGTTCTCACTCAGGACGCGTGAGACGTATTCGGGATCAAAGGCCATCACCCTCGCTTATGCACGCGCAGCGATCTCTCCGCGCAGCCATGCATCGAGCAGACGCCGCTGTGCGTCGCTCGCGGCAGGATTCACTTCCAGGCGCCACGCTTTCTGCGGTTCGGCGCCGAACGTCATCGGAATGCGTACCAGCTGCTCGCGGCGTGCCACGAGCACCGATACTTTGTCGCCGGTCTTGTACTGTTCGAGCCGGTTTTCGAGCCGATCCACGCGAACCCGGAATTCGTCGATCGCCAGGATCTCATCGTCCACGTTCAGGCCGGCCACGTCTGCAGGCGAACCACGCTGCACCTGCGTGATCACCAGGCGGCCGTTGTCGTTTCGGGTCGTGATGCCCAGCCACGGTCTCGATGCCCGATCTGCCGGCTGTTGCGCAGCAGGTTTGAATCGCAGACCAAACGCCTCGAGCGCTTCCGTGTAATCGAGCTCAGAGGTGCCCTCGACCGTCGATTCCCAGAATCCCTGCAGGCTTCGGCCCGCGACCTGCTCGATCAGCGCACGGAATTGCTCCGGGGTGTACCCCTTCGGTCCGGAGAACTTCTCATACGCCAATCGCATCACGTCGTCGAGCGACTTGGCGCCGTTGGTCGCCTTGCGGATCCTTGCGTCGAGAAGAAACGCGATGACGGTTCCCTTCGTGTAGTAGCTGACCGACGTGTTGTTCGAGTTCT
>Ga0075424_100008056_pt1 | contig 10269 bp, 12 predicted proteins | sample SoiMethybrSBSTD3_FD_75301 | JGI IMG/M metagenome (GOLD analysis project Ga0075424, IMG submission 75301) | Bulk soil microbial communities from a Populus tree surrounding site in Tennessee, USA - Soil MetaG P. TD hybrid SBSTD3 | ecosystem: Environmental > Terrestrial > Soil > Tree plantation...
GACTTCGAAGGGCTCCGCGACAAACGTCTCCTCGGGCAGCATGTGGCCGCCGCTGTAGCGTCCATCGGCCTCGCGCCACAGGCCATGGCAATGGAAGAATGACGCGCCATCACGCTCGCCGAGCGTCATGGTTGCTAGCTTCAGTCGTGTGATCCCCTCGGGCCGGAACGTGTCACTATAGAACGCTGCATTTTCGCCGGTCTTCGAAAGCGCCGGCATCACATAGCCAAACGGCGCGAGCGCGCCGCCTTTGATGTTCAGCACCCCGCCCGCAAAGCCTTCTGCCGCAAAGCCGTAGCGTACAGCTTCCAGCAGCGGCAGTCCCGCATCGCATGTGAAGGAGAAGGAGCGGCCGCGCGCTTCGACCCACTGGATGCGCTCGGCGGCAGGTAAACCCGGCTGCTTGACGCTTCGCATCAGCCGGCTTGGCTCTTATCTTTTGGCGCGTTTTCGCTACGCGAAGCGGTACGCACTTCGCTTGAAAACGCCTTGCTCTCCAGGTCCAGTAGTCCGCGCGCTTCCAGTTCATCGCGCACCAGGCGCTTCGGGATCTTGCCATAGCCCGACTTCGGCAGCGCGTCCCAGAAGAAGAAGCGCTTTGGCATCTTGTACCGCGGGACTTTCGGCGCAAGGAACGCCGCCATCTCGGCTTCCGCCACCGGCTTTGCGCCCTCGCGCGCGACGCAGACGGCAACTCCCACCTCGCCCCAGACCGGATCAGGCACACCGAGCACGGCGACCTCGCCGACCGCCGGATGCGTCAGGATCTTTTCCTCGATTTCGCGCGGATAGATGTTGGAGCCGCCCGAGATGTACATGTCGGAGGCGCGGCCAGTGATGTAGACAAAGCCCTCCTCGTCGACGTGACCGAGATCGCCGGTGCGGAACCAGCCATCGCGAAACGCTTTCGCGTTCGCATCCGGATTGTTGTAGTAGCCGGCGAACACGGCGGGCCCGATCACGCAGATTTCGCCGGTTTCGAACGGCTTGAGCTCGCGCCCGTTGTCGTCCTGAATCGAAACTTGCATCGCAAGGCGTTCGAAACCGCAAGTGCCGATCCGGGCGTTTGGCGTGTCCTCTTCCTCGTGCAAGGCAGCGGGCATCACCGTGATATTGCCGGTGACTTCGCCAAGCCCAAAATACTGCACGATCACTTTGCCGAGTTTTTTCAGGGCGGCCCTTTGATCCTCCCGATACATCGGCGCGCCGGCGTAAATCACCTGGCGCAGCGAGGAATGGTCGAACTGGTCGGCGGCGGGATGCTCGACCATCATTTTGAGAATGGTCGGCACGGTGAAGAGATTGGTCACGCGATGCGCCTCGATCAGCCGATAGGCTTCCGCGATATCGAAGCGCTCGGTCGGCAGCAGAATGGTTTTTGCGCCACGTGCGGTCTGCATCAGCTGGTGCACGCCCGCGCCGTGCGACAGCGGCGCCACGACCAGTGAGGCATCCTGCTCGGTCGTGCCTGGTGTCAAGTCGGCAAGATGATTGGTCACCACAAAACCCATTTGGCCGTGCGTCAGCACAGCGGCCTTCGAACGGCCCGTCGTGCCGGAAGTGAAGAAGAACCAGCAGGGCTCGTCATGCTCAACCGCCACGTTTGAAATTGCCGCGCCGGCGTGGGCCGCAATTGCCTCGCGAAGCAAACGTTCACCGAATGCGCCGGCCTCGCCGATCCGCCAGGTAAACGACGGGCCAGTGACTGCAGCGGCGTGATCCGGGAATTCGCCATGGCACAGAAATGCCTTGGCGCCGGAAGCGCTGGCAAGATAGGCGACCTCATCGGGCATTAGGCGGAAGTTGGTCGGCACCCACACGGCTCCCAACCGGAAGGCGGCGAACATCGACCAAAACATCTCCTCGCAATTCTTGGAATGCACCAGGATGCGATCCCCTCTGACAATCCCGCGCTCCGACAGGGCGGCGGCCAGCGCGGAAACCTCTGCGTCGATCTCGCGCCACGTCCAGGATTTTGCGCCCCATACGAAGCCGGTGCTGTTCCCATGCCGCCGCGCATTCTGCGTCAGCATATGCGCGAGATTCATCACGCGGCGAGACATCCGCAGCGACGCGCCGTGCGGGAAGCTCGCGTTGGCCGCGGACTCGCTCATTCCCGCCCCACCCAGACGCCGGCTACGATCAGCGCGATACCGATCACGCCCGAGGCAACCCCATGCTTGACATGCACGCGCGTCACGCCGGCCTCATGGCCGGGAAAGAAGCCCGGCAATTGATCTGCCGGAACCAGGAAATAGACGGCGGCAATGACAAGCAGGATGACGCCGAGCAAGGAGAGCAAGACCCTCATGGAGTTTCCTCGTTGCGTGGGCGCAAAGATGCGCCTTCAGTGTTTATCGCCTTCCCGCAATGCCCCGCAAGTGGAAGCGGGATAGAGTCATAAGGTTCGCGTGCCGAAGAACCCGGCCAAGCGGCGCTACGATTTTGTGCGCGAAGAAGATCGGTGATATCAAGGGCGAAAGCGAGGGAGAGCCGCGGTCGCTCCGCGCCATGCTCGCCACCTCCTCCGACAAGAAGCCCGGCCATCCCATGAGTGAGGTCGTCAACAACAGGCTGCATCAGCGCTTCGAATTGGAAGTCGAGGGCCACGTCGCGAAAAGCTTTTACAAACTCGCCGATGGCGTGATCACCTTTGCCCATACCGAGGTGCCGTCCGAGCTCGGCGGCCGGGGCATTGGTTCAAGACTGATCCAGGGCGCGCTCGACCAGGTGCAGGCCGAAGGGTTGAAAGTGGTCGCGGAATGTCCGTTCGTCAAAGCCTTCGTCGACAAGCGTCCGGAGTATAGGGACTTGCTGAGCAGCTAGCTCGCGTGCGCGCAACGCTACGGCGCGCTGCCGAAATACCCCTGCCCGCTGACGTCTTGATCGCCCCTTTGCATCGACGGGCGCGCCAGCCTAAATAATGCTAGTGGGAAACTGAGAAGGGAATACGCGCTCATGGCCGCCGTGCGCGACAATAAGGCAAGCCACCGTTTTGAACTGGACGTTGAGGGCCACATCGCATTCGCTAACTATCGCTTGAGCCCGACGGCGGTCATCATCACCCACACCGAGACACCAAGAAGCCTTCGCGGCCGCGGCGTTGCCTCGGAACTGATCCAGGGCGCGCTCAAGATGATCCGCGCCAACGGCCAGAAGGTCGTCGCCGGATGCGGATTTGTCGTCGACTATTTGCGCAAGCACCCCGAAGATGCAGACTTAGTGGCTTGAGGCAAGGGACCGATCTCGCAACGCGCCCTGAGATCGTGAGGGTCGACTAGTGTTTGATCTCGGGCGGTAGCTTGCCTCCGTTGGCGGCGAGCTTGGCCATGACCTGCTTGTGCAGCCAGACATTCATGCTGGCGGAATCATTGGTGTTGCCGGTATAGCCCAGCTCCTTGGCAAGTTCCTTGCGTGCGGCGAGGCTCGAATCTATGTCGAGGGCCTTCATCAGGTCGACGATCGAAGTCCGCCATTCCAACTTCTCATGCTTTGCGACGGCTTTATCCAAAATCGGCGCTACGTCCACGGTCTTTGCCGGCGCTGCCGATGATGGAGCCGTAGATGAATGGGATGCTGATGGCGCTGCAGCCGCGCCGCTGCTGCCACCTGTGGGAGCGGAAGGAGCACCGCTCGCAGTGGATGCGCTGGCCGAGCTACCAAAGATCCCGCTCATGATCTTTCCGAAAATGCTCATTGCTTGCTCCCCATGACATACAGGCGCAAAAAAATTGTTGGACGGCGCCCCGGATCCTGTCGCCGTCCCGACTTTGTTAACAAGTGCGTTTGAGGATGAACCTTACGCGCGGCGAAATGACGGCGGAACGATGCGTTTGCGTTGCGGCATTCAAATTCAACCAGGCGTGAGGGACTATCGAGGCATTTGGGAGTATGCTTGCTGTAGTTCGCGGATGCGCCGGTTTCGTTCGCGAGGCCGGCTAATTGTCGCGATGATTCCATTGGCCGCCGCTGACGCCGCGATTTGGCGCGGTTCCGGTTGCCTAGGCAAAGGGAGGTGACGACCATGGCCGCGTCGTACCCGGACAATGTCTCCTCACAGGTCCAGCCAGCCGGAAATAATGCGGCTGGATTTACCATCAAGAGCATCGAACTTTCCGATCTGCGCGACGCCCTGCGTCTGGGATGGGAAGACTTCAAGGCAGTGCCGAGCCACGCAATTTTTCTCTGCATGATCTACCCGGTGCTCGGACTGATCCTCGCGCGCGCGGTGCTCGGCAATTCGGTACTACCCCTGCTGTTTCCGTTGGCTGCGGGCTTTGCCTTGCTCGGTCCATTCGCTGCACTGGGTCTGTACGAGCTCAGCCGCCGGCGCGAGGCCGGACAGGAGGCGACCGCCTGGGATGCGTTCGAGGTACTGCGATCGCCCTCCTTCGGCGCCATGCTCGGTCTCGGTACGCTGCTGCTCGCGCTGTTCGTAACTTGGGTCGCAACCGCGCAGGCAATCTATATCGCGGTGTTCGGCTATGAGGGCGCGTCCGGCGTCCGAGATTTCCTCTCGCGCGTGCTGACGACCCCGCAAGGTTGGTGGCTGATAATCGTCGGCTGCGGCGTTGGGTTCCTGTTTGCGCTGGTAGCGCTTTGCATCAGCGTCGTGTCGTTCCCGTTGATGCTTGATCGCCATGTTGGAGCGGGCGAAGCCATGGTCGCATCGCTTCGCGTGGCCGCGAAAAATCCCGTGCCGATTGCGGCGTGGGGCCTGATTGTTGCTGCGCTCCTGGTTGTTGGGTCCCTGCCGTTCTTCCTCGGACTGGCGGTGGTGATTCCGCTTCTGGGACACGCGACCTGGCACCTTTACCGCAAAGCGATCGCGATCGATCCCAACGCACCGCCGATTCCGCCCCGACCTCCGCACCAGCGGAAACCTGCCGCCGATTTTCCAGCCAACTTGTTCCCTTGGCGGCGCAGGGATGGCGGTTAGACGCCCTGATCGCGTCTCCGGTTGCATGCCGGCAGGCACCATTGCGTCCGGGAAATAGCCTTGTTTTGGCCGCGGTTGACGCTGACATTTTGCGTTGCACGATCAAATCGGATTCGGCATTGCTGGTATCGAAGATCTTCCGTCCTCTTCTGAGCGTAGTTGGGGCCAGCGCCGCACTTGTCCTCCTCCTGGCGCCCGCGATTGCTGCCGCGCCTTGCGGCGGCAGCTTTGATGGATGGCTTTCCGGGTTCAAGAGTGAAGCGGCCGCCAAGGGCATCCCCCAGCCCGTGATTGCGGCAGGCCTTAATGGCGTGACGCTCGACCAGGGAGTGCTTACGCGCGACCATTCGCAAAAGGTCTTCGACCAGAGCTTCGAGCAATTTTCTGGCCGGATGGTTCCTCCGCGCATGACGCGCGGCTCAAACATGATGAAGCAGTATGGCTCGGTGCTGTCGCGAATTGAGCAGGCTTACGGCGTCCCCGGCGAGGTGCTGGTCGCGATCTGGGGATTGGAGACCGACTTCGGCGCCAATACCGGAAAATTCCAGACTCTGCGCTCGCTGGCCACGCTCGCTTATGATTGCCGACGCGCCGCGGAGTTCCGCGCGGAGCTGATGGACGCGCTGCGCATCGTCGAGCGCGGCGATCTTTCGCCCCAGGAGATGCGTGGCGCATGGGCCGGCGAACTCGGCCAGACTCAATTCATGCCGTCGTCCTGGATCAAATATGCCGTGGATTTCGACGGCAATGGAAAACGCGATCTGCTGCACAACGTGCCGGACGTGCTGGCATCGACAGCGAACTTTTTGGCGAGCTCCGGCTGGCAACGGGGCAAGGACTTTGAACCAGGCGGGCCCAATTTCAGCGTGTTGCAACAATGGAACAAAAGCGAGGTCTACGCGCGGACCATCGCCAATTTCGCAACCCAGCTTGCTCGCGCGCCCTGATCCAAAATCCGCTGCTCAACGCGGATTCGGTTAGGGAAGTGCGTGGCCACGTACAAAATGTGGCTGTAAGTTCATTTTTTCGCTTTTTTTGATATGCGAATCGAGCATGGCTCAGCGGGGCCTGTCAACACTTTGACGGTGCCTTGTGACCGTTCGAGCCATCTCGCCGTCGCACCTGCAATCCGAGCTTTGATGGTCAAATGGCCATCATTTGTCCATTTCTCTGCCGGCTTGGCGACAGCTTACAAGGTTAATGCCTCGTTGCGACAGTCATGCAATTTAGCTTAGCTGCACCGCAGCAATTGAGCTACCGCAATGCAGAAACGGTGCTACGTTCACTTCAACGATGAGGCGAACCAAAAGCTGAATCGAACTGCAAGGAGACCAATATGCTGCTCTCGCTCATCCGCATGATCCAGGCTTTTCGGGACTATCGGCGCAATGTCGATGAACTATCCCAACTCAGTGATCGCGAGCTAGCCGACATCGGCCTTGATCGCTCGGACATCCCGCGCGTCGCAGCCGGCACCCATAGCGGCTGAGAGCGTTCGGCCTGTAGAACTACGGATGACGCCCGCTTCGCGCGGGCGTTGTCGTTTCGCGAACCTGCTTCACATGGGCCGTGCTTTGCAGCTCGAAACGAGCTAACGGTGCGGCATGAGCGGGACCAAGTCGTACCCCCAAACTGTGCACATCATTGGCGCTGGCTTAGCCGGCTCGGAGGCGGCGTGGCAGGTTGCGCAGGCTGGGTGCCGCGCCGTGCTGCACGAGATGCGTCCGGAGAGGATGAGCGAAGCGCACCGTACCGACGGCTTGGCCGAACTCGTCTGTTCCAATTCGTTCCGCTCAGATGACGCCGCAAATAACGCGGTCGGCCTGCTGCACGCGGAGATGCGGCGGCTGGGCTCGCTGATCATGCGCGCTGCCGACGCCAACCAGGTACCCGCAGGAGGAGCGCTCGCGGTCGACCGCGAGGGGTTTTCAGCCGCCGTCGGCAAGGCGCTTTACGACCATCCGGCAATCGTAATCCGGCGCGGCGAGGTCAAGGGACTGCCGCTGGCTGACTGGGACAATGTCATCGTTGCGACCGGCCCCCTCACGTCGGCACCGCTTGCCGAGGCGATCCGCGAACTGACGGACCAGGATGCGCTCGCGTTTTTCGATGCGATCGCGCCTATCGTGCACAAGGACAGCGTCGACATGTCGGTTGCGTGGTTTCAATCGCGCTACGACAAGGCCGGACCGGGCGGCACCGGCGCCGACTACATCAACTGCCCCATGAGCCAGCAACAATACGACGCCTTTGTCGACGCGCTGCTCGCCGGGGAAAAAACCGATTTCAAAGAGTGGGAAACCAATACGCCCTATTTCGACGGATGCCTTCCGATCGAGGTGATGGCAAGTCGTGGACGTGAGACCCTGCGCTACGGTCCGATGAAGCCGATCGGCCTTACAAATCCGCATAACCCCACCACAAAGCCTTATGCGATCGTGCAACTTCGCCAGGACAACAAGCTTGGCACGCTCTACAATATGGTCGGATTTCAGACGAAACTGAAATATGGCGCGCAGCAGCGTATCTTCCGCACTATTCCTGGACTGGAAAGCGCCGAGTTCGCCCGGTTTGGCGGGTTGCATCGCAACACCTTCCTTAATTCCCCAAAGCTTCTGGACCATCAATTGCGCTTGCGCGTTCAGCCGCGCCTCCGCTTTGCCGGCCAGATGACGGGCTGTGAAGGCTACGTCGAATCGGCGAGCATCGGCTTGATCGCGGGCCTCTACGCGGCGGCCGATGCGCGCGGCCGGTCCCTCGTGCAGCCGCCGTCGACCACCGCGCTCGGATCTCTCCTCGGTCACATCACGGGTGGTCATATCGAGACCATTGAGCAAGGGAGCCGCTCTTTCCAACCGATGAACATCAATTTCGGTTTGTTTCCGCCACTCATGTCTGCTCCCACCAAGAAGGCTGACGGCACGCGACTACGCGGCAGCGAGAGGACAATGGCAAAGAAACAGGCGCTCAGCGCGAGGGCGCTTTCGGATCTGGACCGCTGGATCGCCGAACATCTTGGCGTTCCGGCAGCCGCGTAAGCACCCATGAATTTGCCCAAACACGATGCAGCTCACTTGTCTGCGCATTGGATCGAAGGCGTAATGCTGAAACGCGACGTCTTTTCATCCGTCGAACGCGGCCGCTACCACACGAATAGCGGCGAGGTCGATGCGGTGCTGCGTCGGCTCGACGAGGTGCCGTGGTGGTCCTTTCCCGCCGCGCGCCACCTGTTTGCGCGCGAGCGGCGGGCACTGGCGCAAGTGAGGGGGCTGAGCGTCGGCCCCGAATTGCTTTGGGCCGGACAACGTGCGCTTGTGCGCAGCTTCATTAACGGAGTCGCGATGCACCTGGCAAAGCCGCATGGTGACGTCGCCTATTTCCAGTCGGCGAAGTCCGCGTTGCGCAGACTGCACCGCGCCGGGGTCTGTCACAATGACCTTGCCAAGGAGCAGAACTGGCTGCGCGGTACCGACGGGAAGGCCTATCTCACGGATTTTCAGCTCGCTGCCCGCTTCCGCACCCGCGGCCGCCTGTTCCGCATCGCAGCTTACGAAGACCTACGGCACCTGCTGAAGCACAAGCGCACTTACGCGCCGGACGCGCTGACCCCGAAGGAGCGCAAGGTCCTGGCCCGCAAGTCGCTCGTCGCCAGCATGTGGCTGGTCACCGGCAAAAGGGCCTATCGCGCCCTTACTCGGGGGCTCTTCAATTTTACCGACCGCGAAGGGGGTGGAAGGCGATTGGTCAACGACGCGCCGGTGTTGGCTGACCTGATTCGGCAAAACCCCGATGTCCGCGACACCGCGATCGTTGCGTTTGCGGATCGAAGGAGCGGCATTGGCCTGTACGCGTTCGTGGAAGCAGACAAGCGGGTCTTGGAGACGGAACTGCGTAACGAACTTGCCGCCGCCAAAGGGCCAAAGCCGCCTGAGCACATCCAGGTCGTTCCTGCGCTGCCGCGCGACGCGAGCGGCAAACCCCGAACTGAACTTCTGCAGCTCGTCGCCATGAATCAGCTCGAACTGATCGCACCGCTCATGGCAAACGAAGGCGACCGCGCATTCCTCAACAACATTTTGCAGCAACGCAAAAATTTGCGGGACCGATTCAACTTCGAGACGGACGACCTGGGCCTGCCTACCTGAGAAGCAGATCTTTAACTCGGCCGCATTCGGGCTCGCGGTATCCAGGCATGGGGACCGTGCGTCAGTGATCGGATCAGCCTGCGCCGCCCAGATAAAGCCGCTTGACCATGTCGTTGGCCTTCAGCTCAGCAACAGATGCGGCGGCGACGGCAATTTCGCCGTGGACGATGATGTAGCCGCGGTCCGCGATGCGGATCGCCTGGTTGAAGTTTTGCTCGGCCATCAGCACGGTCAGCCCAAACTGCCGCTTGAGCTCGCCGATTTTGGCGATCGTCTGCGAGACCAGAAGCGGCGATAGGCCAACCGACGGCTCGTCAACCAGGAGCAGGCGCGGCGAGGACATCAGCGCGCGCGCGATCGCAAGCATCTGTTGCTGTCCCCCGGACAATGTGCCGGCGATCTGATTTTTGCGTTCCCGGAGCACAGGGAACGTTTCGAAAGCAAGCGAGAGATTGTGCGCGATCGCGCTGCGCGCAGCCTTGCGGAAGGCGCCAAGCAGCAGGTTTTCCGCAACGGTCAGCTTGGGAAACAATCGCCGCCCCTCGGGCACCAGCGCCACGCCGAGGTCGACGATTGCCTCAGGGGTGAGCCCCCTCAAATCGTGCTGCCGGCCGTCAATCGATAGCGACAGGCGCCCGCGCTGGGGGCGCACCAGGCCCATGACGCATTTCATCAACGTGCTCTTCCCGTTGCCGTTGGTGCCAAGCAATGCAACGGTCTCGCCGGCCTCGACATGGAGAGCGACCCCCCGAAGCGCCCTAACCGCTCCGTAGCCCGCATCGAGGCCCTCGATAGTAAGGCTAAGCGCCAAGATACGCCTCCTGTACGCGGGCGTTCCCCATTACCTCACCGGGCGTGCCAATCGCGATGATTTTCCCGGCGTCAAGGCACATCACCCGTTCGGAAAAGCGCATCACCGCCTGCATGATATGTTCAATCATGATGATGGCGATGTCCTCACCTCCAAGAGCAATCAAGAGGTCCAGCACCTCGTCGACCTCGGCGGTCGAGAGGCCTGCCATTGCTTCATCGGAGATCAGCAGCTTTGGGCCCGTCGCCAAGGCGCGGGCGAGCTCCATTTTGCGCAATTCCACCTGCGTCAGCGTCGTCGTCGGAGCGTCCGCCTTGCCTGCAAGACCTATGCGCTTCAGGATCGCCATCGCAGCATCCCGACGATGAGAGGCG
>Ga0075424_100008057_pt1 | contig 10268 bp, 8 predicted proteins | sample SoiMethybrSBSTD3_FD_75301 | JGI IMG/M metagenome (GOLD analysis project Ga0075424, IMG submission 75301) | Bulk soil microbial communities from a Populus tree surrounding site in Tennessee, USA - Soil MetaG P. TD hybrid SBSTD3 | ecosystem: Environmental > Terrestrial > Soil > Tree plantation...
AGCTCGTCGAGAAAGAGGACGCCGCGATGCGCGAGCGTCACCTCGCCCGGTCGGATCGGATTCCCGCCCCCGAGGAGCGCCGCGTCCGAGATCGAGCAGTGCGGGGCGCGCACCGGCCGCGCCGTGACGAGCGGGCGGCCGTCGAGCAGGCCGGCGACGCTGTGGATCGCCGTGGCTTCGATCGCCTCGTCGAGCGCCAGCGGCGGGAGGATCGACGGCAGCCGGCGCGCGAGCATCGTCTTCCCCGAGCCGGGCGGGCCGAGCAGCAGGATGTTGTGGGCCCCCGCGGCCGCGACCTCGAGTGCCCGCTTCGCCGACGCCTGTCCGCGCACGTCGGCGAGGTCGCCGGCGGCGAGCGGCGCGGCGGCGAGGAGCGCGGCCGCGTCGACCGTCGTCGCCGCCAGCGGCGCGTCGCCGCGGAGATGTGCGATCGCGTCGGCGAGCGTCTCGACGCCGATCACCTCGACCCCGCCCGCGAGCGCGGCCTCGGCGGCGTTCGACGCCGGGACGAGGAGCCGGGTGAGGCCTGCGCGTCGCGCCGCGGCGGCGACGGGCAGCGCGCCGCGCACGCCGTGCACGCGTCCGTCGAGGCCGACCTCGCCGAGGACGCACCATTGGCTCGGATCCGGCACCGACGTCTTCTCGTCGGCGGCGAGGATGCCGAGCGCGATCGGCAGGTCGAACGCGGCGCCCTCCTTCCGCACGCCGGCCGGCGCGAGGTTCACGGTGACCCGCTTCTGCGGGTACTCGAAGCCCGCGTTACGGAGCGCGGCACGAATGCGGTCGCTCGCCTCGCGCACGGCACCGTCGGGGAGACCGACCGTGGTGGTGTGCGGCAGGCCGGAGGCGACGTCGACCTCGACGTCGACGACGATCGCGTCGATGCCGCGGAGGGCGCCGGAGCGGACGCGTGCGAGCACGGGTCCCGCCTGCCGCGGACGCTTTGCCGGGGCAATGGCTGGCGCCGGAATACCGCAGGGCAGCCGGTGATCTTGCGCGTTTGCGGCGCGCTTCCGCCCGTTCATGAAGTTTTGCGTTGACGCCCCCCGCGGTGCCGTCGTACGTGGATCGGCTGGACCCGCGCGCTGGACGCGTGCGTGAGCACAGTCGAAGGAGACCTCGATGCCAAAGCGACCGGTTAGCCGCTTCCTCATCACCCTGTCCGCGCTCGGGTGCCTCGCCGTCCTGCCCGGCACCGTGCAGGCGGAGAAGTGCAGCTCGTCGAAGATCAAGGCGGCAGGGAAGGATGCGTCGTGCCTCCTCGGCCTCGAGTCGAAGGAGGCGAAGACCGGAGATCCGAAGGATCCCAACAAGGTCACGGCGTGCGGCGGCAAGTTGAGCGCGGCGTTCACGAAGGCCGAGGCGCATCCACCGTGCACGACCACGAGCGACGCGGGCCCGATCGGGACGAAGGTGAGTACCTTCGTGGCCGACATCGATGCCGCACTGTCCGTCTCGATCCCGAACCCCTGTCAGGCGAGCAAGCTGAAGGCGGCCGGCAAGAAGGCGAAGTGTCTCCTCGGTCTCGAGGCGAAGGAGGCGGCGAGCGGTGCGGTGCCCGATCCGCTGAAGCAGGCGAAGTGCCGCGACAAGTTCGCGGCCGCGTTCGCGAAGGCGGAAGCCGCGGGCGGCTGCACGACGACCGCGGATGTGGATCTGATCGAGGGCAAGATCGACGCGTTCGTCGCCGACGTGGACGGCACGCTCACCGCGCAGGTGATCGTCTGCGGCAACTCCCAGATCGATCCGAACGAGGACTGCGATCCGCCGGGGTCGTCGTGCGGCGGCACGTCGGTGTGCGGGAGCGACTGCCGCTGCCCGTGCGACCTCACCAACTGCCCGTGTGACCCGCTCGACCCGAGCGTCTGCCTCTACCCGTTCCCGAGCGACTTCTTCACCGTCGCCGACGGGACTACCGACACGGGGAAGCGCCTCAACTTCACCAAGGTCGCGATGCCGCGGAACAGCAAGAAGTACGCGGCCATGGTCGCGGCCGACTACAACCTGAACGACGGGTTCAGCCCCGGCTCGAGCGTCCTCCTCCACGTGCCCGGCATCGATCTCGCCATGACGGGCGCGGCGCCGATCACGGACATCGCCCAGTCGCTCAACGCGAACGCGCCGATCGTGATCGTCAACGCCGGCACGGGCGCGCACCATCTGCTCTTCGTCGAGCTCGACGTGAACGCGACCGACGACGCGCACCGGAGCCTCATCATCCATCCGTCCATCAACTTCGACGAAGGCACGACCTACATCGTCGCGCTCCGGAACCTGAAGGACTCGACCGGCACGATCATCCAGCCCGGTGCGGAGTTCCTGACGTATCGCGACAACACTCCCGGCACCCCGGCCCAGGAGGCGCGTCGGCCGCACATGGAGAGCCTGTTCACCACGCTCGCCGCGGCCGGCGTTTCGCGAAACGACCTCTACCTCGCGTGGGACTTCACGGTCGCGAGCGAGCGGAACCTCTCCGAGCGGCTTCTCTTCGTGCGCGACGACGGGTTCACGCGCCTCGGGACGGACGCCCCCTCCTTCACGGTGGACACCGTCACGGAGAATGTCAGCACCACCATCTTCCGCCGCGTCGAAGGGACCTTCCATGTCCCGCGCTACGTCAGCAGCCCGACGCCGCCCGCGCGCTTCGTCCTCGACGCGAACGGCATCCCGACGCACCTCGGCGATCAGCCGGCGCCATACCGCTGCGACATCCCGTACGCGGCGCTGCCGTCGGCCGCCGGACCGGCCGTCCCGGCGCGCGCCTCGATCTACGGCCACGGCCTCCTCGGCTCCTACGACGAGGTGAGCGCCGGCAACGTCGGGGACATGGCGAACGAGCACGACTTCGTCTTCTGCGCGACGTACTGGATGGGGATGTCCGAGGTCGACGTTCCGCAGGCGATCGAGATCCTGAAGGACCTCGGCAAGTTCCCGACCCTCACCGACCGCCTCCAGCAGGCGATGCTGAACCAGCTCTTCCTCGCGCGCCTCATGATCCACGCGTCGGGCTTCGTGTCGGATCCGGCGTTCCAGGATTCGAGCGGCAACCCCGTGATTGACACCAGCGACGTCTTCTACGACGGCAACAGCCAGGGCGGGATCTTTGGCGGCACGGTGATGGCGATCGCGCAGGACATCACGCGCGGCGTGCTCGGCGTGCCCGGGATGAACTACTCGCTGCTCCTCACGCGGAGCGTCGACTTCGCCGGCTACCAGCCGTTCCTCGATACGAACTATCCGAACACGCTGCACCGGCCGCTCCTCCTGTCGCTCATCCAGATGCTCTGGGACCGCTCGGATCCGAACGGCTACGCGCACCACATGACGACCGATCCCCTGCCCAACACCCCGCAGCACCACGTGCTGCTCCACGAGGCGTTCGGCGACCACCAGGTCTCGAACGTCGCGACCGAGATCGAGGCGCGCACGATCGGCGCCTCGCAGCATTCGCCCGCGCTCGGCGCCGGACGGAGCTACGAGGTGACGCCGCTCTACGGCATCCCGGCCATCGCCTCGTATCCGTTCAACGGCTCGGCGATCGTCGTCTGGGACAGCGGCACGCCGACGCCGCCGACGACGAACACGCCGAACACCGGCGGCTCGGACCCGCATTCGAAGCCGCGGAGCAACGTCGATGCGCGCACGCAGAAGTCGGAGTTCCTGAAGACGACCGGCGCGGTGGTCGACGTCTGCTCGGGCATGCCGTGTCTCGCGCCCTGACGCGGCGTCCGTAGCTACCCAAATTCATCCGGGCCCGGCGCCCCAGGCGCCGGGCCCCGCTCGTCGCGACGAGCGGCATCGAGGGCTCGCGCGTGACCGAGGGGGAACACGCTCGCGTCCGCCCGCGACCCGAGGAGTCTTGGGTCGCGATCCTAGAGCCGGAACGCGTGCCGCATGCTGCGCGCGCGGCGCGCGACTCCGAGGCGCGGAAGGCGGAGCATCTGCTCCGTCGTCTTCAGGAGCGAGTAGTGCGTGAAGAGCCGGGCCGACGTGATGCCGGCGGGCGTGGACGGGCTGATGACGATCGTCGCCACATGGCACGACTCGTCGCCGAGGTTCGCGGCGCAGTCCTCGCCGAACGTGCCGCCCTCGCCCTCGTCGAACGTGATGAAGATCGCGGTCGTGCCGCTCTGGTAGGCGGCGCTGTTCAGGATCTTCGGGAGCTCGGCGGCGAGCCAGTTGTCGCCGTTCTGGATCGCCACCGGATCGGAGCCGTCGTGCATGTCGTTCACGCTGTTCGGCGTGATGAACGAGAACGCGGGCAGCGTATCGTTGTCGAGGTCGGCCTGCAGGTCGGTGTACGGGACGTCGAGCGTCGGACACGTGGCGGCGAGGCTCGTGAGGTACGGGGGCGGGTTGTGCCGCACGGCGTAGCCGAAGAACCCAGTCGGCTGGCAGTTCGTCGTCATCGACTCCATGTAGGCCTTCCACGACGGCGCCTGCGAGAAGATGCTCGGCGCATCCGTGCTGCACGTCGCGTTCGGGCTGCAGTCGAAGCGGAACTTCAGGAGGTCGTCGAGCGGGAGTCCGGTGACGGCGCCGATGTAGTTCGGCAGGCTCACGTGCGTGATGTTGTGGAAGTTCGTCGCGAGGCCGCAGGCGCCGATCAGGCTGTTGATGTACGGCGCGTCCGGCGACCCGACGATCTGCCCGTAGTCGTGGTTCTCCATCCAGATCCAGACGACGTGCGCGTACTGGCGCGGATGGCGGCTCTTGATGCCGCAGAAGGCGCCCATCGTGGATTGGGCGCTCGCGGGCGCGGCGGAGACGAGCGCGGCGAAGACGACGGCGATCGCGGTCGCGTGGCGTGCGGTCATGGACGCGGAACGTCCGCCAGGACCGCGCGACTTGTCAAGCAAAAGTGATCAGAACGCGTTCGCCGATCCGTCCACGAAGGCGCCGCTCGGCGAGCACGCTGCGGGGTAGCACGCTGCCGGCGCGGGGGCATTCTTCGCCTTGAACACGCTCGAATTGTTCGGCTGGATGTTCGCGCCCGACGTCGTCGCGCAGACGGACGCGCCGGCGGCGACGTGGAAGTTGCCGTACCCGACCGAGCCGGGCGGGACGATGTTCACGGGGCCGTGGGCGCCGTTGATCAGGACCCTGGTCTGGAGCCCGCCGGTCCGGCCGTGCTTGATCTGCGCCGTCGTGACGGGTCCGTTCGCGCCGAACGAGTCGGCGTACCGGAACGAGCCCCCGGAGACCTTCCAGCCGCTCGCCGGCATGTGGAAGCACTGGGTTTGGGAATCGAGCTGGAGATTCAACGTCGCCCCGGCGACCCGCGGATCACCGGTGAACGAGGTGCCGCTGTGCGGGAACGACTTCGCCTTGTAGCTGATGCGCCGCGACGTCGGACCGGACGGGTTCTTCACCGAAAGGAGCTTCAGCGGGAGCATCTGGTCCGGCGGGGGCGGGGGCGATGAATTCGGCGTGAGCCCCGCGGTGCCGACCAGGATGTCGTAGTCGCTCACGCCGTCGTTGAAGACGTGCATCGGCGGGAACGGGCTCTGGAACGTCGTGCCGCCGTCGAGGCTGAAGGAGCACGTGAGCATGTCGGTCGCGTCGTCGAGCGCCATCCGGATGACGATCGGCCCGGTCACCGACGACGGCGTGATCGCGACGCTGTTCGACTGAAGGGTCATGAAGCTCCCGCCGAAGCCGTGCGTCAGCGACTGCGTGATCGAGTAGCCGACCGGGGCTCCCTGCTGGGACGCGACCTGCGCGGAGAAGTTGTTCACCGAGAGCCCGGCGGCTTCGATGACCGGGCTGATCGAGTAGAGCTGGAGATGGAACTCCGCGTCGGTGCCGGGGAGACCGGACGACCACGTCGCGCTCGCGGTGAAGTCGCCCTCGCCGTTCTCGATCTCGTGCGCGGCGTTCTCGATCGTGCTGATCTCGAAGTTCGTGTTGCCGAGCGGCGTCTGGAACCCCGGATTGTGGATGGTGACATTCGTGCCGGATTCCTGTGCCGTGCCGAGGAGGATGGTCCAGTTCGGCGCGAGCGTGCCGTCGTCGAAGTCGTCGACGAAGTCGAGCGCGCCGCCCGGCGAGCCGAACCCGTTCCCGTCGATCTCGAAGCGATCGCACGACGAGCTGTAGACCGCGGCCCACGCGGGGAGGCCGAGGACGCAGAGCAGGGCGGCGGCCAGCAGGATCCCGAGGTCACGAGGCGCGGTCCGCATGAAGACCTCCTGTCGCGGCGCCGTTGCCGTTACTACGGCGGCGCGCAGGAGGTCGACATTTTTTTATGCACGCTGCGCGTCAGTAGCGGTCGTCGTACCCCCGGTATCGCCCGCGCCAGCGCTCGCGGTCGTACGCGTAGCGCCCGTGGTCGTGGGCACGCCGGTAGTACGGACCGGCGGCGAACGACGCGCCGGGTATCGAGGCGCGGACCGCGCAGCCGGCGACGAGCGTCAGGAGGCCGAGCCCGAGGACCAGGGAGGTCTTCATGTCGCGACATCGAACGTCGCGTCCGGCCTGGGGTTACGGTGCGGTCGCGCTGCTACGGAATCTCGATGACGCGCATTCCGCCGACGGTGCGCTCGCGCGTCTTGACGCCGCCGAGCGAGCGCACGGCGGGGGCGTCGTCCGCCTGGCGGGCGGGGCGTGCCTCGGGGAGCGGGCATCCGGTCCGGCGCCCGAGCTCGGCCAGCGACAGCACGCCGGACACGCGCTCCCCGTTGCGGAACGTCCAGGTCGGGAAGCTGTGGATCTCGTTGCAGGACTTCGGCCGCGAGCAGTCGATCTCGCCGAGATACGGACGCGCCGCGCCGAACATCCGCTCCTGCTCCGCGCAGTGCGGACACCAGGACGCGCGGAAGTAGGTCGCGCCGGCATGGGTAACGCAGCGCGCGAACGGGACGAGATTCTCGGCCGCGGCCGGCATCGCGCCCGCCGCGACGACGCCGAGCGTCGCGACCGCCACGACGACCGTCCCGAACGGACGAGCCATGCTGCCCGCTCCTTACTCCCGAGCGGTGTGCGCGCACAAGCGGAACCCCGGGCGTGGACGGCACCGTCCGCGCGCGCTATGCGGCCTCGCGGAGGCGGCGATGACGACGACGATCCGCGGAAGCTGTCTCTGCGGCGCGGTCCGCTACGAGGTGAACGGCGAGCTCGGCCCGGTGGCGCTCTGCCACTGCGGGATGTGCCGGAAGGCGAGCGGAACCGCGTTCGCGACGAACGCTTCCGTCGCGCGCGCCGCGTTCCGGCTCGTCGCCGGCGCGGAGCAGGTCCAGCGCTACCCGTCCTCTCCGGGCAGGCGCCGCTGCTTCTGCCGGACGTGCGGCTCGCCGCTCTTCGGCGAGTCGGACGACGCGCCCGACCACGTGCGCCTGCGCCTCGGTCTCCTCGACGACGACCCGGGCGTCCGGCCGGCGTACCACTGGGCCGTCGAGTGGAAGGCGCCGTGGTGGGAGATCCACGACGATCTCCCGCGGCTCGCGACGTCCTGACCGGTGCGCCCGCGCCGCTCGCGCTACCGGCCCGGAGCCGCGCCGGACTACGGCCACCGCTTCCACGCCGGCAACGTCGGCGACGTCTGGAAGCACTGCGTGCTCGTCGAGGTCCTCGGGCGCGCGCGCGCGGCGGGCGGAGCCGTCGCCTACGTCGAGACGCACGCCGGCGAGGGCGAGTATCCCCTCCAACCGACCGGCGAATGGACCGAGGGCATCGGGCGGCTCTGGAACGAGGTCGCGCCGGGCGACGCCGATCCCGTCGCGCGCTACGTTGCGATCTCCCGCCGGCTCGCGTCCGGCGCCGACCGACCGGCGTCGTACCCGGGCTCGCCCGCTCTCGCGCGCGCCGTACTCGGTGCCGATGCGACCCTCGCCCTCTGGGAGCGCGACGCCGCGGCGTATGGGCGGCTCGCGGCGCACGTCGGCGCGGAGCCGCGGACGAGCCTCCATCGGGACGACGGGCTCGCGGCGCTCGCCGGCGCGGTGCGCGACGCGGAAGCAGCGACGGACGTCGTCGTCGTGCTGATCGATCCCTCGTACGCGCAGAAGTCGGACTGGCGCGACGTGCCCGATGCGCTCATCGCCGCCGCACGCGACTCGGCGCGCGCCTCGATCGTCCTCTGGTATCCGGTGAAGAGCCTCACGCGCCCGAACGCGATGATCGCGCGCCTGCGTGCCGCCGGCGTCGACGCGGCGCTCGCCGAGCTCGTGACCACGCCGCTCGAGCACCAGCGCCGGCGCCTGAACGGCAGCGGCGTCCTGCTCGTGCGCCCACCCGAGGGCGCGCTCGCCGCGCTCGGTGGCGCCGCGGCGCGCCTCGGTCCGCGCTGCGCGACGCAGCCCGGGACGTGGTCGTACCGGATGCAGGCATGGAGCGCGATTCGTTCTTGACAGCGGCGCCGGGCGGCGACGTATGGTCGGCGGCATGACGATCCGCGTGCTCCTCGCGTCCATCCTCGCCGCCGCGTCCGCCGTGGCGGCGCCGGGCCCGACCATGTGTCTCCGCGACTCGGGAAACGTCGGCGCGCGTTGCCTGCGCGACTATGTCGGTGCGGTCTCGGCCTGCCGGTTGCGCACCGACGCGGCGTGCGAGGCGGCCGCGCGCGCCGACGGCGGCGCGCTCGACGCGCTCGTCGCGCGCGCGGACGAGACGAGCGGGGCCGACTGCACGGCGGAGACCGCCGAGCCGGTCGGCTACACGAGCCTCGACGACGTCGGGCTCCGTGTCTCCGAGGCGTGCGGGGACTTCGGCGAGGACTTGCTCGCGCTCACGTTCGCGGATTCGGCCGCGTCTGCGCTCCTCGGCTGCCAGACCGCCGTCGCGCGCGGGCTCGACCGCCTCCGGATCGGCGTCGTGCGCGCGTTCCGCGACTGCGACGTCCGCGCGTTCACCGACGGCAGCTGCAACCGGCAGAAGCGCGACCGCGCGGTGACGCGGGCGCGGACGAAGGCGGTCGCACGCATCGTCCGCCGCTGCGGCGGCGACTTCGACGCGCTCGCCCTCGTCGCACCCGACGCCGGGGCGACGCTCGACGAGCGCGTCGACGCGCTCGCGGGCATCGTCGTGCAACGCGCCCGTCACTACGCACAGCGGGTCTATCCGCCGAACGACCTCGGTCCCACGGCGGAGTTCGGGCCGTACCCGATCGGCGTCCGCACGCTCCAGCTCGTCGACTCCTCGCGCCTGAACGCGCTCGGCACGGGGCCGCGTCCCGTGACCGTCGAGGTGTACTACCCGTCGACGCCGGCCGCGGTCGCGGGCGTTCCGAAGGACGTCGTGCAGGTCCTCGGCGTCGACGTCGTCGCGACGCCGGCCTATCGTGACGTCGCGCACGCGCCGGGGACGTTCCCCGTCGTCCTCTTCTCCCACGGCAACAACGGCATCCGCTTCCAGTCGTTCTTCTTCGCCGCGCACCTCGCGAGCCACGGGTTCGTCGTCGCGACCCCGGATCATCACGGGAACACGTTCGTCGACACGATCCTCGGCGTGGTCGACCCGAACTCGGCGGTGAACCGCCCCCTCGACCTGAGCTTCCTCATCGACGAGCTGACCGCGTTCAATGCGGAGTCGGGCAACTTCTTCGAGGGCGCGATCGATCCGGCGCGGATCGGCGTCTCCGGCCACTCGTTCGGCGGCTACACCGCGTTCGCCATCGCGGGCGGCCCGTTCGCGCTCGGCACGTTCACCGACGCGCGCGTGAAGGCGATCCTGCCCCAGGCGCCCGCGTCGGACGTCTTCCCCGACGCGTTCTTCGCCACCATCGGCGTGCCCACGATGATCGTCGGCGGGTCGCTCGACGAGACGGTGCCGTTCGCCGAGCACCAGGAGCGTCCCTTCGACCTCCTGCCGAGCGGTGCCTCCGTCGTCGCGCTCGCGGAGCTGATCGACGCCGGACACTTCACGTTCTCGGATTTCTGCGAGGTGCCGCGGAACCTGCTCTCGTTCCTCGGCGGCTTCGACGAGGCGTGCGAGCCGCGCCACCTGCCGTGGCGGTACGCGCACGACATCGTGAACTACCTGTCGCTCAACTTCTTCGACGGCGTGCTGAACGGCAACGCGGCGGCGCTCGCGCGCATCACGCCGGCGAACGTCGCGACGATCGAGGACCTCGTCTACCGGACGAAGTGAGCGGCCGCGCGAGGCCGGAGCCCGCGCACGACGTCGAGGAACGCGCGCACGACGGTCGACCGCTCGTCGCTCCGGTAGGCGACGGCCATCTCGACCCGGGGGACGGGGGGCGCGAGCGCGCGGTACACGACGCCCGTCCGGCGGAGATTCCGGATCGACGCCGGCATGAGCGCGACGCCGAG
>Ga0075424_100008064_pt1 | contig 10266 bp, 13 predicted proteins | sample SoiMethybrSBSTD3_FD_75301 | JGI IMG/M metagenome (GOLD analysis project Ga0075424, IMG submission 75301) | Bulk soil microbial communities from a Populus tree surrounding site in Tennessee, USA - Soil MetaG P. TD hybrid SBSTD3 | ecosystem: Environmental > Terrestrial > Soil > Tree plantation...
CTCTCCTTCTGTCGCCGGTGTTGCGGCGAACTCGAGTTCGCGAATGAGATCCGCCGGTTCCTCGCCGGCGGCTCGTCCGAAGAGATTCCGCCCCACGTGAAGGCCCGGCTCGAGCGTTTCGTGGAGGAGCTGTAGTCATGGCCAAAGACCTCATGTTCCAGGATGAGATCAAAGACTCCGTCAGGGAGGCGTACGGCTCGATCTCAGCTGGTGCGGGACAGGCTGTCGCCACGAACCTCTACTCGGAAGAGGAACTTGCGGAGCTCCCGCCCGGGGCGGTCGACTGGGCGCTGGGAGTCGGGAATCCGGTTCGCTATGCGTTCCTGGAGCCCGGCGAGGTCGTGCTCGACATCGGATCGGGGGCGGGGATCGACACGATCCTTGCGGCGCGACGGGTCGCACCCGAGGGAAAGGCGATCGGCCTCGACATCGTTCCAGAGATGTGCGAACGCGCTCGGGCCCACGCCACGGAAGCGGGTGTCGCGGAGCGAACGGAGTTCCTCGAGGGCGAGATGGAGCGGATCCCGCTGCCGGACGCCTCCGTCGACGTGGTGATCTCGAACGGAGTCCTGAACCTGTCGGCTCGGAAGAGTCGTGCCCTTGCCGAGATCTTCCGCGTGCTTCGATCAGGTGGCCGGATCTCGCTTGCCGATCTGACGGTGGAGGGTGAGCTCCCCCCCGAGATCGCGAACGACCAGAGTGCATGGGCCGGGTGAGTGGCCGGTGCCCTGGCGGAGCGTGTCTTCGCCGAGAAGCTCGGGAGAGCCGGATTCATCGATGTATGGGTCGGTGGGCACCGGACGACGAGCATCGACGAGGCCTCCCTATATCCCCTCTTCACGGATGACGTGATCCGACTCATGCGGCAAACGATCCCACCGGAGCGACACGACCACGTCGCCACCGCGGTGATCGTGAAGGCGAGGAAGCCGGAGGCACGATGAGCAGGACGAGAAACCGGAGCCTGGACGACCCGGACGAATCCCTGGCCTTCGATCACGGCAGGGTCGACTGGCTGGTGGACGTGCTCGGGGTGGCGGTCCACGAAGCGGCTCGGGCGGCAGCGTCGTCGGCGGAGGGAGAGGCACTCGTAACAGCGGTAGCTCGGGACCTGGCGGCCGGGGTCGGACTGTCGCTTGAGGATCGAGGAGATCACGACTTCCGAGGGTTCGACGGTGTTCGTCGACTGTTCGCCGTCGGGGGAACGACCTCGCCCCTGGGGGTTCCGGTGTCGTGACCGCTCGAACCGACCCCGAGGGCAACGAGACCGAGGCGCTGTTTGCGTTGGTCGATTTCAACGGCGCGGAGGTCCTTGAGATAGGGTGCGGCGACGGACGCCTCACGTGGCGCTACGCGGAACGCGCCGCTCACGTGACGGCGATCGAGCCGTTCGGGGGTTCGATCGCCAGGGCGAAGGAGCGGCTGCGTGAGAGGCACTTCCCGGTGGAGTTCCGCTACGCCAACCTCGAGGACTTCGCGGCCGACACCGACGCCGATCTTTTCGACATCGCGCTCCTCTCCTGGTCGCTCTGCTGAATGGAGCACGAGGGCATGGTCCATGCCCTGGAGGAGATCCACCGGCTACTGAAGCCGGCTGGCACCCTGATCGAGATCCACCCCTCCCTGGAGGGACCGCCGCTCGTGGAGGTGTGGTCGAACGGAGGGCGGTCCTTCTCCGAGGAGGATCCTGGATTCGACTACGCGGGCGACCTCCGGCAGGCTGAGGCGGCGGTGGCGAGCGTCGTTGAGCGAGGCATGTTCCTCCTCGAGGACCGACGCCGGTTCGAGCTCCGGACTCACGCGGAGTCGGTCGAGGAGCTCCGGGACCATTGGGAAGTCGCTGGTGCCTACGACCCCGAGGAGATGGAGGAGACGCTCGTGCTTCGACGGGACGAGATGTACGCGCGCGCCCATGCCGCGATGGAGGGTGCAGCACGGCCGTCCGAGGTCGTCTACGTCGAACCGGCGACGATGTCGCGCCTGACGCCGTCCGGGTAGACGGGGACGTCGAGGACCACGGGCGTGACCCACCCCTACTTCTTCGGCTCGAAGAGGTCAGGGTTCGCCTTGACGAACTCGTCGGATGCCTCGAGCCGCGGGAGGCCAGACCCAGAGATAGTCAGGGGGACATGAACTCCGATTTCTGACCGCCTGTGGCCTATCCCAGCAAGCGTTTGACCGTGCTTCCCCGCCCAAACAGACGACCGTCCACGAAACGGCCACGCCGGGCGGGGCGCCCGACCCAGCCCGTCCTTGACGTGACGGGGTAGGCCATAGGCCGCTCAGGCGTCGGGCCCGAACCTCGAGGCGAAGAACGCCGACCTGCGCGCTGAGATCTCGCGTCTGCACCACCGGCCGGGCTGCCGACCCCACCAACTGCTGATCCGCCGCGAAGCCGCGGGAGCCCTGTGCGCCAGGAGCGTTTGGGCCTATCAACGAGTGGGTAGTCCCGCTTTTTCGCTGCCAGCGGCCGCCCCGAGCGGCCCGAAAGGGGGGTGCAGGCCATGGCTGCGATGTCACGGCTCTGCGACATCGACCACGTGCGGCCGGCCGTGGGATCGATCCAGGTCATCCGGCCGGGTCAACCTCCCGAGACCCTCTACCTGTGCGAGGAGCATCTCGCCGAGCGGCGGCGGATGGGATCCGGCCTCGGCTCGGGCTTCGGTGGGCTGGGGATGTTCGACGACTTCTTCTCCCGCTTTTTCTCGGATTCGGCCGTCGGAGCAGGCGGTGGTGTAGGCAGCCCCAGCGGCACCGGGGGCGCTCCGGCGCGGCGAGGCGTCGAACAGATCGACGTCACCGAGCGGTTCAGCGACGCGACGCGAGAGCTCCTGCAGCGGGCAGCGCAGACGGCCGCGACGTGGGGGAGCCTCGATCTCGACACGGATCACCTCCTGATCGGAGCCCTCGGCGACGAGGTGGTCATGAACCTGCTCGAGCAGGCCGGGGCGGATCCGAAGTCGATCGCCGCGGAGATCGAGGACGCGGCCGAGAAGGGTCAGCCGCTCGACGTGGCGCCATCGCTCGCGCCGGATGCCAAGCGCGCGATCCTCGGTGCGTACGAGGAGGCGATGGAGCTCGGCGCCTCGTACATCGGTCCGGAACACGTCCTGCTGTCGCTCGCGCGGGACGAGGACGCCGAGGCCGGCGCGACCCTTCGGAAGTTCGGCCTTTCGCACACCAAGCTTCGGGGCCTGGTGGTCCGCGGCGTCGACCGCGAGGGACAGGCGAGGGAGCGGAGCTCCACCAAGACGGTCGACGAGTACAGCCGCGACCTCACCGAGCTCGCACGCGAGGGCAAGCTCGACCCGGTAATCGGACGTGCCGACGAGATCGAGCAGACGGTCGAGATCCTCTCCCGGCGGACGAAGAACAACCCCGTGCTGATCGGTGACCCCGGCGTCGGCAAGACCGCGATCGTTGAGGGCATCGCCCAGCGGATCGTGAACGACGAAGTCCCCGAGACGCTCGCAGGGCGCCGACTCGTGGCGCTCGACCTGGCCGGGATGATCGCCGGCACGAAGTACCGGGGGGAGTTCGAAGACCGCCTGAAGTCCGTGATCGACGAGATCCGCGACAACGGCGACCAGATGATCGTCTTCATCGACGAGATGCACACCGTCGTCGGGGCCGGTGCCGCCGAAGGCGCGATGGACGCCTCGAACATGCTGAAGCCCGCGCTCGCCCGCGGCGAGCTCCACGTGATCGGCGCGACGACGATCGACGAGTACCGCAAGAACGTGGAGAAGGACCCCGCGCTCGAACGCCGTTTCCAACCGGTGCTGGTCCGCGAGCCGACCGTGGACGAGACGGTCATGGTGCTGCGCGGCCTGAAGGATCGGTACGAGGCATTCCACCGGGTGCGGATCCCCGACGAGGCGATCGTCGCCGCCGCCGAGCTCTCGGACCGCTACATCGGCGACCGGTTCCTGCCGGACAAGGCGATCGACCTCATCGATCAGGCCTCCGCACGCGTCCGCCTGCGGGCCAAGACCAAGCCGGTCGACACGAAGGCGATGGAGGAGGAGATCGGCCGCCTCGAACGTGAGCTTGATCAAGCGGTCGGTGCGGAGGACTACGTCAAGGCGAACGAGCTGAAGACGACCCTGCAGGAGAAGCAGGATGCGCTATCCGGGCAGAAGCACCCCCGCCAGCGGGCGCCGGAGGTCACCGTCGAGGACATCGCCGAGGTGGTCTCGCGGGCTACCGGCATTCCGGTCTCACAGCTCACGCAGGAGGAGCGCGACCGGCTCCTCAAGCTGGAGGAGCGGCTCCACGAGCGGGTGGTCGGACAGGATGAGGCCGTGAAGGCCGTCGCCGAGGCCGTTCGCCGAGGCAGGGCCGGGCTCGGAGACCCGAGCCGTCCCGTTGGGAGCTTCCTGTTCCTCGGGCCGACGGGCGTCGGGAAGACGGAGCTCGCGAGGACGCTCGCCGAGGTGCTGTTCGGCGACGACGATCTGATGATCCGGTTCGACATGAGCGAGTTCCAGGAACGGCACACCGTGAGCCGGCTCGTCGGGGCGCCGCCCGGATACGTGGGCTACGAAGAGGCCGGACAGCTCACCGAGGCCGTCCGGCGTAAGCCGTACTCCGTGGTGTTGCTCGACGAGATCGAGAAGGCGCACCCCGACGTGTTCAACCTGCTCCTGCAGATCCTGGACGACGGACGCCTCACCGATGCTCAGGGACGCACGGTGGACTTCAAGAACACGGTCGTGATCATGACGAGCAACCTCGGTGCCGAACGAATCCAGGCGCACGCCCGTCGGAAGGAGGACTTCGAGGAGCTGAAGGAGGATCTGATGCAGCTCCTGCGGTCCCATTTCCGGCCCGAGTTCCTCAACCGGATCGACGAGATCATCGTGTTCCGGGCGCTTACCAAGGAGCAGGTCATCGAGATCGCCGAGCTGCTCCTGGACCGGGTTCGCCGGCGCTTGCGTGCCCAGCGGATTGAGCTGACGTTCACGCCGGACGCCGAGGCGCTCATCGCCGATCGCGGGTACGACCCCGAGTTCGGGGCCCGCCCGCTTCAGCGGACGATCCAGCGGCTCGTTGAGAACCCGCTGTCACGGATGCTGCTGGACGGAGCGATCCGTGAGGGTGACGCCGTAACCGTCGGTGTGGTCGACGGAGGGCTGGACTTCGACGTGCGGAGGCCCGCCGGGTCGGAGAAGAAGGACGAGAAGTCCCGCAAGGACGGGAAGTCGGACGAGGAGAAGGAACTGGTCGCAGACGAAGGGTGATGCCCCGAAGCGTGGCCGACGTCACTGCGGCTCCTCTAGTTGACTCCGAGTTGAATCAGCAACGCCTTTACCCGGGACTCGATGTCGTCCCGAATCGAGCGGACGTGCTCGACATCTTGCCCAGCAGGATCCTCTACTTCCCAGTCCTCGTACCGCTTCCCCGGGAAGATCGGACAAGCGTCCCCACAACCCATCGTGATGATCACGTCGGCGGCTTGGATGATTTCATCGGTCCACGGCTTGGGGAACTCGCCCTTGATGTCGATCCCGACCTCTCGCATCGCTTCGATCGCCGCGGGGTTGACCTCACTCGCCGGATCGGACCCTCCCGAGAACACCTCCAGGCGATCACCACCAAATGACTTGGCCCACGCGGCCGCCATCTGCGAGCGGCCCGCGTTGTGGGTGCAGAGGAACACGACGGAGGGCACGGTTCCGATCATTTTCCCCTCCACCCGGGCAAGGGCGCGGAGCCGCTGGCGAGCGAAGCGCTCCGAGAATAGCGGGACAAAGTTCTTGATCCTGGCCGCCTGGAGAGACAGCAGCGAGGAAGCGAGATAGAGCTCGATCGTCTCGACTCCGAATGTCCCACGGAACTCCTCGCGCAGGTTGTCCGCCGAGTGGCGCACGATCGTCCGCTGTTCCACCGGCAGGACGCTCATGGCTTCGCTCAGCTCGGACATGGTTCTCCTCCTCGATCGGGTGCGGCGAGTCGGGGCGTCCACCACGGTGGCAGCCCCGGACCTCGCCGAATGGTTCTAGCAACAGCCCGCCGGGCAGCAGTCCTCGGGGCAGCAACCGTCGCTCACGAGGGACACCTCCTCTTCGCTCATCGACTGGCGTCGATACGTTGACAGAAGCATCGACCATCGTCAATATGTCCGCGTGAAACTCGTCCAGGTGATCTCAGAGGAGTGCTGCCCGGAGGTTCTCAGGGCTCCGCTCGGCCGGGCAGAGGCCGAGGAGGTGGCTGCAGCGCTCCGAGTGGTCGCAGATCCCGCCCGTCTTCGGCTTCTGAGCCTGATCTCGAACGCCGAAGGTGCAGAGGCGTGCGTCTGCAACCTCACCGCCCCGCTGGGTTTGAGCCAACCGACCGTCAGTCATCACCTGAAGGTCCTTACCGACGCCGGGCTCCTCGAACGGGAGCAGCGTGGGCGATGGGCCTATTACCGGATCGTGCCCGAGCGCCTAGAGCTGCTGCGAGGCGCTCTCGTGACGCCTGTGTCATCGATGAATGGCTGAAAGAAGCTCGACGATGAGTGACCTACGCGAAGAGGTACGAGAGAGGTACGCGGCGGCCGCGCGCGTCGTGCCCACGGGCATGGCGGCCAACGACGCCGGTGAAGTCGGCGGCTGTTGTCCTCCCGAGGGCGGATTGGGTGTTCGGCTGTACGACCTCGAGGAGCGAACGAGCCTTCCCGATGAGGCGGTCCTCGCGAGCCTTGGATGCGGCAACCCGACCGCGGTCGCCGACCTCCGGGAGGGCGAGACGGTTCTCGACCTTGGATCCGGCGGCGGGATCGACGTCCTGCTGTCCGCCAAGCGCGTCGGACAAACAGGGAAGGCCTACGGACTGGACATGACGGACGAGATGCTCGAGCTCGCTCGCCACAACGCACGCAAGGCGGGCGCTACGAACGTCGAGTTCCTGAAGGGCTACATCGAGGACGTGCCTCTCGAGGATGACAGTGTCGACATCGTCATCTCCAACTGCGTCATCAACCTGTCGACCGACAAGCCCAAGGTGGTGCGTGAGATGTTCAGGGTGCTCCGCAGCGGAGGACGCCTCAGCATCAGTGACGTCGTTGCGGCCGACGAGCTGACGCCATCGGAACGGGCTGAGAAAGGATCGTACGTGGGCTGCATCGCGGGGGCCTTGTCCTTCTCGGAATATCAGGAGGATCTGACGAAGGCCGGCTTCGTCCGGATCAGCATCGACCCTACTCATCTGGAGACGGACCAGATATACGGGGCCATCATTCGAGCGACGAAGCCGTGAGATAGCTGAGGCTTGCCAACCGTTTGAATCCGGACTGTTCATGAGCGGATTCTCACTAGCTCGGCGGCCGTCCCGTCGTCATCGGTTCGGGCAAGCGCTTGTTCGCGGACGGCGCCATCCCCGCCGGGCAGAAGTTCGTCCACAGCGTGGTCTTCGCCACCGGGGTCGTGATAGCCACGTACGAGCCCGAGGGGTGAGCTCGTCAGGGGATGTTCTGACCGGCTGACGGCGTGTTTGCGGGCGGGTGGCTGGGTACAACCATGTTCGGGTTGGAAGCGAGGTCGCACGCAGGCGATGAGATCCCAGAGCGAGCTTCGACTCCGGCCCGAGTCGGCCGCGCCGGGCCTCGCACGAGCCGCGATCGCGGCCGCCGCATCCGCCCTGCCTCCGATGGTGGTGGCCGATGCGGAGCTCCTGACGTCCGAGCTGGTCTCGAACGCCGTCAGGCACGCGGACCTCGATCCCTCGCAGGAGATCGTCGTGCGGATCGTGGCTGACGGCAACGTCCGCGTCGAGGTCGCGGACCCGGGTCCACCGTTCGATGCCGATCTGCGCGAGCCCAGCACGGACTCCAGCGGCTGGGGCCTGCTCCTTCTGGACGAGATCGCGACGTCGTGGGGTGTCGAACTCGAGGGCTCGGGGAAGAGGGTTTGGTTCGAGGTGGGGACGCGTCGCAGCGAGCGCTAGCTGACCTTCGAGCGCTCGGGATCGGAGCCGTTCTGCGAGGCGAGCGCGCCGTCGTGAGGCACGCGGTGAAGGTTCGGGATGGATCCGTCGACCCGAACGAGGTCCAGCACCCGCCGAACGCGATCTTGTTCGCCGTGCAGGATGAGGCATCCGCGCCCGCGTAGTGACACTGCCGCTCGGAGGAACACGCCGATGCCGGTGGAGTCCATGAACGTGAGGTCGCTGAGGTCGATCGTAATGGCCCCCCCGTGTTCGACGGCCGTTCCGACGACCTCATCGAGCTGGGCCGCCGTGCTCATGTCCAGCTCACCGGCCAGGCGGATACTCCTGCCCTGTTCGATCGAAAGCAGCTGCACGATCGACCCCTTCCTTCGTGTTTGCGGGCTCTTCGGCGATCTAACTAGTGAGGAAGTTACGCATGAATGCAGGCGAAGGTCAAGGGGGTCGACGCCCGGAATCGTAGGTCTCGAAGAGATATTGGCGCAGTTTTTGCCGTTCGCCAGGATTCCGTAACTCTTCTTTATCTAGGCAGGCCGGGGTATGCTGAGCCCGTCGTGCCCGAAGTCGCCACCTACAGCATCGGGGCCGTCGCGCGCATGGTGCGGGTCCCGCCGGCCACGCTCCGTACCTGGGAGGAGCGGTACGGCATCGTGCAGCCGGTTCGGAGCGCAGGTGGCCACCGCCTGTACTCGCGGATGGACGTCGAGCGTCTCCGCTTCGTGGCCGACCGCGTTCGCGAGGGGATCTCGCCGGGCGATGCCCACCGCATGCTCGCTGGGGTCTTCGGCAACCTCCCGACGCCCGCTCGCGAGCCCGGGACACGTATCGTGATCCTGCTCGCCGAGCGCGACCCCTACGCGGCCGAGTTCGCCGAGTTCTTCCTCAAGACCGAGGGATTCGAGGTCGTGCTCGCGCTCGATGCGAACGACGCCGTCGGCGCGATCGCCGCCGACCGGCCGCAGCTCGCCATCGTCGATCTCCTGATCTCCGGCGGCGCCGGGCTCGAGCTGTGTCGACGGGTCCACGACCGAGGCATCCCGGTCCTCGCGCTGTCGAGCGTCGCGATGCGCGATGCGGCGCTCGAGGCCGGCGCGTCCGCGTTCCTGCAGAAGCCGCTCGAGCCTCTGCAGCTCGTCTCGGTCGTGAAGGACCTGCTGGGGACGAGCTCGTTCCTGAACGAGGTCGTGCCCGCGCGGTGACCGACCGGGTCTCGAGCGGCAGCGAGCGGCTCGACGCCGTCCTGGACGGCGGCCTCGTGGCGAACTCGATCAACATCGTCATGGGTCTCCCCGGCTCGGGCAAGACGATCCTGGCGCAGCAGTACCTGTTCGAGAACGCGAGCGAGGATCGGCCCGCGGTCTACCTCTCGACCGTCTCCGAGCCGCTCGAGAAGATCCTTCGGTATGGACAGACCCTGTCCTTCTTCGACGCGAGCGCGATCGGCGGCAGCGTGATCTACGAGGACCTGGGGGAGAGTCTGAGTCATCAGGACGCGCTGACCGTGACGCTCGGACGCGTCGTCGCGATCCTACGAGAGCGACGACCGGGAGTGCTCGTGATCGACAGCTTCAAGGCGCTGCGACCGTTCGCCGCGGACGCGACGATGTTCCGTCGATTCCTCCACGACCTCGCCGGCACCCTGACCGCGTACCCGGCCACGTCGCTGTGGGTAGGGGAGTACGGACCGGACGAGATCGAGGTGGCGCCCGAGTTCGCGGTCGCCGACGGGATCATCTCGCTCGCCGTCGAACCGACGGCCGACCGCGACACGCGCGTCTTGCAGGTGCAGAAGCTCCGAGGCAGCGGGTTCCTGAGCGGGAAGCACGCGTACCGGCTCTCGGCCGACGGGATCCACGTCTTCCCGAGGCTGGCCGACCCGGCGGACCAGGCCAGATACACCCTGGAGACCGAGCGCGTCTCATCGGGGATCCCCGTCCTGGACGACGCGTTGGATTCCGGCCTGTGGCCGGGAGGGTCGACGCTCGTCGCGGGCCCGTCCGGCTCTGGGAAGACCCTGATCGGGTTGCACTACATCTTCAAGGGCGCCGAGATCGGCCGGCCCGGCCTGATCGCCGGCCTTCAGGAGAACCCCACGCAGCTCGAGCGGATCGCCAACGGGTTCGGCTGGTCGCTCGACCGCGACGACGTACACGTGATGTATCGCAGCCCGGTCGACATGTACGTCGACGAATGGGTCTACGAGCTCCTGGAACAGGTCGAGGAGCACGGGATCCGCCGGATCCTGATCGACAGCCTGGGCGACCTGCGCGCGACCTCCACCGACGAGATCCGGTTCCGCGAGTACGTGTACTCGCTGCTCCAGCGGACCGCGCATGC
>Ga0075424_100008067_pt1 | contig 10265 bp, 9 predicted proteins | sample SoiMethybrSBSTD3_FD_75301 | JGI IMG/M metagenome (GOLD analysis project Ga0075424, IMG submission 75301) | Bulk soil microbial communities from a Populus tree surrounding site in Tennessee, USA - Soil MetaG P. TD hybrid SBSTD3 | ecosystem: Environmental > Terrestrial > Soil > Tree plantation...
GTCGTCGCAGTGGGAGCGATCTGCGTCGTCATGGCAACGGTCGTCGCAGGCGGAAGCCATGCGTTCGCCGTCAACGCGCACGCGTCGTCGCGGGCCGTCTGCCCGGCGCCGGCGAGGGGTTGGGCCCGGTGTCACGCGGTCGCGGTCACCGATGCGAACGGCAACGTCGCCGCGGCGGCCCTCCCCAACGGGTTCGGCCCCGCCCAGCTCCACGGTGCCTACGCGCTCCCGGCCACCACGCCCAACGCGCAGGCGATCGCGATCGTCGATGCGTACAACGACGCGACGGCGAAGGCCGACCTCGACACGTTCGACAGCACGTTCGGCCTACCGTTCTTCCCCACGTGCGGCGGTGCGGTCACCACCGCGTGCTTCCGGAAGGTCAACCAGTTCGGCAACGCGAGCCCGCTGCCGAGGAAGAACGCCACGTGGGCGCTCGAGATCTCGCTCGACGTGCAGGTGGCCCACGGGATCTGTCAGAACTGCACGATCCTGCTCGTCGAGGCGAGGAGCGCGAGCTTCGCGAATCTCTCGACGGCCGTGAACACCGCGGCGAGCCTCGGGGCGACCGTCATCTCCAACAGCTACGGCGGCTCGGACACCGGGCGGCGTGCCGCCTACGACCACCCGGGGATCGCGATCACCGCGAGTTCCGGGGACTTCGGCTACGGGGTCGAGAGTCCGGCCTCCTACAACAGCGTCGTCGCGGTCGGTGGAACGACGCTGACGCTCGGCCCGGGCGACACCTACGGGAGCGAGCGCGTGTGGTCCGGTGCCGGGAGCGGCTGCAGCTCTCTCAACATGGCGCGCACGTTCCAGACGTCGACGGCCGGATGGGCCGCGACCGGGTGCGGTACCCAGCGGGGCGTCGCCGACGTGGCGGCGGACGCGGATCCCGCGACGGGCGCAGCCGTCTACGACACGACCCCCTATCAGGGCCGCACGGGTTGGTTCACGGTCGGGGGCACGAGCCTCGCCGCGCCGCTGATCGCCGCCGTCTATGCCCTGGCCGGGAACGCGGCATCGAGGAGCTACCCGGCATCGATCGCGTACGCGCACACATCGAGCCTCCACGATGTGACGACCGGGTCGAACGGCTCATGCGGCGGCACGACGATGTGCAAGGGGGCGGTCCGGTACGACGGACCGACCGGCGTCGGGACACCGAACGGGTTGACCGCGTTCTGAGCGCGCAGCCCCATCCGCGCCGGTGGCCGGTCGTGGCCGCGATCGTCCTCGTCGCCGTGCTCGCAGGGGTCACGGCGCTGATCCTCCTGCCCCGCGATCAGGCGGTCGAACCTTCGGTACTCGCTCCCGAGCGCGAGCGGACGCCCGCGTTCGCGTTCGCGGTCGCACGCACGGGCGCGTTGCCGACCGCCGAGCTGAAGGCCCGGAAGGCGGTCTGGACGAACCCCGTGCTGAAGCTCCGGGGCGCGTCGAAGCTCGCGAGCACGAAAGTCATCGCGTCCGTGACGAGGCTCTACCGCGACGCCTTCCTCGATCCCGCGAACTGGCGTACCGGCACGTACGGCTCCCTCCTGCTGGCGTTCGCACCCGCGGCCAAGACCCAGGCGCGGAAGGACGTCCGAGTGATGACGGCGGGCGGCGGGGCCGGCGACGCCTACGACGCGATCACGCCGCGACACTCGACGATCGCCACGACGGTGCTGCTCGACCGGAGCGGGCGGCCGGCGATCGTCCTGGCGAGCGCGCGGTTCCGCGCGCTCGGCAGGACGATCGCCGGCACCTCGAACACGCGGTTCGACAGCGCCGGCCGGTTCTTCTTCGAGCACACGGGCCACGGCTGGAAGATCGTGTCCTTCGACGTCCGGCGTCACGACCGGCCGGTCGACGAACGCACGGCGAGCGCGTCCGTTGTGGCGACCCCGACCGAGGCGGCGACGTGAAGCGGCTCATCGGTTTCGTGATCGCTGCGCTCGCGGCGTGGACGCTCGGGTCGACGCTCGGCGCGATCGAGCTGGGGTCGGTGCCCGCGGTCGCGGAACCGGCGATCATGGTGACGTCCGCGCACGCCGGGTTCACGCCGGATCTCGCCGGCGATCAGCCGATCTCGATCCTCGCGATCGGCTCTGGGGCGCGTCCCTACCAGGACCCGACGCGCGGGCTCGCCGACTCGATCCACCTGATCGAGATCGACCCTCAGGGACGCCGTGCGGTGATCATCGGGATCCCTCGAGACTCCTACGTCCCGATCCCCGGCCACGGCACGAACAAGATCAACGCCGCGATGGGGATCGGCGGACCGCCGCTGCTCGTCCAGACGATCGAGCGGTTCGCCGGCGTCCGGATCCAGTACTTCGCGATGACCTCCTTCTGGGGGCTCACGTCGATGATCAACCAGATCGGCGGGCTCACGATCCACGTGCCGTTCGCGATGCACGATCGGTACTCGCTCGCGGACTTCCACGCAGGCGTGCAACGGCTCCGTGGCGGCGAGGTGCTGGCGTTCAGCCGAGACCGGCACAGCCTGCCGAACGGGGACTTCGGACGGAGCGAGGACGGCGGGCGGGTCTTCATCGCGGCGCTCACGCAGTTCCGGAAGGAGTACGCAAGCGACCCCGGCGCGCTGATCAGGTGGGTCTCGGCCGGGATGCGCAGCATCTCCACGGACCTCCCGATGAGCGACGTGGTGCGGCTGGCCCTGCTCTGCTCGCGGATCCCGCCGGGGAACGTGCGGAACGTCGTGCTCCCGGGAAGCGTCGGATCGGCCGGAGGTCTCTCGATCGTGCGCCTCGGGAACGTCGGCCCGATGATCCGCGACCTGAGCCGCTGGGCCGCCGGCGGCGGATGAGCGACCACCCGTCGCGGCTCGACGCCGACGGCGTGCCGTGTCACGTGCTCATCGACGGGTGGCGGACCGTCTCGCCGAGGTTCGTCTTCGCCGGCTACACCGACGACGTGCAGGGCGAGTTCGTCCGCGACCTCCTCGACCGAGACGGGAAGCTGGCGGGTCGGTTCTCGGCCCTCCTGATCGAAGCGCCGGAGGGACCGGTCCTCGTCGACGCCGGGAACGGCCGGTTCGCACCGGAGGTGGACGGCGGCCATCTGCCGGAACAGATGGCCGCCGTCGGCGTCGCCCCCGAGGACGTGCGATGCGTGGTGATCACGCACGGACACCCCGACCACGTCGGCGGGCTCGTCGCCGCCGGCGACGAGCCCGCCTTCCCGAACGCCCGGCACGTGATCCACCGCGCCGAGGCCGAGTTCTGGCCCTCGCCCGCCGCCGCCGCGCTCCCGAACGATGCCGCGGCCGCCTCGACGACCGCCTTGAGGTCGTTGCTCCAGGCCGGACTGCTCGACACGATCGAGGGCGCCGCGCGCGTGACGTCCACGGTCGAGGCGATCGACGCGCCGGGGCACACCCCGGGGCACCTCGCCGTGGTCGTCAACGACGCGCTGCTGTGGGCGGGGGACGCGTTCGTGTCCCAGCTGAACGTGCCCCACCCCGAGTGGGTGTCGGCCTCGGACATGGACGGCCCGACGAACGAGGCGACCCGGCGGCGGCTGCTCGAACGAGCAGCCGCCGCCGGCCTCACCCTCGCCGCATCGCACGTGCCGGTCGCCGGGCGGGTCGATCGCGCGGGTACCGGGTTCGCGCTGCGCCCCTCAGAGATCTCGGAGCAACCGGACGAGGGCGTCGGGCCCTGAGACCTTGACGTCGGCCCGCTCGCGCAGCTCGGTCGGGGTCTCGTCGCCGACGACCGCGACGCGGCAGATCGCGACCCCGCGCGACGCGGCGTCCTCGAGGGCGACGAATGCCGGCACGTCGCCGACGTCGTCCCCCGCGTAGAGCGCGGCGTCGATCCCGTCCCGTGCCACGAGCCTCGCGACGACCTCACCCTTGCCGGCGGTGGGCGGGACGAGCTCGAACACGCGCCGCCCCTCCAGCACACGCAGACCGTGCTGCTGCGCGAGGGCGGCGAGGAGCGGCACGACCCTCGCGGCGGCGACGTCCGGATCGGGCGCCTGCCGGACGTGGACCGCGACCGTCGCGACCTTGTCCTCCGCCGTTGTCCCGGGCTCCCCCGCGGCGATCGATCGCGCGGCCTCGACGACCTCGGCCGGCATCCGGTGCGCGGGATCCACCCCGTGCAGACCGACGACCTCGAGGCCGTCCACGGGCAGCCGCTCGCGGAGGAACGCCTCGCGCCGTCCGCTGACGATCGCCACGTTCGCCGCTCGGCCGCGGAGCGACCGGAGCATCTCGACCGCTCCCGAGACGGGTTGCGCGTCCTGCGGCCGGGGGACGATCGGCGAGAGCGTCCCGTCGAAGTCGAACAGGAGGGCGGCGCGCGCGAGCCGCGCGCGGACCTCCGCCAGGCTCACCGGGTGAGGCTCCGCAGCACCGCCCGCCCCCGCCGGGCTTGACGCGGCCGGCGCTCCGCGGGACCCACCTCGCGCGGCGATAGGTTCCGGGCCGTTCCGATCACCGAGACGTGCGAGAACGCCTGCGGGAAGTTCCCGATCAGCCGTCCCCGGGTGACGTCGTACTCCTCGGACAGCAGTCCCACGTCGTTCCGCACGTCGAGGACGCGTTCGAACAGCTCGCGAGCCTCGTCCTGTCGCCCCTGCAGCGCGAGGCAGTCCGCGAGCCAGCAGGTGCACGGGAGGAATGCCCCCTCGCCTCCCGGGAGCCCGTCCACGTGCGAACCCGGGTCGTAGCGGCGGACGAAGCCGTCGACGATTAGCCGGTCCTGGATCGCAGCGATCGTCCCGACCATCCGCGGGTCATCCGCGGGAAGGAACCCGACGGACGGGATCATGAGCGCCGCCGCGTCGATCTCCTTGGACCCGTACGACTGCACGAAGCTGCCGAGCTCGTCGTCGTAGCCCTCGCGGAAGACCTCTTGGCGGATCTCCTCCCGGACGGCCCGCCACCGGTCGACGGGTCCGTCGAACCCGAAGAGCTCGACGTCGCGGATCGCCCGATCAAGCCCCACCCAGGCCATGACCTTCGAGTGGGTGAAGTGGCGACGCCCGCCGCGTACCTCCCAGATACCCTCGTCGGGCTCGCGCCACGCCGACTCCAGCACGTCCAGCATCCGGAGCTCCATCTCCCACGCCGCGGCCTCGTGGGGCAGACCCTCTCGGGACGCCTGATGCAGCAGGTCGAGGACCTCGCCGTAGACGTCCAGCTGGAACTGTCGCGACGCATCGTTCCCGACCCGCACCGGCAGCGAGCCCTCGTAGCCCGGCAGCCACTCGAGCTCCTGCTCGGGGAACCGGCGCTCTCCGGCGATGCCGTACATGATGCGGACGTCGCGGGGGTCGCCTGCGACCGCGCGGAGCAACCACTCGCGCCACGCCTCCGCTTCCGCCTCGTAGCCGGCCATCAGGAGGCTGTAGAGCGTGAACGTCGCGTCGCGCAGCCAGCAGAACCGGTAGTCCCAGTTCCGCGCCCCGCCGATCTCCTCCGGGATCGACGTCGTCGGCGCGGCGACGATCCCACCGGTCGGGCGGTACGTGAGAGCCTTCAGCGTGAGGAGCGATCGCACGACGGCATCGCGCCACTCGCCGGTGTACGTGCAGCGCGCGGCCCAGTCCCGCCAATACCGCGTCGTGCTCCGCAGCGCGTCCCACGGATCGATCTTCGGAGGTGCCGGCTCGTAGGACCGGTGCCACGTGAGCGTGAAGGCCACCCGCTCGCCGGCCGCCACCTCGAACGCAGACTCGACCGAGCCGGTCACCACGTCGAGCGGGACGTCCGTCCGGAGCTCGACGGCGTCGGGGCCCGAGACGGCCGTCACCTTCCCTCGCCCCTCGCGGAGCCACGGGACGGCGAGGCCGTAGTCGAAGCGCAGCAACAGCTCGGAGCGCATCGAGACGACGCCGCGCAGTCCTCGGACGAGCCGGACGACGCGAGCCTGCGCCCGCCGGGGCGTCATGAAGTCCGTGACGTGGACCGCGCCTGTCTCGGTCTCGTGCTCCGTCTCCAGCACCAAGGTGTCCCGGCTGTAGCGGCGTCGCGTGCGGAACCGCCCCGATGGAGCGAGCAGCCACCGTCCGCGTGTCTCGTCGGCCACGAGCGCCGCGAAGCACGCCCCCGAGTCGAACCGCGGCAGGCACAGCCAGTCGATCGATCCGTTCCGTCCGACGAGCGCGGCGGTATGGGTGTCGCCGATCAGCGCGTAGTCCTCGAGCCGGAGCGCCACGGGTGCAACGGTACCGGCTCGCGACTCCATCGAGCGGAGGCGGCTCGCGCCCGCCGCACCGCACCGATAGGCTCGACACCCGGCGAAGCGACCGCTTCGCGGAAAGGGAGGGGACCATGAGAGCGAAGCTGATGATCGGCGTGGGCGTCGCGGCGGCCGTCGCCGTCGCGCTCGTGGCGGCGTCCGTCATCGCTGGCCCGGATATCGCGAGCCCGATGAACGTGCGCGTGATCGAACACGCGAAGACGGACACCGTCATCGACACGGGAGCGGCGGGGGACACCTCGGGCGACCTGCTGACCTTCCACAACCCTGTCTTCAACGGCACGAACACGAAACAGGTCGGTTCTGACCAAGGGGACTGCATCCGGATCTCTCCGAACCGCGGGACGTGGGAGTGTCGCTGGGTCACTCAACTCGACGGCGGCTCGCTGACGGTTGAGGGTCGCTTCTCCGACACACACGACACCGTTCTCGCCGTCACCGGGGGAACCGGGATCTACCGCAACGCCCGGGGCTCGATGGCGCTGAGGGCGCGCGCCGGCGGAACCGAGTACGCGTTCGTTTTCCATCTGATCCCGTAGCGGCAGCGCTCGGCGCGGCGTCGAACCGCGGCTGCTAGCGTTCGGCGCCATGGCCGAGGACCCGAGGCTGCGGCCGGCGCTCGCGACCGTGTGGCCGGGATCCACGGCGGTGGTCGCGCCGATCGAGGCCGGGATCACGAACCGCAACTACCGCGTCGAGGTCGGGGGGGAGGTCTTCGTCGTGCGTCTCGCAGGCGCCGACACGGAGCTGCTCGGGATCGACCGGGAGCACGAGGTCGAGGCCGGGCGAGCGGCCGCGACGGCCGGCGTCGGGCCGGAGGTCGTCGCCTTCGTGCCGGAGCTCGGGTGCGTCGTGACCCGGTTCGTGCAAGGTGACGCGATCCCGGACGAGCGGCTGGCGGAGCCGAACGTGATCCGCGCGATCGTGGCGTCCATCCGCTCGATCCACGGCTGCCCCCCGATCTCGGCGACGTTCCCCGTCTTCCGGATCGTCGAGGACTACCGCGACACCGCGGCCGGACGCGGGGTCGCGATCCCGCCTGCGTACGACGACGCGCACGCGGTCGCCGGCCGGATCGAGGCGGCGTTCTCGTCGGCTCCGACGGCGCTCAGGACGTGCCACAACGACCTGCTGAACGCGAACCTGCTCCTCGACGGGGACCACGTCTGGATCGTCGACTACGAGTACGCCGGGATGGGCGATCCCTTCTTCGACCTCGGCAACTTCGCGATCAACAACGGCCTCGGGCCGGATGCGGAGACGCTCCTCCTCGAGGCCTACTTCGGCGACGCGGGCGACGTCCATCGCGCCCGCCTCGCGTTGATGCGGATCGTCTCCGACTTCCGCGAGGCGATGTGGGGCGTCGTCCAGCAGGGGATCTCGGAACTGGAGTTCGATTACGTCGGATACGCCGAGCGGCACTTCACGCGGTTGCTGGCGAACGCGGACGACGAACGTGTTCCCGAGTGGCTCCGCGCGGCGGCCGCCCCGGTCTGAGAGCTGCTCGGCTCACGACTCCGGAGGAGGGATGTCCTCCCCGGCGAAGATGCTCCCGTTCCAGTACGCCTCCAGACGCTGCGTGCGCGTGCGCCAGCCCTTCACGTCGAAGTGGAGCTCCTCGGGCGACTCGAGCCGTCCCCAGTCGTAGTGGACCGTGAATCCGTCCGCGTCGAGCCGGTGGAACCGATGCGGCCTCCGCGAGCTCCGCGTGAAGCTCGAGCGCCGGGTCGATCCCGGCGCCTCGCAGTGGGCCTCGAGCCAGACGAAGGATCCGATCAGCCCTCGGCGGGGGTCGAGCCACACCCAGACGTGGCCGCCGTGTGCATGGATGAACGCGGCGGCCTTCTCCGACGTGACGATCTTCACGGTCGCCGATGATGCCACGGGACGCGGATGGGGGCGGGGCCTGCGGCCCCGCCCCCATCCCGCAGGTGGTGGCTGCTACGAGTTGCTGACCATCGAGACGTCTTCCCCGGGCGGCACCACCGGCTCCCAGGGCTTCTTCTTCTGCGCGATCCAGTAGTAGAGCGCACCCGCGATGAAGATCGCCAGGAAGACGGTCCAGATCACCGGGATCTTGTTGAGGAAGTCGATCTTGAAGTCGAGGAGCTGCTTGCCGTCCTCGTAGTAATCGCTCTGGAACGGCTTCGGGTTGGAGAAGACGCGCAGGTAGTTCGAGGGCGAGGATGCCGTCTCCGGATGGAACGCGCTCGCGGCCGACGAGGGGGTGAGGAAGTTGATCATCATCGCGAGCCCCCACAGGATCGCGATCACGTTCACGACCATCCCCCAGCCGCGGAGCTGGAACGGCGCCTCGGTCTTCGGCCATCCACGCGTCCGGGCGCGCATCACGGCGAGGTTCCCGAGCAGGTAGCTCAGGTAGATCGACGCGGTGGCGCCCACCGCGATGACCGCCGCGCCGACGAACTGGATGAACGGGACGGCGGCGAGCGCTCCGACGATGATGCACGTCACCACGGGCGTGTGGAGGCGCGGGTTGACCTTCGCCATCGGCCGTGAGAACGGCAGCTGGTCGTCGCGTGCCATGCCGAACGCGAGGCGGATCGTCGCCGTCAGGATCGCCATGCAGCACACGAAGATCGCGGCCGACACGACGAGCAGGTAGAGGGTGCTCCCGGCCCCCGTCATCACCTCGGCGATGATCGTCGCGGGCGACGTCACGAGCCCGGCCGACTCACCGGGGATGTCCGGCGCGGCGATCAGGACGCCCCACAGGAAGATCGCACCGATCACGAACGCGCCGATCACCGCGGCCAGGACCGCCTTCGGCGCCTCGGCGCGAGGGTTCCTCGTCTCTTCGGCGAGCGTCGACGCCGTGTCGAACCCGTAGATCACGTACAACGACATGAACATCCCGACGAGGAAGAACGGCAGCGTCGTGGCTGCCGGGAACTGTGAGAAGTTCCCGGCGAAGGAGGAGTTGAAGATCACCCCCACGCCGTTGTGGTTGTGGACGGCCGCGAGGAACACCGCGAACACGACCATCCCCAGGATCTCGAAGATCACCCCGGTGTTGTTGATGATCGCGACGAGCTTGACGCCGTAGATGTTGAGCACCGTGATCAGGACCAGCGTGATCACGGCGACCACCTTCTGGTCCGCCGAGCCGAGCGCGTCGTTCAAGTGCCACCCGAACATGTAGTTGAGCGCGGGGATCAGGGCGATCGGGAGCGTCGCGCACACCGACGACACCGTCAGGATGCCGGCGAACAGGTAGAACCACCCGGTGATCCAGGCGTAGCCCCGGCCGGCCAGGTACTTCGTCCACTGGTACACCGACCCGGCCAGCGGGAAGTGGCTCGTCACCTCCGCGAAGTTCAGCGCAACGATGAACTGGAAGAGCGCGACGACGGGCCAGGTCCACCACAGGCGCGCGCCGAGGGCGCCCAGACCCAGGAAGAAGAGCGTGAAGATACCGGTGGACGGGGAGATGTAGCTGAACGCCACCGCGAACGAGCTGAACGTCCCGAGCCCGCGGTTCAGCTCCTGCTGGTACCCGAACTTCTGAAGATCGGCCGTGTCCCTCGCGACCTGCTCTTCGTGCGTCGACATCCGCGACCCCCTTCGCCATCCGTGGTCGGGACGTCGACGGCCGACCGACGGCGTCCCTCTCCACCACAGCTCGGCCCCGCGGGCGGGTCGGGCTCGCGTGAGTGTGGCCGGGTCGTGGCGGGAGCGCAAGCCGACCCGATGTCGGAAGACGAAACCGGTCGGTCAGGCGTCGAGCGCGGCCAGGAACGCGTCGAGATCCGGTGCGACGTGGTACGCGGTCTCGACGACGCCCTCGAGCGCCTCGACGGTCTTGTAGCCGTTGCCGGTGATGAAGGCGACGGTCTCCTCGTCGCTGCGGATCAGCCCCCGGTCGACGAAACGCTTCAGGTTCGCGATCGTGACCCCGCCGGCCGTCTCCGTGAAGACGCCTTCGGTCGACGCGAGGAGCTCGACGCCCTCCAGGATCTCCGCCTCGGTGCACCACCCGATCGCACCGCCCGTCTGCCGCGACACCTGGAGCGCGAACATCCCGTC
>Ga0075424_100008068_pt1 | contig 10264 bp, 12 predicted proteins | sample SoiMethybrSBSTD3_FD_75301 | JGI IMG/M metagenome (GOLD analysis project Ga0075424, IMG submission 75301) | Bulk soil microbial communities from a Populus tree surrounding site in Tennessee, USA - Soil MetaG P. TD hybrid SBSTD3 | ecosystem: Environmental > Terrestrial > Soil > Tree plantation...
GCCGTCGGGTTCGAGCGCTGAAAGACCGGGCGTCACCGGTCTCCGCTGCCGCTAAATCGCCTGCCGTGTTAGAATTGCAAGATTACATCGATGAAATTCAGCGGTGTGCTCCGACGGAGCTTCTCTACCTCCGAGACCGCCCGGCTCACGGGACTCTCGCCGCGCCAGCTCGATCACTGGGACCGGAAGGGCTTCCTCTCCCCCTCGATCGAGCGGGCCGCGGGCTACGGCTCGTTCCGGCGCTACTCGTTCGCCGACGTTGTGAGGCTGAAAGTTGCCGCGCGGCTGCGCGCGGCCGGAGTCGGGCTCGCGCGGATCCGGCGGTGCGCCGAGGCGCTCGCGCGACTCGATCCGGTCTCGGATCTCGGCGAAGCGCGACTTCTCGTCGTCGGCAACCGCGTCCTGTGGGCGCGCTCGGATCGGGAGCTGGTGGATCTCCTGAAGGAAGGGCAGATGGTTCTCGTCTTTTCGCTGAACGAGACCGTGGCGGAAGCGGCCGGCGCCGTCGCCAACCTCGCGCGGGAAGACGAGAACGCGGATCCGACGGTCGCGCGTGCAACGCGGCGGAGCCCTCGGCACCCGTAGAATGGCGCCCGGCCGAGCGCCGGGTCAGGAGGCGGTGGGGTGGAGCAAGACGAGGCGAGCCCTCGCGTCGGGGCGCTCACGCGGCTCGGACGTCAGCGCGATTTTTCCCTCCCGCGGTTTCGCCGGGCGTTGCTCCTGGCGTCGCGGCACGCACGGAAGGGAGAGATCCTCCGCCTTCTCTTCTCGGAGTGGGTCGGCGTCGCGCTGTCCCTCCAGGACGCGGAAGAATCGTGGGACGAGATCGAGACGCTCTTCCCGCAGATGCGCGAGAAGCTCGGGCGCCCCCTCTCGCTCCAGACTGCCCTTCTCCACCATTTCCACAGCCGGCGCGGAAAGCTCAAGGATCCGGTCCTCGTGCCCGAGCGCGAGCTCTCGAAGCTCCGTCTCTCGGCGCTGACCGATCCGCTCACCGGCCTCTACAATCGGCGATTCCTTCTCGAGCACTTCGCGCGGGAGATCGCTCGCGCGGAGCGGTCCGAGGGAATCGCCTCGGTCGTGATGCTCGACTTGAAGGATTTCAAGGCCGTCAACGACCGCTACGGACATCCCGCGGGGGACAACGTTCTCCTCCGCACGGCGCGGGTCGTCCGCCAGTCGCTTCGAACCGTAGACGCGGGATGCCGATGGGGCGGAGACGAGTTCGTCGTCGTGCTGCCGAACACGAACCTCCTCTACGCCGTGGAAGTCGCCGAGCGGATCCGCAAGCGCGTGTCCGCCCTTTCCCTGCCCTACCGGTCGGAGCTGCGGGTCGGCGTCCACTACGGCATCGCGACGTATCCCACCGACGGAAAGACGGTGGACTTTCTCCTGAAAGTCGCGGACCTGCGTCTCTATCAGTGCCGCGAGCAGGCGAACTTCCCTGGGGCGGAGCGCCGCAACTATCCGCGCTTCTCCCCCGCCGACACCAGCGTGCGTCTGCTGCGGCAGGGCGCCGATCCCTGGACGGTGCCGATCGTGGACGTCAGCTTCGGCGGCGTGGCTCTGCGCGCGCCGCAGCCGGAGAAGTGGCCGAAGCGATGGACGGGCGAGATCTTCCGCCGCCTGAACTCGGAGCGTCACCCGGTGCGGTTGAAGGCGATCAACTGGGCGCCGCTGCCGGACGGTGGCGTTCGGGTGGGGTGCGCGTATGTGTGAAGCCCCGTCACACCGACCCGCTCCCTGCGGGGGAGAGGGAGTTCCTTCACCCCGGCCCTCTCCCCGGAGGGGCGAGGGAGAGGAGGTCCGCGTTTGACGTCGGCGTTCGCCGCGCATCGGGCGGCGACGGCGGGTCTTTTCTCCCTCTTTTGTCTTCTGGCGATCGCGTTCGGCGCCGGCGACGCCCGGCTCTTCGCGATCCTCGCGGCGACATCCCTCGCCGCCGCGTTCCTTTTCACGCGCTCCTTCGCGGCCGGGCTCGGAGCGTTCGCGTCCCCGCTCGCGATCCTCGCGGATCAGGCGCTCCTCTGGTCGGCGATCGCGCCGCTCGGCGGCGGCCAGGCTCTCTTCGCGCTCCTCCTACCCGCCGGTGTCGCGCTCGCCTGGGTGCTCGAGGGCCGGCCTGCGGCGCGCTTCCACGCCGTCGTCTCGGTCGGTGTCGCGGGCGGGCTCGCCGCGTGGGGGGCGTTGCCCGTCTCGGGTCGAGGCTCCCTCGAAGTCCTCCTGACGGCGCTCGCCGCGCCCGCGACGCTCGTCGCTCTCGAGGCCTCGAGCGGACGCCGACGACTCGCTGCCGAAGCCGCCCGCCCGGCGCCCTCCTCCGAAGCGGAAACGGCGACCTCGGCCGCTTCCGATCTCGAACCGACTTCCGGCGGCGCAGCCGCCCTGCCGCCTCCGCGACGCGCCGAGGCGATCCTCCACGACTTGAAGTCTCCCCTCTCGGTCCTGCGCGTCTACGCGGACCTGATCGCGGAAGGCAGCCGGCGCGGGGAGCTGCCGAACGCCGAGCACCTCGAGAACCTCTCGCGCGAGATCGAGCTCGCGGAGAAGCTCGTCGGCGACGCCGAGCCCGGCCCGCTCCGTCCGGAGGCGCGGGCGGCGGCGTCCGCAGCGCCCGAGGCGCCGCCTCCGACCGCCGACCTGGTCGAGATCCTCGGATCCCTCGCAACCGCGTACCGCCTCTCTCTCGGAGGTCGGCGGCGGATCGAGTTCATCGCCGAGAAGCCGGAGCTCGTCGTGGCGGCGGATCCGGTCGCCCTGCAGCGCGCCTTCCGCAACGTGCTCGAAAACGCCGTCAAGTACACGCCCGAAGAGGGAGAGATCCGGATTCGCGCCGGCCCGGCCGGACGACACGCGTTCGTCCTCTTCAAGGACACGGGGATCGGCATGTCGCCCGAGGAGCGCACGCGCGCGTTCGACTATTCGTTTCGCGGCGCCGGCGCGGTCGCGTCCGGGTCGCGAGGCAAGGGGATCGGGCTCGCCGTCACCAAGGAGATCCTCGAGGCCAACGGCGGCCGGATCAGCCTCTCGTCCGAGGCCGGCTTCGGCTCGGAAGTGACGATCCTGCTCCCCTTCTCGCGGGGGGCGCGGTGAAGCGCATCGTCGTCGTGGACGACGAGCCGGGCGTGGGCGCCGCGATCCGAGACCTGCTCTCCTCCCCTCACTACTCCGTCGAAGCGCCGGGCGACGCCCGCGCCGCGCTCCCGGAGCTGCTCCGAGCGGTTCCGGATCTCGTGATCCTCGACGTCAACATGCCGGGGATGAGCGGCTGGGAGCTGTGCGCGATCCTGCGACGGCAGACGACCACGCGAGGCGTTCCCATCCTCTTCCTGACGGGCCGCCACGAATTGAAGGACCGCATCACCGCCATGCAGCTCGGCGGATCCGACTATCTGGCCAAGCCGTTCGGCGCCGAGGAGCTGCGGCGCAAGATCGCCTCCGTGCTGGAACCGGAGGAGCAAGGAGAAACGCCGAAGACATGAGCAGCAAGCGCCGCACCGGCTCGATTCGGATCGTGCCGATCGGGACACCTGCCGATCCCGCCGGCAAGAGCGTCGAGCGCCTCCGCCAGGAGCGACTCGTGTACGACGACGTCACCGGCCTGCCGCTCCATCCCTTCGACGACCCCGAGCGGTCGACGATGCTCGATCGGATCGAAAAGCTCGGTGTGATCTACCTCCAGATCGGCAAGTTCTTCGGGTTCGAGGAGCTCTATGGCTGGGAGCTCTACGACCGCATTCTCCTGACCGTCGCCGATGGGCTGCGAGGGGACATCGCCGCCGGAAAGCTCGCGCCGTACTTCGTTTCGCTCCGTTACTCCGGCTCCGACGGCTTCTACATCCTCTTCGACCTGCCCTCCGTCCTGCCGCGAGGCCGCGCCTTCCCGTCGCTCGAAGAGGTGAGCCTCGATCTGCAGATGTCCGCGATCCGCCGGCTGCGGCACGCGTTCGGCGGGACGATGGTCGATCTCATGAGCGTTCATGTCTCGAACTTGACGGCGGACGACAACCCCCGCGCGCGCCCGTCGCGCCATCTGATTCGCACGCTCGCCGAGGCGGTCAAGATCGTCTCCCAGCGCCAGACCCGCGAGAAGCTCGACCTCTGCGCGCAGTTGAAGGGCGTCATCGGCCGCCGGCGGCTCACCGCCGCTTTCCAACCGGTGCGACACCTGCCCGACGGGAAGATCCACGGCTACGAGGCTTTGATCCGCGGACCGTACGGCACCTCGCTCGAGAGACCGAGCGTCCTCTTCGCCGTCGCGCACGAGAATGAGATGGGCGTCGAGCTCGAAACGCTCTGCCTCGAAACGATCTTCAAGAGCCTTCCGCGCGCTGTCAGCTCCGGGCGCCTCTTCGTGAACGCGTCCTCGCAGCTGCTCCGGCACCCGATCTTCCTGGACGAGCGGAACCTCAAAGCGATCAACCGCAGCCACACCGACGTCGTCGTCGAGATCTCGGAGAAGGAGATGGTCGGCGATTACTCCTCGTTCGCCGAGATCGTGCGGCGGATCCGCGGCTCGCATCTCCAGATCGCGATCGACGACGCGGGCTCGGGGTACTCCGGTCTCGAGACGATCCTGAACCTGCGCCCCGACTACATCAAAGTGGCCGACTCGCTCGTCCGCAATCTCGAAGGGGACCCGATCAAGCGCGAGATCATCGCGAGCCTCGCCGCGATCGGCAACCGCATCGGCGCGATCGTCGTCGCCGAGGGAATCGAGCGGGAAGAGGAGCGCAACGCCCTCGTCGATCTCGGCATCCCGTACGGGCAGGGCTTCCTCCTGGGCCGTCCGACGGTGCACGGGAAAGGGGGGCGCCGAAGGGTCGAAACCTCTCACTGACAGAACGGGTTCCGCTCCTGTCCGTTTTCCCGCCCCGAGCCGGTTGTTCCCTTGGCCGACAGCTTGCTACATGCTCGCTTGAGTGCGCCGAAAGGGGGATGGTGTCCTCTTCGTCCCCGGGAGCGGGAGCGCAGCCTTCCGGATTGAGAGGCTCTGGGCCTGCGCTCTCATGCTCGTGCTGGCCGCTCCGGCTCTCGCCCAGAGCGACTATTCGCGCGAGCGGCGGGAAGCCGGAATCGAGGCGTACCGGGCCGGTCACTTCGCGCGTGCCGAAGCGGAGTGGCGGCTGGCCGCCTTCACTTCCATCGACGATCCCCCGCGCTACCTCGAGTCTCTCGCCTATCTCACGGTCGCGCTCGACGCGCAGGGCCGACAGAAAGAGGTCGGCTCGGCGGTCGGACGGTTTCTCTCGACCGAAGCGGTCCACTCCGCGTATTCGGCGGGCGCGCTCGATGCCGACTTGCGCGGCCGCTTCCAGGCGATCCTCCTTCGGACGGTTCCGCGGGAGCGGATCGAACGTCTCCCTCACCTCGCCGCCGAGCTCGGCCTGACGCCGGCCGGCTCCCGCTCCCCCGCGCCGGCGGTCCTCGCGAGCGCGACTCCCGTCCCTTCGGAGACATCGATGCCGGCCCCGGCGATCACCGCCACGGCCACGGCGGCGCCGACCGAGCTGCCGGCCCCCTCGCCCACGGAGACGTTCCCGCCCTCCCCGACGGAGACGCCGTCTCCTCCTCTTCCGAGTCCGACTGAGGCCGCGACTCCGACGCGGACACCATCTCCGACGCCGGCGGCGGCGGCGACCCTGACCGCGGCGGTCTCAGCGACCGCGTCGCCGACGGCGACCCGCACTCTCACCGCGACGCCCACATGGACGAGTACGCGGACTCCCTCGGCGGCGCCGACCTCGACTCCGACCGAGACCGCTTCCCGGACCCCGACCGAAACGGCGACGCGAACACTCACTGCGTCGCCGACGCCGACACGGACGATGACCGCATCGCCGACCGCGACACGGACCTTCACCGCGTCACCGTCACCGACGATGACTTACACCGCGCCGGCGACCTCGACGCGAACCGCGACACCCAGTTCGACGCGGACCCCGACTTCCACCTCGACTCGAACCGCGACCGCGACTCCCTCGGCGACCCCGACCTCGACGCGCGTTCCGAGCCCGACGCCCTCCTCGACACCGACGCGCACGCCCTCTCCGTCTCCCTCGCGGACGCCCCCGCCAACGCCGACGGCGACGTCCGCCCCATCCTCGACGCCGACGGCCACCGCGACGGCTCGCCCGACGGAGACTCGCAGCCCGACGGCGACGCCGCGTCGCCCGACACCGACTCCGATCTTCGTCCGCCCGGGGTCCCTCGGATCGCCGCCGCGCGCCGTCGAGCGGGTCATGCCGATCTATCCGGACGAAGCGCTCCGGAAACGAATTCGCGGACTGGTCGTCCTTCGGGTGCTGGTCTCGGAGACAGGGGAACCGCTCGAGATCCACGTCGAGCAGGGGCGCGCTGACCTGGCGAAGGCCGCCGTGGAGGCGGTACGGCAGTGGCGGTTCGAGCCGGGACGGTGGAAAGGGGTCGCGGTCCGAACGTTCGCGACGGTGCGCATCCCCTTCGAGGCGATCCCGTTCGCGCGAACGCCGTTCCCCGAATCACGTACACCGACGCCGCCGGCGCGCTCCCGGCGATAGCCCTCTCCCTCTCTGGCGCCCGCTCGGGAGGCGTAGGCTATCTCCAAGCCGCTCAGGAACAGAGAAGAACGTGAAGGATCGGTCGGGAACCGTCATCGCGGCCGTCGCGATCGGCATCGTCGTGCTCGGGCTCGCGTCGCTCGCGCGAATCCTCGGAAGGAGATGGAAGAGCCGCCGCCGGTTCGGCCCGAGCGACGTCGCGAGATGGTTTCGCCGCGGATCGGAATCCGCGCGACCTCTCCTGCCGGCATTCCTCGTTTTCGTCGCGATGCGTTCCTGTCGAACTCCATGCCGACGGCAGCCCCGACTTTCGCGCTCGCCCTGGCCCTCTCGCTCCTCTACCTTCTCGTCGGTCATCCCGCCTTCCTGATGCTCCTGGTCGGGAACGTCGATCCTGCCGCGGAGCGCCGTCTCGCGAAGGATGCGGCCGCCGCGCGCGATACCCTCCTGCGCTTGACTTCGGAAACTGGCTCGAAGCTCGCGATGAGCTCTCCGAGAGATTCGGGGACGCATAGGCGCTTCGTCGACCCGCGCTAAGATCGCGCGGCCAAGTGACCGGCTCTACCCCCCGCGCCCCGTACCTCGCCCTGCGCCACCGCGACTATCGGCGGCTTCTGGCGTCGCAGTTCTTCTCGCTCATCGGCTCGCAGATGCAGGTGGTGGCGATCAACTGGCACGTGTACCTGCTGACGCGCTCGCCGCTCGCGCTCGGGCTCGTGGGGCTCACGCGCGTGCTGCCGATCGTCTTCTTCTCCCTCTGGGCCGGCGTCGTCGCCGACCGCCGCGACCGGCGGCGCGTGATGCTCGCCGCGCAGATCGCCATGACCGGCGTCGCGCTGCTGCTCGCCGGAGTCACACACGCCCGGCGCGAGACCGTCTGGCTGCTCTACGGTCTGAACCTCCTCGGCGCCGCCGCCGGCGCCTTCGACGGACCGGCCCGCCAGGCGCTCATCCCGCGGCTCGTTCCGACGCACGATCTGCCGGGAGCGCTTTCGCTCAACCTGTCGGTCTTCCAGGCGGCCCTGATCGGCGGACCCGCGATCGCCGGATTGATCATCGCCGGACAGGCCAACGCGCTCGGACCCGGCCACCGGCTTCCGGCCGTCGGAACGCCGGTGAACACATCGGGGCTCGCGGTGATCTACCTCCTGAACGCCGTCTCGTTTCTCGCGGTGATCTTCGCGCTCGTGACGATGCGCGTCTCCGGCGCGCCGGAGAAAGGCGCCGACGCGATCGACTCCTGGGCCTCGCTGCGGGAGGGGCTTCGGTTCGTCTTCTCGACGCCGCTGATGGTCTGGACGATGGGCCTCGACTTTCTGGCGACGTTCTTCTCCGGCTCGATGTCGCTCCTTCCGATCTTCGCCGACCAGGTGCTCAAGGTCGGCGCGAAGGGGTACGGCGTCCTCGCGGCGGCGCCCGCCACCGGGGCGCTCCTCGGATCGCTCCTCGTTTCGATCCGCCCGCTGCCGTCGCGCCAGGGTCGCGTCTTCCTGACAGCAGTGGCCGCCTACGGAGTCGCGACCGTCGTCTTCGGGCTTTCGAGGAGCTTTCCGTTGACGCTTCTCGCTCTCGCGGGCACCGGCTTCGCCGACGCGATCTCGACGGTGATCCGACAAACGCTCCGGCAGCTCTTGACCCCGGACCGGCTGCGCGGCCGCATGACCTCCGTCAACATGATCTTTTTCCTCGGCGGCCCGCAGCTCGGGGAGCTCGAGGCGGGCTTCATCGCCTCGCTCTTCGCGTCGGCCGCCGTCGGGGTCACCGTCTCCGTGGTCTCCGGCGGCGTCGCGACGCTCTTCTTCGTGGCCCTGATCGCCGCCCGGGCTCCCGTCCTTCGTCGCTACGACCTGTACGAGCACACCCAGATCGCGCCCCGCTTTCCCGTCAAGGAACCCACCCCCGGCCGCGCCGGCACGCCGATCAGCGGCTGACGGCCGGCTCCTCGTCGCTGCGGATTTGCCGGTGGCGCTCGGCGGCATTCCCCGCCTTGTGTTATAGTGTACTAGTACACTGATACAGCGATGCGATTCCTGCAGGTCGATCCCTCCGACGCCACGCCGATCTGGGCTCAGATCGAAGAGGGCATGCGGCGCCTCGTCGCGTCGAAGGCGCTCCCGCCCGGTGCCCCCGTTCCCTCCGTCCGCGACCTCGCTCGCGACCTCTCGGTCAATCCGGCCACGGTCGCGAAGGCCTACCAGCGCCTGACCGACGCCGGCGTCTTCGTGGTCCGCCGGGGAGAGGGGACCTACGTGGCGGCGTCGCCTGCGCCACTGCCGCGAGGCGAGCGCGCCCGGGTTCTCAAGGAAGGCGCGGCGCGCTTTGCGAGCCTCGCGATGACATCCGGAGCGCCGCTCGACGAAGCGCGGTCGGAGCTCGACTCCGCCTGGAAAGAGCTCTCCGACGGCGCGAAAGGAGCCCGGCGATGAACGCGATTCCGCCGCTCTCGGTCGAAAACCTGACCGTGCGATACGGCCGGAAGGAAGCGTGCCGCGAGATCTCGCTCGCCATCGCGCCGGGCGCCGTCTACGCGCTCCTCGGCCGGAACGGCGCCGGAAAATCCTCACTCGTCCGTTGCGCGCTCGGGCAGCGCCGGCCCGAGGAGGGATGCGCGCGGCTCTTCGGCGAAGACGCCTGGCGGACCCGGGCGCGCGCGATGGCGCGGATCGGCGTCGTGCCCGAGGAGCCGGACGCGCCGCCCGGCATGACCGCAAACGAGCTCTTCGGTTTCTTCGCGCGGCTCTACCCGGATTGGGACGGGGGCGCCGCACGAGCCCGGCTCGAGCGCTTCGCGACGCCGGCCTCGACGCCGTTCGCGCGCCTGTCCAAGGGGCAGAAAAACATGGTCATGCTGGCGCTCGCCCTCGGGACGCGGCCGCAGCTCCTGATCCTGGACGACCCGACGCTGGGACTGGACCCGGTGGCGCGCCGGGCGCTCTACGACGAGCTCGTTGGGGAGCTCGCGGACCGCGGGACGACGGTCTTCCTGACGACGCACGACCTCTCCGGAATCGAGGGGATCGCGACCCGCGTCGGCGTCTTGAAGGAGGGCCGCCTCGTGCTCGACGAGGAGATGGAGACGTTGAAGCGCCGCTTCCGACGCATCCGCTACGGCAACCGCGCGACCGAGACGCGCACCGAATTCGGAAACGAGCTCGACGCCTTCGAAGCGGTGCGCGTCCAGGTGCGCGGTTGGGGAATCGACGCCGTGGTCTCCAACTTCGACGACGCGTCCTTCGAGCGCTTCCGCGCGATCGACGGCGTCGAGGACGCGTCCACGTCGGCGATGTCGCTCGAGGAGATCTTCCTCGCGGTCGCGGGAGAGGAGAAGGGAGAGACGCGATGAGAGGCTTGCTCGCCCTGATGCTCCGCGAGATCTCCGAGCGCCGGCGGGTCCTCCTCGCCGCGGCGCTCGGGGCGACGATCCCCTTTTTCGTGCCGGTCGCCCGCGGGCTCCACGCGGCGTCCGCGCGCGAGGCGCGGGTAACGACCGCGGTCTTTCTCGCTCTCGGCTTCGCCGCCGTTCTCTCGGCCGCGCTCGGGTGGTCCGTCCTGTCTCGCGACCTCGCCGACGGGCGGATCTCGTTCTACTTCTCGCGACCGCTCTCGGGCGTCGCGATCTGGGCGGGCAAGATCGCCGCGGCATTTCTCCTGGCGATCGGCGCGGCCGCGATCGTGTGGGTTCCCGCGCTCGCCGCGGGCAGGTTCCGAATCGAGCTTTCGGGTCT
>Ga0075424_100008070_pt1 | contig 10263 bp, 16 predicted proteins | sample SoiMethybrSBSTD3_FD_75301 | JGI IMG/M metagenome (GOLD analysis project Ga0075424, IMG submission 75301) | Bulk soil microbial communities from a Populus tree surrounding site in Tennessee, USA - Soil MetaG P. TD hybrid SBSTD3 | ecosystem: Environmental > Terrestrial > Soil > Tree plantation...
CTGCTCGCCTATGCGAATCGTGGAGTGAAGCGCCGTATAGCCGAACTCGCCGGCGTGGAGCATCACCAATGGGATAATGACGCCGAGGTATTTCGCTTCCCGGCCGAGCGGCTAGACCAAGTGACGGCGATACTGAAGCCCAAAAGGCTTCCTGGGAGTGCCGTGCTCACTGGCAAGCAGCGCGAGAACCTTGAGCGGCACGCGTTTCGAGGGGGGCAAGAATCGCCAGAAACGCGGCAGATGCATGACTAAGGCTTGGAGGCCACTGACCCCTTAACCAGCCCAGGGAGCGTGACAAGTGAATGTCGATACCAAGAGCCGGGAAAAGCAGCGCAAGGTGAAGCAGGAAGCGAAGCGGTTAAAGAAGTTGTTGCGCCGGCAAGCCAAGCGGGAGAAGCCCACGAGCACAGCCGAGCTGAAATCATGAGTGACACTAACCCGCAAGCACTTCTTGGCCAGTCGATCCTCGACACTATCAAAGAGGCGGTTAAAGAGGCACTGCGCGAGGCTGCTGCCGCAAACGGCCATTGCACCGAACTGCTGCGTGCGGAGGAATTAGCAGCTCGGCTTAAAGTCCCTCTTTCCTGGGTCTATGAGCAATCCCGCCAAGGCAACATTCCAACTCACCGGCTGGGCCATTATATCCGCTTCGATCTCCAGGAAATTTTAGCTCACAAAAAGAACGTCCGGTGAAGGGAAAAACCTAGGGCAACTGCAATATCCGTATTTCTTGAAGTCTCGCCAACTCACGGAGCGCAGTATCCAGTACCGCCGCGAGAGATAGTGACAGCGTTTGTGCAAATCCTTCTGGAATGCTTGCTCCAAAAACGCCAAGCGCCAACCATACCAAGCCGACAAACTCCAGATTGAGATCACCGACGGCTACTTTCTTGATCTGGCGACTGATTTCGGCACCTTCGGTTTCGCGTTTCCGCTGTTCCTGCTCAATGGTGGCTATAAATTCGCTACGAATCGCATTCTCCGCTTTCTTCGTTTCATCTCTCAGGCCGTTCAACTGTTCCTCGAGGAGTGTCACTCGGCGATCAAGGCTAGCGTTCGGTTCGGTGATAACGACACGCGCTATATCGGCTGCCATGTTGAGATTCGAGGCCATAGGCTGAGTAGTGAGCGGCTTTTTTCGGGATATAAAGGCCGCTGCAAGCTGACCGAACCATACCCGGGTGTTCTCAAGCACGGATGGCTGTTTAAACAATTTCCAACGGTGAGTGAACCCGATGGCAACTGTGACGAGGCCAAGTTCCTGCAAGATGGTTCCGGCGTAGCGGATTGGATCTGAGCCATTGCTGGATATCGCTAAGCTCAAGCCAATGGCAACCACGATTCCTACCAAGGGCAACCATCCCGGCCATGCATCCCAAGAGACGGTAATTAGAGCCTTTCGGCGAAAATTGAACGCCATAGGTTTAGTACGGAACCGCCTCTAGGTTTGCCACACCGAAGAAGTAATCGCCAGCCAAAAAGAACTGAATTTATCCCCTGCCCATTTTGTTGTTGACACAAACGCACCTTTGCGCTAATGTGCGAGCATGCCAATTAAAGGAAAGGAGGAAAAAATGATTCGCACGTCGATCACTCTACCCGAGGAGCTTTTCAAAAGCCTTCAGCACCTCGCGGTGGACGAGGACAAAACCCTCAAGGAGCTAATGACCAAGGCCATTGAGGAGTACGTTCGCAAACGAAAGGAGGTGAGTAAGCGATGAAAGAGTCGGCACGAATCCTTGCCCAGAAGGAGCTGACCGAGAGAATTGAAGCTATAGGATCGGCGCTGAAATTAGGCAGGCCATGGATGACGCTCAACTTATTGGCCAAGAAAGGAGAAAGGTGAATGGCATGTATCAAAAAGCGCCGCGGCAAATGGGTTGTCGATTGGCGCGATTCAAAGGGCCGGCGCCATTGGGAAACCAAGGCGGATAAAAAAGTGGCGCAGGATCGACTCGCCGAGATCCTGAGCAGCGATCAACCCGAACAACCGCTCGAGACCCGAACCTTCCAGGAATACGGCGACTGGTGGCTTGAGAACGTCGCCAAGGGAGCGATCAAGGCGAGCACGTACCAAGAGTATGAAAGTGCGCTTAGAAAACACGTCTACCCTGCCCTCGCCACCGTGCAGTTTACCAGGGTAAATCGGCCGATGATTCGGGAATTGATCGGCGCAAAAAAGAAAGAATGCTTGGCGCAATCGACAATTCGCAACATCGCGGCGCCAGTACGTGGCATGTACAACCAGGCGATCGAGGATGGCATCACAGAGAAAAACCCAGCGGCGCGGATCGGCAAGCTAAACAAGCAGTCAAAGGACAAGCCGAAAAAGAAGATCGATCCGCTTACCCGTGAAGAAGTGGCGATGCTCATCGAGGCAGCGCGCGAAGGTAAATATTCCCACTGGTATCCCCTACTGCTTTGTGCCTGCCGTACCGGACTCCGCATGGGCGAATTGATCGCACTGAAAGGCATCGACATAGACTTCAAGGGCGGCTTCATCCACGTTCAACGCAACCTTTCCCGTGGGAAGATCAGCGGAACCAAGAACGGCAAGGATCGCCGGGTTGATATGTCAACGATGCTGGTGAATACGCTGAACGAACTTCTATCAAAGCGGCGCGCGGATGCTTTACGCGAGGAAATGAAAAAGTCAGCAGAGGAAAGACGTGATGCGGCCGCGGTGGTAAACGCGGTGATGGAAGACTGGCTGTTTCAGACTCCGGGCGTCGTGAAGAAAAATGGCGCAGTGATCCGGGCAACACAGCTTGAGCCATCGAACTTGCGCAAGGCGTTTAATCGGATTCTGGTTGACGCACAACTGAGGCGCGTGCGGTTCCATGATCTCCGGCATACGTTCGCAAGTTTGCTGCTTCAACAGGGAGAAAGCCTCACTTACATCAAGGATCAGATGGGACATTCATCGATCCAAGTGACGGTGGATATTTACGGGCATCTCGTACCCGGTGGGAATCGAGCGGCCGTCGATAAACTTGATATGGCGGTAGCAACGACAACGACTGAGCGGAAACAACACGAAACAGCAGCGACGAACTGAGAAGTGGTAGCAAAGTGGTAGCAGACTGGAAAGAAGATCAGACTATGGCGCGTAAGTTGTTGATAATTGGCGCGCCCGGAGGGATTCGAACCCCCAACCCCCAGATCCGTAGAAGTATTAAGTTTCCTGTCATTTCATCTCGTTCAGTCTTTTTAAGCACTTCTCACCTTCCCGCAGGTTTGGTTTTCGTCTGGTTTCGACTGGTTTTCGATCAGTCCGGTAGCAGGCTGGTAGCAAACGGACGGCGAGAATCACGTCTCAACCCTCAGATTGACAGTTTGATCGTCAGAAAAAAACGCCACCGAAACGGTACGTTGAAACGGACTGCTACCGCGCTGCTACCGGTAAGGAGAGTGACAATGAGTAATACATCTTCAATTTTTGGCGCAGCGATCATTGCGGTAATACGCGAGACGGTACGGGATGAGATCAAAGCCGCGAGCGTTAACGGGCACCAACAGACCGAACTGCTTTCTCCGGAGCAATTAGCCGAGCGGCTTAAAGTGCCTCTTTCCTGGGTGTACGAGCAAAGCCGCCAAAAGCGAATCCCGACACATCGCCTCGGTCGATATATCCGCTTCGACTTACACGAAGTGCTGGAGAGCCAGAAAGAGGACAGTTCGGTCTCTTGAGGTGCCGGGACTGAAAAACGCAGTTAACCAAATCAACCCCTAACCATGAAAGGACAAATGCAATGACAACCAACAACCTCAGACTCGTGGACAGTAATCAAATCGAGCAGCTAAATAGTGCATGGGGAGAAAAACGGGAGGAATTGAAAATCAGCCGAGGCGAGCTCCAGCAGCGGGTGCTGGCGCTGCGCGCAGAGCTGGAATCATACCGCGAGCAACTGGAAGGTGTACCGTTCGACGTGCCCTGCGGCTACGGGGGAACGCCGCGATCGCTCGACCATCACGAGCAAAAAACCATCCTCCAGTTAGTGGAGGAAATAAACCCGACCACAACGCCATGCTCTGACGTTGATCTGGTGCTGGACTTGAAGACCGAAGCAGCGGAAACCGGCTTTAAGGTCGGCATGTTAGCCGGCGTGATCTTGGCGGGCAATGATGCGAAGACGATCGATAGGTTCACTCGCGGGCTCGTCTTTGATCTCAGTTGCCACCCGGGACTGATTAAAGAAAGATAGGCCGCCACGATAGGCCGCCACGATGGAGCCCTCGGCGGGAGTGATTGATTGTCATTTCTCGCCGGGGGCAAATTGAAAGCAAAGGAGAAGGCAAATGCTGGACTCCCTATCAAGAGCACGACTTCAGTGGATGTTCGACAACGAGCCGGACATCGTGAAGGAACTGCTGGACAAGAAACGATTGGCGGAATTGGAGAGAAGCCTCGACGCGGTAGTGATACCGGCAATACAACTGAAGAACGACCTACTAGCGCGGGGAACGAGCTACCCGGAGGCCGAGTGGCAAGCACTGGAGTTTCTGATACCGAACAACGGCCCGGAGTTTAGCGACAACCCACCGGAACCTCTGTCACTGGAGGACCAGATGAGGGTGATAGAGATTCTGGAGCGGCGGGATGAGTTCCGAGGGAAACTCCGTGCGCAGAAGAAACAACCAGAACCGGATTAAACTACGATGCGAGCGGCGACTAGCGGAAATGCTGGCTACCACGGTTGTTCGTGGCGGAGATCTCGAGACGCGCCAAAGTCGTGGGGTGACGACATTGGCGCCGAGCTTGACAAGCGGACATGAGATTTAATAGCGTCGACGCATTACCGCTGAAGAATACTGATTCGCCGTTGTCGTATTCTAAATGCGGTTTGTCAGGCCGCTGGGTTTTCTTCGGAAATCCCGAACGCGTCTCTGACACTTCCCGGCGTCTCAACTGACGCCCCTTCCGCAATCCGGGAGGAAGCGGGAAGTTGCCTAACCTGCCGACCGGTGACGAACAGCGCCCTGAGTCGAGGCGAGGCATGGCATGGCATGGAAACGGCGTGTCACGGGGTCAATCTCAAAAGGGTTGGCCCCGTTTTCATTTCGGCAACAACGGGACGTCAAGCACAGAACGTTGACGCGGAGCGCAAGCGGCCCGCTAAATCACACTTGTTCACAGGCAGTCGACGAATCGATTTTATGGAGTTAAAGTTACAACAGCATTTAACGGGGATCACGGGTAGCTCCCGATGGGCCGGTGACTCTCACCACCGGCCTGATCCCTGCCCTTCTAATTCAAGTGAGAGACGCGAGGTGAGAGACATGCAGCAACAAGCCAGCCGGAGTCTAAATCGTAGAGAAGTGGCGAGCGGTCCGATGGGATCAGTACAACTGGCTGCTTGGTTGAATGATCGCCTGTTTTACCGGCCCGATCTCCAGCCATGCTTCAGGAACCTCCACAAATCCGGAGCGGACCTGGAATATATGCTTTTTGTCTGCAAGTTTCTTTGCGTTGGCGATGCCCTTCGGCGGCATCATGGGTTAACTAACCAGAGAGGATGGGTCCGCCAAACTTGGGAGGAGTTTGAGCGGCGGGTCATAAAAGAACTTACTCAGGTAGAATCCTGTCAAACTCTCGAGACGATTAATAATAGTATAGAAATGCACAAACGGATTATCGCTTTTATAGAAGCCGTTCAGAAATTCGATGAGTTTCTCACCAGCGGGGGATCTGATGCGCTGACCACAGTTATGGTTGAGTTTTGTTATCCCCCGAGATTCTTCAACCTAAAAGGAGGTCCGGGGGATCGTTGGGGAAGTTTCTTTTTATTGGTAGTAACAGACCACTTGCGATCCAACGGAAAACGAAAACCGAATCATGGTTTAGCTTACCGTCTGTTAGGAACGCTCCGAAAGGATTCATCGCCTATTGATAACCCTAGGCAAAGCGTTGCCACAAGAATCCAACAACTAAAGACGGCAGCGACCCCCGAACTCTGTGGCACAGCGGTATGGGTTTTATCCCATTTATTCCGCGAAGCGCCTGACTACTGTAAAGGGTTTGTCGATCTCGCCGGTTCCCGCCACCACCTTGAATTTCCAGCCCTGCGATCCTCCGAAATGTTAAATAGAATACCCGGACCCCAATCTATTTAACATTTTCTTCCGACCTTTAGCCTGACTTTCCTATCTGTTTCGTGCTTGGTTTGGCAAAATGCCAAGCATGACGATTGAAATCCTGACTGCTGAAGAAGTCGGCGAACTCCTGCGCCTTTCATCGAACAAAGTCATTTTGATGGCGCGCCGTGGTGAACTGCCCTACTTCACCTTGGACGGCCGGGTGCGCTTTGATGCGGCCGACGTCGAGAATTGGCTAAAAGCAAGGAAGAGCGGATGCATACCTGCACCACCGCGAACAGTTAGTCCAGAGCGATGAAAACCTATCGTGCAGCAAGTTGTATCTTGCAAGTGGGTCGTGGTCGTTGTAAAGTTGAGAGCACTGAAAGAATTCCTTGGGTCACTTTGCGTGAGCCTGGGGCGGGTAGCGGTAAACCCGGACAAAGCCTGGCTGTCTTGGAGGTAAAATCTCCCTGACCCCCGGGCTTTTTTTTTGGGGAAACGGAAAGGAGAAAAAACAGATGAAAGAAGCTTTACACGACAAGGCTACGTCTGAAAACGAATTCTTTACACCATCGGCGGCGGCGCGCTTGATCGGTAAATCTGAGGGTGCAGTTCGTATTTACGCCGCGAACGGCCGCTTGCCTTGCATCCGGACAAGCACTGGTCTGCGGCTTTTCCGCAGGTCGGATCTTGAGAAGTTCATAAGCGATACGCATGAGTGCGAAGCAGCTAAATAAACCAAAAAGCAAAAGGCCCGTGGCAAACACCACGAGCCTTCTGCATCAGTATTAAAGCGCGCCTCGCCAAAGGCCGCAGGAAGGGGCGATGAACAACGCAGAAACTTTTAACCCTAACCCACCCAAAAATCAATACTCGACACCACGCGCCCGCGTAATCCTCGAATTTATCGAAGGCGATTTAAGCCGCCCGCCGATCGTCTATCCCGTGATTGACGACGGAACCGATGAACAGGACGAGAAGCTGTGCCGCGCCATCCTCGAGCGATGGGGCGTAGCGTGAGCATCCGAGTGATGTCAGACGTGTGGAAACACTCCAGCGCAACCGGCGCCGACCTACTTGTCATGCTTGCCCTGGCTGATTTCTCGAACGATCAAGGGGAAAGCTATCCCAGCTTAAAAATTATTGCTCAAAAGGCTCGCCTCAGCGTCCGAGGAGTCTGCAAAATACTCGATCGCCGGCAAGCAGCCGGCGAGATCGAGCGGCATCGTTCAAAGGGCGGAAAAAACCGTCGAACTCGATATTTTATCAATCTATTAAACAGTGAACAGCATTCAGAGAATGCCATTCAGAGAATGGCATACTCTGAACGTGACGACGTTCAAACAGTGAACGGTGGTTCACACGCTCTTAACCGTCATAGAACCGTCAGTAGTAAGGGGCGCAGCAAAGCAGCGCCCCCACCAAATCCGCAAGTCACAGAGTTCAAAGTCTACTGGGCGGAGCTATATCGCAATCGATTCGGTGTTGAGTACCTCTTCGACCATGGCAAAGACGGAAAGCACATCCGGGACTTGCTCGGGGCGTTTGATCCACCGGCCCTAAAGTCCAAAGCGGAACAGTTTTTTGACGGCGACGATGAGTGGACGCAAACGAAAGGCGGTTTCACTATCGGTGTCTTTCGTACGCAGATCAACCGGCTCAACTCCATCCGGACAAAAAAGCCGCACAACTACGAACAGGGGATGTTTCCAGCAGCATGATCACCAGCGACCCTTTCATCCCACCTCAGAACATCGACGCCGAGAAAGCCGTGCTCGGCGCCATCCTAATCGACAATAAAACCATCCTCGAGGTGCCAGCCGAGCTCAAGCCGGAATCGTTTTACTTCCAGAGTCACGGGAAGATTTTCCAGACAATGCTGGAATTGTGGGGCCGCGAGGCGCCGATCGACGTCGTATCAGTCGCAGCCGAGACAAATGTTTCCGTCGCCGACCTAACAGCGATTCACGACGAGGGAATGCCGCAGTCCATCGCTTACCACGCTGACTTGATTATCTGCGCCTACCATCAGCGCCAGGCGATTAATAGGCTCCGGGAGGCAGCGCGGGAGGTACAGGAAAACCCGCAGCGGCACGAAGAGATTATGGCGCGACTGTTCTCAGCAGCCGACGACGTTGCTGTATCCGCGGCTGTTCCGATCGAGACCGTCATCCTAGAGTCGATCAAGCGAATCAACAAAGCAGGCGAATACCAGGCGATCATTCCAACCGGCTTTGCTGCTCTCGATAGGCAGATTGGTGGCATCGAGCGCGGCGAGCTCTTGGTGATTGCTGGCCGCCCATCCATGGGCAAAACCAGCATTGCGCTGGATCTCCAGCTAAACGCCGCAGAGCGCGGGTTCGCAAGTTTGTTTGTGAGCGTTGAAACATCGCGCGAGAAACTCGGGATGCGCATGTTAAGCCGCGCCACGAAAATCAATAGCCGGAAGTTTCGAACCGGATCCCTGAACGACAGCGACTATCCTCGGCTTGCTACTGCTGGTAGCGCACTCAGCCGGCTACCCATTTACGTTCTGGATCGAGAAGCCGACTGGAACCGAATCAGCAGGGAGATCAGGCGCCGCGCTCGCCATGGCTTGGATGTAGTGCTGCTCGACTACCTGACACTGCTGGACTTGCCAAACGGGAAAAACGATCGGAGAGACTTGGCTGTAGGCCGGATAGCCAACGAAGCGAAGCGCCTTGCTGTATCGCTAAATATCGCCTTCATTCTGTTGTCTCAGCTCAACCGAAAAAGTGAAGACCGAAGCGACCGCGAGCCTATCATGTCGGACCTTCGGGACAGCGGCGACATCGAGCAGGCGGCAGACGTCATCATCTTTCCCTTTCGTCCGATTGTCTACGATCCCGATTATCAGCCGCGGGACAAAGCATTTTTGAAAATTGCCAAGGCGCGCGATCTTCCAACGGGAAAAATTCCGGTGCAGTTCAATGCTGAAATCACGTCGTTTTCGGATTGGACGGAATGAAGAAGGCGGGCAGCACGATTTTTGGTAGCGGGCCGGTAGCAGCCGGAAAAAGCGCATTGCAATTCAGCCGCTTACAAACGGGCGTCAGTTTTGGAATCTGAGGGTTGAGCTTAGAAACACAGGAGGAAGCGATGATCGAAGGAAAAGATTTTGACGTTCTGGATGATGGGTTTATACGCCGCCACAAGGACGGCGATCCCGTAGAACACGAAGAGGCCGAAGCGGAAGATTCAGAAACAATCTTGCTTGCCGATGTTTTGAAGGTAAGCGCCGAGATCCCGGCGCCGTCGATTCATTCGCCCGAGATTCAGGCGATTTTAGATTGCCGCGACGAACCCGAGGAGAAGCGTCTCGCACGCGCGTCGCGGTTGGAGGCGATTGGCAAACTACTGGCGGAACAAACGACGGAGGACGACAAGTCATGAACGATCTTTTAGAAACCCTTAGCGAATCGAGACTACCCGCGCATCGTTCTGAGCCAGCGGAACCACAGGAGCCGGAGCGATACGATATTAGTGAGCGGGGCCGGTCACCCGACGAAGTTATCCAGTCACGCGAGACGCGATTACCGGCTGAGGACGAGCGGCAATATCAGATCGGCGAGAAAAGCTACACCGCGGCCGAACTTGAAAAAAGCGGGATGCTCAAGGAGCTCGCCACTGCTCACGCCCAACACAAACACCTCCAGGAAAAATACAACGCGCTGTTAGAACAATCGGCAAGGCCGGCCGAAGCACCTGCGCCACCGGCTCAGATCACGAATTCCCACATCGCGGCGGTTTACGATCCTGTTGCCGAGACTATAACCCGCGATCTCGTCGAGCGTGATCTTATCGAATCGGATTTGCCGGAAGCATATCCGCGAGCGATTCAGACGCTGATAGGCCAAATGAGGTTTGCCTTCGATAAGCTCTTTCAAATCGAGGCAGCGGTTTTTCCGATGATCGCCGAAGTTCAGGCAGCTAAGAAGCAGGTTCAGGCCCAAGCTGTGGTCGGGAATTTCAACGCCCAGCTTGATGCGCTGGCAGCGAAGGGTTCGCAGTTTGCCGGATTAAAAAGCCGAAAGACCCGCGACCTGTTCACTGAATTCTTGGTGAGCGAAGTCGGCGCAACCGTTGGCCAGGCATGCGGCGAGAATGCGCAGAGCTTCCTGGCCCGGCAGTGGGTCGGATTCAATTCCGACGATGTGATTCGCG
>Ga0075424_100008072_pt1 | contig 10262 bp, 9 predicted proteins | sample SoiMethybrSBSTD3_FD_75301 | JGI IMG/M metagenome (GOLD analysis project Ga0075424, IMG submission 75301) | Bulk soil microbial communities from a Populus tree surrounding site in Tennessee, USA - Soil MetaG P. TD hybrid SBSTD3 | ecosystem: Environmental > Terrestrial > Soil > Tree plantation...
TGCCGCCATAGAGCAGGTCGAAGACGCGCAGATCGAGGAAGAACGGATCGTCGGCCTGGCCGGCGAAGACCTTCCAGCCGCCTGGCAGCGCGGAGACGGCCTGGTTGCGCAGCGTCGTGTAGTCCGGCATGGACGCCGGTCCGACGCGGGACGGGGCTACCGGAGCGTTGTCCACGCGGGTCTGGAACGGTCCGCCGTTGAAGGATGCCCGCAGCGTGTAGGTCTGGCGGAACAACAGGTTCTTGTCCGCGATCGAGGTGACCGGGCCATTGTTGTACAGGAAGGTGCTGCCGCCCCGCTTGTCGATGTTATGGAATTGCCAGCGGAACACGACGTCCGGCTTGGCGTCCCCGTTGTTGTCGATCTTGATGTTGTAGACCGCGTCCGTCGCGAATGGGTAGAAGTTCGGTCCACCGTTCGGTTCCTCAAACGGAACGAAGTTCGCTACGAACGTGACATAGCCCGGGCGGTCCGGGCTAACGAACCCATATACGTCTGTGTTGTCGACGAACTGGTCTTTTGCGATAGAAGGGGCCTCGCGGTGGCTGGACGCACTTGCGCCGCTGGGGCCGAGGCCTGCGGCCCCGGCGGCCAGGGCGAGCCCGAGCGCGGTGATCGCCGCGCTCCGGCGGCGTGTTCTTGTGGTGGGCATTGTTCCTCCCCTTGTTGGGACTGTGCTGGCCTGGATTCGGCCTGTCGATATCGGGTGGATGGGTGGCTGTGAGATTCCACTCACTGACCCATCCACGGCGCCGCTTGCTTCGAATACGCCGACGCGCTGAATTGACTGATCAGCAGTTCGGATCAGAAGTGCACGCACAGTGACGAATTGGGGTAAGCCACAACATGCTCGACTTCCCCGGGCATCATCAGCAGAAGTTGCCAGACCACTCCGCGGCCCCACCCGTCTCACGGCGGCCAACGCTGCGGAAGTCTGCGACCAGATGATCCGCGCCTCCGGCAGCGATCCCGACGCTGCCCGGAAATGATCCGGTGCCGGTGGTTCAGGTCGCGCCAGATGGGATCACGTTGAAACGGAGGTTGCGGGCTCGGTGGCCGGGCAAGTGCTGGAAGTACTGCGTGCTAGCAGGTGGCGGCTGTCCCAGGCCGCCGGGCCCTGGCCCCGTTCCCCCTGGTCCTCGGGCATGAGGCGGCCGGAGTGGTGGCGCAGACCGGGCCGCGGGTCACGCGGCTGAAGGTTGGCGACCCCGTGGTGGTGTCGATCGTCCCGTCCTGCGGTGACTGCCCGGCCTGCGCGCGGGGACGGCGCAACTACTGCCAGACCGCGGGCCGCGCGATGAGCCGCGGCAGCCTGCTCGACGGCTCACTCCGGCTTTCCCGCAACGGGCAGCCGCTGCACCACTTCCTCACCGTGTCCTCCTTCGCGCAGTACGCCGTGGTCCCCGAGTCCGGTGCGGTAGCGATCGACGCCCGCATGCCGCTGGACCGGGCCGCGCTCATCAGCTGTGCGGTGCTCACCGGCGTGGGCGCGGTCCGCAACATCGCCCGGGTCCGGCCCGGGTCGCGCGTCGCGGTCTTCGGGTGCGGCGGCATCGGTCTCAACGCCGTCCAGGGAGCACGCCTGGCCGGCGCCGCTCGCATCGTCGCGATCGACCTCACCGAAGAAAAGCTCACCCTGGCCCGCAGGTTCGGCGCGACCGATGTCATCCACGCGGGGCACGAGGATCCCGCCGCGACGATCCACCAGCTTGTGGGCGGGGCCGATTACGCCTTCGAGGCCGCCGGCCAGGAACGGACCATCCAGCAAGCATGGTCGTCTCTCGACGTGGGCGGCGAGGCGGTCGTCGTCGGGCTCATGCCCCAGGGGGCCACGGTGACGCTCAGCGCCGGGCGCTTCATCAAGGAGCAAGTCATCCGGGGCTGCTATTTCGGCTCGGCTCACCTGCAGCGCGACGTTCCCGCGCTGGTCGGTCACTACCTGGCGGGAGACCTGCTGCTTGACGAGCTCATCACCCGCCGCATCGGCTTGGCAGAGCTGAACGACGCATTCGGCGCGCTGCGCGCAGGAAAAGGGGCCCGCAGCGTCCTGGTCCCCGACTGACCGCCAAATGAGCGCCGGCGCGCTCCGGTTCTCGCCGGGGTCCCCGACTGGTGGACCGAATTTGAAGTTGCCGCGTCACGCGATCAGGGCCTGGTAGGTCCTGCGCATGAACGCCTGAAGGTTGTGCTCGCTGTTCAGCATGAGGCGCCCGGCGGGGATCTGACCGGACCGGTAGCCCACCTGCTGCCGGTTGGTGGCCGCCGCGTCTTCGCGCAGCACTTGGTCCCACATTCTCAGCCACTCATCGACGATGCCCTCGTCGGCGCCGGTCCGCACGTACATGTCCGCGAAGGCTGAGCAGCGCTCGGGCCCCTCGGGGGTCACACTGCCGACGAATCCGATGAAATCATCGACGGCGAAAAACGAAGACGGCCAAAGGAACGCGAACCTGAAGCCCTTAAGCGCGGCCGGGTTCAAATCGCCAGGAATCCACTTAATTGGCGATTCGTGCCAGAGGGTATCGGGCCAGGAAATGGTCCGGTAGGCGTCCGGGCCCGCGTCATAAGCCTTGCCGAAGCTGTCGCGATGCGTGGTCGGGCAGTGATAGCACTCGATCGCGTTCTCGGCCCAGACCTTCCAGTTGCACTCCATCTCATAGGCGTAGCGGGCGCGGTATTCGTACTCCTTCAGGTCGGCGTTCAGCTTGTCCGTGCGCGAGCGGATGTCGGCAGTTACCGTCGCCAGCGCAGCGGCGTCAGCATCCGCGTTGACAAAGACGAACTGATCCCACCGCGCCACCGATACCGGCTTGAGCGAAATGGCTGAGCAATCGAACCCGGGCTCGCGGGCTTGCCGGGGAGCGTGCTTGAGCTGACCGTCAAGCCCGTACGTCCAGCCGTGGTAGGAACACCGGAGCAGTCGCGCGTTCTCGTTCGCCGTTGCCACCGGGTGCAGGCGGTGGCGGCAGACATTGACGAACCCCCGGAGCTCACCATCCTTTCCGCAGACGATCATGATTGGGATGTCGCCCGACTTCGTCAAGACGACGTCTCCCGGCCTCGCCAGGTGCGATCCATGACAGGCGTACTGCCACGACCGCGCAAAGATCTTCTCCTGTTCGAGCCGATGGACTTCGGGTGCCGCGTAGAGGAGCGAGGGAAGCGTTTCACCGGCGGTCAGGGCGGCGAAAACGTCCGCGTCCGAGGGGAGACCATACCGTGCCCGGATATCACCCAGGGTCAGCATTCCGGTCGCCTCAAAGCCGTAACTCCGCAGTTCAGGGGCATGGTATTCAACTCGCCGCCGATCTTTGGCGAGCTCCGATGCCGCGGCCGATATGCCCGGGCCGGTCCAGCGAGGCGTGCGCGGAAAGGAGCGCACTGACCGCCGCCCACCGGTCCGGCGGCATCGCAGTGACGCCGCCTGCCGCCTTGCCGACGTGCAGGTACAGGTATTCCCCTGTGGCGATGGGTGTCCCGTCGTCGCGGCAGAGCACCGTATGCAGGCGCAGCCGCTTGGCATCGGCGCTCACCAACAGGCTCGCGGCGTGGATGACGTCGCCGCGTTTGGCCTCCGCGAGGTAGCGGATATGGCTTTCGACCGTGTACATCGCCTGCCCGGTGCCTGCCCTGTAGTCCTCGCTCAGGCCGAGATGGGCAAGCAACACCTCATTTGCCTCGCTCAGCACCACGGCGTAGCCAGCGTCATTCAGGTGGCCGTTGTAATCGATCCACTCCTCGCGGACCTCGGTCCGGTATCGCGAAAACGGGGCTGCAAGCCCTGCCGGGTCAGGCACGGCGGTGTTTTTCGATCAGCAGCAGCAGGTCGGCGAGGAAGTCGTCCCGCTGTCGTTCCAGCTCCTGGACGCTCGCATCGCCAACGGACTCGCTGACTCCCCCGACGACCAGGTCACGAAGCCGGGGGGTGAGCTCGGGAGCAGCAAGCCGGGTCCATGGTTGCAGCAGTGCCGGGCCAAAGTGGTCCAGCATGTGCGCCATCCCGCCCTGACCGCCAGCCAGGTGGAACGTCAGCATCGGGCCCATCAGGGCCCAGCGCAGCCCTGGCCCGTAAGTGATCGAGTCATCGATCTGCTGGACGGTCGCCTGCCCGGAGTCGATCATGTGCAGCGCCTCGCGCCACAGCGCTTCCTGGAGCCGGTTGCCCACGAAGCCGGGCACTTCGCTGTCCATCGTCAGACAGATCTTGCCGGTGCCGGTGTAGAACTTCTCCGCCCACGCCACGGCGGCATGATCGGTGCAGCGCCCACCGACAATCTCGACCAGCGGGATCAGGTACGGCGGGTTGAACGGGTGGCCGACCACGAACCGGCCAGGCGCCTTAGCCTTGGCCGCCATGTCGCTCATCATGTAGCCGGACGTGCTGGACCCGATGACGACATCAGGCGGCGTCACCGCGTCAAGCTCGGCGAGCAGCGCAACCTTGACGTCGAGGACTTCAGAGGCGGACTCCTGGACGAACTGCGCGTCGCCTGCTGCCCCGGCCAGGCTGTCAGCGAACCGCAGCCGGTCCGCGGAGGCGCCCGGGCTCAAGCCGAGCCGCTCAAGCACGGGCCAGGCGCTCCCGACGAACTCTGCCAGGCGCTCCGCCGCGCCAGGACCTGGATCCCACGCGACGACGTCGTACCCCATCCGCAGGAAGTGCGCCGCCCACCCGGCACCGATGACGCCGGTGCCGACGACAGCGACCGTCTGGACAGCCTCGGGCGGGGAGTACTCGGCCTCGCTCACCAGCCGACCTGGTCGAGCCCCTTGAGCCCGAGGATCTCGCGGGCATCGGCGGGGGTCGCAATGTCGAGCGACAGTTCACCAAGAATGCGCACGATCTTCGCGACCTGCTCGGCGTTGGACTCCGCGAGCCGGCCCTTGCTGATGAAAAGGCCATCCTCCAGCCCGACCCGCACGTGCGAGCCCATGCAGGCGGAGGCGGTGATCATGTTGAACTGGTGCCGGCCGGCGCCCAGCACGGACCATTGCACCGAGTCGCCGAACAGCTTGTCCACGGTGGCCTTCATGTGCGCGATGTGCTCGACCTCCGCGCCGATCCCGCCCATCACCCCCATGATCGTCTGCAGGAAGATCGGCGGTTCCACCAGGCCGGCCTGGACGTAGTAGGCCAGCGTGTAGAGGTGGCCGACGTCGTAGGCCTCGTACTCGAAGCGGCAGCCGGTGCTCGCCCTGAGATCCGTCAGCATGTGCTCGATGTCGGCGAACGTGCTGACGAACGGCTCGGTGCGGGTGCTCTCGAGGTAGGGCTCCTCCCAGTCGAACTTCCACTTGCCGGCGTACTTCGGGATCATCGGGAAGCTGCCGTAGTTGAACGTGCCCAGGTTGAGGGTGCACAGTTCCGGCTTCGTCTCGTAGATGACCCGCAGCCTGTCATCCACGCTCATGCCGGTTCCGCCGCCGCTGGTGATGCTGATGACCACGTCGGTCTCGGCCTTGATCGCCTTGAGATACTCGAGGAAGACCGCTGGTTCCGCGGTCGGGCTGCCATCCTTCGGATCACGAGCGTGCAGGTGGATGACGGACGCTCCGGCTCGCGCCGCGGCCACCGATTGCGCCACGACGTCCTCGACCGTGTAGGGCAGGTGCGGCGACATCGTGGGCGTGTGGCCCGACCCCGTTATCGCGCACGTGATGATGACCTTACGGGCTGCGGCCACCGCGACCTCCAGGCTCTGTCGGCAGGTTGATCACAGGCGGCCAGCGCGGATTATGAGCAGCGACCGCACTATACGAAACGGTCCTCTCCGGCTCCGAGGTCTGTCAAGCCCTCACAGGGGGCCTCAGCCGCGCAATGCCGCTTCCACCGACGCCGCGGCCTCGATCGCCACGGCTCCGAGCGCCGTGAAGCGCGATGGCGGCATCCGGTCGGCGTACCCCCAGATGCTGAACACCGCGAGCGGCCGGTCCTCGCCATGCCGCAGGATCGGGGCCGATACGCCGCACAACGCCGGCTCGAGCTCGCCCGCCGACACGGCGTATCCGCGCTCGCGGATCTGGCCAAGTTCACCGAGCAGTCGCGAGACGTCGGTAACGGTGGCGTCGGTGAAACCCTCGAGCACCGGGCCGAGCACACCACGGGCCTCCTGCTCGGGCAGCCACGCCAGCCAGGCCTTACCGGTGGAGGTGGCGTGCAGCGGCACCGCACGGGCCAGCCAGTTGACGGTCAGCACAGCCCTGGGTGCTACCTCGTCGACGTAGACCAGGCCGGACCGCCGTCCCACGGCGAGGATCGCGGCTTCGCCGGTCTGCGCGCAGATCCGTTCCAGGACGTGATGGGACCGCCGGACAAGCCCGTCCACCCCGGAGGCGGCGGCGAGCCGGGCGACCGTGTAGCCGATCTGGTACCGGCTTGTGGCGGGATCCCGGTCCACCAGGCCGCGGCCCTCGAGGGTGGCGAGCAGCCGCCAGGCAGTCGCGCGGTTGATGCCGCAAGCCAGCGCCAGCTCGGTGACCGTGGCCCCGCGCGGCGACGCATCGGCGATGGCATCCAGCAGCGCCACCGCCCGCTCGACGGACTGCACCCGGCCGCGCCAGGCCTGGCCGGAGCCGACGTCTGGTGCGCTCACGGCCACGTCCTGTCCGGTTGACGGTCTATGCGGGCCCTGCCTATCGTCGCATAATACGAAAATGCGTCGCAGTGATTGAACACAGCGACGCTCCGCGTTGGGGGTCGCCGCGTCATCTATCGATGCGCCGCTTGCGCTCTACCGGGCCACGGTTCCGGCCGACTGGCTCGACTACAACGGCCACATGACCGAGTCCTGCTACCTGCTGCTGGTGGGCAACGCCGCCGATGCGTTCTTCCGCTACGTCGGCATCGACGAGGCGTACCGTGCCGCGGGCCGCTCCCTTTACACCGCCGAGACGCATCTGCATCACCTGCGCGAGGCGGCGCTCGGCGACCGGCTCGGGGTTCCGCTACAGCTGCTTGATGTCGGGCCGAAGAGCCTTCACCTGTTCCATATCGTGCATAACGAGGTCACGGGGCAGGATGTGGCGACCGCGGAGCAACTGCTGGTTCATGTCGATATGGCCACCGGCCGAGTGGTCCCGATGCCGGAGGATCTGCACCGCCGGCTGGTGACCATCTGCGAGGCGCACATGGCGCTGCCCAGACCGGCCGCGGTCGGGCACGTGATGGGTATCCGCCGCCCGCGCGCTGACGGCGGCAGCGGGCGGTGAACGGCGATGAGGAGGGGCCATGGACTTCGGGCTTGACGAGGAACACCGCGCGATCGTCGCCACGGTGCGCGACTTTGTCCGCCGCGAACTGGTCCCGCACGAGGATCTGGTCGAGCGCCTCGACGCCGTGCCGGAGGAGCTGGCGCGGGAGATCCGCGGCAAGGCCATCGCGGCCGGCCTGTACGCCGCGAACTTCCCGGCCGAGCTGGGCGGCGGTGGCCTCGACGCCATGGGGGTGACGCTGGCCGAGCGCGAGCTGGGGTGGACGGCCTGGGCGCTGCAGACCCTGGTTTCCCGGCCCAGCAACATCCTGCGCGCGTGCCAGAACGGCCAGGTGGAGACGTATCTCCTGCCGACGATCCGGGGCGAGCGCCACGACTGCCTCGCGATGACCGAGCCCGGGGCGGGCTCGGATGTCCGCTCGATGACGACTAGGGCCCGCCGGGCAGGCAGCGACTGGGTCATCAACGGCACCAAGCACTTCATCAGCCATGCCGATGTCGCCGACTTCGTCGTCCTGTTCGCCGTGACTGGCACCGAGGAAGGCCCACGCGGCGAGCGCTCTGCGATCTCCGCATTCCTGGTCGACCACGACACCCCTGGGCTCACGGTCACCCGCGGCGCGCCATCGGTCTCCCACCGCGGCTACCACCATTGCGAGCTGTCCTTTGCCGACTGCCGGCTCCCCGGCTCCGCGCTGCTCGGCACCGAAGGACACGGGTTTGACCTGCTGAGCGAGTGGCTCGGGGCAAGCCGGCTCACCGTAGCGGCAACCAGTGTCGGGCGGGCCAGGCGGGTGCTGGAGCTGAGCACCGGGTGGGCAGCGACCCGCGAGCAGTTCGGCCAGCCGATCGGGCGGTTCCAGGGCGTCGGCTTCAGCCTCGCTGACATGGCGACCGAGATCGAGGCCGCCGAACTCCTCACCCTCCGTGCCGCCTGGCGGCTCGACCAGGGCCGGATGAGCGACGCCGACGCCGCGATGGCCAAGCTGTACGCATCGGAGACGCTCGGGCGGGTCACCGACCAGGCGGTGCAGATCTTCGGCGGCATGGGCCTCATGACCGACTTCCCGGTCGAGCGGTTCTGGCGCGACGCGCGGGTCGAGCGGATATGGGACGGGACCAGCGAGATCCAGCGGCACATCATCTCGCGCTCGATGCTGCGGGAGCGGGGTGCTTGAGATGACCGGGAGCCGCAAGCCCGTCCGCGCCGAGGCATCCGGGAGCGTCCTGGAGATCACGCTCGACCGGCCGCCCGCGAACGCGATCGACGCCGCTACCAGCCGCGCGCTGTACGAGGCGTTCGCCCGGCTCGAGGGCGACCCGGGCCTGCGGGCGGGGATCGTGACCGCGGCCGGTGACCGGTTTTTCTGCGCCGGCTGGGACCTCAAGGCCGCGGCGGCCGGCGAGGGTGCCGACGCTGACCACGGGCCCGGCGGTTTCGCCGGGCTCACCGAGCTGCATGGCCGCGCCAAGCCGGTGATCGCCGCCGTCAACGGGATCGCGGCCGGCGGTGGCTTCGAGCTGGCGCTCGCCGCTGACCTCGTCGTGGCCGCGGAGCACGCGGACTTCCGCCTGCCCGAAGCCGGGCTGGGCATCATCCCGGACTCCGGCGGGGTGCTCCGGCTGCCCCGGCGGGTGCCGCGCCCGCTGGCGGTGGAGCTGCTGCTGACCGGGCGCCCGATGACGGCCGTGGAGGCGTCCGACCATGGGCTCGTCAACTGCGTTGTGCCCGGTGATCAGCTCATGCCCGCCGCGCATGCCCTTGCCGCCCAGATCGCCCGCTCGGCGCCCCTCGCCGTCGCCGCCGTGCTCGAGGTGCTGGAGGCGACCGAGGGAGGATCGGTTCCCCAGGGCTTTGTGACGCTGCGCTCTGGCACGCTGCCCCGCTACGCGGCGATGCTCGCTTCGGAGGATGCGGCCGAGGGCCCGGCAGCCTTCGCCGAGCGGCGCCCGGCAATCTGGAAGGGCCGCTGAGAGCCCGCCCGCACCGCTGGGCGGCGCCTGGCCCGCGGTCGGCCAATCCCGATCGCCGCGACCGCAACGTCTGGTCAGCCCGCGACCGCCGCGTCGGCGATGGCGGGCAGGGCGAGGTAGCACAGGTCGCGGCACTGGCGGTCCCACCACGCATCGTCGTACGGCCAGGCAGACGTCTTGACAACAACGACGCGCCGGGGCCGGTCGACGTACACGAACTGGCCGCGCATCCCGTCGGCCATGACGTGCTCACCCGCCGGGTCCAGCGGCCACCAGTGGTAGCCGAAGCCGGCGTGGGTGGTAATCGTGCTGGGCAGCCTGCCGGGGGCGAGGAACTCCCGTTCGGGCCGGCTGGTCGCCTGGACCCAGGAGCGGCTGACCACCTGGCGGTCCCCCCACCTGCCGTCGATCTGCAGCGTGCCGATACGTGCCCAGTCGCGCGCGGTGGCGGCCAGGGAGCCGCCTGCCATCGCGACACCGCCCCGCTCAGCCGGCTGGTCCAGTCCGACCACGGCTGGCCGTTCCGCCCCGAGCACCGACCACAACCGGGCCAGCGCGGCCGGGAAGGGCTCGCCGGTCGCCCGCTCCCGCACCCAGTCCAGAGCCAGAGAGTCCGGGGTGCAGTAGGCGTACCTGCTGCCCGGGGGATCACCCGCCGGCATCTCCAGCACTGACTCCCGCAGCCCGCCCGCGCCGTCGCGCCACCGCCGCAGCAGACGCGAGGCGGGGCTGTCCGGGTCGTGGTAGTCCTCGCGCCATCCGACGCCGCTGGTCATAGTCAGGAGCTGGCGCAGGTTCACCCCCGCGTAACCGCTACCGCTCAGCTCCGGAACCATATCCGTCACGGGAGTGTCCAGCCCGGGCAGCCGACCCTCGTCCACCGCCTGCCCGACAAGCAAGGCCAGCGCGGACTTGGTGGCGGAGAAGCCCAGCAGCCGGTCTCCCGCCTGGGTGCCGTGGAAGTACCGCTCGTGGACAACGACGCCGTCAACCACCACCAGCAGCGCGGTCGAGACGGTGACGGCCAGGAACTCGTCAAGGCTCATGGTCCGCCCTGCGCCGGTCACGGTGGCCCGC
>Ga0075424_100008073_pt1 | contig 10261 bp, 9 predicted proteins | sample SoiMethybrSBSTD3_FD_75301 | JGI IMG/M metagenome (GOLD analysis project Ga0075424, IMG submission 75301) | Bulk soil microbial communities from a Populus tree surrounding site in Tennessee, USA - Soil MetaG P. TD hybrid SBSTD3 | ecosystem: Environmental > Terrestrial > Soil > Tree plantation...
ACGACGTTGACACTTCGCCGTTGCAGCATCCGGAAGTCTCCGGCATCGCTGGTACTTCGGTTATCGATACGTTCAGTTTCTACATTGTTCGCTGGCTCCTGCAACATCACGCTTCTGAGGTCGAGATCTATTGGGAGTGGTTTGAAAACGAGAATCGTTTGGCGGAAACGTGGCCGCGCTTCATGCCGCTGTTGGAAGAAGACACCTTTGTGGAAGCCAACATTCCTTATCGCGAGTGGTTGGCTGCGGCACGACAAGGTCGACCGGAACTGGCGTGGTTAACCGAGCAGTTCGAGAAGTTGCCGAAACCTGAAAAGGAACGTGCTGAACTCTACGATTCGCAGCAACTCTACGTTCGTTGGACGCCGTCGTTTGACGCGTCGCGCACGGGAATGTGCCTGCGGAGTAAGGAAACTTTTTATCATCGCGGTCCTTTGATTCAGCGGCGCGACATCGATCTACGTCGCGAACTGGTCCAACCGGTAGAACTACAAAAACTATCGACAACACAAGGCGAGAAGGCGCTCGACATGGCGCGCGCCGCCTCGACGATACGCTATCGCGAGCTTTACGGGTTTACGCACGGCGATCCGCGATACGTGTACCGGGTGGAGTTGGGCCGCGGCGTCGAGCTTTTTCTGATGGGGCTTCCGGCGGAAAAACGTTTGCCGTTGCGCGCCTATCACGCCGCGATGATTTACAAGAACGGCGTGCCCATCGGCTACTTCGAAGGGCTGTCGCTCTTTGAGCGCATGGAGAGTGGATTCAACTTGTATTACACGTTTCGCGATGGTGAAACAGCGTGGCTCTATGCGCGCACGCTCAACGTGATGCATCGCTTCGCGGGCGTGACTGCGTTTTCACTCGACCCGTATCAGATTGGACACGAGAACGAAGAAGGAATCGAGTCGGGTGCGTTCTGGTTTTATCGCAAGCTTGGCTTTCGGCCCACGGACAAAGACGTGTTGAAGTTGACGCTGAAAGAAGAGGAGAAGATCACGCGCGAGGGTTATCGCACCAGCGCGGCGACGCTGCGCAAGCTGGCGGCGAGTTCGATGATCTTTGAATTCGATACCAGGCGCAGCGGCGACTGGGATCGCTTTCATGTACGCACGATCGGATTGAAGGCACAACGAATGAAGAACGTGTTGGCGCTGGCGCATGAACTGGCGAAAGCAAAGCGTGGCCCTGAAGAGGTGCGGTATCTGCGGTTGATGCAGAAAGATGAACGGCTGCGAAGCGAGATAATAAAACTGGGATCTTAGCCACAGATTACACGGATTTGGTGTTCCAGGACCTTGGCGTCCGAGAAGTGCTCGAGTTTAGTGAAATAGGCGGCGTTGCGATCGAGCGCGTCTTGCGGGATGAGGCCGACGATTTCGGCGCTGTGGATCTCAACACCGAGAGCGTTGGCGTGTTGTTGAATGACGTCGTAGACGGCGGTCATTCCGGTGACTTTGTAATTGACGAGATTCATTGAAACCTGGACCAGGTTACGTGTCTGCAAACTGAAGCCGAGTGCTTTGACAAACGGCAGGCCTCCATTGCGCGCCCTGATGCTGCGCGCGATCTGACGCGCAACAGCGACGTCGTTGCTGCGCAGGATGACGTTGAACGCGATCAGGAACGGCCGCGCGCCGATGGCAATCGCGCCGGCCGAGTCGTGAACCTGGGCCGATCCTTCGTCGGGTGCGCGCTCGGGATTGGTTGTGATCTGTTCGCGCAGTAATTCGAGCGCGCCGCGACGCACGTCTTCGAGGTTTACGCGGTTCGGTCGCTTGGCGGCGTGCTCGTAAAAGTAGACCGGGATCGAAAGCTCGTGCGCAATCACCACGCCGGCTTCGTGAGCGATGCGTATGCAGTCGTCCATCGTCACACCCCGCACCGGAACAAATGGCAACACATCGGTCGCACCGAGTCGCGGGTGCTCACCGCGATGCGTGCGCATGTCGATTAACTCGGAAGCTCGGCGCACTGCGTTGACTGCGGCTTCGACAACGCGCTCAGGCTCGGCGACGAAAGTGATTACTGAACGGTTGTGATCGGGATCGATGTGCGTGTCGAGGACGCACGCCGAGTCAACTGAGGCGATCGATTCCGCGATCGACTGAACGGTTTCGGGCTTGCGGCCTTCGCTGAAGTTTGGGACACACTCGATGAGGGCTGCTGCCATGAGGGCATATTAAGACAGGATCAAGAAAATCCTGTCTAAAAAACCTCCTCTCACGCAGGTAGATCGGATATCTTCTTACTCGTGCCTCCGGACCGCTTCATCAATCAACGAAAAAACGCCTGGCAGCGACTCGAGGACTTGCTGACGTTGCTCGACACGGCGTCGTTGCGGCGTCTGCGGCGCGAGGAAGTTCGCGAACTCGGACGCATCTATCGACGCACCGCTTCGGATCTCGCCATTGCGCGCGCGGAGTCACGCGATCCGCGTCTCATCAATTACCTCAATAGCCTGGTTATTCGCGCGCACGGCCGCATCTATCGCGCTGACGCCCAGGGCGGCAAGCGCATTCGCAACTTTTTCGCTCGCGAGCTGCCGCAAACTTTCCGTCGCACGTGGCGCTACACGTTGCTGTCGTTCTCAGTCTTCGCCGTCTTCGCCGTCTTCGGTTTCCTTGGAACACATTACGATCCCGAGTTTTCCGAGTTAGTCGGTGTCCCGCCCGCTTTCCGCGAACTCTACATCGAAACGAAAACGCCGTGGTGGGAACAGCTCAATGAATCGAACCAGGAAGGCGCCAGTTCGATCATGACCCACAACATTCAGGTCACGATCTACACCTTCGCATTCGGCGCGACCGCAGGCATCGGCACCCTTTTTTATCTCGCTTTCAACGGCGCGAACATCGCTTCCGTGCTCGCACTCTGTTACCGCGCCGGTTTTGGAAATGATCTCGTGACTTTCATGGTGGCGCACGGCGTGATCGAACTGTCGTGCATCTTCATCGCGGGCGGCGCGGGTCTGCTGATCGGCAGTGCGCTCATCATGCCCGGCGATCTCACCCGCGCAGACGCACTCAAAACGCGCGGCATGGAAGCGGTTCGCTTGATGGTGGGAGTTGCAATCCTGCTGGTCGTAGCGGGAACTATCGAAGGATTTATTTCGCCGGTGCCGATGGATCCCCGAATCAAGTACACCATCGCCGCGCTTACCGGCGTGGCGCTCTACGCCTACCTGCTGCTCGCCGGTCGTGAAAAACCAAAATCATAAGAGCCCGCGCTCTTTAACGCGCAAATACGTCTCCAACAAAGCCGGCGCCAACGCCGCCGCCGTCACGTCCAGAGCAAGCCCGCCGAGCGATTCGACTAAACGCAACGCCGCTTCCCGATGATGAATGATCTCTTCGGCCACAGATTGCGTGAAGAGTTCCTTCACTGACGAAGGCGTCTGGCGCACGACTGCTTTTAAATCCCGATCGGCGATAGTGACGACGAGCGGTAAGTGACGCGGGCGCAGGATGTGAAGCGAGTTCAACAACTCCTTCGAGCCTTCTTCGTCCACCAGATCGGTGAGCAATACGACGAGCGCGCGTCGCTTGCTGTTCGCGGCAATGAATTCAAACGCATGCGGGTAGGAAGGCTCGATCATTTCCGGCTCAACCGCGTGCAAGGCTTCGAGCGCTGCTTCGATATGATCGCGTCCGCGACTCGGCGGCAAATAGCTCTTGATTCGTCGTCCAAAGACGACGAGTCCGGCGTTGTCACCGGCGCGTGCCGCTGCGGAAAAGAGCGCGAGCGTCGCGTGCACGGCTGAATCGAGTTTTGTTTCCTGCTCGATGCGCGCCGTCATCAGTCGACCGGCATCGAGTGCGACCAGGATCGTTTGATCGCGTTCGATTTGATACTGGCGCGTCGTGAGTTTTCCTCGTCGCGCGGTCGCAGTCCACGAAATGTGTCGCAACTCATCGCCACGAACGTAGTCGCGCATCGATTCGAATTCACGACCCTCACCGCGCCAGGAAGTTTTACGATGCGAAGAAACGACGGACCGCGCGCCGAGCGCTTTCAACTCAGCTTCTCGCGCGCGACGCATGTTGGGATAAACCTTGATCGCAACCGGCTCGACGACGTTCGTCTGACACCAGATCAAGTGAAGCTTCGAACGATACCGTAACGCAGTTTGCCCAAACTCAAACCGGCCGCGACGTGGAGGTGTCACTCCGTAGATCAAGGTGGCTGAGTTTTGCGCGTCAACCTCGAGCCAGCCTTCCCGCACTCCGTTCAAATTCATCTGCGGCGGGTATTCGTCTTTCACTCGCAGCGCGAGGGATCTGCTCGAGGCATTTTGAATGTGAATCCTGACTTCGGTCTCGGCGCCCATGGCGAAGCGGCTGCCAAACTCGCGCGCGATCGTCAAACCTTTGGGAAGCTCGCAAAAGCGCGACTCAACGAACGCAGCACCGAGCAGCAGGAGGTTGTAGGCGAGCGCAAGCCAACGCAACCCCGGATGGTCCCAGGAGAACGATAAGGGAATGAGACCGAGGGCAATCAGAAGATAGAACAATCGAGTGAATACGAAGCGCATCTCACTGGCAGCTTATCTCGGCACTTCCGCAGACTTCAGAATGTCGGTGATCACAGAGTCAGGAGTGACGCCGTCGAGTTCCGCTTCTGCTCGCAAGCTCAGACGGTGTCGCATTACGGGTAACGCAACATCACGCACGTCGTCAGGAGTTACAAAGTCACGTCCGCGAATGGCGGCCAACGCTTTCGAACAAAGCAGGAGCGCCACTGACGCTCTCGGGCTGGCGCCGTAATGAATGAATGGATGCGCACGCGTGCGTCGCACGAGATCGACCGCGTAGTGCTGCACGCCGGGCTCCATCCGTGCTCGCGCGACTTCGGCCCGACAATGAGTAATCGCAGTTGGATCCTCGAGGGGTCTGATATCAACCTGGTCCAGACGTTTCGAGTTGAAGCCGTCGTTCCAACGCGCCAGCACCTCGCGCTCGTGATCTTCGTTCGGGTAGGTCAACAATATCTTGAGCTGAAAGCGATCCAGTTGCGCTTCGGGCAGTGGATAGGTGCCTTCGTATTCGATTGGATTTTCCGTGGCCAGCACCGTAAAGATCGACGGCAGGGGGTAAGCTTCGCCGTCGATGGTCACCTGGCGTTCTTCCATCGCTTCCAGCAGCGCCGCTTGAGTTTTTGGCGGCGTGCGGTTTATTTCGTCGGCGAGCAGGATGTCGGTGAATATTGGACCACGGCGCAGGTTGAAATTGGACGTGGCGATGTTGAAGACGTTCGTGCCGGTGATGTCGGACGGCATGAGGTCGGGCGTGAACTGAATGCGACTGAAGCTGGCGTTGATGATGCGCGCCAGCGTCTTCACAGTCAGCGTTTTCGCCGTGCCGGGCACGCCTTCAACCAGCGCGTGACCCTCTGCCAGCAGCGCGATCAAGATCTGTTCGATCGCGTCGTCTTGTCCGACGATTACCTTGCTGAGTTCGCTGCGAATGTGTTCGACAGTAGAGGCGACAGTCTCCGGCATGGATGGTCCGTGATAGTACCGAGATTAAAGGTTAATGGTCAACGTTCTTTATCGCGAAGTCAGTTTTAGACAGGATTTCAGGATTACCAAGATTCAAAAGATAACTCCTGTTCATCTTGAAAATCGTGCAAATCCTCTCAAACATGACTTTTCGCTTCACACCCGCTAGATATTTTCCGCAGCCTGACGCTCATCGCGCAGGCGCATACCCAGGCCGAGCTGTCGTTCGACCGCGCGCAATCGTCGCACGAGGTCGAGTGATTGCCGCCAGTTGATCTGTTCACCGTTTATTGCTTCTTCACACTGGCGCATCAGTGCTTCCAACTTGTGACTATCGATCGTCGATCGCTCCGCAACGCGCGTCGCGATCTCGGATCGTGAGCTGTTGTAATCCACTCCGCCGTAACGCGCCAGCACACGACGCGTCCGCGTGTAAATGTTTTCGATCGCGAGGTCGAAAGCACGCGAACGCTCCTGCAACTCCGCCATCGAAGCCACAAACTCCAAACTCGAGCGACGATCCACGTGCGGCAACGGCAACGGACGTCCAAACCGCCGCGCGTTGGTCCAAAGCACCAGCAGAATCACAACCATGAGCTGCGCGCCAATCGCGAGCACCGGCGTGCCGGCAAAGTAACTCGCGAAAGCGTTTTGGGTGATGCCTCGCCCCTGGTGATATTCATCGAACGCGATCAGTCCCGGTTGCGACGCGAGCGTGTTGATGGCGAGTTGCAGGTTGTCGTTCAACTTGATGCCACTGTTCGCCACGATGTAAGGATCGCTCAGCACGACAATCTTGCCCGCTCCATAAGCGTAATCGATCAGCAGCGCTCCCTTGCTGTCCGCAATATGAGCCACCGGCGCCTCTGAGCGCCTCGTCCCGGTTGCGATTTTTACAGCCGCGCCCGGCGGTGGTGGCGTGCTGGTCTCATCATCCTCGGAATGAATTGCAACTCCGCCGCCCAAAATGATCTGCATTCGTGAAGCAAACCGTGAAGGCATCACTTCTTGAATCGTGCTCGTCAGCACGGTGGGTTGTACCGGCGCCAACGCCGTAACACCGAGCGTCATTCGTTTCACATCGCTCGGATTGTCATCCATCGAGGGAAACTCATACTCGGCGGCATTGATGGTCCAACCGTCGGAGATTGGCACCAGATCATGATCGACCTGGCGATCGATCACGACCAGGCGTCCGCCACGTCTTACCCATTCACGCAGCGAGGCGGCTTCGTCATCTTTAAACTGAACTTTCGTTCGTCCAATGACGACAAACGTCGTGACCAGTTTCCCACTTTCGCCAAGAAGTTTTTGCGGAGTCTCGCGCCAGCGAATAACTTTGTAGCCCGACTCGTTGAGTAGATCATGAAGCGCGCGGGTTCCGGTTGGTCCCGCGTGATACGTGGAACGATTCGGAGTGATTTCGGAATCTTCGGCCTTCTCCTGGTTCACGTACGTGATCGAGTTGAGGATCACGAGCAATCCGATGATCACGACGAAGGTCAGGATGATGGTGATTCGCTGGCGCATCGTGTCAGTGTTCCACTTGGAGCGCGGCTAAATATCCGGCGCGGAAATCCTGCCAGTCTCCGGGCGTCGCCTGTTCAGAGCCGTACCAGTGACGCTCGAAGCTCTCGGTCAAACCGCGCATCGTCGAATGCAATGGCGGCATACTTCGCACGGAGTTCAAATAATCGCGATTGGTCTTGTGTTGGGCCAGGCTAATCAACTTCCGATCGCCGAGTTCGACGAGTAAAGCGATGTAAGCCTTACGTATCGCGGCGCGCAGATCACCCTGGCGTGCGAGAGTCTCGGCTTGCGAGAGTAGATCTGTGGCGGTGGCTTCCGGTTCGAGCCGCTCACCTAAAACGATTCGCGCACCTTTCTTTTTGGGAGCCCTGGTCGCACGCGTCCGGCTAAACCGTCTCAGAAAAATGACGCCCACGTAAGTTAGCAATCCCACGGCGACACCAATCACGAGCACGCGCGCAATCATGCTGATCAGTTCTACGCGGCTTGGATTCACGTTGCGACGTTTTGGAAAGAGCTTTTCGAGCCAACGAAGGAAAGCGCGAATCAAACGATTGAATGCGTTTGTACCTCGGTCGCCGGTGGCGTACTCGGGCCGCGCCAGAATACTGTCCAGTTTGCGCTTTGCCTGGTCCTTCGAGTCGAGCACTGCCGGCGCCAATTCGCGCTGCGCGACTCGCGTTTCGAGCGCCTGGAGTATGTCTGTTACTTTCCTGATCTCGTCGATGCGGGTTTCAGCACGCGCGGCCTTGAGTTCGTCGAGGCTACGGTAAAGTACGAAATTGTCTACGTTATAAACCTGCGCATTGGCTTCAACGGTAAGGTGCTGCGGCAGTGCCAGACGCGTCTGCTCGATCGTTTTATCGAGTTGGGCCTTAAACTCGTCCGAACTCTCGTCTTCATCAACCTGGATCAGCTTACCGAACTCGGTGATCGATTGCTTCAGTTTTTGATGGTACTCGGCGAGCGGAATCGCGGCGGCGCCGCCCGGGCTAACGAACAACATAACAGTGAGAAGCACAACCGAAGCAATACCGCATCGCTGAGCTGTTTTGGTGAGCTGAAACATTTAACTGAGATTGAGTACGCGACCCGACGACATCGGCGGTCCCGGCGGCGGCGGTTTGCCTTCAAGCGAATGAAGTGCGGTGCCCAGGGGCGACAACACGTTGACGTCGGGGAGTTCGCCGAGTTGTCGTGCGGCCATCAGTTCGATGTCGTAGCCTTCGTGCCGAACGCGCTCGTCGACGTAAAGCAACGAAAGTCCCAGCATCCAAACCGGTGTGAGCACGATCGAGCTCAGTGGTCCAAGCACGCTGTACGCGATTGCATACCACGCGGGCCAGTTCTCGGAGTTCCAGGGATCAACTCCGCTGAGATAACCGTACCAGCCAAGTGGAATTAAAAGAATCATCAGCGCCGAGTAAGTGGCGAAAGTGGTAAACAACGCCATCGCCATCAAACGCCGCACGTTGCCACGCGCCAGTGAAAAGCTGCGCCCAACAGACGCGAAGACGTCTTTGCCTTCAACCAACATGACTTGCGGCACATAAGCAACTCGTCCGACGACAAAGAAAAATACCCAGAGAGCGACGATCGTCGCGAGCAGAAAGCCAACTCCGCCAACAATGGCGGATAACCACGCGGGACCAACGTTCGCCAGCGCCATCGCGCCAAAAATGAAAAGGAACGCGGAGATTTCCCAACCGATAAATGCCGCGGTAAAAGATGCGCAGATCCAGATCAGCACGATCAACGAAGCACCGAGCAGTCCCCAGAATCGCATTCGTACCGCGTTGTAAGTCGCCTTTGCAGTGACGGGTTCATTACGAAGCAGATGCGCGACGAGAGTTCGCGTTGCGCCCCCCATCACGACCAGCACGAAGAGGTAACCGGCCACCATGATAACCACGGAGAGCACCCAAAGCAGTCCGTAAAGCAGGAGGTCTGAAGTTTCTGACGTGGCGAAAAATTTTCGGGCGCAAATGGAAAAGAGTATCCAGCCGCCGGCGACAATGATGACCGGCGGGGCGGCGGTTCTGATTAAAACGAAAAGGTGACGGCGGTATAGCCTGACAGCTCGATCGATCAGGTCGCCGGCTCCGAGAGGCGCGAGTGGGAGTTCATTGATCATATTTAGCCGCAGATTTCCGCGGACGAACGCAGATAAATATGATCAGTATTCGAGCTTACCGTCAAGCATCATGTCGGCGAGTTTGAACCGGCGATTCAACTTAAGCGTCTTTCCAAAGTCGGCAACGAAGCGCACGTCGGTAAATTGCGAGTTGAGAAATGGACCTTCGTCGACTACACGCGGAAAGATGAAGCGAGCGCCAAAGCCGTCGCGTCCGGGTGGAACGTATTCCTGCAGGAAGAGTCGCTTGCCGTCATTGCGTTCGAGATAACTGGTGTTCTTGAGCGTGCCGGTCGCAGCGCTTTCGATAACTTGCATTACTGAGCCCAACGAACGTTTGTCAGTCCCTTCGACAGTAACGGTGATGATGATTGCGTCAGAGGCGGGGAGTTCCGCAAAGTTTTTCATGCGCTCGAGCACCTCGGGTTCGAGCTTCTTCGGTTGTTGTAATTGAATCATCCGCATGAACGCTTGCCGCACCGGGCGCGCGGTAAAGAAGCGCACGCCATAGCTGAGGTTCGTTGCCTGATTGGTCGCGCCCTGCTGCAACCGGTCATTGGAGTTGGGCGCCCTGGCGCCGGCCGTGCGCGGATCGGCGGTTGGCTGGAAGAACATTTCCGTCGTGTCGACGTCTTTCTGCACCTGCGCCCACGGCGAGTCGTTTAGCATTTTCTCTGCTTCTTTTTGCGTCCACTCAGTCCACAGCTTTTGTTCCTTTTGCGCAAAGGACGACGAGACTAAAGCAACGCTCAACAACAATCCGAAGAGGATAGTTTTCATTTTGTTCCCCTTATCTGCGTCAATCGGTGGTTAGTACTCGAGCTGCCCCTTGTACATCATGTCTGACATTTTGAAAGTGACGTTGAGCTTGACGACGTTTCCCACTTCGCTGATGAAACGCACCGAGCCGCTGTCGGCAGTCAAAAAGTTTCGCTCGTCAACGAGTCTGGGAAAGATGAACTTCGCTCCGAGCCCATCGTTGATCGGCGCGTAATAGTCCATCAGGAACAAGCGCTTTCCGTCTTTTCGTTCGAGATACGTTCTGTTTTTGAGCGTGCCGATGGTGGCCGAGCCGAAAGCTTGCAGCGCCGGACCTG
>Ga0075424_100008077_pt1 | contig 10259 bp, 2 predicted proteins | sample SoiMethybrSBSTD3_FD_75301 | JGI IMG/M metagenome (GOLD analysis project Ga0075424, IMG submission 75301) | Bulk soil microbial communities from a Populus tree surrounding site in Tennessee, USA - Soil MetaG P. TD hybrid SBSTD3 | ecosystem: Environmental > Terrestrial > Soil > Tree plantation...
CGGGCTCTGCCTGGCGCAGGTGGGGATAGCGCTCATCGAGTTGCCGCACCTTGCCGTCGGCGCCCCAGAGCGCATAGCATGCCCGTGCGTGGCGCAGGTGCGCAACGCCTGCCGTCTCGGACCCGCGCTGCAGATAAAAGCGGCCGGCCAGTTCGAGGGCCAGCGCCTCGTGGTGGACGAAGCCGTTCCCGCGGGCGGAGTGGATCGCCCGTTCGTAGAGGTCCATGGCGTCGAGCGCGCGGCCTTCGAGGCGGGCGATCTCGGCGCCGACCAGCGCCACGCGGTTCGCGAAATTCTCAGGGCAATTCGCAGACCACACGTCGAGCTGTCGGTAGTGGGCCGCGAGCGCATCGAGATGTCGTTGTCGGTCAGGACCCGTCGCGGATTCGCAGGCAGCGGCGCGCGACAACGCCCCGTACAAGTGATACTCAGCATTCTCGAAGATTGCCGGCACGACCCACAATAACCTCCGAGCCCTCTCACAGGCGTTCACGGCGGTCACATGATCGCCAGCGAAAAAGCGGGCTTGAAGCTTTCGACACCAATACTGGATTTCTGCCACCGCCAACTCCGGGTGGGCGGCGAAATGGTGCTCGACGCCAACTTCGTCAAACTGCTCATGGTCAAAGGACCCGAAGGTCGGGATCAGGGCGCGAAGCGTGTGTACCAGCGCAAGCTGTGTCCGAATGACCTGCACGACCAGGTCAACGTGTGTTTTCTGTGCGAAGGCGAGGCCGCGCTCGGCTTCGCGCTGTACCTCAGACAGCGGGACGCCCTGCGCGAGCAGGTTTGTGACCAATTGATAGTGATAGTAGCCAACGCACTGCAGGTCGCCGCTCTGCTGACCCGCCTCGACACTGCGGCGGAACAAATCGCGACCGTCCCGAACATGTCTGGCCCAAGGTAGGACGAGAGCTGCGAAAGTGAGATAGACGCGGGCGCTGACTTGCTTCAGCCCCCGTTGCTCGACCAGCGTACAGCCGAGCTGACCGAACCGAAACGCGGTTTGATAATCGCCAAAGCGCCAGCCGGCGATGAAACCAAACGCCGCGTACGCCTGGCAGCCACAATCGCAGTTACCCAGCTCGAGGACTAAGTTCACCGCCCGGCAGGTGAGCAGTGTCGACAAGTTCGCATTCGTCACGTACGCACCCCGCGCGAACTTCAGTAGGACCTCCATTGTTGCGAGTGCTGTCGCGTCACTCATCATGGGAAGCGCAATGAGCTCTTCGACAGAACGATTGCCAAGTCGCGACAAGACTTCGTCATACTCACGTCGCGCCTCATCATCGGTCGGATGCGGCGACCAACTGAGACCGAGGTGCCGGAAATAGTCCAGGCCGACGGCGACTGCGCGACTAATCTGACCGAGAGTCCCGTAAACATCGATGAGCAAGCACGCGACCGAGGCGCGTTCAACCGCTGTCGTGGCACGTGTCCCTAGCCTCACCAGTCGCGCTTCCGCGGCCGTGAGTGCGCCAGTGAGAAATTCGCATTCGGCGCGGTTCCGCTCGAGAGCAAACGTGAGTTCGTGCCGTCGCTCCCAGGAATCTTTCGGCAGGAAGGCCGCACCGGCGACCAGATAGGTCAGCGCGGAGGCGTATGCGGTGGAGGCCCTGGCGCGCGCTCCTGCGCGCAAGTTGAGCTCGGCGAGTTGCTCATGCTCGTCGCGTGAGACGATCAGGGCGGCGCCGCGGTTGAGCTGATTGACGATGTCGAAAATCGCCTCCTCCTGCCTCTCGGGAGGGGTGTGCGCGGCGAGCAGCCGCCCGATGCGGAGATGGGCCGAGGACCGTCGTTCCTCCGGGATCAGGGAATAGGCGGCTTCCTGCACCCGGTCGTGAATAAACCGGTAGCCGCTCTCCAGCCGCTCGATCACCTCATGGCGGACCGCCTCCCACAGCTCCGCATGGACCGCCTCCTCCGGTGTCCCGCGAACAAGAGCAAGCGTCGAGAGCGCGGCGGTGTTCCCAAGGCAGGCCAGCTGCTGGAGTGCCTCCTGGGTGTTGACGGGCAGGCGGTGCAACTTCCCGACCACGAGGTCCACAACGTTGTCGGTGTACGCCATGGCGTGAATGCGATCGACGTCCCACAGCCAGCAGCCCTGGCCATGATCGAACGTAAGCAAACCATCGTCCGCGAGCGCGCCAATGAACTGCATCGCAAAAAACGGATTGCCGGCCGTCTTGGTGTGTACGAGCTTCGCCAGCGTACCGACGCGCGCCGGCGTGCAGCGCAGCGCATCCGCCATGAGCTGCCCCACGTCGTGAGGGGAGAGGGGGACGAGGCCGATCTCCTGCACGCGCGCGCCCGATGCACGGATCGTGTCGAGTGTGCGCAGCAGCGGATGCGCGGCATCGACCTCGTGATCGCGATAGGCGCCGATCAGCAGCAGGTGCTGTACATCTCCCTGCGTCAACAGATCCTCGAGCGCTGCGAGCGTTCCCGCATCGAGCCATTGCAGATCGTCGAGGAAGAGCGCCAGCGGACGGTCCGGACGGGCGAACACCCCGATGAACCGCCGGAAGACCAGGTGGAAGCGCCGTTGCGCGTCCCGGAGCGGGAGCTCCGGCACGGGCGGCTGGTCGCCGATGAGAAGCGTCAATGCGGGGACCAGGTCCACCATGAGCCGTCCGTTCGGCTCCAACGCCTCATGAAGCGCGGCGCGCCATGTGTCCAGCTCGGACTCGCTTTTCCCCAGAAGCTGCCGGATAAGGCTCTGAAACGCCTGCGCCAGCGTCGCGTATGGGATGTCGCGTTTGTATTGATCGAACTTGCCCGACGCGAACAGGCCGCGCCGCGGCACCAGCGCCTTGTGCAGCTCGTTCACGACTGACGATTTGCCAATGCCCGTATACCCGGACACGAGCACCAGCTCCGGCGTCCCGCTCGTCACGACGCGTGCAAAGGCGCCGAGCAGGGTGTCGATCTCGCGGGCGCGCCCGTACAGTGTTTCGGGAATGACGAGCCGGTCTGGCGTGTCGTCTTCGGCCAGTGCGAATGCGTCGACCCGCTGTTGGGCCTCCCAGTGCGCAAGACACTGCCGCAGGTCGCGCTCGACGGCCGCCGCCGTCTGATAGCGGTCTTCGCCGGTCTTGGCCAGCAGCTTCATGACGATGGCCGAGATGACATCCGGGATATCTGGCCGCCGTTCCGCCGGGGGCACCGGCCGCCGCGCGATGTGGGCGTGCACGCACGCCACCGGATCCGACGCCGTGAACGGGAGACTGCCGGTCAACAGTTCATACATCACGACGCCGAGCGCGTAGAGGTCGCTGCGCGCGTCAATCGACCGGTTCATCCAGCCCGTTTGCTCCGGTGCCATGTACGCCAGCGTTCCAGCGATGAACTCCGGCGGCTCTGGCAAAGGGCGCTCCCGGGCCACGCGAGACGCGATGCCGAAGCCCCGCAACCACACCTGGCCCGTTCGCCAATCCGTCATCACATTGGCGGGTTTGATGTCCTTGTGAATGAGGCCGCAGCCGTGCAGCTGGCGCAGCGCGGCCGCCACACCCGCCCCTACGCGAAGGACGTCGGCAACATCCATCCGCGTGCCCGCGCGCTGAAGGACTGGTTCGCCACCGGGATCTTCGAGGACCAGGGCGGGTCGGCCCTCGAGCGTCGTCAACGCAACGGGCCGCAGCGCCCATGCCGGCTGCAAGTCGCCCCGCAACGCGTGTTCGTGCTCCAGCATCCGCAGGGCCTGTGGTCGCGGATGTTCCGAGCACGGAATGACCACGAGCAGCGACCGTGATGGAGGAAGCGTGTCGGTGGGGTGGCGCTGGCGGTACAGGACGAACTCCCCGTCCTCGAGAATCGGTTGAAAGCGCTCCGCGGAGAGATTCGCCACTGAGGTTTCCATGTGGCCGCCTTTCACCGACCACACTCTATCGAAGCGCCGGCATCGATGCCATCGATTTGAGGCTATTGTGACGTCTGGTGCTCCACTGCATCAATCGGCAACGTGAACAGGAATCGATGACCGAAACGTCGCCCGCATGAAGCCTCGTCGAACCTGCCGCGCGTGAACCCGGTTACAGGCATGTCGAGGGCAACGTGGTATCGTCGTCTGTAGAGCGCTGGACATGGACATAACCATTCCCAAGAGCCTCGAGGCGTTGTCCGTCGAAAGGTCGACGAGGGCCACTACAGCACGGAGGATGACGGCCTTACCGCTCAGAAATCGAACTGTGCGCCGATCTGAAAGTGTCGCGGTTGCTCGATCAGCTGCGGGTTGTAGTACAGCGGACCGATGCGTGTGTTCACCTGCAGCACCGTCGAGACGTTCGGAAGATTGAAGACCTCGAGGAACGTCTGTAATCGCCGCGGTCCGAACCGGAACGTCCGGGACAACCGCATATCGAATTCCTTGATGTAGTCGTAGAACTGTGTCGTCGGATCGACGACGTTGGCGACCGTCAGGTTGCCGCCACCGGTGATCGGGAATCCCGCGGCGGCGCTGTTGAATGTGTACGATGATGCGACCGACTCGCCGGGCCTGAACTGCAGCGTGCTGCTCAGTTGAACGTCGTACGGCAGCGAATAGGCACCGGACACCTTAAACAGCCCTCTGAACGGCGGCACCTGGTTGCAGAACCGAAGATTGTTCGGATCGGAGTTCGACACGTCACAGTTGCTGACCGCCGATCGTTCTTCGGTCACGCTGCCGAACAGAAACCCGCTTCGCGGCAGTCGTGCATTCGCGCTGAACTCGAATCCGTTATAGACCCGCGTGTTGGCGGTCGAATAGGTACTCACGCTGTCGACGGCGCCGAGCTTATTGGCGTTCAGGTTATATACCGTCACCGTCTGGCCGCCGCCGTTCGGCAGCTTCGCATTCGCCGGAACCGTGATCGTGTACGCGGTGTAGTCTGTCAACGGATTCACGAGCACATTTCTGGTGAGCGACTGATTGAAGTACTCCCGATGATAGTACGCCGCAGTGACCGAGACGGTCGAGAACAGCTGCTGCACGATCGACGCGCTTTCTTCCCAGTTGGTCGGCCACGGTGCGAGCGGATCGAATCGGGTTGCTCCCTTCGGAATGCCGAAGTTCGAGTTGCGCACCGGCCCGATCTCCGCGTACTGCGCGTGGCCGGCGGCGTCGAGCGCAGACCCGTTGCCGTCGAGATCCACCCAGGCACGCGTATCGGTCTGAAGCTGCATCGGATTGGTCGTCGAGGCGACGCCGGCTGATTGCGACGCCACATACTTGCCGATGGTCCCTTTGACGGCAGTTCGGCCGGTACCGAACACGTCATACGAGGCGCCGAGGCGGATCGACCCCTGCTTCCAGCACGGCAGACACGAGATCGCGTCCGACGAACGCTCCGGCACGAAACGGCCGGCGGGATTGGATTCCACGGGCACCGACGCGTTGAGGTAATCAAACCGCCCGCCGAGATTGAACGTCATACGACGCAGCGTCCAATTGTCCTGCCCGTAGATGCCCAAGTGGGCGTTGACGTCTTCGTATTTGACGAGGAAGGTGTTGCGGACGCTGACCGAGTTCGGTATGGCGACGCCGGCAGCGTTGTTCACATAGATCAATTGAGAGATGTCGCCGTTCTGATCGTATCGCTGCCGCTGAAATCCCGATTCGAACGTACCGCCCACCTTGAACGCGTGCGATCCGGTGACGTACGAGACATTCGCAATGGTGTTGTAGATGTGATCGTAATAGCGCGTCGGGTTGGCAAACGCCGTCGTCGCCCGTCCCGTCGTCGCATTGAAGTGTTGGACGTCATTTGGACCGACCTGCGGCTGGTAGTGGTACTCGTACGTCGTTGCGGCGAACGACTCGGCGTACTCGAGCAGCAATCGGTTGGTGATAACGGACGCGCCCTTCGCGACGAATGAATAGTTGATCGGCGTCGTCAGGTAGAGATTCGCCTCAGGCGAGACCGATCCTGTCACGTCGAATCGTTCGGTCACGATCGTGCCGTGGTTCGCGCTCAGGCGCAGTTTGGTGTGCGGCATCACCTGATAGGTGATCCGCGCCGTGACGTTCGGGTTCACGTGACCGCCCGTGCCTGCCTGCCGGCCGTCCGGAAAAAACGAATCGGTCGCGAGGATGTTCTGCTGCGTCAGCTTCAGGGCGCCGAAATACCAGAGCTTGTCGTGGCGAATCGGACCGCCGAGCGCGAGGTTGCTTTCCCAGTTGTAATCGATCCGGTTCGACGACCTGATGAATTGTTTCAGCTCGGGCGTCAGATTGTTGCCAACGAGCGACGGCCAGGTGCCGAATGCGCGATAGGTCCCCGCGAAGACGTTGCCGCCCTCCTTGGGGATCACGTCACCGCGCACGCCGGCGTTGGCAATTTCCGCCGATTGAGAGCTGACGTCATAGACGATCTCGGTGGCCGTTAGGTCGTTGGCCGGGTTCGCCGCGATCTGCCCACCGCCGCTGAGCAGCATCTGCGTGATGTTCATGCCGTCGACAAAGGAATGCTGGTCGGCGGTCACCGAGCCGTGCACGGTTGCGGTGTTGATGTAGAGATCGGCGAGGATCTGCCCCGGCGAGGAGCCGGCGGCATTGTTCTGCGAATTCACGCCGGGTACGAGACTCATGCCGCCGTTCAGTGTTCGCGCGACCGGAAGCGATTCGAGGATCGCTTTGTTGTTCACGAACTGCGCGCGTGTGCTCTGCACGTCGACCACTGGCGAGGCACCGGGCACGGTGATGGTCTCTTCCACGGCTCCGATGGCGAGCGCTGTGTTGACCTGCGCGGCGAATGCGCCTTCGAGCAGGATCCCTTCACGCCGGACGCTTCGGAATCCAGCCAGCGTAAACGTCACCGTGTAGGTGCCGGGCCTCAGATCGACGATCGAAAAACGGCCGGCGCCGTCGGTGACGCCGGTGCGCGAGCGCTCGATGAGGACTGGGCTTGACGCCTCGACAGTCACACCAGGCAGCAGTGCGCCGGTCGAATCGATGACCTGGCCGGAAATACTGGCGCGATCGCCTTGCGCGTCGAGAGCGGCGGGCAACAACACGACCGAGACGAGAACGGCGAGGACGGCGCAGCGAAGACGCATAGCGATCCTCCCAAAACAATCGGTTTCGCGGGACACTAGCGCCTACGTCCACGCGAGTCAATCGGCGGCAAAGCCGGTAGCGCATCCTTCCGGACTACGTCCGGATGCCCGGAGAGCATGGCCGAGACGCGCGCGGCCGCGTCACCTCGGTCGAGGTTTTTCGAAGCCCCGTTCGAGGTAAATGGTTTATTGGATTGACCGAAACTGGCTGGTTCCGGTTCCGCTTCAGGAAGCCATAAACAGCCCGGCGATTCGCGACCACCACGACGCCTGCGCACCGTTGCCGTACGCAATCGCGCCCGGCACGCGCAGTTCGACCTCCGTCCCTTCCCCGGCGCGCTGCGGATGTCGAGCGCGCCGTTGACGACCGCCGCGCGCTCGCGCATCCCCGCCAGCCGAAGTGCCCCGGCGCCGTCTTCGCCGCCTCGTCGATCCCTTTCCTGCGGACGCAAATGGCGGGACTGGAATCTGGGCTTCAGCGCTATCCTGTGTCGAGGGCGCCAGTCGCGCATCCTTGTCGTCCGTGTGTTCCACGATAGGATGAGATGTCGGACCAGACGGTATTGACCATCAGCACGACGGGCGACCTGTGGTTGCGATCTTGCTGGGTCGCGGTCCGACGCGATCCAGGAGGACCACGATGGGCACTCGGAGGCACCACATCGGCATTGCGCTTCTGTTCCTCGTGTTGGCAGCGCCTACTCGGACGACCGCCGATCCGGTCGTCATGTTCGATACGCTCGCCGCCCCCCGAACCGAGTTTTGGGGGCTTTCGGCTCAGCCAACCCGTTTGCCGAACAGTTTGTGGCGAGCCGGACCGGCACGCTCCGAAGCCTGCAGGTTGTCCTTTCGCGGCTACCGCTCGGAACCGACCCGACTTTCCGACCCGTGGCGACCGGCGCGCTTGTCCGTGTGTTGCAATCGACCGGAGAGTTTGGGCCCCCTGGCTCCGTGCTAGATACCTTCGCGTTCGATGCGCTGCCACCATTCGAATCCGACAAGATCCTGTTTGCGCGCTCAACGACCAACGCGCGCATTGTCGCGGGACAGCGCTACTTCTTGGTTTCTTTCCGAACTCTGGGTGGGCCGCCTTTCGCGGGGTCGAGACTGAAGAGCACGTTGCACTCGGCACCGAGGATCCGAATACGCCATTCGACATAGGGGATCTGACAACCGTCGGACCGGCAGTGCGTCTGACGGGAGACGCCGCGGTACCGGAGCCAGCGCCGCTCGCGTTGCTCGCGACAGGCTTGCTAGTCGTGTTAACCGCGTCGCAGCCACGAGACGCCGCGCGCGGCCGCCACGTAGGCAATGGCGGCCGGCGCGCTCCAGTTCGATCACTGTGCCGGCGGCTGACGTTGCGCACCTCGAACCGGCACTTGATGATCAACGCGCGCTCGCGCATCCCTGGCAGGCCGAATGTCGGCCGTCTCCTCCTGCGTCATCGTCCTCCGCGTCGAGTCCCTTGCCAGCGTCGTGAATTGTCAACCGAGACTGCCGCGGCTCGTAATAAATGTTGGAGGTGCCAACGCAGGTTCACAAATCGGTGATCTGCTCGCTGACCGATGCGGTCAGCGTCGCCATCCGCCGCGACAACACCACGAAAGCATCGAGCTGCGGCGGCGAGACGTGACGCGCCTCTGATGCGTGACTTCGCGCCGCCTCCTCGACGCGCGCCAGTGCGTCGACTTGAGCATCGGGCTGCGCCTGTCGGCGTTCCAACTGGTCGGCCATGCTGTCGAAGCGGCGCGCCAGCACGCTGTCGAATTCCGCCTGTGCGGCGGCGAGACGCGGCGGGAGCTGAAAGCCGGTCAATCCGAGCCGATACTTGACGAGCGCGACCCTGGTCAGGAACACCAGCCGGAACTGCGGTTGCAGCGCGAGAATGCGCTCGCGCCACCGAAGATCCGCCTCGCGCCCGGAACCGAATTCGAACAGCGCGCCGTCGCTCAGCGCCCGCGCCGCGTCGAAGCTAGAGCTGATCGTCTCGCGCAGGGCACGAACGCGATCGAGCGCCGCGCGCGGCTCCCGCAGCGACGGCTCGCGCATGAGTTGCGCGAGCAGGCGGAGGAACGAGATGAACTCGCGCTTCATCGCGACCGCCGCCGGCGATCCCCACAGCCGGTCGAACACCAGCCACATCATGAATAGGCCGAGCAGGACGCCGAACACGCGATCGCGCGCCACGGCGAGCGACGTCTGCATCGCGAAATCCTGCAGGTGGACGACGTAGAACGCGAGCGCCGCCTGGATGCCGAAGTACGAGAGCCGCGGCGTCGAGGTCGCGACCCACGCGGCCGCGGCGGTCGCGGCGACGAACAGCAGCGTGAATCCGCCGATCGAATCGACGAAAGGGAGGATGAACAGCTGCGCGAGCATCGCGGCGGCGCCGCCGGCGATCGCGCCGCCGAACCGGAGCGCCTGCTTCTGCCGCGAGGCTCCGATCGTCGTCAATCCCGTCACGAGACAGGTAATCACCGAGGTCCCGAGGCCGGGCCACTTGACGGCCGTGTATGTGACGTAACAGAGGCCGGCGGCGAGCGACGCTTTCAACGCGTACTTGAGATGGTCAGGGTTCGACAGCGCATCGGGCCGCAACCATCGATCGCGCCACTCGCCCGACGGCCGCAGGGCGTACGCGCTGTGCGCGTCGGGCGCGGCGATCACGTCGTCGAGCTGCGACACCGCCGTCTCGAGCTCGGGCAGCAGCGGCACGGCGTCCGAGGGCGCGCCCGCCGTCACGCCCGCGGGGGCAGGCACGCGCTCGGTCAGCACGTCGGCGCGAATCTGCTCGGCGCGATCCGCGACGGCGCGCAGCCGCGCCCGATCGCCGCTCGATGGTGCGATCCCGACCGCCGCGATGTTCACAGCGACGTCGACCAGATGACCGACCAGTGCCACGAACGGTCCCAGCTGCTCGATCTGCGCCGAGGCATATGCGGAACGCTGAAGAAACTGCCGCAGCCTTGACGTGCCGGTCATCGCGAGCCGCATCACGCGCTGCTCCGCGTCGCCCGTCGGTTTTCCGTCGGCGGCGCGACGCAGATAGTCGGCGACCGCACCGAGGCGGTCGGCCAGCGCCGCGCTCAGCTCGTTCGGAGTGTTGCGCGCGGCACACGCGAGCTCGACGCCGAGTGTGGCGAGGCAAGCGAGGTTCACCTGCGCGCAGGCCCACAGCGTCTGCTGAAGCTTGGTCTCGGGCGACAGCGCCTCGTCCCAGA
>Ga0075424_100008081_pt1 | contig 10258 bp, 11 predicted proteins | sample SoiMethybrSBSTD3_FD_75301 | JGI IMG/M metagenome (GOLD analysis project Ga0075424, IMG submission 75301) | Bulk soil microbial communities from a Populus tree surrounding site in Tennessee, USA - Soil MetaG P. TD hybrid SBSTD3 | ecosystem: Environmental > Terrestrial > Soil > Tree plantation...
CAATCGTCATCGCGCCATTCCGACTGCGAGGCTTGCCCGTGTACAACGCGACCGAATAATTCACCACGCCGTTGCCGCTTCCGGACGCACCGCTGGTGATCGTGATCCAGGTCCCGTTGCTGTCTGCGGTCCAGGCGCAGCCGTCGGGAGCGGTGACGGTAACGCTGCCGGGACCGCCGTCGGCCTGGAAGGTCACGCGTGTCGGCGAGATGGAGTACGTGCACGGAGTCGTCGACGCGATTCTGCTGATCGAGCCGCCAGAAATATTGACGACGTACAACTCCCCCTGTTCGTCTTCGCCGAATGACGAGATGCTGAGCGCCGTATCCGTCAGCACCGTCTGCGTGCTGCCATCCCACGCAAAGATTTCGCCGGAGCAGTAGTCGCCATACACGTACGTTCCCGTGGGGAACGTGTTCACCGATCCCTCGTAGACATAGCCGCCTGTAATCGAGCAGCGGCCGTTCATGTGGATGTAATCGGAAAAATGTAATTGTTCGGATTGCAGAGCGCCGGATCGGTGCCCGTGCACGCGGTCCCTTCGTACACGCGCCAGCCGTAGTTGCCGCCCGTGACGATGGGAGTATCGACCTCCTCGCGGCTGCCCTGTCCAACGTCTGCGACCCATTGCTGACCGGTGATCCGGTCGAAGCTGAAGCGCCACGGGTTTCGCATTCCAAACGCAAAGATTTCGTCGGCGCCAACGATGCGCTGGATTTTTCCGAGGAGCACGTCCTTGTTCTGTGCGTTGTTCGGCGGGTCGTTCGCGGAGCCGCCGTCGCCAACGCCGATGTACAGGTAGCCCATCGCGTCCGAACGCAAGCATTCCGCCGTTGTGATTGGTGTTGGTCGGATGCGGAATTCTCAAGACGACCGTCTCAGTCGGGTCGACGACATTGGGATCGATCGACGAAACCTTGAACTCGGCGATCACGAGAGTGCCGGCTGGAATGGTGGCATTGCCGATGTACGTGTAGAAGACGAAGAACCGGCCGTTGGTCGCGTAGTTCGGATGAAAAGCCAGACCGAGGAGGCCCTGCTCCCCGCCGGATTTCACCTTGCTGCGGATGTCGAGGAAAGGCCAACAAGCGCGACAGCAAACGCAACGGTGACGTAGAAGTTTTCATAGGCCCTCAATTGGTGTTCGTGATCGCGGCACGCCGTGGGGGATGTGCGGGGCGGTCGCGCGCTTGGGCAAGGCACGAGCCATTCTGGTTGCGAGCCGTGAAACGGGACAGTACGCTAGCGGAGGAGGGTTCCTCGGTGACGACGAAAGACGTTCAGGAGCTGTACGAGTACGGGCGCTTCGCCAATCGGAAGTTGCTTGAAGGAGTATCCAGACTGACGCCTGAAGAATTCACACGATCAGTTGGTGGCAGCTACGGGTCGGTCAGGACGACGCTCGTGCATCTGCTGGGAGCGGAGTGGGGGTGGCTGGCGCGCTGTGGTGGCCCGGAGAGAGGCGATCGCCTCAAGTCGGAGAACTATCCGACGTTGCAGTCGGTGGTGGCACTCGCTGACAAAGTCGAGGGGTACGAGCGCGATTTTCTGCCGACGCTCAGCGACGCGGACCTGACCCGCATCGTGGAGTTCAGCTTCGTGCCGGGACAGACGTATCGCATGACTGTGGGACAGATGCTGCAGCATGCGGCGATTCACTCGATTCACCATCGTGGTCAGGTGGCGCTGCTCACGCGGATGCTCGGCCATGCGCCAGGAAATTTCGACGCGCTCTTCTACTACGCGGGAGACGTTGCGTTGCGGTGAACGCCTCGACGCACCGAACGGATGAGACAGTTTGCGCACGAGTCAACTTCTTCCTACGATCTGCGGGTTGGAGGTTCCCATGAAGTCGAACCGCATTTTCGCGCTCATTCTCATTACGCTCCTTGCCGTCGTCCTTCCGCTCAGCGCTCAAACGAAATCCAAGCCCACTCCGAAAGCACAGGCACCGGCGGCGAAGTCCGCGCCGGCGACGAAGACCACTCCGGCTCCGAACACGCTCATTGATCTGAATTCAGCAACGAAGGCAGAACTGGAGACGTTACCGGGCATCGGCGATGCCTTCGCGGACAAAATCATTGCGGGCCGCCCGTATGCGCGAAAGGATCAACTCGTCACGAAGAAGATCATTCCTCAGGCGACGTTCGACAAGATCAAAGACAACGTCATCGCGCGGCAGGGGAGAGGCTAGTCGCGCCTGTTCCTGCGCATCAAGGCCGGGAGAAATCCCGGCCTTTTCACTTTGCGCCGTGATCGAGCGGCAGCACATCACGTCTGGCTGAACCGAGTAGATACAATTCCCCGCGATGACCGATATCTCCCGGGCGTTCATCGATCAGTCAAGGCGACTCTTAACTGAAAGCTATCTTCCGCGCATCGAGAGGGCCGTGGAGGACGTCTCGACTGAACAAGTCTGGTGGAGAGCCAATCCGCAGTCGAACAGCATTGGCAATTTGCTTCTGCACCTGAACGGGAACGTTCGACAGTGGATCATCAGCGGACTCGGCGGAGAGCAGGACGTGCGGAAGCGGCAGCGCGAGTTCGACGCGCAGACCGGAGCGGATGCAACTGAACTTCTCCGCGACCTTCGAGCGACCGTCGGAGCAGCAGACCAAGTGCTCGCGAACATCGAGCCGTCGACCATCCTCGAACGTCGGCGTATCCAGAGCTATGACGTCACCGTGATGAAGGCCATCTACGCGGTCGTCGAGCACTTCTCCATGCATACGGGACAGATCATTCTGCTCGCGAAGACCTTCAAGGGGGATCTCGCGTTCTACGATCTCTCGAGCGGCGAGCCGCGTCCGACGTGGAAGGGCGGGATGGCGGGCCACTAGTGCCGCCGGCGCGAAGGATTGGGACGGACTGAGGGGATTCCCATCCGTCCCGTGCTGACGAACGCGATTCACGTTCGCAGCACTGAGCGCCATGCTACGTCGTTCACATTGCCGGAACTAATGAGATGCGGTTTTGTAGCCGGACAGTACTGGCGGTTTGCGTTGCACACGATCGAGCGCTCTTCCGAGCAATGCGAGTAGCGACACCTTGGCCATCGCAAGGATGACAAAGAACGCGACGAATGCTGGTGGCGCAGGGCTTTCGAACCGCTCGAGCACCTGGATCGCCCGCCATGCGAGCGGCAATGAAACGACCCAGACGATCGCCGCTCGGATGAACCACGTGAGGATTGCCGACGGGTTGAGAAATCGATGACTGGGGCGGTCCACAACTGCGAATGCGTGAAGTGCAACGAGCGTGCTTCATGGCGTTTCATTCCGGTGCACGTGAACGCGCACCGCTCGATTCAGATGACTGACCGGACGGAGCCATTGGTCAGGCTCAGCGCTCGCTTCTCGGAGAGGAGCCAGCGCCGCAGCGCCGGGTTGAGCGGTGACAAGGAGGCCGCGTTGATCGCGTGCTTGTCCGGCCAGTTGGGCGCGAGCCGCAGCCTGCCGTCACTGCCGATGCTCGTGTTATGCTCTCGCCAATTTCCAACAGTTCGTTGCCGTTCACGGCCCGCGCGCCAAACAAGGATGGTGGCCTATGTTTGGGTTTACTCGGGCGCTTGGTCGGACGCTGATTCTCGCTGGCTGCTTTGCTCTGACAGGGTTGCAGTCGGCGTCCGCCAGCACGATCACACTCAACTCAACCAGCTTCGGTTGGTGGGATTCTCTCGGAACTCACGACGCATCGAACACGAATTACGGAACCGGAGATAACCCCCAGAACGTCGACCATCGAAGCTTCTTTGTCTTCAACCTGTCAGGTGTGAGCGGCACTGTGGTGTCCGCTGCGCTCAACATCTTTAACCTCGCGTATTCGAGCGCGGACCCTTCGGAGACTCTGGGTATCTTTGATGTCTCGACGCCGATTGCAGTTCTCATCGCGACCGGGACAAGCCAGATTCCGATTTACGACGACCTTGGTTCTGGAACGCTGTTCGGATCCACGACGGTCAGTCCAGCCAACAACAACGCCAACGTGACCATCACGCTCAACTCGGTGGCGCTGGCGGCCCTGCAGTCCGGCCTTGGCTCCGACTTCGCTTTCGGCGGCGCCTTGACAACGTTGAGCAGGCCGAACCTGACCGAGGGCGTCTTCACCTTTTCCAACAATTTCACCGGGACGAGGCAGCTGGTCGTGACCACTGTCCCCGAGCCCGCATCGCTGGCGCTGTTCGCGTCCGGTCTCACAGCGATCGCCGTGGCCCGAAGGCGACGTAATGGGAGTGCATTTCAAGGACAAACGGAACGACTGAGGTGCGATAGAAGCGGAAGGCTGCGAAGCTGGAACCTACGCGTACGAGAATGCGCCCGTGATGACGCGGAAGCGGAAGGCGGCGAAGGAGCGATGAGGTAATTACCAAAAATTTGCGCGCGCGCTTTTCGAGTTGACGACAACCCCCGCTCTGTAACAACGGCAGCGGATTTCATCACTGGGCGATTGGGCTATCGAACCATCCAGCGCCAATTCGGCTTACTACCCCGGGCGCATCCCGCAGATCTGCGGCGTTCAGCGGTTCAAAACATGGAGCGCCGCGGGCTGTCGCGCTCGGTCGCAATGCAGTTGGACCGGGCACAAAACCGAGCGCGTCTATCGCCGCTACGCCATCACCAGCGAAGCGGATCTCCGCGAAGGCGTCGATCGGCTCAACGATCACGTCGTGGGGACAAATCGCGGGGACAAAACGGCCGCGAGCGAAAAGCAGACCGCGTAAACTACTGATTCCACTACAGGCCGGGGTGGCGGAACTGGCAGACGCACAGGACTTAAAATCCTGGGTCCCGAAAGGGGCGTGTGGGTTCGATCCCCGCCCCCGGCAAGCACTTACAGGGAGTTTGCGACGCCGCTCGAGTCGAAAAACCGAACTATCTGACAACTATCTAACGGCGCGCCGAGGATGGCTCTGCCGACGCGTTCGCGCGGATCGCCCTGCGACCTCGACGCGCGCACAGAGGCGCCAGCCGGTTAGGTTATGTTTCTGAAACGCTGTCGTCGGGCGGTCGTGTGCAGGCGACGCGTTCCGCAGATGGTGCAGCAGCCCCAGCGATCCGCTCAAGCTGCCAGCGTCGTTGACGATCTTGGTTCGTGATATGGAAGAGGTGCCCGCGCCCCACTACACCCGGTGACGCACCTAGACGATACAGACGGTCGTTGGGACGTCAGGAGCATCTGCCCATATCGCTAGGGCCATTCTGGCCTCCATTCTGGCGAGTGTTCGGGGGCGCCCACGTTCCCCCAGTTCATTTCTTGCTGTTTGCACCCGCCGATCTTCTCGGCCGCGCGCAGGCGATGCTGGTGATGACGGGGACGACACCGACCCAACGTGCGGGTGTCATTAAAACTCCCTCTCAACGGATCAACGTCGATGGAGGGGAGAGCGAACGCAGGATTATTGGGTTGCACCGTGTCCGTCATGAAAATTCGTACAGTGGCCATACCCGGCATTGTCAGGTTGAGGCGACCGCGGCCAGAGTAGCCGGATGCTCAAACGGCGCACGCTCAACGATTCTTGTCGGTGCAGAGCATCGTTCGGAATCTTTTTGGTGTAGGCCGTCACCTGCTGCAGGCTGCTCACCACCGTCTGTTAAGAACGCGTGCCTTCCCGGTGTGGAACGACGTGACGGGTACCTGCTGACAAGTAATGGGAGCCCCGCATCAAAGGGATCGTCGCGCACGATCTTCGTCAGCTTGACAGTGCCAGCGGTACAACTCCTCAGTCAGACGTGTGCGTTAAAATCCACAGCCACGCCATACAAGCCATGGACGTAAAGTTCTTCGAGTCGCTGCTCTATGAGGACGAGAGCGAAACGCTCGACTTCAAGCGCGACCAGTACCCTTTCTTGCAGGCAAGTGATGAGCAGAAGTCCGAGCTGCTCAAGGACATTGTCGGTTTCGGCAACGCGTGGCGCCGCGCGGACGCATATCTGCTGGTCGGCGTTGAGCATGTGCGTGGCGGCCGCAGCACGGTCGTGGGCGTCAGCGAACACCTACCCGACCACTCGCTGCAACAGTTCGTGGCCGGCGCGATCGACCGCTCTCTGCAATTTGCGTATGAGGCCTTCACCTATGAAGGGAAGAACGTTGGCGTGATCCGCATCGCGCGCCAGCGACGGCCCTTCCAGCTGACGCGCAGCCTCGGCAAGCTGCAAAAAGGCTGCGTCTATGTTCGCCGCGGCAGCTCCACTGACCCGACGAAGCCGGCCACCGTCGATGAGATCGCCGAGATGAAAGCGCAGGACCTATCCATCATCGACCAGGCTACGCTCTCGGTGGAATTCGCGCATGTCGATCGCGACGAGCCGCGCGGAACCTCCCTCCATGGGAAGCCGAATTCTGCAAGATGCCGGACCCTCGGAAGATCCCCGATTTTGTCGATGCATCGAACTCGGGTAGCGCCTTCGGCATCGTCGTCCACGACCCGCTTCGCCGCACCAACGAAAGCCACTACCGCGAGTTCGCGTATTTCACCGAGATGCGCGCGATCTTGCGTCCTGTCCGCATCGTCGTGCAGAACATCGGTACCGCCGCGGCAACGGACGTGCGGATCGAGCTACGCCTTCCGGTCTCTCCCGGCGTGTTCCTTCTAGACGAATTGCCCGAGCAACCAGACACTGTCAGCTATGGCTATCCTGATATCGGCCGGGGCCTCGCCCTTCGGCGCGACCCGGGCGATGTGGAAATCGCGAAGGACCATCATCACTTGAAGGTGAATATCGACTGCGGCAATCTTCAGCCGCACCGTCGCGTATGGTCTGAGCCGTTCTACGTCGGGACCGCGCTCAATGAGCCGCTCATCGTCTCCGGGCAGGCCTACGCGGCGACGCTCCGGCAGCCGCACGACATTACGCTGACGATCACCGCGTCTCTCTCGCGCCGCGCATTCACAGTGGAGGACTTGATCGCCGCTGCCGGCAGCGCGCTCGACTAGCGCGACGCCTTTCTGAGCAGCCCCCCGTCATAGCGGGGCACGCTCACCGCCTGAACCCATGAATCAAGGGATTAGGGTCACTGTCACTGATGCGACGGGCGGAGGTCTTACGTTCGGCGTGTGCCCGTTTGTGTGCCCGATAGCGGTCATACGGCATCCAAATGCGACCAACGCCAACCAAGAGGGCAGCGATGCGACAGGCCGAAAACGTTACGCTTTCGGCCTGTTTTCGTTCCGCCTGCTGCTCTTAAAATCCTGGGTTCTGAAAAGGACGTGCGGGTTCGATCCAATGAGACGATCAGGTTGGTTTTCTTCAACCAGTCGTGCTTAGTCTTCCGTTCCTTCATCAACTTTTCAGTGCCGCGGTGAAACGGAACGTCGGATCGTTGGCTCAGGTTCTGCATTCCTCGGTTCTCACAGGATCCAACGCCGGCGCGAACTGTTCGAACGCCGAACCCTCTCCCATTGCGATCCCGTGCCGCGAGACCGCGGCGTTGTTCTGGTGTACGCCTCGATGTCACTGAACTGCCGTACAGCGCGCGTGGTTCACCCCGGCGCCTGCGTGTCGGACGCAATACTGCTTCTTCGTTCGCCCAATGATATTGACGGCTGTCTTCGTCGCGGCATCTTTGTCGGCCTCACACGTTCGAACGAAGATCGTCAGGTCGTCGTGTGTGCCATGGTCACCGTGTACGCCTGCGAGGCATTTCTCGCCTGGGACCCGCTGGAGCTCCGCGGGCCGCATCCCCAAAAAGGCTTCGACCTGCGGGAAGACGTTGACGTGGTGCGTGACTTCAGGGCGAGGGGCGTGTGGGCCTATCACGTGTTTCCCATCACTATGTGGTCGGATTCTCCGCCCACGGTACATGACATGCCGACTCTTCCGCTCTCGGGCGTGCCGCTTGCCGTCACCGTCGTGTGCAACGAGACGGGTACCTACCTGACGCGTGAAAGCGACCGCTTTGGTTTCAATAACCCAGACGAACAATGGGATAGGCCAGTGGAAGTGGCTCTGGTTGGTGACTCGTTCGCCGAGGGGTGGTGCGTTCCTCGTGAACAAAGCTTCGCCGGACTTATTCGCCACGCTATCCCAGCAACCCTTAACGTCGGGTACACCTCTCACGGCCCCCTCGCCGAGCTCGGTACTCTCCGCGAGTACATCGAGCCGCAGCACCCTGCGCACGTGTTCTGGTTTTTCTACGAGGGCAACGATCTGACGACCGATTTGTCTCGTGAGATGAAGAGCGACATATTACGCCGCTACTTGGAACCAGGGTTCAATCAACACCTGGGAGAGCACGCAGTCGAGCTCGGTGAGGACATGCGTCGTCTCTATGATGCCCGACTGGCCAACCTCGAGCCCACCCCGGCGTCGTCCTGGTTGATGGGGATCGCCAAGCTGCGAACGTCGCGCGCTCTGATCAACGCGGTGCGCGCTCGGCAGAACTCGCACGTCGAACAGGCGGACGGGCGCGAGGATCTGCGCCGCATTCTCGCAGAAGCGAAACGCACCGTAGAGGAATGGGGCGGCTCACTGCATTTCGTGTATTTGCCGGACTTCTTCCGGGTCATTGGCGAGGGCGATCCTACGAATCATGATCGCGTCCTCGCCCTCGCCGCAGATCTCGGACTGCCCATCATCGACCTTCTTCCCGATTTCGCGAAGCACCCCTCTCCGCGGTCGCTCTTTCCTTATGAGGAGGCCCGGCACCTCGTTCGAACACGCGGGGTGCACTACAATGCCGCCGGTCACCGCCTGGTAGCACAGCGCATCATTGATGTGATGGACAAGAATTGAGCGCGTCGTTCACGGGCCGATGTTTTCTTCCGGTGTCGCTATTAGTGGCGTGCGCGTGTGCCGCCGCGTGCGGGCTCAAATCGGAACCCGGAAGATCGGCGGTGCAGCGTTTCGAGATTGCGAGCCCGGTCGTAGATCCGACAATTGGGTTCGACACCAGAGGCGTTGATTTCACACCGTGGCTTCGCGGATTCGTCGCGCGAGTTCGAAGTAACTGGTTCGTCTCCTCCGCCGCCATGTCCCGAAAAGGCCATGTGGTGATCACGTTTCGAGTTCAAAGGAATGGCGACATCACAGATCTCGTTGTGCGAGAGCCGTCCTCGGTCGCCGTTTTCAATGATTCAGCGTATCGCGCGATGCTGAACTCGAGTCCGTTAGCGTCGCTCCCATCCGAGTATTCTGGTGAGTCAGCCTTCTTTACCGTGACGTTCTACTACAACGAGTCGCCCTCTTCTCAAAGGAAGAACCGGTCATGACGCAGGGCTGGCCTTAGCCAGCCCTGAATCGAGTACTGGGTCCACAAGCGGTTCGTAGGTCGTCGTGACTTACGGGGCAGTCGTGCTTGGCGTGCAGGTACCGGTCGTCTCACGGATGCTCGACACCTCGAGCTCCCGCAGCTTCAGATCTCGACTTCCGGGTACATTCGCCGTCTCGCCACCTGCAGGGGCCGTATCGGTAGGCTTCAACACACCGCTAATCTCGACACGTTTGCCGACGTACGTCGCAGCCCGGCCTTCGTTTGGGCCGGTGAGCTCGTACGCGGTGTTGCTGTTGGCACCTGCCGTACCTGTTGGAGCGGCCCCCGACGAGCTGCCACTTCCTTGCGACATCGTCGCGTTCCCGAGCACGAACTCATTGGCGACGCCTACTCCTGTTCCCACCGCTCCGCCGCGACCGGCACCTGTCGATCGGCGATAGTCGGCTTCACGTTGAACGCATCCGGCCACCGTCACCTGATCGCCCGAGGCACGCGGCGTCTGCGTGTTCGGGGCCGATGTCTGCGGAGAAGGCGAGGACGAACGGGGCGTCTGCGGGCCGGGAGAGGGCGTTTCCGATTGCGCTCGAATCGGTTGCGCTGTCATCAGTGCGAACGCAGCCGTTCCCACCACCGCACTTAAACCTGCCGAAAGTTTCCTGTTCATGACGGGCTTTCTCCTTTGGAGGGGCTTTGCACCGCGCCTGCGTGTGCAAGCCCCGGACCTGCCGAACCGCTCAGGTCCCATATTTGGCGACGACGTCGCGATGTCTTCGGTTAGTTTCTGGGCGTAGGATCGGACCGAAAATCTAACGTCCTCCGGGACGTGTAGCGGTCATGGAATCAGGTTTCAGCTCGGCCGAGGTGTCATTCATGATTGCGCGACGCACCTTCATCAAACGCGCCTCGATGCTGGCGCTGGCCGCATCGACCTCGCGGCTCTCCGTTCGGGACGGCTTTGCTCAACAGGTGCCGAATTCGTCCGGGAGCGAGCCGGCGACGCTCAAGGCACCGCCGGGCGCATGCGACTGCCACCACCACATTTACGATG
>Ga0075424_100008091_pt1 | contig 10250 bp, 9 predicted proteins | sample SoiMethybrSBSTD3_FD_75301 | JGI IMG/M metagenome (GOLD analysis project Ga0075424, IMG submission 75301) | Bulk soil microbial communities from a Populus tree surrounding site in Tennessee, USA - Soil MetaG P. TD hybrid SBSTD3 | ecosystem: Environmental > Terrestrial > Soil > Tree plantation...
GCGATCATTCTCGCCAACGGCCTGTTGATCGTGTTCGGCCCGGACGCTCGCAGTGTCCAGACGTCTTACGCTTTCGACAGTTTCATGATCGGCCCGCTTATCGTCGATGCAACCAAGGCCTTTGCCGGGCTTGCTGCGATCGCCGTCGCGGCGGCACTGTTTGCATTCTTCCGATTCACCCGGCTCGGCACCGCGATCCGCGCCTGCGCCGACAACTACACCGGCGCACAGGTCATTGGCCTCAATGTGCCGCGTCTCTATGCGCTGACCTTCGGCCTCGGCGCGGCGTGCGTCGGTGCCGCCGGCGCAATGCTGGCGCTGGTAACGGACGTGACGCCGCCGCTCGGGCCTTCGTTCACGTTGCTTGCCTTCGTGATCGTGATCGTTGGCGGGCTGGGCTCGATGCCCGGCGCTTTGGCCGGCGGCATCCTGATCGGTGTGATTGCCGCTCTGGCAGGGCTGTTCTACACGCCCTCCGCCAAGGGCATGTTCGTCTTTGCGATTCTGGTCCTTGTCCTGCTGTTCCGGCCCCAAGGCCTATTCGGTCGACGCGCATGATCCCACGTCTGGCAGAGAACCTTTCGCCTCGTGCTGCAATAGCGCTCGCGGTGGTCCTGATTGCTCTTCTCGTCGCGCCCTTGTTTGCCAACGACTACCTGCTCACGGTCCTGATCCTCATTTTTTATTTCGCATACACCGGGCAGGCCTGGAACATCATGATGGGTTTTGCGGGCCAGTTGTCGCTCGGCCACGCGATCTATATCGGGCTCGGCGCTTATGCGACGGCGGTGCTGTTCAGTTTTTTCGGGATCTCGCCGTGGCTGGGATCATTTGCCGCGATATTGCTGGCAGTGCTGTGCGGCGCGATGATCGGGTTTCTTGCCTTTCGATTTCGCGTCGCGGGGGTCTATTTCGCCATCCTCACGATTGCGTTTGCTGAATTCGCGCGCATCGGTTTCGATCATTTATCTTACGTCGGAGGTTCGGCTGGATTTTTCCTGCCGGTTGCCAACTACACGCAGAGCGATCTGTGGACGCTCCGCGGCAAGCCAATCATGTTCTACTATCTTTCGCTCGGAATGACTGTGGCTGCGGTCGTCTTGTGCCACATCATGGTCCGCAGCCGGCTCGGCTATTTCTGGCAGGCCATCCGCGAGGACGAGGAGGCGGCGCGCGCGGTCGGGATCAATACTTTTCGTTACAAATTGATCGCCGTCGTTATCTCAGCCGCGATGACATCGCTCGCCGGTGTATTTTTTGCGTTCTACTACAACAACCTGTTTCCGGAGGAAGTTTTCAGTATCAACCGCTCGATCGAGCTGATCCTGGCGCCGATCTTCGGCGGCCTTGGCACGCTGTTTGGCCCGATCCTCGGCGCCTTCATGCTGACCGGGCTTGCCGAAACGCTCACCACGACCTTGGCCGCGTTGGGCGTTGATGTACCGGGCGCCAAGCAGGTCTTTTACGGGGTTTGCCTCTTGCTTGTGATTACGGTTTTGCCGGACGGCGTGTGGCCCTGGCTTTACCGGCGTTTGGGGCTGGCGGGGCGATCCGAATGAGCACACTTCTTTCGATCGACGGCATCAGCAAACGTTTCCGCGGCCTGCTCGCGGTCGATCGGTTGAGCTTTCAGGTCAACCAGGGTGACATGTTCGCAGTGATCGGTCCCAATGGTGCGGGCAAGACCACCCTGTTCAACATGATTGCCGGGGTCTACTCACCTGACGGTGGCGCCATCATTTTTTCAGGCGAGCGCATCAACGGCCTGTCGCCCGACCAGATATGTCGTCGTGGCATCGGACGCACCTTTCAGATTGTGCGGCCGTTTCCGGCGCTCAGCGTCGAGGACAACGTGATTGTTGCGGCGCTGCTGCATCGGCATCTCGTCGCCGATGCACGCGCACATGCCGTCGAAGTCTTGCGGCAGCTCGACCTCTACGACAAACGTGCGCAGCGGGCTTCGGGGCTCACGCTGCCGGATCGCAAGCGCCTCGAACTCGCGCGCGCGCTCGCCACCGATCCGAAATTACTTCTGCTCGATGAAGTCATGGCGGGACTGCGTCCCACCGAGACTGACCGGATGGTCGCTATTCTGAAAGAGCTCAACCGCAACCGCGGCCTGACCATATTGCTGATCGAGCATGTGATGCGCGCGGTCATGGCCCTCGCGGGCCGCGTTCTCGTGATGCATCACGGCGCCGCGATCGCCGAAGGCACGCCGGACGAAGTGGTGCGTGATCGCGCGGTGATCGAAAGCTACCTGGGCGCAGAGACCGTCTGATGCTCACCGTAGACAATATCGATGTCTTTTACGGCGACGCGCAGGCGCTCGACGGCGTATCGCTCGAGATCGAGGAGGGCGCCATCGTAGCCATCGTCGGCGCCAATGGAGCAGGCAAGACGTCGTTGATCCGCACGATCGCGGGAATGCTGAGCCCGGCCCGCGGTCGCATTCTCTATCGCGGCACCGATATTACCGGCTGGCCGAGCCACAAAGTCTGCGACCTCGGCATTGGCCAGGTCGCAGAGGGGCGGCAGGTTTTTCCAACACTTTCGGTGGCCGAGAATCTATCGATGGGCGCGATGCTTCCACGCGCACGCAATTTGCGCGAACAGAATCTCGAGAAAGTCTACGCGATGTTTCCGGTTCTCATGGAGCGCCGACAACAGGCTGCCGGGACGCTGTCGGGTGGCGAACAGCAGATGCTCGCCATCGGGCGATGTCTGATGGGGGCGCCCGACATGGTTCTTTTCGACGAACCATCGCTCGGTCTCGCACCGGCCGTCGTGCAGAACGTTCTGCGATGCGTGCGGGACCTCAACCGCGACGGCCTCACCTGCGTGCTCGTAGAGCAGAACGTGGCCGTGTCGCTCAAGCTCGCCAGCCACGCCTACGTTCTGGAGAACGGCCGCATCACCATCGCTGGGTCAGGCGAGGCCTTGCTCGCCGATGACCGCGTACGGCAGGCGTATCTCGGGCTTTAGCGTTATTTCAGCGAGGGGCCAATTGTGACGCGTAGCTTTCCGATGCCTTCGACTTCGCACTCGATCTTGTCGCCGGCCACCGTTGCGGCCACGCCCGATGGGGTGCCCGTCATGATGATGTCGCCGGCTTCGAGGGCCACCATCTCCGACAATTTCGAAATGGTCTCGGGAACGTTCCAGATCATCTGATTGAGGTCGCCGTCCTGGCGGACCTGGCCGTTCACTTTGAGCACAATCTTGCCTTTGGTGGGATGGCCGATCTTGCCCGCCGGCATCAGCGGGCCGCAGGGCGCGGATGCGTCGAATGCCTTGCCGACTTCCCACGGACGTTTGACGTCGCGCGATGCGATCTGCAGGTCGCGGCGAGTCAGGTCGATGCCCACCGCATAGCCAAAGATGCAGTCATTGGCTTTGGCGACAGGGATATTGCGGCCGCCGCTTTTCAGCGCAACCACCAGTTCGACCTCGTGGTGCATGTCCTTTGTCAGCGACGGGTAGGGCACGGTGCCGCCATCCGGCACGATGGCATCCGCGGGCTTTGCAAAGAAGAAGGGCGGCGCGCGTTCGTCTTGTCCCATCTCGCGGATATGTTCGATGTAGTTGCGCCCGACGCACCAGATACGACGTACCGGAAATACCTTGTCGGTCTCGGCAACTGCGATTGTGGCTTGTGGCGCGGGCGGGATGACGTAACGACTGTCGCTCATGATGAATAGGCCGTTGGATATTGTTTGTCGTTGAAGGGCGCCCCGGTTGCGGAAGACGGCCGGGGAAAGATGGCTGTGCGTATCAGGTGCGATGTGGCGCCGTCAACCGCGCCGCGCTCAAGACGCAACCGCGGTAATGGGGACGGGCTTCTCCTGCTCCTTGAGCTGCAGGCGATAGAAAGACGCGTAACGACCGCCAGTTCGCAACAATTCGTCGTGCCGACCGGATTCCGCCACGCGACCATCCTCGACCACGTGAATGCAATCGGCGTGCGATACGGTATGCAGACGATGCGCGATCACAAGCGTCGTTCGGCCCTGACAGAGATGCTCCATCGCCTCGCGCACCTGCAGCTCGGACTCGGAGTCGAGCGCGGCCGTTGCTTCATCCAGCAATATGATCGGCGCATTCCTGATAAGCGCGCGAGCGATAGCGACACGCTGGCGTTGGCCGCCGGAAAGTTGCAATCCGTGCTCGCCCACGGGTGTGTCGTAGCCGCGCGGGAACGACATGATGAAATCATGCGCATAGGCGGCCTTGGCGGCAGCGATGATCTCGTCTTCGCTTGCTCCGGCTTTGCCGAATTCGATGTTTTCGCGAACCGTGCCACGGAACAGGAACACATCCTGCCCGACATAGGCGATGTGCTGGCGCAGCGATTGGCGCGAACACAGAGTCACATCCTGGTCGTCGATGAGAACCTTGCCGCGCTTTGCGTCATAGAAACGCAGGATCAGATTGAATACCGTCGATTTTCCGCCGCCGGATGGACCGACCAGGGCGGTGAACTTGCCCGGCTCCGCCACAAAAGACATCCCACGCAGTACCGGTTCGTCGCCGCGGTACGCGAAGTGAACATCATCAAACGTCAGTCGAGCTGACTTCACTTTCAGGCTGGGCTGGTCGCGATCGGGCGGTTCGCTGGGCGGGCTATCGAGGACTTCGAAGAGGATACGCACGCCGACGAGTGCGCTGTTGAGTTCGATATTCAGACGCGCAAGCCTTTTCGCCGGCTCATAGGCCAGCAGGAACGCAGCGATGAAGGAGAAAAACTGGCCCGGCGTCGCACCGGTTTCGATCACCCGGTAACCACCATAGGTTATGGCCATGGCGATTGCGCAGCCGCCGAGGGTTTCCATCAATGGGCTGGCGCGATTGGAGACGCGCGCCATCTTGTTTGCTTCATACTCGACGGCGGCGACATTGCGGTCGAAGCGCTCGCGCATGATGTCTTCGAGCGTGAAGGCCTTCACGATGCGAATGCCTTGCAATGTTTCCTGCATCGTTTCGAGGACGCGGGTGCCGCCGTGAAACTGCGATCGCGCGATCGAATAGATGCGTCGGACCAGCTTGCGCAGAATCAGGAATGCCGGCGGGGCGACCACGAAGCTGAAGAAGGACATCAACGGATCTTGAAACACCATCACGGCGACGAGGCCGATCAGCGACAGAAGGTCCCGGCCGACCGAAGTGATCAGCAGATTGATGACCTGCGTGGCCGCGGCGGCGCCGGTCGACAGCCGGGCGATAAATTCCGTCGAATGGCGATCGGAGTAAAAGCCAAGCCCTTCATTCAGCAGCTTGCCAAAAACCGCGCGCTGGTTGTCAGCGACAATGCGGTTGCCGACGCGCAAAAGCATTACGCTGTGGCCGTAAGTGGCAAAACCTTTGATGGCGAACAGAGCGACCGTGATGAAGCCGAGCGTGATGATCCCGCGAAGGTTTCGGTTCACGTAAGCCTGGTTGATGACATCGCCGATCAAATAAGCGCTGAGCGCGGTGCAACCCGCCGCTATGGCCATCAGCGCGAACGCCACAATATACCGGCGCCAATGGACCAGACCTTGCTCTGTGAGCAATCGCCGGATGAGGACAGTGGGGCGATAACGTTGATCGGCCGCCGTTGTTGAAGTGTGATCGTTCATCCACCCTCAGTGGGCTGTCAGAGTCGGTGCATCGATGGCAGGAATGGGCATTTCCTTGCCTGCGGGCAAGGAAATTATCAAGATAAAATTGAGGCGACGAAAAACGGCGAAAACCGCGTGGTTTCCGATTGGCGGATCATGCCGGCTTTCGCCGGGTAGCCAGCTGTTTTTCCCAGGCAAGCGCGTGCGCAACGATGGTATCGAGGTTCTGGAACTGAGGTCGCCAGGGCAGCGTCGCACGGATGCGGTCTACATTTGCCACCAGCGAGGGCGGATCACCGGGGCGCCGCGGCGAAACCTCAACCGGAAAGTCGCGTCCGCTTGCCCGCCGCACCGAGCCGATAACTTCAAACACTGAAGCGCCGCGTCCGTAACCGCAATTGAACGTCGCGCTCGCGCCGCCGTTGCGTAGATAGGCAAGCGCTGAGGAGTGAGCCTGCGCCAGATCGCTGACGTGGATGTAGTCGCGGATACATGTGCCGTCCGGCGTAGGATAATCCGTGCCAAACACCTCCAATTTCGGACGCTTGCCGATCGCGGTCTCGCAGGCGACCTTTATCAGATGCGTTGCAGCGGGTGTCGCTTGGCCAGTTCGCATCCTTGGATCGGCCCCGGCGACGTTGAAGTAGCGCAGAATGACGAAACGCAATCCATATGCTTTTGCCGCGTCGTGCAGCATGATCTCCGACATCAGCTTTGATGTGCCATAGGGGGAGATGGGAATCGTCGGAGAATCTTCGCGCACCGGACTTTCCTCCGCGGCACCGTAGACGGCCGCTGTGGAGGAGAAAATGAATTGTCGGACGCCGGACTTGATCGCCGTGTCGAGCAGCGCGCAAGTGTTCATCGTGTTGTTGCCATAGTAGTTGAGCGGTTCGGCAACGGATTCGGGGACAACGATCGACGCGGCAAAATGAATGATCGCGGTTACGCCATGTCGCGCGATAACGTCGCTGACGAGGGTTCGGTCGCCCGTACTGCCCGACACGAAGGGCACCGACGTCGGTATCAGGAATCGAAACCCGTTCGAAAGATTGTCGAGAACTACGGCCGGCTCGCCCGCATCGGCGAACTCATGAACCATGTGGCTGCCGATGTAGCCTGCACCCCCTGTGATCAAAATCGTCATATCAAGCGCTTCTCCTGATCAGGCATTCCGGACAGCCAAGCCGCGATCCTTTGAAGCAATGGCATGGTTATGGCGGGCGTGCTTAATGCCCGGTATATGGATCAATAACGCGCATGGCCAACATTCTTTTCATCAAAACGTCTTCTCTCGGCGATGTGGTTCATCATATGCCGGCAGTGACGGATGCCCGGAAGGCGCACCCTGATGCGACTTTCAGTTGGCTGGTCGAGGAGGCCTTTGCGCCCCTGGTCCGTCTGCACCCTGCGATAGACACGGTCATTCCGGTCGCATCGCGGCGCTGGAGAAAGTCTTTGTACGCGCCGGCCACGATAGCGGAAATCCGGGCAAGTTTCCGCAATATCCGGGCGCAGCGATATGACGAGATCGTCGATACGCAGGGCCTGTTGCGCACAGCCATCCTCACGCGCACGGCGCGTGGCATGCGCCATGGCTACGATGCTTCGAGCGTTCGAGAACCGCTTGCCTCGCTATTTTACGATGTCCGTCATCGCGTGGAGCGCGATATGCATGCGGTTGAACGCAATCGCATCCTGAGCGGCCTGGCGCTTGGCTACGCGCCTGATGAGGCTCCCGACTTCGGACTCGATCGTGCCCGGATCGGAAAGGACAGTACGTCACGCTATGGTCTGCTGCTGCATGCGACCGCGCGGCGAGAAAAGCAGTGGCCGGACGCGGATTGGATTGCGTTTGCCAAGCTGTTTGCTCAAAGGTTCGAGTTGCTATTGCCGTGGGGAACGGAAGCCGAGCGCGCACGCAGTGAATACATCGCGGCGGCTGTGCCAGGGGCTCGCGTCCCCGATCGTGCGCCGCTGGATCAGATTGCGAAGCTGATCGCCGGCGCGCAGTTCGTGGTCGGCGTCGACACCGGACTTTTGCATCTGGCCGCCGCCTTGGGCGTCCCGGTAGTTGCAATATTCGCCGGCAGCAAACCGGCTCTGACCGGGCCGATGGGGAGAGGGCGGCTGTCGATTCTGGGTGATGACGGAAAGCCACCTTCGGTCGACGCAGTCGTCGAGGCGGTCGAAAGCATCGTTCGATGAAGGCCGTGTTTAGGCCGTGCCTACTCGCAGCAGATCGTGCACGTGGATGATGCCGACCGGTTTGCCGGCTTCAACGGCAAACAGGGCAGTCACTTTCCTCACGTTGAGAATATCGAGTGTCTCACTGAGCAATTGGTCGCGTCGTACTGTCTTCGGACCGCGCGTCATGACTTCGTCGACGCGAGCATCGAGCAAATTGGCGCGCATGTGCCGGCGCAGGTCCCCGTCGGTGATAATTCCGACCAACGCGCCGCGCGCATCGGTTATCCCGACGCAGCCGAAGCCCTTGGTCGTCATTTCAAGGATTGCGTCGGACATACGGGTGCCGAGCGGCGACAGCGGCATCATCTCACCGGTGTGCATGATGTCGGCCACGGTTTTCAGCAGCGTCCCGAGCTTGCCGCCGGGGTGCAGAAGACCGAAGTCCAGTGCCGTGAAGCCGTGACTTTCGAGCAGCGCAATGGCCAATGCATCGCCGAGCGCAAGCTGCATCAGTGAAGATGTCGTCGGCGCGAGGTTATGAGGACAGGCCTCGCGCGCCTGAGGCAGCGTGAGCACGACGTCCGAGAGCTTGGCCAAGGCGCTGTCCGGAATGGCGGTCATCGCAATCAATTTGATCCCGTACCGGCGTGAGTAGTCGGTGATGTTTTTCAGTTCAGCCGTCTCGCCAGACCACGAGAGCGCGAGAATGACATCGTTGTTGGCGATCATTCCGAGATCGCCATGGCTCGCTTCGCCAGGATGCACGAAAAAGGCCGGTGTTCCGGTGGATGCGAAGGTCGAAGCGATCTTGCGAGCGACGTGGCCGGATTTGCCCATGCCGGTCACGATGACTCGGCCTTGCGCGGCGCGGATGACGTCGATGGCAGCGGCAAAGCTGCTGCCAAGACCGTCGCGCAAGGCGGCGGCAAGTGCGTCGACGCCGCTTCCTTCGGCCTCAAGGGTGCGCAACGCCGATGCGATCGCGGCTTGCGCGCGATCGCTCGTCAGGTCAGCGGGTTTCAGTTTGGCCATGGCGGTCTTGATAGCATGAAAAGAGCTTTACGTCAGGCTTGACTAGCGCGGTCGTTAATGCGTCGGCCTGATTGAATGGTTCGCAACTAAATTGAAGGATTTTTCGCTTTTGCGAGGACCTGCCGCACGGTCGTGAGCACGGTCTCCACGGAGACGTCGTCGGTACGCCGGTGACGCACGGCATTATTGCCCTCGATGCGCGCACGTTCGCGTGCGTGCTCGTCGCCTGGTGGTTCGAGCACAGCGGCGAGCGGATTGAGCGGCTTCCAGTGCCATGGACTGGTCGGGCCAAAGATCGCAATCGTTGGTGTGCCGATTGCCGCCGAAACGTGCATCAGCCCGGAATCGTTGGTGACCGCGGCATCGGCGGCGGCGAGCGCAAGGATCGCGTTACGCAAATTGGTGCCCGTGAGATCCCGCACACGGTTCCCACAAGCGGCCACGATGTCCTTTGCGATGGGAGTTTCACTCGGCCCGCCCAGCACCCAGACCGAGACGCCATCCGTGGCAAGCGCACGCGCGAGTTCTGCGTAGTGCCGAGCCGGCCATGCTTTGCCGGCTCCCACGGCGCCTGGCGACAGGGTGACGATGGGATGCTTTTCTTCGGCAAGCCCGCGCTGCGCAGTCCACGTGGCGATTTCCTGGTCTGGTACTTTCAACTCGGGCAGCGGCCAGTCGACCGGGATCGGTGCATCCTTCGGCAGCGCCAATGCTCCCATCTGATCGATCATGCGTGGCAGTTTGCTTTCGCCAGGACGCACGTCATTGAGCAGGCCGAAACGGAACTCGCCGGCAAAGCCCGTGCGCGTGGGAATCCCCGCGAGCCAAGGGGGGAGCGCGGCCTTCCATTTGCGCGACATGACGATTGCGTGGCCGTATTTTTCTTCCTGCAGCAGCCTCGCGAGCTTCCGTTGCAGGCGAAGGCCCAGTTGACCGCGTGGCAAATCAATCACGACGGCGCGCCGGACCCCGGGCATATAGTCGGCGAGTGGCGCGCACAGCGTGCTGCTGACGATATCGATGGGCCGATCGGGGTTTTTCGCACGCAGCAGTTTCACGACCGAATGGCAGCGGACGAAATCGCCGATCCAGACATAGGGGACGATGATGACCGGCGCGGCAACGTGCTTAACGTCTTCTTTCATGAACCTGCGGCGCCCAATCTAAGCCCCTTTTCGACCGGCTTGCAGCGGTTACCCCGTGTCCGTGGCCCCTGTCCAGCCGAAGAATTTTTACCCTGTTCCCAGGCACTTGCTAGGACAATCAGCATAAGATTGCGCCGGCCGGCCGGCTGGGGCAAAGGTTTGCCGCGCACTCGGGTGGTGGCGAGGGTAGGGATGTTTTTGGTAACCGGCGGGGCCGGATTTATCGGGTCGAACATAGTGGCCAGTCTCAATGAGGCCGGTTCGACCGATGTCGTGGTGAGCG
>Ga0075424_100008092_pt1 | contig 10250 bp, 9 predicted proteins | sample SoiMethybrSBSTD3_FD_75301 | JGI IMG/M metagenome (GOLD analysis project Ga0075424, IMG submission 75301) | Bulk soil microbial communities from a Populus tree surrounding site in Tennessee, USA - Soil MetaG P. TD hybrid SBSTD3 | ecosystem: Environmental > Terrestrial > Soil > Tree plantation...
ATAGTTCTGTCGTTCTCCCAATTCGCCAAGCGAGGGTGGCCCTGGTCTTCGGTATCGTACTTCCAGGTGCCGTTCGCCGCGGATGCCCCTGATAGGGCGACACATATCACGGTTAGAACGCCCAACAGTCTTGTAATATGCAATCTTGGGTGGACACTCACGACACCTCCTCACTGTTACATCACCCGCAGCCGTTCCGAGCAGTAGGCGCGCAGCCTTCAATGGTGTAGAGTAGCACGCATCCGACGCGCGGAAGGGTTCTCGCCGCGATGGGCTGGGCCCTTTTCCTGTCGGCCATGTCGCAATGGCGTCTGCGGATCTGGATCATGAGTGATACTCCCGTGACCAATACTTCCGTGTCCAAGTCAACTCCGGCCGCGCGAACGTCATCGTCACTAGCTGCGTCATCCAGGTTCAAGACATTCGCGGTCACCTTTGCGATTGCGAGTCCCGTCCTATACTTGGTCTGTGTATCCTTGAATCTGCCACTGTTCACCTATCACCCAGCGGTCAATCGGATTGATGTCTTGTGGTCGCCGCCGAGGAGCGGCGAGGGCCCGGCCATGTATTGGTATGGCTGGACCCTGTCGGTTGTTGTCGGCGGGGCAATCGTCAGCTTTGTGGCGGCGATGCTTCCGGAACGTGTGACTCGGAAGATTCCGCTCTACCTGGTCTGGGTGCTGCCGGTCTTCGCGGTGGTCCTGCTGGCCTACTCGCTTAGGGAATTTTGGCTGCGGTAGTTCTGTCAAAGGAGCTGCGTTGTCGAAGCTCGACCTTGCGATCGTCGTTGCGCTCGTCGCTGGCTGCGCCTTCTGGATCGAGCGAGGGCAGCGCGTGGTCATTGACGCGCCGACGCAGTCGGAATTGGCGGCTGCTGCCGCAGTTGCCGCAGCGGCGTGCCCCGACAGCGACAGCATGCCCTACAGCATGGATTGCATCCGGTTCATGTCAGGCACGCGCTGGCACGTGGTAGTGAGCGCGGCAGGGGAGTCACAGCCGGCGCGACCGGCTGATGCCAACTCGCCTGCTGGTTCCTCACCATGCCCAGAACGAGATGATGTTCCCTATAGCGACGCTTGTCTTGCCTATCTCCAGGGCGCCACAGCGTTGGGCATGCAATGGCGGATCCGGGCTCCAGCTATGCCAGCATCGCTCGATGCACCAACGCCGGTTGCCACCGCGCATGGAAAGTCTGACGACAAATAGGACGAGAGATCCAGCCTCGCTCGCGATCACGCCGGCTGCACGGTGAACCCGGTCCAGCGACCGAAGATAAAGACCAGGAGCCAACAGGTGAGCGAGATCAAACCCGCGAGCCTCGCCGCCATCGGAGGGGTCGGCTTGCCGTCCCACTCGTTGACACCTTTCACCGTAATGAATTCGAAGACCAGCATGTTGATTGCGGCCAGAACCATGATGATGAGCTTGATCCGGAATGTGGTGGTCATGAAGTAGTCGCTGGCCTTGCTGATGAACAGCAGCGACCCGGTGATCGCAGCAAGCGCGAAGGCGGCCCAGGTCAGCGGCAGGACCGGCTTGGCAATTTCAGTGAACGGACGTTTGGTCGACGCGAGCCCGAGCAGACGCAGATCCACCGTCGCGATCGTGCCGATCACCGATAAGATTGCGACGACATGGATGACTTCGATGGTCGTGAAGAGCCACTTGGTTTGATTGATCGTAACAGCCAACGACGTGGACTGCAGCCACTCCAAAAATGGGGTGAGAAATTGCACGTTGACCTCCCTGGCTAGGCGCCCGTGTCGGTTGCTTGGCTGTGGGTCATGCGGGGAGGGCGCTCCCTCAAATCAAGAACTAGCACGGCCGGGTCGCGACTTCACCTGCTCAATCGCAAGCCCGCGCAGGGGGCTTGGAATTTCAGTTGCCATCGGTACCTACTACAAGGTCAGCAACTTTGCCGCATTGCGAGAAGCAGCAGTTTCACGATTGTCATTCGCCGCGAGTCATTCAATAATTGCGCTCATCCCTGATGCTCTCAGCACCATAGCCAGCGGACGCGGAGGGACGCCATGGAATTCGACTTCATCTCGGTCACGACGTTCTGGAGGATTTTGCTATTCCTTCACTTCGTCATGGCGGTCGCGCTGCTTGCGGCTGTCACTCTGCAGCTGGTGGCGGTCCTTGCACCGGCGCCGGTTGCCCAGCCGGCGGGCAATTTTGTCGACCGCATTCGTGCAGCGCCGCCGCGCTGGTACGTTGCCGCGATCGTCATTCTTTATGTGCCGACATTCCTGCTGGGAGCGTGGGTCTACATCAAATATCGCACCTACGTGCGCATCCCGATGGAACAGACCGGCCATTGGTGGACGGTCGGCTCGTTCGAGTTCAAGGAGCATATCGTCTCGATGGGCATGGCCATGCTGCCCGCATATTGGTACGTCTGGCGCGAGCCTCTCTCCGAGAGCTTTGCAAGCCTGCGCAAGTGGCTGACCATCTTCCTGGCAGTCGCTGTGTGGTACTCGTTCCTTGTCGGCCACGTCGCCAACGATTTCCGAGGAGTCGGAACATGACACAGGCCTTGGACGTGCATGAGCGAATCTCCGAGTTCGGCGGCGCCAAAGCTGCCAGCCAATCAGCGACAGCCGAACTGACAACGAGCAAGACCGCACGCTTTGTGTTCGCGTTCGGCATCTCGTTCGCGATCCTGTACACGCTGTTCGAGCAGATGAACTGGCCGCTGTTCACCTACCATCCGGCGGTCGGCAAGCTTGACTTTTGGATGCAGCGAGCCCGCAGCGGCGAAGGCCCGGGCATGTACTGGTACGGCTGGCTGGCGCTCGCGTTCCCGTGCGCCGCCCTGGTCGGCTGGGTGTCGACCCTCGTTTCCAGCAAATGGCTCTATCGGGCGACAATCTTCTGCTGCGTCCTTGCCATCCTGTGGTCGGCGATCTTTGCGATTCTGGTTCTCACCGACGGCCGAACCAGCTTCGACACCGACCTCGTCAAATCCATGGGCTGGTGGTCGGCCATTCCAGGATTGGTGGGCGCTCTGGTCATCAGCTACTTCGTTCCGTTGCAACTTGCGCAACGGCTCTTCACCAGCTGGCTGCTGATCATGCCGATCGGCGGGCTGATCATTCTCGGCTACTCGCTGAAGTCGTTCTTCTTGCGATAGCGCTATCTCGATGGCGCAATTGGCGCCATAATGTCGCGATCGCCGAGAGGATATCGCGAGAGTATAACCCATGCTCAGCAGACGACAGCTGCTTTCTGCTCTTGCCGCCGCGGGTCTCGCGCCTGCCGTCTCACCCGCATTGGCGCAATCCTATCCAGACCGTCCGATCAAGCTGATCGTGCCGTTCCCGCCCGGCGGTCCGATGGACGTAATGGCGCGTATGGTCGGCCAGCAGCTCAACGCGACACTCAAGCAGCCGGTGATCGTGGAGAACCGCGCGGGGGCTGGCGGCGCGCTTGGCTCCAAGGCGGTCGCGACCGCGGAGCCCGATGGCTATACGTTGCTTTGGGGCTCCTCCGGCACGCTCTCGATCCTACCGGCGCTCAATCCCAACCTCGACTACGATCCGAAAGCGTTCGTGCCGGTCTCGCTGGTGTCGCTGCTGCCTCATGTGATGGTGGTGCCGACCGCGGTGCCGGCCAAGACCGTGCCGGAGTTCGTCGCCTACGCGAAGGCCAATCCGGGCAAGCTCAACTTCGGCGCCTCGCTTGGCACCCCGCCGCATCTCATGGGCTGGCTGTTCAAGCATCTCACCGGCATCGACATCGTCTATATCCCGTACAAGGGCGCCGCGCCCTCGATCGCCGACATGCTGGGCGGACAGACGCACATGCAGTTCGATGCGCTCACCGTGCTCTATCCGTTGATCCAGGAAGGCAAGCTGCGCGCGCTCGCCGTGACGAGTGCGCAGCGCTGGGCGCCGCTCCCTGATGTGCCGACCATGGTGGAGAGTGGGTTTCCATCGTTCCCGCAGAATGCCTGGTCGGGCGTGCTGGTCCCGCCGCGCACGCCGCAAGCGATTGTCGCCAAGCTCAATGCGGCCATCAACGAGGGCCTCACCTCGCCGGAAGCGAAGGCGAATTTGCTGAAATTCAGCGCGATCACGCAGCCGGGCACGCCGGCGGAGTTCGCCAAGTTCATCGCCGAGCAGTCACCGGTGTGGGCCGAGCTGGTGAAGATGTCGGGCGCCACGATCGAGAATTGATTGTGTAGCCCGGATTGAGCGCTAGCGAAAATCCGGGGCGACCATGCTGCCTGCTCGTCGTTCCGGCATTTCGCTTAGTGTGTGAAGACGCGCGCTAACGCGTTTTACCGCTCAACAGGGGCTACGAGAGCAGTGCCATCACTTCGGCAAGCTTGGTCATAAGTAGCGTCAATTGCTGCCATTGTTACGACCCAGTCGCGCGGATTAATGATTGAGACCGTTTTTCCCCGACGGCTGCAGATTACCGGCGTCTTCCTGAAGTCTGGAAGCGCAATCTGTTGAGATTCATTGGTCGTGTGTCGGAGTTTGGCCAATGTCAGTGCGTGTTGACAAAAAAATCGAGAGCGACGTTTTGTCGGAACTCGGTCGTTCGATCGAACCCGCCGGTTGGTGGGGGCGGCGGCGTGCGCCGGAGGAACAGGCTGCGCGCGACGCGGACAAGCTCCTGAACGAGTTCGGCAAGGATGCGTATTGGCTCGCGTGCCTCGGCGAGCGACGCTCAAGCGGTGAGCGCGCCGGCCACTGGCACGCCGTCGCCGCCGAGATCGAGCGGCGCACGGGGAGGAGATTGCCGGCGACGCCCGGAAAGACAACCGGCAGCCTCCGCGCGGCGCTCAATCAGCTTTATGTACCACCTGACGCAGACTTGCCGAGGCTAGACGCCTATCACGCAGGCGCGCCCGACGATCGGTACGCAGAGCGCTCGCGTTCGCACGGCCGCGATCGTGACGCTTCGCAAATCCCCGAGGAAAGGTTCGATGGGCATCAGGAGGCTCATGAGGAGTCTGCAAATGCTGAGTGGGAGGCGCACGACCGTGCTGACAATTTTGACCTTGGCGCCGTCATGCATCCGGGCAATGAGGAGATGTATGACGATCCGCCGCGCAAGGAGCGGCGTCGTGGCCTTGTCACCGCGCTTGCTCTGATCGCCTTTGCCACGGTCGGGACCGCAGGTGCCTATGCTTATCGGACCTACTATGTCGCGCCGCGTTCAACGCAGGCTGCAGCGGCGCCATCTCAGGCCCAGCCAACGCAGCCGGCTCTGCGTGGCTATGTCGTGCAGGTTTCCGCGCGCCGGACCAAAGCCGACGCGGAGGCCTCGTTTCGCTCGCTGCAGTCGAAGTTTCCTCGCCAACTTGGTGGCCGGACCGCCACGATCGAACGCGCCGATCTCGGCGCAAAGGGGATTTATCATCGCGCCATGGTGGGGCCGTTCGCGTCCGCCGGCGCGGCCGACCAGTTCTGCAGCAGTCTCAAGGCCGCGGGTGGTCAGTGTACGATCCAGCGTAACTGACCGCGGCCTTTGACCTCACGTGTGTGGACCGGCGCTGGCGGACCTCCCGGCCGCATGCATCGCGTAGACCGCAAGGCGGATTGCGATTTCGTAGTCGACTTGCCGGGGCGCAGCGCTTCTGAACGTGATGATCTCGTCATTCGTGCCTGGCTTCTGGCAGAGCGCGATTGCGTGAGCGGTGTCGATGCCCTCGAGTGCCGCCCGCCAATGGCTTCCGCTCAAAGCCTCGGCAATGAGTTGCCAGCGTGCGGCCCTACCATCCGGCGTATCGGGCGGCAGCAGGAGAACCAAACGATCGAGCTTGCCGGATGCGATCACCTGTTGCAGTTCCCAGGTCACCCAGCGCGTCATGCCGCCGATGATCACGATGGTTCTTGCCCGTCCGATCCAGTCGAGCACCGCCGCCTGCCATTCGTTGTCGGAGAAATAGGCGCGGGCAGCCCCGAGGTCCGGGAGCTTCTCTCCGGGCTCGCCGATTGCGACGAACGGCCCAAAGCGCGCGAGCTCTCCGGCAATCGCCTCCTCGAGCCGGATGCGCCCGCCGAAGCCCCAGAACAGGAGGCGGGCCAGCACGCTCCGGCGCTTGACTGACTTCTCGTCGTCCTGAAACGAGCGCAGCAGCACGATTGGCGCGCGCTCATCTGCTTCCAACAAGGTTGCGGCGTCGGGACGCGAGAGCTTGCGCCCCATTTGGAGCAGGAACGCCGACACCGGCAGCGTGAGAAGGCCCAAGAACGCCGTGTCACCCGCAAGTTGCTGAGCAGTCGGGTCAGGCAATCGCTCGCCGAGTGCTATAATTGTGAGGAAGCTGAAGATCGTTACACCGATGGTGGCAAGACCGATGCCAAGCATTGTCGGTCCAAGCCAGGGATAACGCGGCCGCGCTGCGTGTCCGGCTGCGGCGAGGCTGTTGGCAAGCTCGCGAATTTGGTGATCGACGTCGGTCAACGACTGGCCGAGGGGTACCGCATTCTGTCTCAATAGCCGCCAGCTACCGGCCAGCTGTCGGGCAAACCAGAAGACAAGCGGACCCAACAGCAACACAGCGATCAGCGCGTTTTCGACGTAGCCGCCAGCATTCTGTCCCAGGTCGATCACGGTACCGGTGCCGGCCACCAGGAGCGCCGCTATCACCAGGGCCGCAGCAAGCGCGACACCGATCCAGTAGCGCCTCGCATAATCCATGAGCGCGAAAAGCAGCGCGTATACGAATAGGCCGCCCAGCAGGAAGACCCGCACGGTGTCGTTGGCTATCGTACGCACATAGCCGTCAGTTTCCCTGGTAGCCAGATCAACGCCGAGCACGATGCCGAACACCAGAGCAACAACGAACAGGATCTGGTTAGCCGTGAACAGCCGCTGCGCCGCTCGGGCCACGGGCCTCAAATCCATCGCGCGCGATGTCGTCATGCTCATGAAGGGTCCCCACCCCGCGTTTGCCTTAAGCGCGTTTACGCGCGTCCATAGCCCGTCGAAGACGGGCGTAAACGCCCTTATGGACGCGCTATGCCGACGCACATCCCAATTTGGAATGGCGGAATTGCGGGCAGAACTACCTGCACGGTTTGCAGAATCGAAGAATCATAGTGAGCGCTACTCTTCCGATTTGGGTCCGCAAGGTGTAGCCCAGATCGAGCGCAGGCCTGCGCTGGGGCCCGCTGACGCAAGGCTGAGATCGCCATGTATGACATCCTGATCCGTGGCGGCACATTGTTCGACGGCAGCGGCAGTCCGGGCGTGCCGGGTGATATTCTGATTGCGGACGGACGCATCGCCGCCATCGGGCAGAATCTCCTGGGCCGTGCGCGCAAGACCATCGACGCAGAAGGTCTCGCCATCGCGCCGGGCTTCATCGACATCAAGACGCATTCTGACTTCACGCTGCCGATCAACCCCAAGGCCGAGAGCAAAGTGCGTCAGGGCGTCACCACCGAGATCATCGGGCACTGCGGCTTCTCGGTCGCGCCGGCGCTGCCCGGCAAGGTCGAGCTCCTCAAGGACTACTTGAGCCCGAGCGCGCCCTGGCTTCCATTCAAGGAAGTCACGTTTCCAGATTATCTCGACACGTTCCCGACGACTGCCGTGAATGCCGGCATGCTGGTTGGACACAACACGCTGCGCCTGATGGTGATGGGCATGGCGAACCGGGCGCCAAGCGCCGACGAGATGGTGGCGATGATCGCGCTGCTCGAGGACGCCTTGCAGGCGGGCGCGCTCGGGATGTCATCCGGCTTGTTCACGCCGCCCGGCTCGTACGCGCAGCCCGATGAGATGATCGCATTCGGGCATGTGCTTAAGCGTTACAACGCCGGCTATTTTACCCATCTGCGCGATGAATCGAATCATGTCCTGGAGGCGCTGGCGGAGGCGATCGACGTGGCCCAGCAGTGCGGCGTGCATGTAGAGATCGTGCATTTCAAATGCTCCGGCACGGACAATTGGGGCAAGGCGGCACAGGCGCTGCAGATGATCGAAGCTGCCAAGGCGCGCGGGCTCGACGTCGACTGCGATTCCTATCCCTATGCCGCGGGCTCCAATCCGCTGAAGAACATTCTGCCGGCCTGGGTGCAGGCGGGTGGAGTCGACGCGATGCTCGATCGATTGGGACAGCGCGAAACGCGCGAACGCATCCGCTCCGACATCGCGCGCGACGGGCTCAATAATTGGGGCCGCATCCCGTCGTGGGATTGTGTGCAGATCTCGATCTCGCCAAACCTGCCCAAGTATCAAGGTTGCACCATCGGTGCGCTGGCGCAGGAGCAGGGGAGAGACCCGGTCGATACGCTCTGCCAGTATCTCCTCGATGACAAAGGCGCGACCCGTGTGCTGGTGACATCGATCTCCGAGGATGACATCGCTGATATCGTGCGCTCCCCCACATCGCTCGTCGGCTCCGACGGCAACTGCGTCGCGACCACCGGCATCGTGAGCCAGGGCATGCCGCATCCACGCTTCTATGGCACGTTCCCGCGCATCATCGACCATTACGTGCGCGAGAATACGGTGCTGCCGCTATCCGCCGCGATCCACAAAATGACGGGAGCGACAGCACGCGCGCTCAAGCTTGCGGACCGTGGGCTGCTGCGGGAGGGCTTCCGTGCCGACGTTGCGATCTTCGATCCGGCTGATTTCCGCGATCGCGCGACCTATCAGAACCCGCACCAGTACCCGACTGGCGCGCGCACGAGCGTCATCGTCAACGGCACGCTGGTCGTGGAGAACGCGACCCACACCGGGGCGCTGCCCGGCAAGGTCCTGCGGCGCGATCGGGAAGGGCGGGTTGGGTGAGACTGCGGTTGCGAGGGCATTCATCCTGTGTGATTGTCGGTTCCTACAGGGAGGCCTACAGAATGATTTCTGATGAAGAAGTAGGACGCCAGATACTCAGCATCTTCATCAAACGTAAGGTTGTTGCCGGCGGCGTACTGCGGCGGAACCATTTCATCGATGTGCGGGATGCCGATTTCCAACGAGGATTGAATAAGGCCGTTGCCAATCATTGGCTCAAGGTCAGTTCGCGTGATCGCTACACATACGAGCTCACCAACGCAGGTCTGGCTGCGGGATTGAGTTACGGTGCTACACCGGATCCTTCGGTTTGACGCGCTAACCAGCGCGAATCCGTATGGAGCGATAGCGAAGGCCGGGAGCCTGTAACCGGGTTTGAACGAAGCGACATCCGGCAACGACAATGCCGCTTGCTCGGTCTGACGAGCCTCCGTGCCTGCTGTGGGGGCAAGGCTCATCACCTCGCCCCCACATGGTTGGCGTCAGCTCCTCACGCGATGATGCGTGTGACGATGCCGGCGCCGACCGTCTTGTCGCCCTCGCGAATGGCGAAGCGCGACTTCTCCTCGATCGCGACCGGCTTCATCAGCTCGACCGCGAGCTCGGCGCTGTCGCCCGGCATCACCATCTCGGATCCGTCCTTGAGCGTGACGGTTCCGGTGACGTCGGTGGTCCGGAAGTAGAACTGCGGGCTGTAGTTGCCAGAGAAGGGCTTGTGACGTCCGCCCTCGTCCTTGGTCAACACATAGACCTCAGCCTCGAACTTCCGGTGCGGCGTGAGCGAGCCCGGCCGCGCCAGCACCTGTCCGCGCTCGACCATGGTGCGGTCGATGCCGCGCAGCAGGCAGCCGACATTGTCGCCGGCCTCGCCCTGGTCGAGCACCTTGCGGTGGGTCTCGACGCTGGTGACGATCGTGCGCAGCGTCTCGCCGAGGCCGACGATCTCGACCTCGTCGCCGACCCGGACGATGCCACGCTCGACCAGCCCGGTGACCACCGTGCCGCGGCCCGAGATCGTGTGCACGCCCTCGATCGGCATCAGGAACGGCCGGTCCTTCGGGCGCGCCGGCAGCTCGATATGGCTGTCGAGCGCGTCGAAGAGCCTGAGGATCGCCTCCTCAGCCAGCGGACCCTTCTCGCCCTGATACGCCTTGATCGCGGCGCCGCGGATGACGGGCGTGTTGTCGCCATCGAACCCGTGCTTGGTCAGGAGCTCACGGATCTCGAGCTCGATCAGGTCGATGAGCTCGCCGTCCTCCACGACGTCGCACTTGTTGATGAACACGACCACGCGCGGCACGCCCACCTGGCGCGCCAGCAGCACGTGCTCGCGCGTCTGCGGCATCGAGCCATCGGTCGCCGACACCAGCAGGATCGCGCCGTCCATCTGCGCCGCGCCGGTGATCATGTTCTTCACATAATCGGCGTGGCCCGGGCAGTCGACGTGCGAGTAATGCCGTGCCGCCGTCGAATACTCGACGTGGCCC
>Ga0075424_100008093_pt1 | contig 10249 bp, 7 predicted proteins | sample SoiMethybrSBSTD3_FD_75301 | JGI IMG/M metagenome (GOLD analysis project Ga0075424, IMG submission 75301) | Bulk soil microbial communities from a Populus tree surrounding site in Tennessee, USA - Soil MetaG P. TD hybrid SBSTD3 | ecosystem: Environmental > Terrestrial > Soil > Tree plantation...
ACATCGGCCGCTCCGCGCTCGATCGGCTCGATCAGAGCCGGGATCTCGGCCGGGTCGTACTCCATGTCGGCGTCCTGGATGACCGCGATGTCCCCGTCGAGGTGAGGGATACCCGTGCGGATCGCGGCGCCCTTGCCCCGGTGCGCCTGCTCGACCAGCAGCACATGGTCCTCGCCCCGGGCGCGGACGACGGCCGCCGTGCGATCGGTCGAGCCGTCGTCCACGACGACCACCTGCTTCTCGTACGGGAGTGCAGCGACCCGGTCGAGGACCTCGCCAATGGTCTGCCCCTCGTTGTAGGCGGGAATCAGCAGGGAGAGCTTCAGGGCGCGGGCAACCTACTCCATCTAGCTTTGTCGCCGTGCCCGGTCCCGCCCATCTCGCCCTCAACCTCGTCTTCCTCGTCCCGGGGGCCATGGGGGGGATGGAGCGCTACGTCCGCCAGCTCGTTCCCGGCCTCGCGGCTGCGTGCCCGGAGATGCGGATCACGGCATTCGTCCATCCGTCGGCGCGCAGGCAGATCGCCGAATCCGAGATCGGCGAGGCGGCGAGGGTCGTGACCCACCCGCTGCTCGGGGCCGGGTCGCGGGCGGCCGGAGAGCTGCTCGCGCTCGGGCCGCTCGTGCGGCGGCAACCCGGGATCGACCTCCTGCATTCCCTCGCGATGACCGGTCCGCTGTCGCCGCCGTGCCCGCACGTCGTCACGATCGGCGACGTGATCTGGGTGCACCATCCCGCGTCGCTCAGCCGGGTCACGACGACCCTGTGGCGGGTGCTCGTGCCGCCGATCGCGCGGCGCAGCAATCGGGTCATCACGTTCACCGATGCGGCCCGGCGCGACATCGTCGCCTCGCTCCGGGTGCCCACCGACCGGGTGGACGTCGTCGCCCCCGGCAGCGGCCTCCCGGTCTCCTCCGAGCCATCGCCCGAGGGGGCCCTGCGCGAGCGGCTGGGGCTGGGCGACCGCCGGATCGTGCTGACCGTCTCGATCCTGCGTCCGCACAAGAACCTCGAGCGCCTCGTGGCCGCGATGACCGAGGTCACGGCTCGCGCCCCCGACGCGGTGCTGGTGATGCCCGGACGACCCACTCCATACGAGCCGGTCCTGCGGGCGGCGATCGAGCGGGCCGGGATGGCCGACAGCGTCAAGCTGGCGGGGTTCGTCGACGAGCGCGACCTCGAGGGCCTGTACCGCGCCGCGGCGTGCTTCGTGTTCCCATCGCTCCAGGAGGGCTTCGGCCTACCCGTCCTCGAGGCGCTGCGCCGCGGCGTGCCGGTCGCGTGCTCGGCGGTTCCCGAGCTCCTCGAGGTCGCCGGCGATGCCGCCCTGACCTTCGCCCCCACGGATCCGCACACGATCGCCGAGGCGATCCTGGCGCTGCTGAACGACCCCGTCCGCGCGCAGCGGCTCGCGCGGGCGGGGCTCGCCCAGGCGCAGCGCTTCACGGTCGAGGCGATGGTCGAGGGGACCCTGCGCAGCTATGCCGCCGCTCTGACCGACGGAGCCGCCGGGTAGCGTCCGTACGCTTTTGAGCCGGCATGGAGCGCTCCGCCTTCTCCTCGACCACCGAGCCTGCCGCGCGCTCGCCCGAGACCGACGACCTCGTGGTCGGGGCGCCGATCGCGGCGGACGAGCCTCGCGGCATGAGCCGCCTGCTCCGCATCTTCGTCTCGTTGATGGGCGCCGAGGTCATCACGCGCGGCCTGCTGCTCGTCGCGGCGCTCATCGTCATCCGCGTCCTCTCGCCGAGCGCGTTCGGCGACTACGTCTACGCCATCTCGGCAGCAACGGTCGCGGGCTCGCTCGTCGACCTCGGCCTCACCGCGATGGTCACCCGCGACGCAGCCGCCAAGCCGCAGGACGCATCGCGGTTGATGACCACCTTCCTCTACGCCCAGCTGGTCCTGGGCAGCCTGACGGTGCTCGTAGCGAGCCTTCTCGCCCTGACCGGGGTGATCGGCGGCCCGGCCTCCCACGCCGCGTTGATCATCGCGTTCGTGGCCGTCGGCATCAACGCCCTCAGCCGGCCCTACGAGGCGACCCTCACGGGCCGCGGGAAGGCGCATTTCGTGACCGTCTCGCGCGCCTGGCGGGGAGCGGTGTTGGTGGCCGGCACCGCACTCGTCGCGGTCGTGGACGCGACGCCGGAGGTCTTCCTGCTCGCCATCGTCGCCTCCGAGATCACCGGCACGCTCGTGGTCGAGCGCCTATGCGTGACGAAGTCCACTCGACACGCCAAGGGCGTGCATTTTCGGGCGATCCTGCGCCTGCTCAAGCTCGCGATCCCGTTCACGCTCGTGCTTGGGCTGAACCTGCTCTACCTCCGCGTGGACATCCTGATGATCGGCCATTACGACAGTGCGAGCGCCGTCGGCAACTACGGCGCAGCCACCCGAATTCTCGAGACCGCGGTCGTCGTCCCGGCCTTCTTCGGTTCTGCCTTCCTTGCGACGATCTCCCACCACGGGCCCACGTTGCCCGGCGCGCGCGAGCAGACCGCCACCGCGATCAGGATGATCGTGCTGATCGTGATGCCGATGGCGGTGGCGCTCGGGCTGTGCGCAACACCGCTGGTGGACCTGCTGGCGGGCTCGAACTACGACACCGCCGCCGGGGTGCTGCTGCGGCTGAGCCCGATGATGCTGCTGATCGCCTCCTACACGGTGCTGATGTCGCTCCAGGTCTCGCTCGACCAGCTCCGCACGCTCGCGCTCATCAACCTCCTCGGGCTGATCGTGAAAGCGGGCCTGAACCTCTACGCGATCCCCCACTTCGGGATCAACGGTGCGGCTGTCTGCGCCGTGATCGCCGAGGCGGTCGTCGTCGTGCTCCAGTGGTACTACGCCCGGCGCTATGTCGACATCCCCGACGCGCTCGGCTACTTCGCGCGCATCCTCGTCGCAGGAGCGGTGATGGCCGGCGCGATGCTGGCGCTACGGCCCGTTGTTCCCTGGCCCGTCGGGCTGGCGATCGGTGCGGCGCTCTACGTGGCAATCGCGTTCGTCGTGCGCGCGGTGTCGCTCGAGCAGGTGCGGGCCATGCTCGGGTCGCTGCGGCCTCGGCACTCCACGTGACGGCCGCGCTTCCGCTCACCCTGTGCATCTCGACCCGCGACGCGGGGGACGTGCTCGAGGGTTGCCTCGAGAGCTGCGCGGGCTGGGTGGCCGAGATCGTGGTGGTGGACATGTGCTCACAGGACGAGACGCGTGCGATCGCAGAGCGCTTCGGGGCGCGCACCGTCGATGCCCCCGTCGACCGGTTCGCCGAGCCCGGACGGCAGCGCGGGATCGAGGCGGGAACGCAGCCCTGGATGCTCGTGCTCGACGCCGACGAGCGCGCATCGGACGGGCTTCGACGGCTCTGCGAGCGGACGGTGAAGCGCGACGACGTCGATGGGGTCTGGCTGTGCCGGCTCAACCACTGGTTCGGGCGCCCCGTCCGTCACGGCGCCTTCTGGCCCGACCGCAAGCTGCGGCTGTTCCGCCCGTCGCGGACGCGCTGGCCGCCGGAGCTCCACACGGAGCCGGTGGTCGAAGGTCGGATCGAGGAGGCGCCGGCGGACCCGCGAGCGGCGATCCTGCATTTCACCCATGCGTCCGTGCACGGCTGGCTGCGCTCGGCCGACGTCTACACCGACGTGGAGGCGGATCGGCTCGTCGCCGACGGCGCCGGCTGGCTGCGGCGACTGCTGATCCACCCCGTCGGCAGGTTCGTCGAGGGCTACGTCGCACGGCAGGGCTTTCGCGACGGGGCGCTCGGGCTCGCGGTCGCGGTCCTGTCGCTCGTCTACGAGCTCCTCGTCGCGGTCAAGCTGTGGGAGCGGACGCACCCGCCGCGCGCGCCAGGACGCTGAGCAGGCCGGCGGCGGTCCGCTCCCACGAGAAGGCGGCAGCGTGGGGCGGCCCTGCGCGCGCGAGTCGCTCGCGCCAGTCCCGGTCCTCCAGAAGCCCGCGCAGCGCGGCGGCGATCGCCGCCGTGCTGGTCGGATCGACCAGCACCGCGGCATCATCCGCGACCTCCGGCAGGCTCGACCGGTCCGAGGTGATGGTGGGGGCCCCGGCGTGCTGCGCCTCGAGCACGGGGAGCCCGAAGCCCTCGCCGAGCGACGGGTAGCAGAAGACGGTGCAGCGGCGGTACAGCTCGGCCAGCGCCCCGTCGCTGACATAGCCCAGGCGCACGCATCGGTCGCCGAGCGCGGTGAGCGCGCGCTCGGTTTCGTCGGTCTCCCAGCCCCGCCGCCCGGCCACCACGAGCGGGTGGTCGGCCTGCAGCGCCGGGGGCAGGCCGGCGTACGCGGCGGCGAGCCGGGGCAGGTTCTTGCGCGGCTCGAGCGTGCCCACGGCGAGCACGAAGCGCTCGGGAAGCTTGGGCAGGCCGATCGGATCCGGCACGGCCGGCGAGGGGGCGAGCGGTACGACGTCCAGCTTGCCGTCAGCGCGGGAGAAGCGGCCCAGGAGGGCATCGGCGGTCGCATGCGTCGTGCACACGAGGCGATCGCTACGCCGCACGGCCGGCCCCAGCGTGAGCCGCTCGATCAGCGTCGAGCGCCGGTTCGTCGCGACAAGCGGATCGAACGCGAGCACGTCGTGGACGAACGTGACCCCCGCCGCTCCGCGCAGGAGGGGCGCGATCAGGTACGTGTCGAGCGCCAGGAACACTTCGCACCGGCGGCTCGCCGAGCGGGCGACCCGCACGTGCCACCACGGATCCCCGCCGCCGATGTGGCGCCAGGCGAAGCGGTCATCCAGCACGGCCTCGTCCCACGGCGTCCGGGCGTAGAGGAGGTAGCGATGGTGGTCGTCACGGGCGGCGAGCGCGCCGAGAAGCTCGCGCGCCACGCGGCCCCGGCCCGCCGGCTCCTCGGTCGCGGCCCGGGCGTCGATTCCGATCACCATCGCGCGCAAGCCTCGCAGAGGCCCGGGTCCACCTAGCCTGCGCCCGTGCCCGTCGTCCGGCATGTCGGCATCAACCTCGTGTGGCTCGTGCCCGGGCAGACGGGCGGGTTGGAGACCTACGCCGGCGCGTTGATCCGTGCGCTGCGCGAAACGTCGGCCGACCTGCGCATCACGACCTTCCTCAGCCGGGACGCCGCCGCGGCCGCACCGGCGCCTTGGACTACGTACGCCGATCCGATCGTCGTACCCGTCAGTCCCGCACGGCGCGTGGAGTGGGTGCGGGGCGAGCAGCAGCTCCTGCCGCGCGCCGCGGCTCGAGCAGGCGTGCAGCTCGTGCACTCGCTTGCCTCGACCGGGCCCGCGTGGGGGCGGTTCCATCGCGTCACGACCGTCCACGACCTGATCTACCGACATGTCCCCGAGGCGCATTTCGGCGTGCGCTCGCTGGGCATGCGCGTCCTGGTTCCGCTGGTCGCGCGGCGGTCGGACCGCGTCATCGCCGTCTCGCGCACCACGCGTGACGACATCGTCGAGCTGCTGCATCTTCCCCCCGACCGCATCGACGTCGTGCCCAACGGCGTCACGCTGCCGGGGGCTGTGGCACCGACACCGACGCCGGAGCTGCGTGAGCGGTTCGACCTCGGCGAGCGTCGCCTGTTGCTCACCGCTGCCGCCAAGCGGCCGCACAAGAACCTCATGCGACTCCTGGACGCGCTGGCGCTGCTGGACTCCGCGAGCCGCCCGGTGCTCGTCCTCCCCGGCTATCCCACGCCGCACGAGCGTGAGCTGCGCGCGCGCGCCGGCGCCCTTCGCCTCGCGGGCGATGTGCGTTTCCTGGCCTGGGTCAGCCGGGAGGACATGGAGGGGCTCTACGCGGCCGCGGACGCATTCGTGTTCCCCTCCCTGTACGAGGGGTTCGGCCTTCCCGTCCTCGAGGCGATGGAGCGCGGCGTGCCGGTGGCGTGCTCGGGTTCGGGCGCGCTCGCCGAGGTAGCCGGCGATGCCGCGCTGACATTCGACCCGCTCTCGGTGCGCGAGATTGCCGACGCGCTGGCTGCCCTGCTGACCGACCCGGCGCGGGTCGAGCAGCTGCGCGAGCGCGGACGCCGCCGGGCCAGCGAGTTCACCTGGGCGCGTGCAGCGCGCGGGACGCTCGCGAGCTACGAGCGGGCGCTCTCCCGGTAGCGGCGGGCGACCTTCTCGAGCGAGGTCGTGATCGACAGACGCTCGGCGTTGCGGACGAACCAGTCCAGGGTGGTGCGGCGAAGCTCGGCGCCGCCGTCTCGCACGTGCAGGATCGCACCGGCAAGGTCCTCGGCCTCGGCGCTTGCCGCGACGATGCCGTTGACGCCGTCCTGCACCAGCTCCACCGAGGCATTGTCCGGCCCCGCCACCACCACGCTCGGGGTGCCGCGTGCCGCCGCCTCGACCACGATCTGACCGTACCCCTCCCGGCGCGAGGGCAGAACCATGCAGAGACCCTCACCCAGCGCCCGGTCGACCTCGTCGGCACCGACGAACCCCGGTACCACGAACGCGCCGTCGAGCCGGGCGGCGGCGACGGCGCGAACCAGCCGCTGGCGCTCGGGCCCGTCGCCGAACGCGATGCAACGGAGCTCGGGCGCCTGCGCGCGGGCGCGCTCCAACGCCGGCACGAGGGTCGTCACCCGCTTCTCCGGAATGTGACGGCCGGCGAAGACCACGAGCGGCTCGCGCGGCTCCCGGCCCGGCCGTGGGTCGAGCTGCCCGGCGTACTCGCCCTCGAGGATGCTGATGTCGCCGCGCAGCCCCACCTCGCGCAGGCGCCGGGCGTGCAGGCGCGAGAAACAGAACGCGTGCTGGCGGACACGGGCGCACAGGGCTTGCACGATCCAGCCAATGCGACCGCCGAGCGATCCGAGGTACTCGGACCAGTACTCGCGCGTCCACACCTCATGCCAGTCGATGACGAGCCCGAAGCGGTGCACCGGCCGCGCGACCGCCGCCGCCAGCAACGAGAAGTACGGGAACGATGCCGTATGCACAACGTCGTAGGCGGAGCCGTGCACGGCGAGGTGGGCCAGGCAACCCGCGCCGAAGATCAGCGCCTGGTCGATGCGGCGCCGCCCGTCGGCCGTGTACAGGCCCATGCGCGGCTCCAGCGCGACGACGCGCACGCCGGGCACGTCCACGTTCGTGCCCCGGTCCCACTGGCGACGGGTCAGGAACGTGATCTCGTGGCCTTCGGCGGCGAGTCGCTCGGACAGGTTGCGGTACCAGCGCTCGGCGCCGCCGACGGTGTACGGGAACAGGCAGTCGTAGACGAGGCAGATGCGCACGGCGATCGGCAGGCTGACACATCGAGCGATCCTTCCGACGGTGCGGAGGGTTAGTCAGGACCGACCGGGTGATGTCCCGCCATGACCCGGGCCGGGGCTATCCTTGCCGCCGATTCTGGACCACTTGCGCCCCTCTGGAGCGATCGCTCGTTGGCCCAAGGCGGGAGCGCAACCCTCAGCTGCAGTGAGCACGACCCGCACAAGCCAATCCGCAGACGCGGCGTTCGGCATGCCGCGCGTCCTGTCGATCCTCGGCCTGCGCCGCGGCGGCTGACCGGCCGGCAGGGTCCCGGCACTCATGGGTCAAAGCATTGTCGGCTGGGTCGCGCTGCCCATCGTCCTCTATGCCCTGAGCCTCGGCCTCGGCTTCCTGATCGAGCGTGTGGCCGGCTTCCGCACCGTCAACGCGCTCGTTGCTCCGATGGGCTTCGGCGCCCTGATGTGCCTGACGCTGGCCGTCTACATGCTCGGCGGGCATGGCTGGGTCGCGGTCGGAGTGTCCGTCGCGGCGGCGATCGCCGGTCTTGTCTGGACCGGGCGCGATCTGCCGGCTCGCGTGTCCGCGGGCTGGCCGCTGGCGGCCGGGCTCGGCGGGTACCTGCTGGTCCTCTTGCCGACGGCACTGACGGGCCACTGGTCGTGGACGGGCTACAACTTCGCCAACGACACCGCCGTCCACCTGCTGCTGGCGGAGCATCTGCAGGGCCACGCGCTCGCCCAGCCGGCGACCGGGGTGAGCACGCCGGGCGAGTGGATCCGCCTCTACCTCGAGTCGCGCTATCCGATCGGGACGCACGCGGCCTTGGCGACGCTCGGCGAGTTGCTGCGTGTCCGCGTGGAGGTCTTCTACCAGGCCTTCATCGCCGGGATGATCGGGCTGACCGCGATGGCCATGGCCACGTTGTCGTCGCAAGTTCTCCGGCGACCCTGGCTCATGGCCGCCGCGGCACTGGTGGCGGTCACCGCCAACCTCACCTACCAGTACGCCCTGCAGGGCAGCATCAAGGAGATCGCGATGCTGCTGTCGCTCGCGTCGGCTGCGGCGCTGGGGCGCGACCTCCTGACATCGCGAACGCCCGTGCGGGCGGTCGTGGGGCCGGCCATAGCGCTCGCCGGTGGCATCTCGGCCTATTCGAGCGCCGCGATTCCGTACGTCGGACTCTTCGCGATCTGCTTGGGGCTGGCGATGCTCGTCGACAGGCGTCGCGAGCTGCGAAAGGCCATCCTGCCCGCCACGGGGGTCGGCGCGTCGGTGCTCGTGGTGGCCGCGCTCGCCACGATCGTGGGGATCGTCAAGTCGGCGCAGAGCGTGGAGGGGACGTTCTCCAGCAAGGGTGCCGAGGCCCTCGGCCAGCTCGCACGGCCCATTCCGCTCAGCCAGACGTCCGGCGTGTACCTCCAGGGCGAGTACATCTTCCCGATTGCCAATCCGCAAGCGAGCGAGCTCACGGCCATTCTCACCGGCGTCGTGCTCGTCCTCGCGGCGCTGGGGCTGCTCTGGATCGTGCTCCGACGCGATGTCGGCCCACTCCTCTTCATCGTGCCGGCCACGCTGACGTACGTGTTCATCGCACCCCACGTCGTCCCGTACGGCGACGCCAAGATCCTGGCGATCGCATCGCCGGGCATCGTTCTCGCCGCCTTCTGCGGCGCATTTGGCGCGCCGCGCATACCACGCGCCGTCGGCGCGGTGGCCGCGGTGGTGGTGGCCGGTGCGGTTGTCGTCTCGGCCGCCTTCGCCTATCACGCCGTGCGCATCGCGCCCACGGCCCGGCTCGATGCCATGCGTGACGCGGCCGCCCATCTGCCGCGCACGGGTCAGACGGACGTCCTGGACGACGACGAATTCGCGAAGTACTTCGCCGAGCGCCCGAACCTGGTCCTCGGGAGCAGCTCGATAACGCCGCGCTTCGCGGAGCCTCGCGACGGTGGCAACCCGCTCTTCTACTACGACGCCGACCAGCTCAAGCTCAGCTACGTGGAGAGCTTTGACGGCCTGATCACCCGTCGCGGGCCGGCGGCAAGCCGCCCGCCGGCCAACTTCGTGCCGACCTATGCCAACGCGTGGTACGTGGTCTGGCGCAAGATCCCCGGTCTGCGCGTGCTCGACCATGTCCCGTTGCAGGCAATGGACCAACGGTCGCTGAAGCCCGCTAGCTGCACTGCGGTGCTTGCTGCGGCGGCGACGGCGCGGTCCCCCGGCCGCCAGCTCGTCGCCTCGGTGCGCCCGCCCGTCACGCTGCTCGACACCCTGAAGCTGGCCCCGGCCCAGGAACCGCTCTGGCAGCCGGCGGCCGACGCTGCCAACCCGGGCGTTCTGCGGTTGGTCGATCCGGGCAAGCTGGAGGGTCGGGTCGTGGTCCAGGGAGGTCGGTACCGCGTGTGGCTGCGGGGAAGCGTGGCGCGCCCGATCGTTGTGTCCATCGACGGGAAGCGGGTGGGCGCCGCTTCGGGCCGCAACTCCAACCTGCAGTACCTGCGCGCCGGCACGGTCACGCTCACGCCCGGTCCGCACGACGTGCGACTCGAACGGGGGGCCGGCAACCTCGATCCGGGGGACGGAGCGCCTTCATATTTCGGGCCGTTGGCGCTCGAGCAGATCGGCCCATCGCGGATCGAGCAGATCGATCCGGCACGCGCCCGCTCACTGTGCAACCGTTCGCTCGACTGGATCGAGGTCGTGCAACGGGGCCGGACATGAGCCTCGTCGGCTAGGCCTCAGTGTCACGCCGCGCGGTGCTCATCGGTGGTCCCCTGCTGATCGCGCTCGGAGTCGTGGTGTTGCTGTCGGTCGGCAACTACCCGCTGCTGGGGACCAACCGCGTTGCGCCGGCGTCGTTCTTCGCGGTCGTCCCGCCGCGCGGCGGCCAGGCGTGCACGGGGGCGCCAGAGCACATCCCGGCGGCCACTGGTCAGGTCGTGGTGCGGACGTCGACGTCGCAGGCCGGGCCGCTGGACGTCACGCTCGTGCGCGGTGGGCGCGTGGTGGCGCGGGGGCGGCGGACGGCGCCCTACGAGAGCGGGGATACGTACGT
>Ga0075424_100008094_pt1 | contig 10247 bp, 8 predicted proteins | sample SoiMethybrSBSTD3_FD_75301 | JGI IMG/M metagenome (GOLD analysis project Ga0075424, IMG submission 75301) | Bulk soil microbial communities from a Populus tree surrounding site in Tennessee, USA - Soil MetaG P. TD hybrid SBSTD3 | ecosystem: Environmental > Terrestrial > Soil > Tree plantation...
CGTGCTCGACAAGTCGTTCGGCGCTCCGCGCATAACCAAGGACGGGGTCACGGTCGCCAAGGAAATCGAGCTCGCCGACAAATTCGAGAACATGGGCGCGCAGATGGTGCGCGAGGTCGCGTCCAAGACCTCGGAGGTCGCTGGCGACGGCACCACCACCGCCACCGTGCTCGCGGCAGCGATCGTCAAGGAAGGCTCCAAGGCAGTGGCTGCCGGCATGAATCCGATGGACCTCAAGCGCGGCGTCGACCTCGCCGTCGAGGCCATCGTCAAGGACCTTGAGAAGAATTCGAAGAAGGTTACCTCGAACGAAGAGATCGCCCAGGTCGGCACGATTTCCGCCAACGGCGACCGCGAGATCGGTGACTTTCTCGCCAGAGCCATGCAGAAAGTCGGTAATGAGGGCGTGATCACGGTCGAAGAGGCAAAGTCGCTCGAGACCGAGCTCGATGTGGTCGAAGGCATGCAGTTCGACCGGGGCTATATCTCCCCCTACTTCATCACCAATGCCGACAAGATGCGAGCGGAGATGGAGGACCCCTACATCCTCATCTATGAGAAGAAGCTCTCGGGCCTGCAGGAATTGCTGCCGTTGCTTGAGGCAGTTGTGCAGACCGGCAAGCCGCTGCTGATCGTGGCTGAGGACGTCGAGGGCGAGGCGCTGGCCACGCTCGTCGTCAACAAGTTGCGCGGCGGCCTGAAGGTCGCGGCAGTCAAAGCGCCCGGGTTTGGCGATCGCCGCAAGGCCATGCTGCAGGACATCGCCATTCTCACTGCCGGCCAGATGATCAGCGAGGACTTGGGCATCAAACTGGACAAAGTCACCGTCAACATGCTCGGCCGCGCGAAGAGAGTGACGATTGACAAAGAGAACACCACGATCATTCATGGCGCCGGCAAGAAGGCTGACATCGAAGCACGTGTCAACCAAATCAAGACGGAAATCGAGGAGACGACCTCCGACTACGATCGCGAAAAGCTGCAGGAGCGGCTAGCCAAGCTCGCCGGCGGCGTTGCGGTGATCCGCGTCGGCGGGGCGACCGAGACCGAGGTGAAGGAGCGGAAGGATCGCGTCGATGATGCAATGCACGCAACTCGCGCCGCGGTCGAGGAAGGCATCCTGCCGGGCGGCGGTGTCGCCTTGCTGCGTGCGGTCGAGGCACTCAAGCGCCTACAAACCGAGAACGAGGACCAGAAGCACGGCGTCGAAATCGTGCGCAAGGCGTTGCAGACACCTGCCCGCCAGATCGCGATCAACGCCGGCGATGATGGCTCGGTCGTGGTTGGCAAGATCCTTGAGAAAGATCAGTACAACTTCGGTTATGACGCTCAAACCGGCGAGTACGGCAACTTGGTGACCAAGGGCATCATCGACCCGACCAAGGTGGTCCGCACGGCCTTGCAGGATGCGGCGTCGGTCGCGGGCCTGCTGATCACCACGGAAGCCATGGTCGCCGAAGTGCCGAAGAAGGAGGCCGCTCCGGCAATGCCGGGTGGCGGCATGGGCGGGATGGACTACTAATCGGTCATCCACCGATGCAAAAAGAGGCCCGGGCAACATCCCGGGCCTTTTCATGTTTGTTGCTCGAGCAACTCGTCAAGCAGCGTAAACGAGCGCACCGAGCACCGCGTAATCCTGACCGCGATGGTGTAATATTTTTTGGTTTTAGGCGCAGTTCTGGCAGTAGTGACGTATGGATTCTCCACTTTCCCGCCTTGTTACACGTGTGGCCTATGGTGTTCGCCAGCTGCCGCGTGTCGCTTGGTTTGTTGGGCACAGTCTTGCTTTGCGCCAGCTCTCCGAAGCCGCGCGGCGCGAAGAGCGTCGGACGCGGCGTCGTCCCCGTACCGATTTGCCGGTCCCGGAGCGCAATCAGATCTACGCAGATATGGCTGCGCTCTTTCTGCAGGATCTCGCCAATGTGGAAGCCGGGGTTTACCCCCTTCCTGTCGATCATGACGGGTCTTTTACTACGCTGCTTCATCGGTCGCGGCTTTTCTTCGAGGACCTCCCGGCCATCTATGAACGGCGCAAGCGCCATTCCAAGACAGAGATCCTGACCGAGAACACACGCGGCAAGCGGCCTCTTTACTATCTGCAGAATTTCCATTTCCAGTCGGGCGGCTGGATGACTGATGATTCGGCTGAGCGGTACGACACCCAGGTCGAAGTCCTCTTCAAGGGCACAGCCAACGCCACCCGGCGGCAGGCACTACCACAACTGCGCGAAGTCTTTGCTGGCCGGGATCAGCGTAAACTAAAGCTTCTCGATCTCGGCTGCGGGACTGGACGATTTCTTGATTCTGTGAAGCAGGTTTGGCCGCGGCTTCCGACAATCGGTTTGGACATGTCGGAAGCCTACGTCAGACATGCCAAACGCCAATTGAAGCGCTGGTCGCGAATGCGTTTTATTGTCGGAAAGGCGGAAGCAATCCCCCTACCCGACAATAGCCAGGACGCTGTGACCAGCATTTTCCTGTTTCACGAACTACCACCAAAGATACGGCGCAAGGCATTAAGCGAATGCACCAGAGTTCTTAAGCCAGGTGGACGGCTCGTGCTTATCGACTCCCTCCAACGTGGCGATCGGCCAGATTATGAAGGGATGTTAGAGCTTTTTCCGCAGAGTTATCACGAGCCGTATTATGAAAGCTACATTAGTGAGGATTTCTGTAAACTCTCTGCGACTTGTGGACTGACATATGTCCGGACGCTCAATGCTTTTGTCTCCAAAGTGATAGTTTTTGATAAACCGGCGCCGTGAGCGCCTGCCATCCGCCGAGTTTCCGCCACCGTACTTCCTAGGTTGGAACATTACAGCGCGGAACGGCGCATGTCGTCAAATGCACTGGACGTTTCGAGATTACACGCTTTCCTCGCACATCGCGATCGAACACAACTGGCGGACCTGTGGCTGACGAGTGATGTTTTGACGTCACCACGACGGCGATCTTCGGTCAAAATCACGAAACATTTAAACGATGGCGCATTGAAGCAACTCAGCCATTCGGCGCGCCCGATGAACCTTTCACAGTTCCCTTCATTCCTCTCCAACATAGTTCATCAGAATGATATCCGAGTTCCAACGTAGAATCGGCAGGAACTGAGGGGAGAAGTCCGCGTTCACCAAGCACCGGGCAAATCATCGCATACCAAGCACCGGACAAATCACGAGGAGATTAGAATGAGAACACTTGGAATTGGAATTGCGGCCGCGATCACATTGGCTGCGGCAGTGGCTCCTGCAAATGCGCAGGGCCTGTGGATCGGTGCCCCGGGTTTTGGAGTCGGCATCGGGGTCGGTCCGTCACCCTATTACGGCGGTTACTGGGGTGGTCCATATCGGGGGGCGGGCTATGGCTACTATGGGCTCGAGCCAAGCTATGCGTATCAGAGCTACACCCATGAGCCTGCTTATGACTACGATTCCTACGCTTACCTGCCGGACGATGGCTACGTTCCATATTCGTACGCACCCCGCCCGCGCACCTATGCTTACGAGTCAGTGGATAGCTACGGCTATGCTCCGCGTGTTCGCTATTCGCGCAACTACTCTTACTCTCCGGGAGTTCGCGCGACCCGTAGTTATTCCTACGCGGACACTCGGAGCGTCATAAAAAAAGACCGCGGGCACCGGAGCATTTATAATACGCGCCTGCAGGATCGCGCCATAATGCGGAATGGTTTCGCGATTGGTGCTGAAAGAGAAAGCACTGGCTCAAGGCGAATTAGACCTGAAGCGTCAAAAGCGCTGGCGCGAGGTCCTGCACAGGACTTGCGACAGTCAAAAAGCATAGAAGCCGGAAAGACCGGGAAAGGTCGTGTTCGAACTCAGCCCTACTGAAGTCCAGCGGTCAACGTGCAGGGCGCACTTGCGCCAGCTTCTCGGCCTTCGCTAAAAGAGCCGCAGCACTAATCGCTGCGGCTCTTTAGCTGCGATTTTTGTTGTGGTGCGGGGTCTGCTTTTGGCCCACAGCTCGACGAGCTGCACGCTTTCGTCGAACAACAATCCCACTGCTGGCACCAACCAGACGAGCAACCGCCGGCCAGCGGCACGGCTTCGTCCGGATGCTAGCCACATGAGGCTGGCGAATGAGCCGGCGCGGATTGTGACTACGCGTTAGCTGATTTCCTCAGCGAACGAGTTCGCGCATCGCTCGGTCGAGGCCCTCAAGGGTAAGAGGATACATTCGTCCGCCCATAAGCTGATGCACCATGGAAATCGAGTGCGTATATCCCCACTCCCGCTCGGCTAGCGGGTTAAGCCATACACAGGCTGGATAAGTGCGGGTCACCCGCTCGAGCCAGATCGCGCCGGGCTCATCATTGAAGTGTTCTACCGAGCCTCCGGGCGCCCCTATTTCGTACGGCGACATGGATGCGTCTCCGACGAATATGACCTTGTAGTCGTGCGGGTAGGTATGCAGAACGTCCCACGTCGGAGTGGTCTCTTGGAAACGCCGGCGATTCTCTTTCCACACCCGCTCGTAAAGACAATTGTGAAAGTAAAAATACTCCATGTGCTTGAATTCGGATCGAGCGGCCGAGAACAATTCTTCGGTCGCCTTGATGTGCCAGTCCATGGAGCCGCCCACATCGAAGAACAGAAGAACCTTCACGGCATTGTGACGCTCGGGACGCATCAGGATGTCGAGGTAACCCTTATGGGCCGTCCCTTTGATGGTGCCCTCGAGATCCAATTCTTCAGATGCGCCGGTACGAGCGAATTTCCGCAGGCGACGCAGTGCTAGTTTGATATTGCGCGTACCCAGCTCGACCTCGTCATCGAGATCCTTGAATTCACGCTTGTCCCATACCTTGACCGCGCGGAAATTGCGGTTGGCGTCCTGACCTATGCGAACGCCCTCCGGATTGTAGCCATAGGCTCCGTAAGGCGAGGTGCCGGCGGTCCCAATCCATTTCGATCCGCCCTGGTGGCGGCCCTTCTGCTCGGCCAGTCGCTTGCGGAGCGTTTCGAGTAGCTTGTCGAGACCGCCCATCGCCTCGATCTGCTTCTTCTCCTCCTCCGTCAGATATTTTTCGGCGAGCTTTTTCAACCATTCGGCGGGAATGTCGGCTTCGACGATGTCATCAAGCGTTTCCAGTCCCTTGAAGACGTGTCCGAACACGCGATCGAATTTGTCGAGGTTGCGCTCGTCCTTCACCAGCGCCGCACGCGAGAGAAAATAAAAATCATCGATCCTGCGCGATGCGAGATCGGCTTCCATCGCCTCCATCAGCGTGAGATATTCGCGCAACGTCACCGGCAGACCCGCATTCTTGAGCTCCTGAAAGAACGATACGAACATCGGCCGGCTTTCCTGGCACGCTCGCGCGCCTGTTAATTTGGGCCGAGCATTGGCCCTTAGCAAGCGACCGCAGCTTTCTTCGACCAAACAGAAAACGGTCAGAGGCCCAGGTAGGCCTTGCGCACGTCGTCATTCGTGAGCAATTCCTGACCGCTTCCGGACAGCACCACGCGGCCCGCTTCCAGCACATACGCCCGGCTGGCGAGAGCGAGCGCATGTTGAGTGTTTTGCTCGACCAGCAATACCGTGACGCCCAAGGCGTTGATCTCCTTGATGACGCGGAATACCTCCGCGACCATCAGCGGGGCAAGGCCGAGGGAAGGCTCATCCAACATCAATAATTTCGGATCGGCCATCAAGCCGCGTCCGATCGCGACCATTTGCTGCTCGCCGCCGGAGAGCGTCCCGGCCAGTTGCTGCCGGCGCTCCCTTGCGCGCGGGAATATCGCAAAAACTCTATCCATTCGGTCGCGGCGGCCTGTGGCCGGCGTGCCGTAGGCGCCCATCAACAAATTATCGAACACCGTCATGTCCGGGAACAGACCGCGTCCTTCCGGGACATGGACGATTCCGCGGCGAACGATGTCCGGCGGCGAACATCCCTCAAGATGTTCTCCGTCTAGAGTGATCTTGCCTGCTTGCGGCTTAAGCAGCCCGGACAACACCTTAAGCGTGGTGGTCTTGCCGGCACCATTGGCGCCGACCAGAGCAACGATCTCCCCCCTTGGCACCTCGAAAGAGATATCCCATAGGGTCTGGACCTTGCCGTAGGACGCCTGCAGGTGATCGATCGTCAGCATCACGGCCCCTGTTCACCGAGATAGGCACTGATCACGTCGCGATTGCGCACGACGTCCTGTGGAGCGCCGTCGGCGATCTTGACCCCGTAATTAAGGACGATGACGCGATCAGAAACTGCCATGATCGCCTTCATGTGGTGTTCGACCAAAATAACGGTGATGCCGTCCTGCCTGATCCGCTGGACCAGCGCGCAGGCGCTCTCTACTTCAGTGGGGTTGAGGCCGCCCATCGGCTCGTCGAGAAATAAAATCTTCGGGTCGGTCGCAAGCGCGCGGGCAATTTCAAGCCGCTTCTGTTCGCCCAGTGTCAAATCGGATGCGTTCACGGCATGCTTTTCAGCGAGCGCGACGCGTCGGAGCGTCACCATCGCCTTGGTTTCGGCTTTCGATCGACTTGGCTCATGCAGGAAAGTGGCAAGCGTGACATTTTCCAGCACCGAAAGGTTGCGAAACGGTTTGACGATCTGGAAGGTGCGAGCGATGCCTTTTTTGACAATGGCATAAGGCCTCAAGCCGATCAGGCTTTGGCCTTCAAGCAGCACCTGCCCTTCAGTCGGCGGAATGAAGCCGGTGATCAGATTGAAGACGGTTGTCTTGCCGGCGCCGTTTGGCCCGATCAACCCGAGGATTTCGCCTTTTCGGAGTTCGAAGGACAGATCGGAAACAGCGCGCAGGCCGCCAAAATCCTTTCGTAAGGCGGATATCTTGAGCAGCGCCATGGCATTCACCCGCGCGTGAGCCGCAGCAACAGGCGCAACCGGCCCCAAATGCCCTCGGGCAGATAACGGATCACCAACATCATGAAGAGCCCATAAAAAATCAGATGACCGGCGGCAAAACGGTCGCGAAAAATTTCACTGATGGTGACAAGAACGATCGCGCCAACGATCGGCCCCGCGGTCGTTGCAAGCCCGCCGACCACCGCGATGAACACCATCTCCACGGACAGCGAAATCGCAAACACAGCATCGGGATCGATGTAACGAAAATAAAGCGCATAGAAGCTGCCGGCGAGACCGACGACAAAAGCCGAGAGGGCCAAAGCAATGACGCGCGTGCGCACAGTGTCGATGCCAATCGCCTCGGCACTGTCGATATCTTCCCGCACCGCCGTGAGATAGGCCCCAAGCCGCGACCGCGAGACGGCGTAAGTCAGGCCCATCGCGAACAAAGTGAGTCCGGCCGCGAGGTAGCAGAACGGGATTTTGCTCTCCCAATTGATCGCATGGCCCGCGATTGAAACCTGCGGCAGGGTGGTGATGAGCAGCCCGACCGGCCCGGCGGTGAGCTGTTCCCAATTGAGCGCCACCAGGCGGGCAATTTCGGCGACCGCCAGCGTCGCGAGTGAAAAATAGGGCCCCCGCAAGCGAAAGCAAATGAGCCCGATCGGAAGCGCAAAGAGCGCGCCAAAGACGCCGCCGGCAAGCATGCCCAGCCAGGGCGATAGCTGCAGACTTAGATAGAACAGCATCGTCGTATAGGCGCCGATGCCTAGGAAGGTGGCGTGGCCAAACGAGACTTGCCCGGCAAAGCCGCCGAGCAGATTCCAGGATGCCCCGAGCAGCGTCCAGAACAGCACCATGATCATGAGATGTTGGAAGAACGCATTGCTGGTGAGCAACGGTGCGACCAGCAGGAAGGCGATCCCAGCCACAACGAGCAGGCGCTTCATGACCGGCCAACCCCGAACAGTCCGGATGGCCGGAACAAGAGGACGAGCAAGAACAGCACAAAACCGATGGTGTCTTTGTACGCGACCGAAACATAGACGGCGCCAAGTGATTCCACCAAGCCGAGCAGGATGCCGCCGGCGATAGCGCCGGGCACCGAGCCGAGCCCACCCAGCACAACAATGACGAAACATTTGACGATGAGGATTTCGCCGACAGTCGGATAAAGATAAAGCGAGGGCACCAGGAGCACGCCAGCCGCAGCGGCGAGGGCTGTGCCGAGCCCAAACGTGATCATGTCAATTCGGAGAACATTGACCCCCATCAGCGCCGCGGATTGGGGATTCTGCGCGGTGGCGCGGATCGCCCGTCCAACGTCGGTGCGCGAAAGCAGCAGATAGAGCCCGAGCGTGATCGCGATCGCCATGACGAAGGCAATCGCGAGCGGGATGGGAACCGCGATTCCGAAAGGCCGCGCCGGCATCAGCGCATAAGGAAGATTGAGGGTGCGATAGTCACCGGTAAAGAAAAATAGCGCGAGATTGGCGAGCAATAGCGAGAGGCCGGCAGTATACAGCAGTGTATTGAGCTCGCCTTTTGGGATCACGTCCTTGAGCAGAAAACGGTGGATCAACATGCCGCCGGCAAACATTGCCGGTGCCCAGATGACGACCGAAAGAAACGGATCGATGCCCAGCAGTGTGTAGGACCAATAGGCGCCGAACATTCCGAGCATCACCATCTCGCCGTGCGCCAGATTGATGATGCGCATGACGCCAAACACAATGGTCAGCCCGACGGCGATCATTGCGTAAAGCGAGCCGGTTAGGACGCCGCTGACGACGCTCTGGGCAAAGATTTCCATTTTGGATTCAAGAAAAATCCCCGCCCGGTTCACGAGCGGGGATCAGACAATGCCGTTCAGCGCACCAGCGCCTTGTCGGGGAAGACATAGGCCGTTTCGGCATTGGCCTTCGGCCATACGTTGAGCAGTTCGCCCTTGGCATTCCACTGCGCGAGCACGGAGTGGTCGCGCGAGTACGCGTTCTGGTTCGTGTACTTGTCGCCGAGCGGGCCCTCCCAGTTGGCGAATTTGATTTTGCCGAATACGGTGGTCATGTCGGTCTGCAGCAGTGACTGGCGCACGGCCTCGCGGTCGGCATCCAGGTTACCAGTGAGCTTGGCGCGCTTGAGCGCGTCCGCGATGATGTAGATGGCAGCATACCCTTCCACCTCATGCTCCTTCGGCAGGAAGCCGTATTTAGCCTTGAACTTGTCGTAGAACTCCTTGGTCGCCGGTTCGTTGGGATTGCCCGACCACGCCGCGGACGAGAAGACATTTTCCGCCAATGGACCGAGCTGTTTGGCAAAGTCGACGACGCCGAAGCCACCGCCGAAGCCGACGAAAGCGCGAGGCGTAATGCCAATTTCCTTGGCATGACGGGTCATCAGGATCGCATCGGTGGTCGACACTGCGACCAGCAGAACGTAGTCGGGATTGCTTGCCTTGACCTTGGTCATGATTGGCTTGAAGTCGAGCGTGTTGACCGGATAGGCCTCGTCGTTGACGATCGGCACGTTCTTCGATTTGAGGAACGTCATCGCAGAATTGGCGATGGTCTTGCCGAACACCGTGTTGTCGTAAACCACCGCTGCCGATTTTGGCAGAGCATTCGGCACCTCACTGATGAACTTATTGAATGCTTCCGGATAGATCGAGCCGGTGGGGTTGTTGCGGAACACCCACTCGAATCCTTTTGCCGTGACGATGTCTGCGGACGGGTGGTCGACCATGTAGGGGGTCTTCAGCCGCTGTGCGACCGAAGCAATCTCGACCGCTTGTCCGGAGGCGCGACCGCCAGTCAGCACGAGCACCTGCTGCTGCGTGATCAGTTTCTCGGCCACAGTCGCCGCGAGCGGGTTCTTCGCCTGGTGGTCCTCGATAATGACTTCGATATTGCGACCGTTGACGCCGCCCTTTGCATTAATTTCTTCCACGGCCATCGAGTAGGCCTTCTGGAATTTGTCTCCGAACGGAGCATCCGGCCCCGTCATCGGCTGGGGCGCGCCGATCTTGAGCGTGCCTTGCGCCAGCGCGCCTGAGGAAAGCGCGAGCGAAAGCGACAGTACCGCGAGCAATTTCGCTTTGTATGACATGTATCCTCCCAGTGGGGTCATTTCGCTTATCCGGGGCTACCCAACGCTCCCGAACTGGCGTGAATATTGGCACTTTTCCATCTCACCCGGAAGCCGTCTGCCTATTGTCTGGTCCTGAACGTCTCGTCGCGCCGGGCTGATGAAAACATAAGGCCGGCGTGCTACTTGGATGAAAGACGGCGGCATTCGCCGTCTTTTGCACTCTGTGAAATGGTCTGCAGCGATGACGATCGCCATTAAGATATGTGTCGGGCTTGCAACCCTAACGTTTGCCTTCGTGATGCCAACCAAGGCCGATGTCATGAAGGAG
>Ga0075424_100008096_pt1 | contig 10246 bp, 5 predicted proteins | sample SoiMethybrSBSTD3_FD_75301 | JGI IMG/M metagenome (GOLD analysis project Ga0075424, IMG submission 75301) | Bulk soil microbial communities from a Populus tree surrounding site in Tennessee, USA - Soil MetaG P. TD hybrid SBSTD3 | ecosystem: Environmental > Terrestrial > Soil > Tree plantation...
AGCAGGTCGGGATCAGGTAGCCCGCTGGTGTACAGATGCCGCTCAAGGTCTGCATCCGTCAGCTTCGCCGTGCGATCGGCGGCCCGGCGTTCCGCAAGCAGCGCGTTCGCGGCATCCAGAATTTCCGCCCGCCCGCCGTAGTTCAACGCGATGCACAACACCATGCCGGAATTTCCGGCAGTAGCCTCGGTCGCCTCTCGCGTATCTCGCTGCACTTCTTCCGGCAACTCATCGGCGCGTCCCAGAAATCTCATCCTGATGTTGTTTCGCTGAATCAGCGGCATTTCCTGGCGAATGTACTCGCGAAGAAGCTGCATCAGAAAATCGATCTCTGTCTTGGGACGCCGCCAATTCTCTACGGAAAAGGCGTAAAGCGTCAGCGCTGCAATCTTCAGACGCGCGCATGTTTCGATGGTAGTCCGGGCCGTTTCTGTGCCCTTGCGATGCCCGGCAATGCGCGGCAAATGCCGGCGCTGGGCCCAGCGGCCATTGCCGTCCATGATCACCGCAACGTGCCGCGGCAACTGGCTCAAATTCAGCTTTTCCAGAAGGAATGCTTCTTCTGCGGTAACCGTCCCGAGCGGGTGCGAAGTGGCGACGTGCAGCGTTTTGCTGGATTTCGGCTCAGTCACAGGCTTGGAAGTCGCTCGCTCCTTTGTGCCACAAAGTTAACACGCCTTTTGCGGCCGCCGCAACGGGGTTATCCGGTATGTTTCGCGCAAGATAATCGCCCACGACCGTCGTTCCTGGTAGACGGCCCACGCGGCGCGTCAGCTCGAAGGGTGCCCGAAGAGTTCCCGAATCGACGAGTAGGCCACAATCAGGGTCAGCACGATCATGGCTACCGTGCAGATCCAGGCCACCCAATTGAACCCCTTGGGATTGGTCTTCTCGCCCATCAGGTCGCGCCGGTTCACCAGGATCAGCACAAAAATCATCACTACCGGCAGCAGGAATCCGTTGAGGACTTGCGACCACAGCAGAATCGTTTGCGCGAACTGCCCCAAAAACAGCACAAAGATTACGCCCAGCGCTATCAATGTTGTGTAAAGCGCGTAAAAAATCTTGGCTTCGCCAAACTTGCGATCGATTCCCGATTCAAATCCCAGCGCTTCGCAAACTACATACGATGTTGACAGCGGAAGAATCGATGCGGCGAACAACGAAGCGTTCAACAAACCCAGAGCGAACAAGGCAGTGGCCCATTTGCCGGCCAGCGGTTTCAGTGCCAGCGCCGCGGTTCCCGCATTATCGATCTCGTGCACTCCGCTGGCGTAAAGCGTATAGGATGTGCAAACGATAATGAAGAAGACGATCACCATGCAGCTGATACTGCCGATAAGCACGTCATTCCGCGTAGTGCCGTATTGTCGTGGACCTACGCGCTTTTCTACCACGGCCGCTTGCAGATAAAAGTGTTGCCACGGCGCAATCGTCGTTCCCACTAGACCCGCCAGGATCACCATATAGCTGGCATTAAATGGCGGCACCTGAATGGCATGTCGCATAGCTGGTACGTAGTGCATCAACTGAGGCGGCAACAGATGCGCTAGCGCGATCAACCAATCCGGCTTTGCCAGAAACGCCGAAAGCACGTAGGAAAAATAGACTACGCACACAGTCAGAAAAATTCGCTCCACGGCCTTCGCCGTACCGGCCACGACCAGCGCCCAAACCAATAGCCCCGCCAGCGGTACCGAAATAAATCGGCTGATTCCAAACACTTCACTGGCCCAGAACACCCCCGTGAATTCCGCCATCACATTGCCCAGATTCACGATCAGCACCAGTGCCATCAGCACGAACGTCACGCGAAACCCGAACTCCTCGCGGATCAAATCCGACAGTCCTTTGCCGGTAACGGCTCCCATGCGCGAGCACATTTCCAGCGACACATACAGCGCGATGGTCATCGGTATCAGCGACCACAGCACAGTATTTCCGTACTTCGCTCCAGACTGCGCGTACGTATAAATTCCGCCCGCATCGTTGTCCACGTTCGATACGATCAGGCCCGGCCCCACCACAGCCAGAAACAGCGCAATCCGCCGCCGGTATGGGCGCACCACCGCCATCACGCGCTCCACGCGCTCCGTCCATCCTGCCCACTGCGCCGCGATGTTTTCCCTATTCCACATTCCGCTACCGCTGGTCTTCGACTTTCCTCATCTACTTCAACAACTTCGACACCACGTCATCCACCGTCACTGTCCCCATCGGCCGGCTTTCCTCATCCACGATGGTCAGCATCCGCAAATTGTACTTGTCAAAAATCTCAAACACTTCCTTGTCGCTGGCATCCGGCGGCAAAGAAAGTAGCGGCTCCATTTTCAATTCCGCCAGCGTCTGCCCCGGATCTGCCAGCAGCAACCTCGCCACCGGCACCGTTCCCGAAAACTGCGCCGCCTTGTCCAGCAATACAATCGTGTCCAGCTGATCCAGGTTCAGTTCCTGCTCCCGCATCCATTTCAGAACCTCATCCCGTGTCGCTCCCTCTCCCACAAACACAAAATCCGTGTTCATCATTCCGCCTGCCGTCGAAGGATCGAATTCCAGCAGCTCCCTAACCTCCGCCGCCTCCTGCCCGGGCATCTCCTCCAGCAACTCTTCCGAAGTCTCCTTCGGCAGATCCGCCAGCAGGTCCGCTGCGGCGTCTGGCGCCATCTCTTCCAGAATGTCCGCCGCCTTCTCCGGGTCCAGCTTCTCCACGATCTGCGAAGTCAGCCGCGCATCCAGCTCGCCCAGCACGGCCGCCGCCGTTTCCTCATCCAGCGACGCGATAATTCCCTGCCGCTCCGCCGCCGACAAGTCTTCCATAATGTCGGCCAGATCCGCCGGATGCAGGTCCTCCAGCTTTTCATGCGTGATGCGCAGCTTCACGCGCCGCAGGGGATCAGGTTCTACCAGGTTCACAAACTCCCACCGGATTGCCCGCGGCGGCAACTGCTCCTGCATCTTTCGAATGAATTTCTGCGGAGCAATTCCCTGAAACAGCCGCCGTACCGCGCCCGGCAGCCCCACGTCCACCTGCGTCACGCGCAGCTCCACATTCCCATTGGTCCGCTGCTCTGCCAGGTCCACGTCATTCACGCGCACCACTTTGCGCCCGCTCGTATCAATAATCTGCTGATCCAGCAGGTCTTTTTGCACCGCCAGCCATGCCTCATTCGGCTCATAGGGGTCTAGCAGCCGCTCATTCACACTCAAACGCATCGTCCCCGGCGCCACCGACGCCACTTGGTCATGCCGCGCCACCAATGGCTGAAAGCTCCCCCGCCCCAGCAAATAGTGCGCGATCCGGTTCGGCTGGTCGGCCGGCTCAATAAAAAACTCTTTGATCTTCCCGACGTAGTTCCCCTGCGAATCGTACGTCTTCGCCCCCATCAACTCTGTCGCATACAACATGGCTCGCCTCGTTCCTCAGGTTCCTCAAAAGCAAAAAGCCCGCATGCCGGAATTTCGCGGCCGCGGGCGCACTGCTCACCTATGTTCCCAGCCCTAGCCGCCGATGAGCTCCTCCTCCACTCGGACAAACCCCTCTCGTCCTTGGGAGGTCATCCGCAAAATCCGTCCTGCCCGCTCACACCTTTCGGCGCGGTCGCGGGATGCAGGCTCAGGTTCGTTGGGTGAGTTCATCGAAAACTCTACTCCAGTCGTAGTGATAAGCCGCTCAGCGCGCTATGTCAATCAAAAAATGCCACTTACGAAAAATTTCTGCTACTTTTTTCCGCAATCCTCTTCTGCTCGCCTACTTCTTTTTCGTTTCGAACAGCATATTTCCCGGCGTCGTCCCTTTTCTGCGGCAATCCTCTGCATACAATGTGAGGTAATTCTTAACCAGATAATCTCGCCGAGAAAATCCGAACGCCTCCGCCGCGCGGTCAATCGCTTCCGGCGGCCCTTCCAGCTCCACATACGTACCCACCGGCGTTTCATCCACTTCAATCAACAAATCCTTCGCCCACCGCTCTTTCGCTCCCAATTTCCAAGTAGTGCGATATTTTTCGTACGAAAACCAGCCCCGCATCCCCAATCCCTCGAAAATCTTTGTCAACGCGCCGCTATCCGTCAGCTCCGTCTCTGTCTCCTCCCGTACCTTGAATCGCCCGACCTCCTCACCCACTGCCCGCCGGGTTTCGGGGTTGGTACTTGCAAACCTTGCGGTGAAAATTGCCGGCTGCTTGAACGTCAGCACGATCCGTTTCGCGCCGCTCACCTTCCCCTTCCCACCAGCGGTCTCGGTTCGAATCCGCAGCAGCTGCCCGTGTTTCGCCAGCCCGCCCTCCGGCGTATCAAAAATCGTGTTGAACTCATGCAACCGCCCATCCCCGGTCCCTACGGTCTTCGCACCCATCTTCTTCAGCTTCCGCGCAAATCCCTTCAAGTCCCGAATCTCAAGTTTAATTTCCGTCTCTTTCGCCATCGACCGTTCCTTCTCGCCGAGCTCAATTTCCACACGGTAGCCCGCTCGACTTTTTCCCCCGCCCAACTTCCGTTAGTATAACCAACGCGCACCCCTCACCTCGGCAACTCACCGGTTGCGCCTCAGCAAGACGGAAAATGGACACCGGTAACGTTCAGGAAAACGCCATCGCCATTGGCACCGACTCCCCGCCACGACTCCCGGTCGCGGCCCGCAAACCCGTCGAGCATCACCTTCACGGCGACCTTCGCATCGACGACTACGCCTGGCTCCGCGAAAAGGAAAACCCTGCGGTCATCCAGCACCTCCAAGCAGAAAACGCCTACACCGATGCCCTCCTCAAACCCACCGAAGCCTTTCAGGAGTCTCTCTATAATGAGATGCTCTCCCGCATCCAGCAAACCGATTTCTCCGTTCCCTACCGCCTCCGCGGTTACCTCTACTCCAGCAAAACCATCGAAGGCCAGCAGTACCCTCTTCGCCTTCGCCGCCCTGCCGAAAGCAGGAATTTCGCCGACCAAACCCTCCTCGACCTCAACGCCCTATCCCAGGGCCACTCCTTCCTCGGCCTCGGCTCATTCGAGGTCTCCGACGACAATCATCTCCTCGCCTACTCCACCGACACTACCGGCTTCCGCCAGTACACGCTGCAAATCAAAGACCTCCGTACCGCCGAACTCCTGCCCTTCCGCGTCGAACGCGTCACCTCCGCCGCCTGGTGCGCCGACAACCGCCATCTCTTCTACGTCGTCGAAGATCCGCTCACCAAGCGAGCCCACCGCCTCTATCGTCACACCTTGGGTGACTCCGCTGGCACCGACCAACTCCTCTACGACGAATCCGACGAACGCTTCCACCTCGACATCGAGCGCTCCCGTAGCGGCTCCTATCTGATCCTCATCATCAACAGCCACACCACCAGCGAAATCCGCTTCCTCTCCGCCGCCAACCCGCTCGGCGAATTCCGCCTGATCGCTCCTCGCGAAGACAATCACGAATATTACGTCGACCACCACCCTGCTCTCGAGCTGGGGCAAGGTTTCCTGCAAGAGTCCAATTTATTTGTTATCCGGACAAACTCGGGCGGCCGCACCTTCCGGCTAGTCGCTTGTCCAGTTGATTCGCCCGAGCGTTCCAACTGGCGCGAACTCATCCCCAACCGCCCCGCCGTCATGCTCTCCGCCGCCGACGTGTTCCGCTCTCACCTCGTCCTCTTCGAACGCGAAAACGGTCTGCCCTTCTTCCGCATCCTCCCTCTCTTTTCTGAAAGTGTCGTGCGAGCCCATCGGGGGTCGGAGCTTCAGCTCCGACCTGAGCCCTTGGCGAGAAAGGAGGCTTTGGCCCCTGAGGAATTAGGTTCTCAACCTTTCGACCTCCTGGCCTCGTCTTTCCGCATCCCGTTCGCCGAACCCGCCTACAACGCCGCGCCCGGCTCCAATCCCGAATTCGACCAGCCTCACTTCCGCTACACCTACGAATCCTTCATCACCCCACGTTCCGTCTTTGATTTCGACATCGCCACTGGCACCTCAACTCTCCGCAAACAGCAGCCCGTCCTCGGCGGCTACGATCCCTCGCTTTACACAATCGAACGCCTCCACGCCACTGCGTCCGACGGCACGAAAGTCCCCATCTCAATCGTCTCGCGCCAAAACGCTACCCGCGACGGCTCCTCTCCTCTGCTGCTCTACGGCTACGGCAGCTACGGCCTCTCCATGCCCGTAAATTTCAACTCGAATCGCTTCAGCCTACTTGATCGCGGCATCTCCTACGCCATCGCCCATATCCGCGGCGGCGGCGAACTAGGCAAGCCCTGGCACGACGCTGGTCGCATGCACAACAAACTGGACACCTTCACCGACTTCATCGCCTCCGCCGAATACCTCATCGCCGGCCGCTACACCAGCGCCGGCAGACTCATCATCCAGGGCGGCAGCGCCGGCGGCCTCCTCATGGGCGCCGTTACCAACATGCGCCCCGACCTTTTCCACGCCGTCATCAGCCAGGTCCCGTTCGTCGACGTCCTCAACACCATGCTCGATGCTTCTCTCCCTCTCACCGTTGGCGAATACGAAGAATGGGGCAACCCGCAAATCGCCGAAGACTACTTCTACATGAAGTCCTACTGCCCCTACACCAACCTGGCGCGCAAAGCCTATCCGGCTATGCTCGTCAAAACCGGCCTCAACGATTCGCAAGTCATGTACTGGGAGCCCGCCAAATACGTCGCCAAACTGCGCACTCTGAAAACCGATTACAACCCTCTGCTCTTGAAAATCAACATGGGCGCAGGCCACGGCGGCGCCTCCGGCCGCTACGACTACCTCCGCGAAATCGCGCTGGACTACGCCTTCTTGCTTACTCAACTGGGTATCGAGCGATGATCGAGCGTCCGCAGGTTACGACTCGCCAGTCACCACTCACCAGTCAATGGCCAGCGGTCATGAGTCACGCCTAGCATGTCCGATCCCACTACACCCCTGATGCAGCAGTACCACGCGATCAAATCGCGCTACCCCCACGCCCTACTCCTGTTCCGCCTAGGCGACTTCTACGAACTCTTCTACGAAGATGCCCTGCTGGCCTCCCGCGAACTGCAAATTACCCTCACCTCCCGCAATCGCGAAAAGGGCCAGCCCATTCCCATGTGCGGCGTTCCCTATCACGCCGCCGATGGTTACATCGCCCGCCTTATCCGCGCCGGATTCAAAATTGCCGTCTGCGACCAAATGGAGCAGCCTGGCCCCGGCAAAAAAATCGTTCGCCGGGAAGTCGTCCGCGTCATCACGCCCGGCACTGCCACCGATGTCGCCGTCCTCGACTCCAAAGAAAACAATTTTCTCGCTTCCGTCTATCAGGACTCTGCCGCCAACACCATCGGCCTCGCCTTCGTCGACCTCTCCACCGGCGAATTTCAGTGCACGGAATTTTCCGGCCCTCGCGCCGACGAATCTCTCCGCGATGAACTCCAACTCCTCCACCCCCGGGAAACTCTACTTCCCCGCCCTTCGCAGCTTTTCGAAACCGCCAAAAACTCTCTCCTCGACGGCATGGGCGGTGTCGAAAGCCGCATCGACGACTGGGCCTTTCAGCACGACTACGCCAATCGCATCATCCGTGAACAATTCGGCGTCGCCGAACTGACGGGCTTCGGCCTCGACGGCCACAGGCAAGCCCTCGCCGCTTCCGGTGCCATTGTTCACTACCTCCGCGAAAACGCCGCCAAGCAACCGGACTCCGCAAACGGCTCAGCAACTAACGGTGATTCCGCCTCAGCCGCCCTACAGCACCTCGATCGCGTCCGCTTCTACGAACAGCACGACGCCCTGGTCCTCGATCCCGTCTCCGTCCGCAATCTCGAACTCCTCACTCCCATCTTTTTCGACGACTCCACCAAGAATGTTCCCGCCACGCTCGTCTCCGCTCTCGACGTCACGGTCACCGGCATGGGCGCTCGCCTCCTCCGCTCCTGGCTCCTCCGCCCTCTCCTCGATCGCAAATCCATCGAAGCTCGCCTCGACGCCGTCGCGCACTTCGTCCAGCAAACAGTAGTCCGCGGTGAAATCCGCAAGGAGCTCCGCGGCATTCAAGACCTCGAACGCCTCACCAGCCGCATCACCCTCGGCCAGGCCGGACCCCGCGAACTGGTGGCCCTCCGCAAATCCCTGGCCCAGCTTCCCGTCCTGCGCAACTTCGTCACGCCGCCGCCCATCGGTGGCAGCGAGCTCCTTCGCCGCCTTCACGATGAAATCGATGAACTCGTCGACGTCCGCGAACAACTCGAGCGATCCATCGCCGACGAACCTCCCGCCCTCGCCACCGATCCCGGCATGATTCGCGCCGGCCATCACGCCGAACTCGACGAGCTGCGCAATCTCAGCCAGCACAGCAAGCAAATCATCGCCGCCATGGAAGAGCGCGAACGTAAGCGCACCGGCATCAACTCCCTCAAAATCCGCTTCAATCAGGTCTTCGGCTACTACATCGAAATCTCCAAGCCCAATCTCCATCTCGCGCCCGCCGATTTCGAACGCAAGCAGACCCTTGTCAATGCTGAACGTTTCACCTCGTCGGAATTAAAAGAATACGAACGCAAAATCCTCGCCGCCGACGAACGCATCCTCGAAATCGAACGCCAGCTTTTCCTCGACATTCGCTCCAGCATCGCCGCCAAAGCCGTCCGCCTTCGCCGCACCGCCTCCGCCGTCGCTCAGCTCGATGTCCTCGCAGCGTTCGCCAAGCTCGCCGCCGACCGCGGCTACGCCCGCCCCGAATTCAACGAAGCCGGCGAACTCATGCTCGTCGCCGCCCGCCATCCCGTCATCGAAGAACTCTTGCGCCACAAAGGCGAGCGTTTCGTTCCCAACGATCTCTATTTCGAACCGCGCCGCCAGCAGCTCCTTCTCATCACCGGCCCCAACATGGGCGGCAAGTCCACCTATCTTCGGCAAGCCGCGCTCATCATTCTCATGGCCCAGATGGGCTGCTTCGTTCCTGCTCGCCAGGCCAAACTCCCCATCACCGACCGTATCTTTACCCGCATCGGCGCCAGCGACAATCTCGCCCGCGGCCGTTCCACATTCCTAGTCGAAATGGCCGAAGTCGCCTCCATCCTCACGCACGCCACGCCCTCCAGCCTTGTCCTCCTCGACGAGGTCGGCCGCGGCACTGCCACCTTCGATGGACTCTCCATCGCCTGGGCTGTCGTCGAACACCTGCAAAAACACACTCGCGCCCGCACCCTCTTCGCCACCCACTATCACGAACTCACCGAACTGGCCGATCTTTTGCCAGCCGTGCAAAACGTCCACGTCGCCGTAAAAGAAACTCCCAACGAAATTATTTTCCTTCGCCACGTCGAACCCGGCTCCGCCAGCAAATCCTATGGCATCGAAGTCGCCCGCCTGGCCGGCCTTCCCCGCAGTGTCATCGAACGCGCCCGCGAAGTCCTACGCAAACATGAACAATCCGAACACGAACTTAGCGAACGCCTCTCCTCCGGCGCCGACGCTTCCGCAGCCGCAATCGACAATGCCATGGCAGAATCGCCAGGCTTTAGCCTGGCATCTTCTGTTTCGCCGCCCAAGCGCCAGGAAATGCTCTTCACCCCCATAGACCGCGAAGTCCTCGAAAAACTCCGCTCCCTCGATCTTGACCAACTCACCCCGCTAGAAGCCTTAACCCTCTTAGCCGCACTAAAAAAACAAATCTCCTGATATTTTTCGCCTTTCCTCGGTAATTTCAGATCAATTGCAATTCGTCATTCCGAGCGAAGTCCGCGCAGCGAGGAATCTCTCTTATCCCATCCCGCATTCACTCTTTAAGCTCCGCCTTCTTCCTCTTCTCTGTGTCCTCTGCGCCCTCTGTGTTAAAAGTTTCCTTCACCCAATTTTCATGCCCTCTCCTGCAAAACTCGTCCTCGGCATAATGTCCGGCACCTCCGCCGACGGCATCGACACCGCCCTGGTAAAAATTTCCGGCACCTCACCCAACCTGAAAATCAACCTCGTCAACCACACCCACCAATCTTTCCCGCCACCGATCCGCAACGAAATCCTCCGCGTAGCCGAACAACATCCCCTCACCCCCTGCGAATTCAGCCAACTCCACGCCCGGCTCGGCCACATCTTCGCGGGAGCCGCCCTATCGGCCTGCAAAAAATTCCGCATCTCTCCTCGAAAAATCGACCTCATCGGCAACCACGGCCAAACCATCTTTCATCAGGGCCGACCCAGCAATTTCTTTTGCGCAAAAACCGCCTCCACTCTCCAACTCGGCGACGGCTCCATCATCGCCAACCTCACAGGGATCACCACCATCTCC